>Ga0105100_10002085_pt1 | contig 11695 bp, 11 predicted proteins | sample PPLLak12cMay2015_2_FD_87033 | JGI IMG/M metagenome (GOLD analysis project Ga0105100, IMG submission 87033) | Freshwater sediment microbial communities from Prairie Pothole Lake near Jamestown, North Dakota, USA - PPLs Lake P8 Core (1) Depth... | ecosystem: Environmental > Aquatic > Freshwater >... | reverse complement strand
CTGCATCTTTACAATTGCCTGGCTGGGGTCGCCACCGCCGCTAAGGCCAGTTGGGTACCATACTGCTGCAATACCAGTTCCACGTTTAATAGCCATTTATGCCTCCATCATTACCGATGATGACATCGTCAGCAGATCATCATCCAGTTTAACGCCAGCCCGCTCGGCAGCGGCTTGCATAACTTCAATCAGGGCGCAGTTGTGCAGAACTGCCTGGGTGGACGAAGTGTCACCATCCCGCACTGCATTGATAAAGCGCAGCCGCCAGGAGTCGATACCGATCGTCTTGGCAATCTTCTCCATTTGCACTTCATCGGCAAAGGAAGCCTGGTACAAACCAAAGCCGCGCATAGAGCTGACCGGGCGCTTGTTGGTCAACATGACATATGTATCAACTTTGACATTTGGGATATTGTATGGACCTGCAACCCCATACGCGTGTTTGGAGCCGACGTAGTCGTTCGTCAGGATGTACGCACCTCCATCGCGGATTGAACGCACTTCTCGAGCTATAATGCGCCCATCCTTCATGACACCATCCTTGAAGAACATGTGCATACTTCCGCGGTGGGTAGAAGCAATAAACTCCTCGGCGCGGGTCCACAGCCATTTCACCGGCCGATTATTGGTGTGAAGGGAGAGGACGGAAACGATTAAGTCCGCGTGAGGGTCATTCTTGGAGCCAAAACCGCCACCAACTACGCCGCCGATCATGTGAACCATGGATTGCGGCTTTTTCAAGATCGGAGCCAGCCACATCTTGTTAAACCAGATCGCCTGGCTCATTGTGTAGACATGGGTGCGTCCCTGGCTATCTGTCTGGGCAATACCGCACTGAGTCTCGATCGGAGAGTGCTCCTGGGCAGCGGTCCGGTAATAATTCTCGATGATGTAATCTGCCTGGGCGAAGCCAGCTTCGACGTCGCCTTTGCGGATCTGGCGGACAGGTTTATCGCCAAAGTAGACAAAGTTCCCTTCGGGCGATACCTGGATGGAATCTGGCTCCATGGCTTTGATCGGGTCGAGCACCGGCTCGCGCTCCTCCAGGTCAACCTTAATCAGTGAGACGGCTTCCATCGCAGTGTCCACGTCTTCTGCTGCCACCGCGACGACTTCCTGACCCATATAACGCACTTCGTCCTCTGCCAGGACAGGGAAATCCTTCGCAAAGCCATAGCGATTGTAGGGAACATCTTTCCAGGTGATTACCTTCACCACACTGGGCAGGCTTTGTGCTTTGCTGATATCAACGTTCAGAATCCTGGCAGAAGGTACCGGGCTTCTCCAGACTTTGACGTGCAGCATTCCCGGCAGGCGGATATCATTGACGTACCGGGTCTTGGCCAGTGCGTGCTGCATTCCGTCTATTCTTGGTAGTCGCTTACCGACATGTTTATACTCATCCATGATCGCCTCCTCCACCTAGCTCATCTTTTCTGCCGCAGCCAGGACTGCTTCGATGATTTTATTATATCCAGTGCATCTGCACACATTCCCGACGATACCGTTGACCACTTCTTCTCGTGTGGGGTGTGGGTTGTGATCCAGCAACGATTTGGAAGCCATAATCATTCCTGGTGTGCAGAATCCACATTGAGCACCGTAGTGTTCGGTGAAAGCAACCTGAAGCGGGTGCGGGTTATCCTGAGTGCCAATACCTTCCACCGTCGTTACCTCCCGGCCTTCCACTGTATGGGCCAGGACGAGGCAGGAATTGACCGCCTCTCCATCGATAATGAGGGTGCACGCGCCGCAGTTGCCCTGCTCGCAGCCAAACTTTACACTGGTAACATTCAAGTAATCTCGCAGCAAGGTCAAGAGGTTTACTGTGGCAGGCGCCTTAACCGTGACGGGATCCCCATTCAACGTAAAGTGGATCGGATACTTGATCATTTAATTGTTACCTCCGTTCATATTGGCTGCTTCCCGCAGAGTGCGCTCCACCAAAACCCGGGTCACTTTACGGCGATACCAGATGGTACCGTGAACATCATCGATCGGCTTAATTTCCTGGACAGCAATGTTCGCCGCTTCTTGGACTGCCTCTTCGGTAAAGGGCTGCCCGACCAACAGCTTTTCAGCAGTTTTGATGCGCAGGAGGGTTGGCGCAGCTGCGCCAACCGCAATATTAGCTGCCAGGCATTTCCCGTTACTATCCAACTTTACCCTTGAGGTGGTATTGAGTACTGCCAGGGTCATTGCCTGGCGGCGGCCTATCTTTTCGTATGCTGAGCCCTCGCCGTCCACCTGTGGCCTCACCCGGATCTCCGTCATCAACTCGCCCGGCTGGATAACCGTAGAGTTGGGACCCAGATAGAACGCTTCCAGGGGGACAATTCGCTGTCCGTTCTTGCTGGTCAACTGTACTTCGGCACCCATGCCTAACAGCGCGCAACCACAGTCCGCAGCAGGAGATGCAGTGCACAGATTGCCACCTAACGTAGCTAAAGAGCGCACCGGTGGACTGGCCAGCTTGCCAGCTGCCCGCGCAACCGCACTGGCTTTTTTCTGCAACAGCCCTGAATTGGCAGCGGTTTGCATGCGGGTCGCCGCCCCGATGCGGATGAAATCCCCATCCTCCACAATATACTCCAGGGCGAGTTTTCCGATCCACAGGATGCCATCCGGGATCTTAAATTCCAGGTTCATATCACGAACCAGATCTGTGCCTCCAGCCAGGACACTCAGCCCCGCGCCATATTTATCCAGCAACTGGAGGGCTTCATCCAATGTTGCAGGAACAAAGTATTGAACGTCTTTCACTTTTTAACCTCCCGGCTGAGCAATGATCGCGTTAGCGTTGCTAACTCGAAAAACTCAGCCATTTTTTGGGTGATTGCTAAAAACTTCATCAGCAAACAAGCATAGCAGGTTGGATTGCCAATCCGATCAATACGGGATGAACTCGCCCCGTTCTTCTGCTGCTTTCCGCGCCGGCTCACCATACTCCCAGGAATACTCTGGTCGATAACGTTCGCGCCAATCGTTATATTTCATCTTCTTGATATCTGCCTGCATTGGATACAGCCACTTGATTCCCCATTGCGGGATAACAACTTTTGTATCCGGCAGACGCCATTTGGCGATTTCAACCACCTCGTTTGGATCGACCTGGGTATTCCCCCAGTTATCCCAGTGGAGGGGCAAAGCCAGCTTGGCACCTACCAGCTCCGTTGCTCGTACCGCATCATATGGAGTCATCTTATCCGTCGCCCCCGGAGCGTTCGAACCAATGTTAAACGTGACCACATCAATGTTGTATTTCTTGAAAGTGATGTAAGCATTCTGGTAAAGCGTATCGGCAAGGTGGCATAGATTCACTCCAGCTATTTTGAAAAAGAACGTTACCGCCACATCATCAAAGGGACGGCGCACGCCGGGTTTGACCTCCACCCCTGGCCCGCCGGTCATCGTAGCAATGCGGTCGTAGTTGGGCAGGATATCGATCGTTACATCCTTGATCTGGAAACTCTGCCCGGGGCGGACAAGCTCAATACGGTCTTCCGGTACCTGGAATTTCCGCATCCGCTCAACGGAGGACAGCGGAGCGTAGAACTTGCAATCCGCTGTCTGGGTGGCTGCCTTCAGGGTGTAGATGTCCGTGTGATCTGCATGCTGGTGGCTGCAAAACACGCCATCCAGGGTCTTGAAGCCGAAGATATCGATCACCTGCGGATTCAAGCGTAGCCAATCGATAGTTGGCGAGCCGCTCGTCCGGCAAACACCGCAGTACTCGTACTCGGTATAATGAGCGGGACCAGCGTAGTTATCGATCAGCAGGACTGCACCACCGGGAGATTTCAATATAAACCCCATCCCACCTGTCCACCAGAAAGCATAGTTCCCTTCTGGCACCTGGGTTTCCTCGATCTCGCGATTAAGCCACTGTCCCCACTCAGGGAAGCACTCCAGGATCCAGCGTGTGCGGTCGATGGGCCGGTCATGGTTGAGCAAGAAATCGCCCTGCATCGTGCCCCGGCCATCGCCCACAATTTTAATGTCTTCCAGGTTATATTCTTTTCCGTTTGTACTCATCTTTCACCTCTCTTTGCCAACAATTCAAGATTAAAGATCCATCTCACGTTTCATCTACCCGGTATTTATGTGCGTTGCAGCTCTCTCAGTACAGGCTCCGCACTCGCAATCCAGTCGAAGCGCGGGTCGGTGGTGATGTTGTACGCTTTATCGTCGCCCGATAACACCCAGAAGTAGCCCAGGGTGGTACCCGGTGATGCCACAGTGGGGTGATAACCGTTTTCCATCAAGAATACATCATCGTTGTGAATGAGGTAGCTCTCCTCCTTACCTTCTTTGTAGCCCAACTGCACGCCATAACCATTGGCTGGCTTGACCTTGAACAGATAAAACTCTTCCAAAATATTTTCTATACCGCTGATTTCATCATGCTTGTGCGGCGGTATCCCCGACCAATTTCCAGGCGGGTTGATTGTTTCACCGATAATCATGCGCTGGCTAATCGGAGAGCCGGGCGGGATCACCAGGCGAACATCTCTCCGCCAGTTAGCCATACCCGCCGAGACAACCTTAATATCTTCCGGTTTGACCAGGGCGGGAACCCGGTCTGCATCACACGGGGCTTTGGCGATCACCAGATCAAGTTTTGTGTCGGCTGTCACGCTGAATTGGCTGCGCCGGGGAATATAAACCGCGAATGGCGCAGCGCTAAATATATCCGGACGGCCTCCTACACCCTGCCACTGAGCCTCATGGGAGCCACTGATCTTCACAGAAAATCGACCACCCATCGGTACAAGAGCAATTTCTTCCTCTTTGCTTTCGCCATTCCAGGACTCTCCCGCTGCCAGGCGCAGGACCTCGAGACCGAGCCAGGCATCGTTCTCGCCAATTTTTAACACGCTCTGATACCCATTTGCAGGTTTTACCTGATATTGTTTGATCATTTCTCTTTACTCCTGATTGATAAATATGGATAAATAAACCTTTTACATCGAAGGTATCCAATCCAAACACCGAGCACCTTCCGCTTGCGGGTTATACTCCAGGCCGATATGCCCTTCATAGCCAGAATCAACGACAGTGGATATTAAACTGCGAAAATCGATCTGGCCCGTGCCCGGTTCGTGCCGACCCGGGTAATCTGCAAACTGGACATGCCCAATCCAACCACTGTTCTGCTGAAATCTTTGCTCCAAATCTGCCTCTACCCTCTGGATGTGGTATGTATCAAATTGGAAGCGGATATTCGGGTGGTTGACCGCTTTCACGATCTCAAAGCCCTCTTCACTGGTAGTTAAAAAATAGCCCGGATTGTCACTCGGATTGAGGGCTTCTATGGTCAGCAACACGCCAGCCTCAGCCGCCAGCGGTGCAGCATATTGCAGGTTCTCGAGCATACAGTCTTGCTGCGCCTGGCGTGGTAATTCCTCCAACTCTACACCGACAGGAAGCATGATTTTCATCACCGAGAGCCTGCTGGCAATCTGCAGTGCTTCTTCCAGGGTGCGGCGGAACTCACCCTGGCGAGCCGGATCGACCAGATAACCGCGATTCGCCCGGTCCCATACTGGCACATCCTGATTGAAGAGCACAATCTGTAAACCATATTCGGCGATCGCCTCTTCCAGCGCAGCCAGGTCAGCGTGGCTGGGAAACCCAAACTCAACTGCAGTGAAGCCCAATCGGGCAACTTCGCTGAGTTTTTCTCTGAATGGCAGATCTGGAAAGAGCCAGCTAATATTTGGGGCGTAGGTCAACATATCTTGGCGCGCCTGGCGCATCCCTAGGAGCTTCCTTCGGATAAGAATCTATTATCAAATTCGCCTGGCATAGAGCACCGGAAGCTTTGTCCAGGTTGCAACATTCAACGCTCAAAAAGCGCGATGAGCCAGGCAATGGCTCTATATCAGTTTACTTAGATACTCAAAACTGCGGATTGCATCCGGCACATTACCGCATTCAACACTGAAAACAATATCATTCGGGCATTTCTTCACGCTGTCGATCACCCGTTTCCAATCAACAACTCCATCGCCGCAGGCGCAGCCAACCGGGGTACCGGTCACTTTGCCGCGTTCCTCGCCACTTTGAGAAAAGCTGATATCCTTAGCATGCAGATGGACGAGGCGATCGATAACATGGTCCAGCCAATCATACGTATCATCGGTTCCAGCCAGGTAGCTGTTACCTGTATCGTAATTGATCCCGATAACAGGAGATTTTACAAGATTGTAGATGCTGTCTAGACCTTTGAGAGATTTGCTATATTGTTGGTGAGGCTCCAGCCCGATCTTGATGCCGTACCGCTCAGCGACCATGGAAGCTTCTTTGAGCGTGTAGGTCATCAATGTGTAATCCATCTCTTTCGTAGTCCATCCAGGCTTGGGACCTTCATCAGTGTTGACCACCGGAGCTCCAGCGTCCGAAGCCCAGCGAATCGCTTGCTTCAAATATTCGACGCTGATTTCCGGCTTACCCAGGGGAGTATGTGAAGAGAGCCCGGATAATTTGATGTTGTTCTTATCACACAGGTCTTTCACCCAACGAGGATCATCATACATGGATACGCTGTGAAAATAACGCGCTTCGCTGAGAAGCTCGCGCCCCAGATGAACCATCGGTTCTATATACTCGTAACCAATCTCAGCAGCTTTTTCGACACCCCAGGCAAAGGGCTTGTCGTGGTGCCGGACGAACTCCATATTGATGCCTAAATAAATATTGCCCATACGATTCTCCTCAGCATCTGAATATAACGGTGACTATCTTATTTCTTGGTTGCCATGCGTTCGTTCGCCTCGGCAACGATTTCACGCGCAAAGGCAAGGCTTTTCTCGATCATATGTCCGCCCTGTCCCTCGCATTCGAGGCTGACCACACCATCGTAATTAATATCAACAAGAATATCAAAACACTTTTTAATGTTTTCAACATTTACCCCGTCACCGATGGCACATTGGCTGACCGCAATCCCGGTCAGCTCGCCGCGTAACGAAGCCGCCAGGGTATCACTCACATCCTTGACATGCACGTGGCTGACTTTATACTTGAATTTATTCAGGAAAGCTACCGGATCCTGACCGGCAATGAATGTATTGCCAGTATCCATGTTCATCCGTAGATACGGGCTGTCTACAAAGGCCAGCATTTTTTCCATGAATTCCGGCTTGGTGGTGTAAAAGCCATGCGGTTCGATATCGATAATCATTTGATAGCGTTCTGCTACTTCCATTATTTGAGCATACGATCGCTTCATCATTTCAAGCGCCTGATCGTGGGTGAGCCCTTTGGGGGCGAAACGGTCGTCCGTGGTATCGATATGGTCGCAGCCTGCCAGGTATGCCCAACGGATGGTCCGCAGGACATATTCCACTCCCAGAGAGGCTCCTTCTGGCAAAGACATGGGGAATGCGGCATCGATTTGGGAAAATCGCACACCATAACTGGCAGCTTTTTCACGCCACATCATGGGGTCTTCCCAAATGGCGACGTGAGGTTGGTATCCAAGACCGTGAATCCAGCTCACGCCGTCGATCATGCCGCATTCAATCCAATGGACATCATTTTTCTGCGCCCATTGGAGGCATTGCTCAAAATTCCAATAACTACTGTTAAATGCGTCCGTATGGAAACCGATCTCTATCATGGATATCGTACTCCTTTGTTAAATTTATCAGCATTTATGGAATGAGCCCGCCCGAAAGTCGAGCGGGCTCATGTCTAGATAGTTGCCTACTTCAAAGCTATGGGACGTCTACGTACTTATTGATATCGGGCGTCTTCCAGGAATCTGGATAGTTGGTCATATCCTCACAGCCGCACAGTGCATAGTGCAGTGGGGGCATTTCAGGATTCTCGTACTGATCCAGATTATCCGCCACGACATCCGGCTGGGGTAGGGTCCATTCGCGCTGGACAGTCTCACCCTGCAAGAACATGACCGCAGCTAATACAGCCGTGCGCCACTGGAAGGTTGGGAATGTGGGCGCAATAGCGGTCAGATTGTTGCCCTTCCAATACGCCAGGTAGTCTTGCTGGTCTTCACCCACCATGACCTTGGGATATTCAGCCCCAGCGTCCTTGAAGGCTTCCAAGATGGTTACTGCGGTACCACCAGCGTCCATCCAAACCGCGTCAATGGTTCCAAATTTCGCCAAATAGTCGGACACGACCGTGTTGGCCTTGAAGGAGTCGTAACCAACGAACTCCACACCAATGATATTAAGCTGGGGGTTCTCTTCAAAGATCTTGCGAGCTGCACCCCAACGCTGTTCCAACACATCAACACCCGGCAGGATACGGAAGGCAAGGACATTACCGCCTTCAGGCAGGTTGTCAACGACAAACTGGGCCCCAGAAATACCGAAAGCATAACCACCGATCGGTCGCTCGGAAATGACCGGGCAATCGGTTTGAGTGAAGCGGTCAAACTGGATCACCGGCATTACCTCGCAGGCTTTCTCGACAATCGGGGTAAGGGCCTCGCTGGTGTTCGGAGAGACGATCAAGAGATCGCATTTACCGGGGGTGTTGATGATATCCTGAATATCAGAGATCTGCTTTGCATCGTTGCCCTGAGCATCAAGGTGGTAGAAGTTTTGCACCAGACCCTCAGTGCGAAGTTCTTCAACCTGCTCGCGGATATTGATATAACCAACCACACGCCACGGGTTGTTGACACCAGCATTGGAGAAGCAGATATTATAAGGTGGTTCCTTTTCTGCAAATGCGGTGTACTCAGGGAAGTCGGCAATCGTAACAGGATTCTCAACAAGATACTGCAGATAGATAGGCGCATCAGGATTCAACGCTGAAGCTGACATCAGTTCAAGTGATTTTTCATAATCAGCATCGTTGAAGAACTGCTCAGCTACCTGAGCGCTCTCCATTTGAAGCCCGGGGTTTGCTGCAGCAGCGGGTTCTTCAGCAACGGGCTCTTCAGCGGCAGGTTCTTCCGCTGCTGGCTGCTCTGCGGCAGGAGCTTCGGTGGCCGGTGCCTGGCATGCAGTAAGGATCATGCTCAAGGCAACCAAGAAGGATATAACCAAAAACAGACTCTTTTTCATGTATAAATCTCCTCCAAAAGGTATTTTAGAATTTTTCGGAACCGATCAGCGCGTGCTTTACACAACATTTATTCTTATGCGCACCTCCTTTTTACGCGTCAGCTCTCGCCTATCATTCTATCAAACCAACGCGAATCGCGAGTAATACCTTTGGGTTCACTGTTTCTTCTGCGAAGTTAGCCCAACGTAAGCCACAGCACCGATGATGATCAAACCTTGAACTACATCTGTATAAGGTTTGGGCAAACCAAGGATATTCAAAAGATTGACTATCGCTTGCAAGGTAAACGCACCAAAAATTACATTTGGAACCGACCCCTTGCCTCCACCTAATAATACTCCCCCTACAACACATGCAGCAATCGCTTGCATTTCAAGCCCTTCGCCAATGGTGACATTTACCCCGCCATAGCCCCCGATCATAATCCCACCGATGATCGCAAAGACTGAACAAAGGATGAAGGTGATCACGCGGACTAACCTGACTCTGACGCCTGATAATTGGCTTGCAAGGACGTTATCGCCAACCGCCAGGATCTGTTTTCCAAAATTAGTCCGGTTGAAAAGGATGTATGAAAAGATCGCAATCACAATAATAATGATCAATGCATACGGAACCCGGCCAAAAATAGGCACGTTTTCAATGTAATTTCGACCAAAAGCACGCCAATTATCCGTCAGATAGCCTTGTGGCGCTCCACCTACATAATACAGGGCTCCACCCCGCACCAGTAACATCATTCCAAGTGTAGTGATAAAGGAGGGAACCTTCAGGTAACTGACCACCAGACCGTTCACCAGGCCGATTAGAACGCCAAATCCCAGCATGATCATTATGGCGGGGAGTGCATTGGCCGGGTCATTTGCGAGCAGTTTTGAGCTTACCAGGACAACAAAAGTGACAATCGCTCCAACCGTAAGATCAAAACCACCGATCGCCAGGACAAACATCTCCCCGATCGCAAGCACCGCCAGGGGTGAAGCCGTTCGGAGAAAGGTCATGATCCCATTCATGGATTGATATTTAACCGGATTGAGAAACCCCAGGATTAAGAAGATAATTATGAAAACGGGGTAAACCGGTGGGATTTTCTTGATCCACCCCCAGGTATTCTGCAGGGTGTTAGAGAGTCTTCCTGGAGCAGGTACAGTAGATGCCGTCATTCAATCCACTCCTTACGCCGCTTCTTTCTTTGAGCGGATCGTGTAGCTTGCTACAGCCAATACGATGATCGCACCGCGCAGGACCATTTTGAGATACGGATTCACGCCCAGCTGGTTGAAGGTAGTGTCGAGGATGCCAAAAATCAAGACCCCGGCTAGCGTGCCCCACACCCCTCCTTTTCCACCGGAGAGCGCTGTTCCACCGATTACGGTTGTAGCAATTGATTCCAGGTCATATAAACCATTCGGTCCAACCCAGGGAGCTCCAGATCGCATCAGGCTAACCAGGAAAAATCCCGATATAACTGCTGTCATACTGCACAGGACATGGGCGCCAATCAAGACACGGTCGGTCCTGACGCCAGAGAGGCGGGCAACTTCAGAGTTTCCACCGACAGCATATAGATGAGAACCAAATTTAGTACGGGCAAGTAAGAACCAACCTGCTATATACACAAGTAGCAGAATGATAATGGATACCGGTATGGGACCTAATGTGCCGTAGCCGAAGAATTCAAAACTTTTAGGAACGCTGCCCGTGTAGTTAGAGAAGGTTGCATTGATGATCCCTTTGATGATCAAGCTAATCCCAAGCGTGGCAATGAAGGGATTGACTTTTAGCTTTGTAATCGTCAGCCCGTTCGCCAGACCGATAAGCACTCCGATCCCAAGCACAGCCGGAATTGCGATGGGAACCTTGGCGGTGTCCCCCTGCATGATATAGGAAGACATGACCGCGGTGATGCTGATTGTATAGGCGACAGAAAGATCAATAGAGGCACCGATAATCACCATGGTCTGTCCGACTGCCACGATACCCAAGGCGACAGATCGGACAATGATGTTGAGCATGATCGCCGGGTTTGATAGGATCTGACCGTCGGAAAAGAATTGATCCAACAATCCACTGATCAAGAAAGTGGCAATCAAGAATACATAAATGGTGGGTATGTGGACAGAACGGGTGGTGCGTCTAAACCAGTTATCGGATACAGTAGTGGACGTCATTTCATTCCTTTCCTACTGAATCTGCCAGCTCTGAAATCACATGGTCTGTATGACCGGTAGCCATCAGCATGATCTCTTGTTCAGTAGATTTCGCAGGAAGCTCTCCCGCAACCCGGCGGTCTGCCATGACAAGTATCCTGTCGCTCATTCCAACAATTTCGGGTAGCTCAGATGAAATCATCAAAACTGCTATACCCTTTTTCGTCAATGCTCGAATCATATCGTGGATGCCAGCCTTTGACTCCACATCGATACCGCGGGTTGGCTCGTCAAAGATGAACACATGCGCTTCCGAAGCCAGCCACTTAGCAAGCACCAATTTCTGCTGATTTCCACCACTCAGGTATTGCGCTTCGCGATCAAACGAGTCGGTTCTTATGTCCACCTGTTCACCCAGAATGGGGACAAGTTTGCGAGAATCTCTGATACCGTCCTTGAAGATCCAGACGCATAAGGATTGTACGAAACGACCACTCAGT
>Ga0105100_10002084_pt1 | contig 11697 bp, 10 predicted proteins | sample PPLLak12cMay2015_2_FD_87033 | JGI IMG/M metagenome (GOLD analysis project Ga0105100, IMG submission 87033) | Freshwater sediment microbial communities from Prairie Pothole Lake near Jamestown, North Dakota, USA - PPLs Lake P8 Core (1) Depth... | ecosystem: Environmental > Aquatic > Freshwater >... | reverse complement strand
TACAACGCAGTCCGTAGAACATGGTTATCTTGAAAACGATGCTGGCGTCGCATACATCGATGAGAATGGAAAATTGATTGTCATGTCTGCAAGCCAGAATATCCATGCCCATCGAAAAACCATTGCAGAGGCTCTGGGACTCAGCCTGGACAAGGTACGAGTTATTCAAACCCCTACAGGAGGGGCCTTCGGAGGAAAGCTTGATGTCTCCGTGGGTGGAATTCTCGGTTTGGCTGCTCTAAGGCTGAAAAGACCGGTGAAGCTTGTCTATACGAGGAGTGAAACCTTTGCCGCTACCCCAAAACGTCACCCCTTTTTGATGAAAGTAAAAGTGGGGGCTAAAAAAGATGGGACCTTGATGGCATTGGATTTTGATCTTACAGCAGATGGGGGTGCGTATAAATCATTCAGCAATAGCGTGACTCAACGAGGCCTAATCCATTCACAAGGACCCTATCGCTTTCCAAATGCAAATGTATATGGAAAAGCCGTTTATACCAACACCGCTTTCAAGGGAGCCATGAGAGGTTTTGGCGTACCCCAGGTCGCTTTTGCGATTGAATCGATCCTCGATGAGTTGGCCATGGAATTAAAAATGGACCCCTTGGCACTCAGGATGAAGAACGGTTTTGTGAAAGGAGATACGACGATCTGTGGCCAAGTATTAGATCACGCTATCGGATTCCAAGAATGTATGGAGACTCTAAAACCTCTTTATGAGAAAGCGCTCAAACAAGCAAAAGCAAACACCACCAATGAAATCAAACGGGGCGTAGGCTTAGGAGGGGTTTGGTTTGGTCCAGGACGGAGCGCCCCTGATCAATCCGAGGCGTGGGCGGAACTATTACCTGACGATACCTTACAGCTTTGGATCGGAGCTGCAGACATGGGTCAAGGTGCGGAAACAACCTTCTGGCAGATTGCCGCAGAGACCATGGGATTTGCTCTCGAAAAGGTAAAAGTTTTTACCACCGATACCGAGATCACACCGGATGGAAACTTCTCCGCTGGAAGTCGTCAGACCTATGTCTCCGGAAGGGCTGTACAGATGGCTGTGGAAGAGCTGAAAAAGGCCATGGATGAAAACGGGGTGAAAACATATACCGAAATGAAGGCAAAGGGCTTACCCACTCTTTACAAAGCAGTGAACAAACCTGTGACTTCAAGGCCTGATCCCAAGACCGGTCAGGGTGTACCCTGGGAGACTTATTCCTTTGGAATCCAGATGGCTGAAGTGGCCGTCGAGATAAAGACAGGTAAGGTCGATGTCCTTAAGATTACCTCTGTCCATGACCTCGGGACAGTGATCAATACCCAAAATATGGAGGGCCAGCTCCATGGTGGTATCTATATGGGGCTGGGATATGCTCTCATGGAAGAGTTCGTGTATACGAAGACCGATAGTTTTGCCAAGTTCAGGGTCCCAAGAGCCAAAGACATGCCTGACATGGAAATTATTACTCTTGATATCCCCAGGGAAAAAGGGCCCTTTGGCGCTTCAGGAATGGCAGAATATGCCGATGTCCCAACCGCACCGGCCATTGCAAACGCCATCTATCATGCCTGCGGGGTTCGGGTTCGGGATTTACCGATTACGCCAGAAAAGATGAAGAAATTTCTTTAACCCTTCAGAAGAGGGTCACTAATTACAGTCTGTTTATGAATGCGCCTTTTCCGTCATGCCGGACTTGATCCGGCATCCAGAGGGCGTCGAAAGTACTGGATTCCGGCCTTCGCCGGAATGACGACCTTTACGCAAACCGTTGGTTTATGGACAGACAGTAATTAAGGAAGAATTTTTGAAGCCGAAACCAGAGTGTGTCTCATGTCTTTTGAATTGGGTGTGTGAGAGATCAGGAGTTCTGACCAACGAAGAGGGACGCCTGCTGTTAACAAAAACTCTTCTGGAGATCCTCTCAAGAGAACTTAATTCGGAAATCAATGTGGGTTCATTAAGCAATAAGCTCACCGACGCCATCCCCAATTATCTCTCTCAATCCTCTAAGTATTATCGAACGCTCAAGCGTAAGAACAACCAACTCGCTAAGAAACTGCTTGGCTCTGCAAACAATTATGTCAAAAAGGGCAGGACACTCCAGCAAAAATTTGAGAGGGCATGCTTTCTCGCATCAGCGAGCAATGTGGCTCCGATGAATGTTCCATCGGAGGGCTTTGCCTTTCAAGAGGTGAAGAGGATCTTGACGGGGAAAAAACCATTCCCGGCGATGATGGGACCTCTTTTCCAGGAAGCACGGAAAGCTTCTCAGATCCTGTATATTACAGACAATGCCGGCGAAATCGGTTTTGATTCTCTCTTAATGGCCTGTTTGAAGGAGATGGGTTCGAAGATCAACCTAATCGTCAAAGAAGGTCCCTTTTTTGAGGATGCAACCATGGAAGATGTTCTTTTCTTCCACGTTGATCAGTTGGTCGATCACATCTTCACCCTGAATGGATTCTTTGTGCCGAAAGAAATTCCTCCTGCGCTCATGGACCTCTATCAAGAAAGCAATCTCATCATCTCGAAGGGAACTGGAAATTATGAAGCCCTGAAGGGCGAGGTGAAGGGAAAAAAGGTCATCTACATGTTGAAAATAAAATGCAGGCCGATATCGAAAGAAATCGGAGCGGATATCGGAAGCTTTGTCGTGAAGCTCGAAAGAAGCACCCCAAATCCATGGAAATGACGAAGACGGACCGCTTTCGAAAGCTTTAGAATCGCGGGGTATTAGAACGTTATGGGTCATTTTCGTTATCCATCAAATCGCGAGGTTTGGATGAAATCTGGTACGTTTGAATCAAATTTCTGAAAGGTTCCGCTCTAAAACTTTCTCAACCGGCCCGTCTTCCTTACGGGAAAAAAGATGGTTACGAGCTCGAAAAATGACTTGATTTATTTGAATTTCGTCGGTATAGTTCGATGTACCTAACCTACGACCGTATATCATCTCATTCCATTGAGGCCAATCTGTTGAGGAATACTCTCGACCAAAGGAAAGGGGGTGAACTAAAGGTCAGTATGTCTATCTAACCCCCAACGGGTGGGGATTCTTAATGCTTAGGTTCTTCAAAACATTTCAGAAGGAGGTGGGCAATGAAATTTTATGATGTGGTTCCCGGACTTGATTTTATGGAGGAGTATGATTTAGAGCAATCACCGGCTTGGTTTCTCGATGCCACCCATTCTGTGCCCCCGTGGACGCCTATGTTCGGGTGGTTCTGGATCAATTTCTGTAGACATGGAATGCAGTTCGGCGCTGAGACCCTCTCCCTTCCCACTGTGAAAGGATGGGACTGGCGCTTCAAAGATGGAGGTGGCTATCTCACGCTCCTCATGGTCACCTCTGACCAAGAAAAAGCCGAACGGGAGAAGAAATTCAGAGAAGCGATTCGCCCATTTGTGGAGAATTATGATGGCCTTTGGGGTGGATATGTCAAGGAAATACTAAAAAGATACGAAAGCTTAAAAACCCTCGATGTCAACACGGCTTCGAATATCAAACTTCTTGCGAACTTCGAGGAGACGATTGATACCTGCCGAAGGATGTGGGAGATCCATATGCACATGATGTATGGGACTTATACTCCCTATGTCCTCTTTGAGCAACTCTGCACACAGTTGCTCCAGATCGACGATACCCACCCTACTTTCCACAAGTTAGTGGCTGGCTTTGACAATGAAAGTTTCCGGGTGGACCGCAGGCTCTGGGAGTTCTCCAAGAAAGCAAAGGACATGGGCCTTGACAGCCTTTTTATGGGGACTCCTTCGAAACAGATGAAGGTCAAATTGGGGGAAAGCGATAAGGGAAAGAAATTTTTGAAAGAGTTTGATGAATTCCTTAATAAAGAAGCCGGCTGGCGGATGGAACGAATGGCTGAGATTAATGTGCCGACCTGGCAAGAGGATCCCACCCCTGGTTTCGAAACGGTGAAGATGTATCTTAAGAAAGGTGGGGAATTCGACTTAGATCAAGACCGCAAGAAGATTGAAAAGGAAAGGAAGGATGCAGAAAAAGAGGTCCTTGGAAAGATTCCTCCCGACAAGAAGGGCTGGTTCTCCATGCTCATGAAGGTCGCACAGAATTGCAGTCGTTTCAGTGAGGAACATAACCATTACCTCGACCTTTACACCCATGCTTTGATGAGAAGATCTTGTATGGCATTGGGAAATCGATTTGCCAAATCCGGTGCCATTAATCAGCCTGATGATATCTTCTTCCTCATGCCCGATGAGGTGAGAAAGGCTGGGATTAACCCTGATAAACTCAATCTTAAACCCATCGTCCAGCGGCGGCGGAAGGAATGGCAAGAATGGAATCAAAAGGGGAATCCCCCTGCCATTTTTAAAGAGGGATTTACTTTAGAGCAGGCGATCGGAGGATTGGTCCAATCTCTTGATCCAATTGCCCTCAAAGTGGTGGTGGGAAGCATGCCTGTTCCGAAGCCTGAACTCAAGGCAGACCTTTTGGGAACCTGTGGTTCTTCAGGCATGGCGGAAGGGATTGCTCGCGTGGTCATGAGGGATGAAGACTTGCCGACCATCCAGAAAGGAGATATCCTCGTAGCGATGAGCACTTCTCCAGCCTGGACGCCCGTTTTTAGTATGATCAGCGGGGTCGTGGTGGATCGAGGGGCCAGCCTCTCACACGCTGCCATCGTTGGAAGGGAGTATGGTATCCCTGTGGTGATGAATGTTTTCACAGGCACACAGGTGATTAAGTCCGGTCAGAGGATTCGGGTAGACGGAAACTTGGGAGCCGTTTACATCCTGGATAAATGATAAGGATCTCAAAATTGAATTGACATACTCATTAAAAAATCTCCTCCCTTTGGTATCCTCTTCCTGCCGTGGGCAGGCAAAGGGAGGTTAGGAGGGATTTCACAGATCAATGTCGTTATTATTATGAGGCTGTTAGCAATATGACTTCAAAAAAGACGACGCAGAATATCATCTGGTTTAAAAAATGTTCGAGCAAGGACTTTCCTCAGGTAGGTGGGAAAAATGCTAATCTGGGAGAGATGTTTCAGCTCGGTCTTCGAGTTCCGCCTGGGTTTGCTGTCGCCACGCACGCCTTCGACACGTTTCTTGACAGAGGGAGGGTTCGAAACAGGATAGTGAGAACCCTCTCTCAAATCCCTCCTGAGGATATCCCTGCCCTTGAGGGAGCGGGACGCCAGATTCGAGATCTTATCGAATCCACCCCGATCCCTGGAAAAATTTCAAAAGAGATTAGAGAAGCTTATCAAAAATTAAGCGACCTCTGCGGTGTCCCGGACCTCCCGGTAGCTGTCCGTTCCAGTGCTACCTCCGAAGACCTCAAAACAGCCAGCTTCGCCGGACAGCATGAATCTTACCTCTGGGTTAGGGGCCAAGAGGATGTGGTCCAACACGTATTGAAATGCTGGGCAAGTCTTTTTACGGATCGCGCCATCGCTTATCGAAATCAGATCGGGTGGCCTCATGACAAAGTGACCATCAGTGTTGGAGTACAGAAGATGGTCAACGCCAAATGTGCAGGAGTGATGTTCACGATTGATCCCGTCATGTGAGATGAGAATAAAGTTGTCGTATAAGGGAATTGGGGATTGGGCGAAAGTGTTGTCAAGGGTGAGGTTTCCCCGGATCACTTTCTCGTGGACAAGCAATCGTCCGAGATTTTGGAGAAGACTATTTCTCCTAAATTAGTTTGTTATCAGTTGGAGGGGAATAAAGTGGTGTGCGCGCCGCCTTCCCCTGAAAAACAGAATCAGCTCTGCTTAAATGATGAAGAGTTGGTCGAAATTGCTCGGTTGGGCAAGATCTCAGAGGCTCATTATCGAGCGCCCCAGGACTTGGAGTGGGCCATCGACGTCGACCTCCCCTTCCCTGAGAATGTTTTTCTTGTCCAGACCCGGCCCGTAACCAGCACGGGGAAGCCAAAACAGAGTAATGCGGATATCATTATCGATATGATGTCCTCCCTTTTTAGAAGGTAATCGGACTCTTCTTCCTCTCCGCATGAGAGGGAATTGGAGGTGACTGATGTATGTCCGAATGACTCTTTTCAAGTTAAAAACAGGGAAAATGGGGGAGCTGCGGGAGCTCTATAACAAGGAGGTCGTCTCCGCGCACAAAGGCCACAAGGGAATTCGCTTTGTCCATCTCCTTGAATCCTTAGACAACAAAGATGAAGGGATTTCTATCACCGCATGGGATACCAAGGCAGATGTCGAGGCTTATGAGAAGAGCGGAGAGTACGAAAAATTGTTGAAAAAATTCAAAAATATGTATGCCGAGGAACCTTCGCTTAAATCCTATGAGGTGACCGCTAGTTCTGAACCGATACTCCTTCGGATCTTCTGACCCACAGGGAGGAAAAGATGATCTTCCTTTTTAATCAGCACTGGGACATTATTCCCGGAAAAGAAGAAGAATACACAAATTTCGCCATCAACCATTACATCCCAACCATGAAAAAGATTGGTATCAACCCAGTAGGAGGATTTTATGTGGTCGTGGGGGAAGGTCCCGGGATCATCTCAGTGGGAACAGTGGATTCGTTACAAAAACTCCAAAAGGCAATGGAAACAGAAGAGTATGAGAAGGTAACGGCCCAGGTACAGGGTTATGTCGTCAACTATTGCAGCAGAATTCTTAAGCCGACAGGTAGGGTAAAAACAGATAAGTATTCGATTCAATTAAGGGTATGGAAATTTAACCAATATTTTAATATCATTCCTGGGAAGGAGAAAGAATACTCGGATTTTATCGCAAAGGATCATCTCCCGACCATGGAAAAATTAGGGATAAAGATGACCGGGGGATGGCAGGTCGTGGTAGGACCCAGTCCTTATATCGTTGCAGAAGGAACCGCGAGAAGTATTGCCGATATTGCCAAGGCCCTTGAAAGTGATGAATACAAACGAATCACAAAGATATTGATCTCCAAGTATGTAACCGACTATAGCAGCCGCATCCTCGCTCCAACTGGCCGTATCGAGCTGCCTTATCTTTTGGGAAAAATGATGAAGGGGTTTTGAGAATTCGGATTGCGGATTGTAGTTGAAAAAAAAGGATATCAGGAAACCAGGCAATCAGAATGCGGGATATCAGTGACCAGGATATCAGGGAAAACGAAAACAAAAAGTCTTAGCCTGATGTTCTGTTATCCTGATACTCACTGACTGATAACCTGATATTCTGATAGCCTTACATCAATTGTTGACTGCGGATTGAAGAGATACGATTTAGGCCATCATGGCGATAAAGCCGATCTATCGAAAGATTTTTGACAATGCCAAACCTTTTCTTCGCACCCGAAAGAATCTCATTCACACCCAGATTGCTCTCCGGTATGCCCTAAAGCTCTTAAAATCTGAAAAAGGGGATGAAGGGATTGTCATCCCTGCGATCATTCTTCATGATGTAGGTTGGAGTGTCGTTCCCGAGCATCTTCTTCTGACCGCTTTTGGCCCAAACCCAACCAATCCTGAATTGGGAAAAGTCCATGAATTGGAAGGGGCAAAGATCGCCAGGACAATACTGGAAAAAATCCATTATCCCCCAGAGAAGGTCAATGAGATCTTTCGAATCATCCAAGGTCACGATTCAAGAAAAAAACCTATCTCTCAGAACGATCGAGTCGTTAAGGACTCGGATAAACTCTGGCGATATTCTCGGAAAGGTATGGAGATCGACCTCAGTCGATTCCGCATTCCACGGCAGGAATATCTTGTCTTTTTAGAAGCCATCATCGATCATTGGTTCCTGACACCGATGGCCACAAAGATAGCGAGAGAAGAGATTCTTTTGAGGAAAAGAGGGAAGCCATAACCTTGAAGGACTACTTGGCGTGTTTTATCAGGTTGTATAAATGATCGCTGGCGACCCTCCCAAACTCGGGGTCATTGATCGATAGGTCAAGCTCAACTACGGAATCTTCGTTACAAAATTTCTTTATCCACTTCACAAAAAGGCTCATCAGTTCCGGGTCGTAAAATTCCCTTCCCCGTTCTCCGGGATAAGACCAGCCTTGAAGAGGGATCAAAAAAATTGAATTTTTAGGACTGGCCCCTTTCAGAATATTTCCTATCCATTTTGCAGCCTTGATCACCTCCTCTTTTTTAGCTTTGATTCCCCACCTAAAATCGTGATGATAGGTCTTCCTTTTTTTATAGAAGGAAAGGGATGGGTGACCATCTGGAAACGCAATGGTATCCAAGCCTCCAGGAGCGATGACAGCCGGCAGGTCCTTTGAGAGATAAGCATAAAGCCTATTTTGGTCTATCTTCCCGTAAGCCCCTCCAGCAATGTGATCCATTACATCGTGCAAGGTGAGGTCTAATATCCCCTTAAAGAAACCCATTTGGATGAGTTCTGCCATCGCCATCGTATTCTCTCCGATAGAATGGAAAGGGATGAGATGGAAACCCCTTCTACGCCAGAAATTCTTTGCCGCCTCGAAGCATCCATCGGTGATGCCGAAGCCTGTGATGGCAATGGAGGGTTTATCGACGCTGGGCAGACGCTTACCTGCTGAGGTTAACATATTGACGCAATTCGTTAGAATGGATTCTGTCAATGGATTAAGAATGCCGAAATCACAAGGAGATTGAAAATAGAGGATGTCCTTATACGGTTGGAAGTTGTGGATACTGTTGACAATCATCGTCGAAACGATGATCTTTGGGACGAATAAGGGAATATCTTCCATTAGTCTAACCGCCATGAAAAGATTCGTACCCCCACCCACTGAAATGATACCCGAGATATGATTTTTTTTCGCTATTTCTTTCAATCTCGCCCTTGCCCTTGAAATGGATTGACTGACCGCAATATTCCTGGTGACGTTCGCTTTTTTTGTCGAGAGGTCTAATGGAATAGGTCGATGAGATCGCCTTCTAATTTCCCCGCAGAGGAAATCCAGCTCTTCTCGTTTTGTATTCCATGTCCCGAGGACAATATAATTAGCCATGACGCAACCCTCTAAAAAGAATTTCTTTTTAATCTCAAATATAAACGATTATATTCCATGCTTCCATTTTTTCCAATCCTTTTGGAAACAGTAATTATTATTGACAAAACACCAGGGTATTCATAAAATCGAACCCGACTCCCCCCACCCGACCCTCCCCCTCGAGGGGGGAGGGTCAGGGAGGGGGTGACTCTGGAGCTAATAGGTACGGGCTTATTATGTTTGAATTGAATGAGGAACAGAAGGCCATTCAAAAAAGCGTCCACGACTTCGCCAAGAAGGAATTAGCTCCAAAGGCTTCTTATTGGGACACCCATGAGGAGTTTCCCTGGGAGTTTGTCCAAAAGATGGCAGAAATGGGACTCACGGGATTGCGTCTGCCGACGAGTTATGGCGGAGTAGGAGCTGACCTGACCACAACTGGTATCGCCCTAGAAGAGGTTGCTCGATACGACCACAACTGTGCAATCATTCTTTGTGGTTCTAACATTACTGGAAGAGTGCTGTTGCACGGTTCAGAAAAGTTGAGGCAGAATTATCTGCCGGCTGTTGCCAAGGGAAAATGTGTCCTTGCCTTTGCGGCCATGGAATCGGAAGCGGGGTCAGACATCAGGGCCCTTAAAACGAAGGCGAAACGCGTGAAGGACAACTATGTCGTGAACGGCGAGAAGTCCATGATTACCTTTGCGGGTGTTGCACGAGGTTTCGTGGTACTCGCTAAAACCGATGAGGAAAGCAAGGAGGGAATCAGTTGTATCTTTGTCGAGGCGGATAGGCCAGGGATAGACATCCAGCGGCTTCAAGGTTTTGGATGGAGAGCAACAAAATGGGGGAACATCGCTTTTAGTGATGTTCAAGTACCGGCAGAGAATCTGATTGGGGAAAAGAACCACGCTCTATCGATGTTAAAACCCACCGTCCAGGAACAAAGAGCCCTTACAGGCCTTATCGCCCTAGGGACAGCCAAGCAAGCCTTGACAGAGGCCCTGGAATACGCAAAGATACGTAATGTTTTTGGAAAACCATTGGGAAAATTTGAAGCTATACAGTTTAGACTGGTGGAGAATTATACGCTGCTCGAGGCAGCGAGGCTGACTTGCTTCCAGGCTCTCCATTTGATCGAGAAAAATGCTGCGGAAGCCTCCACTTGGGCAGCCATGGCAAATTTAATCGGAGGAGAAACCGCCTATCAAGTCGTCAACAATGCAATGGATGTGTACGGAGGGCTTGGATACTCAAGGGAGCTTCCGATGGAACGTTACTTGAGAGATGTCAAGGCGATACAGATTGCTAGTGCCACGCTGAAAATTGAAATAGGACAGGGAATTTTGGGTAAAGAATTCATTCCCTATGCATAAGCGAATAGGATGAGGAGGTAGAGAGGGGAAAATGAAGACATCCTTTAATCAGAAAGATCTATATTGGAATCCAGTGGTGGAGACTCTCCCGCTGAAGAAACTGAGAGATCTCCAACTCAAAAAGTTCAAGAGGATTTTAGAATGGGCCTATGAGAAGTCGAAGTTCCATCGGAAGCTCTATCAGCAAGCTGGGCTCGAACCGGGGGATATCCAATCCTACGAAGATATCGCCAAAGTGCCAAAGGTGGAGAAGTCGATGATGAGGGAGATACAGAGAAAGGACCCCTACCCTTACGGGGACGCCCTCTGTGTTCCTATCGAAGAGGTCACCGAATTCCGACAGACCAGTGGAACCACCGGAGTCCCAGTCTATCAGCCCGACACCTGGCAGGACTGGGAATGGTGGGCCGAGGCCTGGGCTTATCTTCTCTATGCACAGGGTTATCGAAAGACAGACCGGGTATTTCTTCCTTTCGGGTATAACATCTTCGTCGCTTTCTGGGCCGGCCATTACGCCGCGGAAAAGATCGGATGTGAAGTGGTCCCGGGCGGTGTTCTGGATACGGAGGCTCGTATCCTGAAGATTCAAGAACTCAAGGCCACTGCCATGATGGCCACGCCGACGTATGTCTTAGGTATGGCGGACACGGCCAAGAAAAAACTAGGGATCGATCCTGCTCGGGACCTCACCATCAGAAAGATTACCTGTGCCGGAGAGCCGGGGGCAAGCATCCCCTCCACCAAACAGAGAATGGAAGAGGCCTGGGGAGCGAAGGTTTATGATCATGTGGGGGCGACAGAGATTGGGGCTTGGGGTTTTGAGTGTACAGCCCAGCCGGGCGGTCTTCATGTCAACGAAGCCCTCTTCCTGATGCAATTAGAGGATATTGAAACAGGAGAGTTAATCGAGGAACCGGGCCGAAAAGGGAAGATCGTCATCACCGCCCTTGACCGGATCGCCCAACCCTGCATTCGATTCGACTCCAAGGATGTGGCGGAATGGTCTAAAGAACCCTGCCCTTGCGGAAGAACATTTCGTGTCATCCACGGAGGAGTCGTTGGAAGGGCGGATGACATTACGAAGATCAAAGGGGTTCTGATTGCTCCATCTGCCATTGAGGAGGTGGTCCGTTCGATCAAAGGGTTGAGCAATGAATATGAGGCCGTGGTGACGAAGAAGGGAGACCTTGACGACATCACACTCAAGATCGAATTTTTACCGGAAGAGGAAAAAAACCGTGAAGCGATTCTTGCACAACTAAAGGATCAACTTCGATTGAAAACGAATCTGGGTTACAACATCGAAGTTCATCCCTACAATTCCTTACCACGCTATGAGGTGAAGGCGAAGCGATTTAAAGATCTAAGAAAACATGGATAAGATG
>Ga0105100_10002083_pt1 | contig 11697 bp, 10 predicted proteins | sample PPLLak12cMay2015_2_FD_87033 | JGI IMG/M metagenome (GOLD analysis project Ga0105100, IMG submission 87033) | Freshwater sediment microbial communities from Prairie Pothole Lake near Jamestown, North Dakota, USA - PPLs Lake P8 Core (1) Depth... | ecosystem: Environmental > Aquatic > Freshwater >... | reverse complement strand
TCACCCCTGCATGCGGGTGTTAATAGAAATAACAGCAGGCAGCCAGGGAATACCAGTCTGTAATGCATATTCTTATTTTTTTATCACGATGACAATCATTGGAACCAGGAACCAAGAATCAAGACCAAAAACTATTATAACCCTGCCTCGCCGGCAGGCAGTTATTACAACTTACAGCCACAGCCCTGCCTCGCCGGCAGGCATCACAACCCTCACAACCTGCCTTGCCGGCAGGCAGGCAACCACAACCACCATAACCACCACAACCATCACAACCATTACAACCATCACAACCTTCATCCTGCCTGCCGGCAGGCAGGCTAAAAATTATCATACCAACTCTTCCTCTTGTCATATTTCAGATCCCTCAGAATAGCTGTTTTAGCGTTGATGGTAAAGGAATAACTCATCCGCTGGCCAAAGGGGACAACGGTAAAACGCATTTCCCAGCAATGCAGGTCACGGTGTATATTGAGGTTTGTCACGGTTATTTTATGGGAAGCCAGGTCGTATCCTGTGTTGCCTCCTATCTTCCATTTCGGGGTCAGGCTTATGTCACCTGATATCCTTACCGTATGGGTAAAATCCGATTTCGTTGCCGGGCGTGAATAACTCCAGTTATAATCCACCCGCACACTCCAGGGTACATTAAAATCCACGTAATCACCATAATAATATCCCGCTGATTCTTCAAGCGGGCTTTCCACCGGCGGCTTGTCCGTAGAAAAATCATCGAGAGACTCTGTCGGTCTGGTTTCAGTCGATGCACCTCCCCTGGCTTTTGATTTTAGCGAGAAACCGGTAGTGACAAAAGCCCGGGTCACGCGCAACAGATGTCCGCTTTCCTCCAGCAGCGACCGGTCTATCCGCCTGCCATTCTCATCGAGGGCATAGGGATCAAAGGTGCTGCCAAAAGTTATGTTCATTTTCTTATTGAACAACTGTGTGGATCCGCTCATATTGATCGTTGACCATTTGAATTCTTTGGCAAAAGGATTATAGCTCGCCGAAAAATTCAGGTTGTCGAGGATGCTGACTTTCTTATCCTGCCCAGTGGTGTCGTTTTTAGGCCTTACCTTCATTTCAACATTATTGTTGAGCCCCAGACTCAGCGAACCGCTTCTGCCGGGCAGAACAGGAGTTGCATACATGCCGTTTGCAAACACCGAATATTCTTCCTCCTGGGTGGGGCTGGAAATGGTGCGCGGATAGACCAGGGTGCGGTAATAATTGTTGGGCATGATACGGGAGAGGTCAGGCACAAAGCCAAAGGAAGCACTGGGTGTTATAACATGCCGCAGCGCAGAGAAATATGAGTCGCTCTTCTTGGACGTTATGCGGACAAATACTTTCGGACTGGCCGAGATGCCTATGCTGGGTTTCAGGGCATGGGCATAGGCCAGGCCGGGGATCGTGTCAATGACGAGCTGGGATTTGCTCAGGTTATAATAATAAGCGGAATCATCCGGTAGGCTTTTGTTGATATGACTGGTATACAGCACTCCGTCATAGCTCAGCCCCGGTGTTATATTGATGATCTTCAACAGCTTTATATTGGTCAGCGAAACGGGTATGGAATGTGAAAAACCATTCTTCATGCGGTCCCATGTCTGACTGGTAAACAACGTAGAATCTGTGGTGCTGATGTAGTTATCGAGTTTGGAAGAATAGCTGATCTGGATATTCTGAAACCATTTCATTTTACCGGAAGAATTCTTTGAACGGAAAGGATACAGCCGGCTTACGTTAAAGCTCATAGCGGGCAGTTTCAGGTCGACCTTTCCGGTCTGGCTGTTCTGTGAATGATTCATGCTGACAGCAAAATTAAAAGGTCTGCCCGGCCAGCTCTTCCGGTAAGAGATGCTGGAGGTTTTCGTATTGGTGAGATATTCAGTCATATTCTGGCTGTGATTCGCCTCGTATTTGCCGGAGGAAAAATCTACGTTGGCTGAAAAGCTCTGGGAAGGATTTGCCTTGGCGTCCTGATTATGGGACCATCTTAACTTATAATCCTTTGATCCGGCACGCTCTGATTCATTCCCGTCCTTGATGGTATTCCTGTAGTATTGAAAATAGAAATTACCGTTGAATTTATAACGCTTTCTGTATCCGGTAGTGATATTGGCTCCCCACGTTCCCCTGGTGTACCATGTCCCGAGCAGGGTGACATCAATATAGTCATTCAGGGCAAAGTACCAGCCTCCATCCTTCAGGTAGAAGCCACGGGTTTTTTCTTCACCATACTTGGGAATAATCAAACCCGATGCCCTGGTTGTCGAATTGGGGAAAAAACCGAACGGCAAAGCCAGCGGCAGGGGGATGTCCTCCAAGACCAGGTAGGCCGGCCCGCTGACAATTTTATCCTTCGGAATGGCGATAGCCCTGGTAAGCCCGATATAAAAATGCGGATGGGGGGCATCACAGGTGGTATATTTGCCGGTCTTCACATGGATCTCCCCATCGGACAACCTCTTTGTCTGCTTGCTGTGCAGCAATCCCTCCCCCTGTTTCGTGACAATATGTTTGATCACGCCTTTCCGCGTTTTGAAATTATACATCAGGGTGTCGGAGTTGAAGGTCTCTTCATCCTGCTTGAACACAGGCTTCCCCTGCAACAGTCCTGCCGTATCTTTAAGTCCTGCCGCCATAACGGTGCTGTTATCCATGTCAAACTCTACATAGTTGGATTCCAGGTTAATATTCTGGTATTCCACCTTGGCATTCTTGTATAAATAGATCTTCTGTTCGCTCAGCTTGATCCTGAAGGAATCATCGGCTGAATATTTTACTTCGGCTTCCAATATGTTCTTTCCGGCGTCCTTCTTCACCGGCAGGGTGGTATCGGCAGCAAGCGAGTCGGTTGCCGGCAACGGAACATCAATAACTACCCGATGCAGCGAGTCGGCAGGCCTCAGGTATATCAGCGTATCCTGCGCCTCAGCATTGGGGAGTGTAAAGAAAAAAGCTATCAAAAGACAAGGAAAATACTTTTTTGCCGTTGTTAATAACCCGGGAGGACTTATTTGGATTTTACTGAGCATCAGTGAATAAAGAAACTTAACAAGGCTTGATAACAAATTCAAACAATATAGTCTAATTTTGTATTTTCACATACCAAATCCGGCGCTGCAAAGCTAATAAATTAACAGATTCACAATGATCAAAACGATGATAAGAATAGTTAATAAACGGGGAATCTGCTTATTTCTTATTTTGTGGATCAACATTTCAGGCGTTTTTTGTCAGCCGGAACCGGCCAATGGTTATAAGCTGAAAACGGTCGTAATTGATGCCGGCCATGGCGGAAAAGATCCCGGGTCAGTCGGAAAAACCGGCACTGAAAAGGAAGTGGTGCTGGCTATCGCGTTGAAACTTGGAAAATATATTGAAGAAAAACTGCCTGAGGTAAAAGTAGTGTATACCCGCCAGACGGATGATTTCATACCCCTCCATAAGCGAGCTGACATCGCTAACAGCCATAAAGCTGACCTCTATATTTCCATCCATGCCAACGGAAATGTGAACAATCTTGTGGATGGCACTGAAACACTGGTCCTGGGATTGCACCGGGCTGAAGAAAACTTTGAGGTAGCCAAGAAGGAAAACTCGGTTATCCTGCTCGAAGATGACTATTCTACTCATTACGAAGGTTTTGATCCAGGCTCGCCTGAGTCATACATGATTTTTTCCCTGATGCAGAACCTGTATTTTGAGCAAAGTATTAATTTTGCTGCCCATGTTCAGTCACAGTTCAGGGAGAGAGCCTCCCGGAAAGACAGGGGCGTAAAACAACAGGGTTTGCTTGTGCTTGCCAGAACATCTATGCCGGGTGTACTCATTGAAACCGGTTTCATGACCAATCCTGAAGAAGAAATATTTCTGTTGTCCGAACCCGGCCAGGATTATATCGCATCGGCCATATTCAGGGCTTTCAGGGACTATAAGCAGATGATGGAAAATAAAAACGCCTACATTGCCGGCAGGATCAACGATAATGATTCAGGTTCCGCCGAAACGATTTCTCCTGTCAGTTCAATGACTGCCTCAGGTGATTATGCTGACAGCATCGGGGCAGGTCATGCCGAAACAGCTTTTCCGGTGGTATTCAAGGTGCAGGTGCTGGCTTCGGCCAAAAAAATTCCGCGTAATGATCCCCAGTTTAAAGGGCTCAGGGAAATAGAGGAATACAAAGTGGGGTCACTGTATAAATATGTGTTGAACGGAAGTACTTCATACAATGAGACAATAGCTTACTGTAAAAAGATGCAGAACAAGTTCCCGGGAGCATTTGTCATTGCCATGAAAGACAGTGCTGTCATTCCCCTTGACCGGGCATTGAAAGAAATCAGTTCACTTAACAAAACCAATTGATCCATGAAAAAAATATCCCGTGAAGCAAAAATAGGATTTGTAGCGATCATTACCATAGCTGTTTTGATCTGGGGATGGAATTTTTTAAAGGGCATTAATATTTTCAAGCCGACTTCCAGTTATTATGTTATATATAATAATATTCAGGGATTGATTGAGTCAGGCGTTGTGTTGCTCAACGGTTACAAAGTCGGCCACGTGAGTGAGATCCGTTTTGACAAGGATGATGTCAACAGGATTGTCGTTGAGGTATCCATGGATGAAAGTGTAAGGCTTCCGGACGGCACGGCAATGCTTATCAAGAACTCCAGCCTGGTTTCCAACATAAAAGACATGATAATTCTGCTGGGTGAAGGTCCCGGATACCATGAAGCCGGAGATACGCTTGTCGGAGTCATGGAAAAGGACATCACTGAACTCATCGGACCCATCAAGGATAAGGCAGAGATCGTATTAACACGGATCGACTCAACCCTTGCTGCCGTGAACGATGTGCTGGATGTTTCAACGCGGCAGCACCTGAAATCCACGCTTGCCGGTTTAAGCCTGACTGCAGGGCAGCTTTCAGCATCCCTTGCCTCCGGTGGAGATCTTGACAAAAGCTTTGAAAACCTGGCATCGGTGACCGGTAACCTGAGAAACAACAATGAGAACCTGTCAGCAACGCTTCAAAACATATCATCCCTTTCTGATTCACTGGAAAAGGCCGATATCAAAGCGGTGGTTGAAAAGGCCGATCAGACATTTGACAAGCTGGATATGGCCATCACCAAGATACAAAAAGGAGAAGGCACGGCCGGTAAACTAATCAGCAACGATTCAGTATACAATAACCTCAACAGTGCCTTGTTCAGCCTCGACTCCCTGCTCATTGACCTAAAGGATCACCCGAAGCGGTATGTGCATTTTTCGGTTTTCGGAAAGAAGGAGGGGAAACGATAAACAGTGAAAAGTGAAAAGTGAAAAGCAGGGACAAGGGACGAGGGACGAGGAAGTGACAAGTGACAAGTGACAAGCGATACCTAAATACCTAAAAAGCTAAACCGCTAAACTGCTAAACAGCTATATTCCAGACCTGCCTGCCATAGCGCAGGCCTAAGCAAGGCAGGCAGGCTGAAAGACCGCATGACTCTCAGACTGCAAGACTCCCTGACTATTTCCCTTTCATAAAATCCAGAATATCATCCTTATTGCCCATAACGACGAGAATATCGGAAGCATGCAAGATGAATTTATCCGTTAACTGACGGGGTAAAAAGATCCTGCATGCATCTTCACTTCCTGCTGGTGTCTGGCCGGAAGCCCGCTTGAGCGCGATAATTTCAAGGTGGTTCTTTTCGGCCAACCTGTTAGCATCCAGTGGCTGGCCAACCAGGTCAGGAGACAATGGAATTTCAGCAATTTTTATTTCCCTTGACAGGGGATAGATATTCTTTACACCCTGTATTACCAGTTTCTCAGCAAACATAAGTGCTGAATTGAATTCAGGATTTATGGTTTTTTCAATGCCCAGGGCATTCATCACCGTAATATGAATGGAAGAAGTCTCGCGGCCGTATATATTCTTTACATTCATTTTCCTTAGCAGTGCATTGATCATCACCGAAGATCCAAAATCGTGGCCAATGGCAACAATAACCATGTCGGCATCCGTCAGCGGCAGCGCTCGGATGGCATGTATATCTGATGCATCAAGGCATATGGTTTGCGAGATCCTGTCCTTGTAGAATTCAACCTTTGATATGTCGCGGTCAACACCTATCACTTCATGCCCCATGGAGGACAACATTTTTGCCAGGGATGCACCGAAATTACCAAGACCAATAATCACGAAATTCATTTCACAAAGTTTAGGTTATTACAATAGTATCTGAAGGGAACCTGAATGGCCGGCTTTTGGGCTGGCTGATGAATACCATCAGCAGGGTTATGGCTCCCATTCTGCCTATAAACATCAGTAATATCAATATCATTTTGGAAACTGAGGTTAAAGTGGGAGTAATACCCAGCGATAAGCCAACCGTTCCGTAAGCCGAAAAACATTCAAAAATAATTTTAAGCATGCCCTGGCCGGGCTCAACCAGATAAATAGCGAATGAACCTGCGCCCAGGATCATGAAGGAAAAGAATATGACCGCAAAAGCACGATTGACGGCTCCTGTTTCTATTTCACGCTTAAAGATATTGATCCGATCCTGCCCTTTGATGATTTTAAAAATATTGATAATAGCCATGGCAAAAGTAGTGGTTTTAATGCCGCCGCCGGTAGAGACCGGAGAAGCCCCTATCCACATCAGGGTGATGGTCATCATCACGGTGGGCAATGAGATCAGGCTCATGTTAACAGCATTGAACCCTGCTGTCCGTGGTGTTATGCTGCTGAAAAATGAAAGTGCAATTTTTTCTCCTGCAGGCATCCCGGCCAGCGTATTGTTGTTCTCAAAGAGGAAAAATGCAGCGGCTCCTGTGACAATAAGGGATAAAGTGGTCAGCAATACAATGCGTGTGTTAATATTGATCAATCCGAAAGAAGGCACGTAATGGTGCCTTTTAATCCCTTTCTCATGAATATTATGGACCTTGGCCTTGATGAATTCATAGACATTCAGTACAACAGGGAAGCCAAGACCTCCAATAATAATCAGCATACTCATAATATAAAGCAACGAAATATCCGACCTGATCCTGACATCGTAAAGGCCATCGGTAAAGGTCGAAAACCCGGCATTACAGAACGCAGAAATGGAATGAAAAACGGCAAAGCGAAAACGTTGTCCCTGGTCAAAAAGATCAGGATTTAAGGAAATGAAAATCAGGATTACTCCCGCCGCCTCAGCCAATATCACAAAAAGGACTATTTTGCTTAATGTCCGTTTGATGGAAGAAAGATTGGGGTCGCTCAGCCATTCCTTCAGTATCTGCTTCTCACGAAAAGACTGTGTGCCTTTGAAAAACACAGCAAAAAAACTGGTGAAGGTCATGATCCCCAATCCTCCCAATTGTATTAACACCAGGATAATCGCTTTCCCGAATGTGGTAAACCGGGTGGCTGTATCCACCACAATATGCCCTGTAACACAAATTGCACTCGTTGAAGTAAAAAGAGCATCCATAAAGGAAATCGGCTGGGTGGTGGACTGGGGCATCATCAGGAATAAGGCACCGGTGATACCAAGAGAACCAAAACTTACAATAAATATCTGGGGAGGGTTGAACAGGCCAAAGAGCCGGAACAGGTCAAGCCGGGAAAATTCAAATATGAAAAGCAGCACGGCAAGCGATTTATATACCGGAGGCAAATGAATTAAACGGCTTATAATAAAAGGCTTGCCAAGGATCAGGCTTAAGGAGAATTCAAATAAAAGTACAGCGCCCAGGACAAGGTTGGTGAATGCAACGGCTGAATGGTAACGCTCCTTTATAAACAAAATGGCCCGCAATACATACAAGAGGCCGTTGCATGCAAAGTAGAATTTATAAAAATTATCAATTGTTTCCTGAAGCGCTGGGGATTGATAAAATCCTGTATCCCATATGGCTATTAAAAAAGCTACAAGGGAAAGCGTAAAGATCGCAACATTGGTGGCAGCCCGCAACTGGCTCTCATTCCTCCTAAACCATGGAGACTGCCCGGATATCCATTTAAGAAACATAGGATTGAAACAACTGAGGTTCCATATTCGGTTAACCGGCGTGTAAATTTAGATAATATTTAATACCGCGGATTTTTTTAGGAATATATTAATTGTGAGGCGATGAAGATTTTATGAACATATTTGTAGGGGCGACCCTTGTGGTCGCCCTTTCGAAATACCATCGGTGATGCAGATCACCCAATTATGGTAATAATGGTCAACCGTTAGTGGTAACGATCATCATTTAAAAATCATGATTTATGGCAAAAAATACGGCTGTTCATCAAACAAATTCAACAAATCAGGCCGGGAACAGTATATTTAGAAAGAAAATCACTTGCCACAACCATAAAAATCAACATAGTTATTCTTCATTGCTTTTTCATATTCAGTCATGCTCCTTCGGGGGCATGATTTTTTTTATTTTAAGACAAAATTTAACGTCAGCTTCAATTTACTGTCTTTTCAAATATTCAATAAGATCAGTCAACGTATAGGATTGCTGCTCCCCGTTTGCAAGCCTTTTCAAGGTGACTTTGCCCTCCCTGATTTCATTTTCCCCTACGAGGGCGACAAAAGGAATATTGCGTGAACTTGCATAACTGATCTGCTTCCCCAGCTTAACAGGATCGGGATAAAGCTCGGCCCGGATGCCGGCATCGCGAAGTTGTGCCAGCAGGGAAAGACAAAATACCGATTCCTTTTCGCCAAAGTTGCCCAGAAGCACTTTACTCGTTGCTTCTGCCTCTGCCGGAAACAGATTAAGCTGGTTCATCACATCAACGATCCGGTCGGCTCCGAAGGAAACGCCGACGCCTGAAATACCCGGTAAACCGAAAATTCCTGTGAGATCATCATACCGGCCTCCTCCGCAGATGCTTCCGATCTCTGCATCCGTTGCCTTCACCTCAAAAATGGCACCGGTGTAATAGTTCAGTCCCCTGGCAAGGGTAACATCGAATTCGAGGGGGTTATCCGTGGGAATGCCTTCCAGGCAGTCGAAGATCTTCTGCAATTCCTCCAATCCCTTCAATCCGCTTGCCGTGTCCCTGAGCATGCCGGCCAGTACTTCCAGCTTATCCCTGGCGGATCCTGAGATTTTCAGCAAGGGCTGAATTTTGTGAATGGCTTCACTGCTTATGCCCTTTTCCCGGAGTTCGGCAAACACCTTTTCTTCCCCTATTTTGTCCAGCTTGTCAATGGCTACGGTGATATCGGTGATCCTTCGTGCCTCACCGATATATTCCGAGATCCCTGAAAGGATCTTTCGGTTGTTGATTCTCATTTTGACCCTTACTGCAAGCTTCCTGAACACTTCATCCATGATCTGGATAAGTTCAATCTCGTTGAGCAAAGAATTGCTGCCGATCACATCCACGTCGCATTGATAGAATTCACGGTAACGCCCTTTCTGGGGACGGTCTGCACGCCAAACGGGCTGTATCTGGTAGCGCTTGAAAGGAAAGACTATTTCATGCTGATGCTGCACCACATACCGTGCAAAAGGGACTGTAAGGTCATAGCGCAAGCCTTTTTCACAGATCTTCAGCGACAGGGCATTGACATTCCCGGTAAACTGCACATCCTGCATGAAATCACCCGAATTCAGGATTTTAAATATCAGTTTATCCCCTTCTTCCCCGTATTTCCCCAGCAGGGTATCCAGATATTCCATGGCCGGGGTCTCCAGGGGCAGATATCCATATTTCTTAAATACTTCTTTTATTATATCCAGGATATAATTCCGCCTCACCATTTCAGCCGGTGAGAAATCACGGGTACCTTTGGGGATGGAGGGCTTTTGAATGCTCATTGCTTATTATTTAATATATTAATTATTCCCCTCTTGAGAGGGGTTAGGGGTGTGTTTACCCGATTCTTCAGAAATATCCGGAAATCTCCTGTTCCCCTCTTGAGAGGGGTCAGGGGTGTGTATGCCCGATTCTTCGGAAGTATCTCGAAATCTCCCGATCCCCTCTTGAGAGGGGTTAGGGGTGTGTTTCAACTCATACTTCTCAATCCATCTCTCAATCGCTGATAAAACACCATTCACATCTCTTTTTACATCTAAATCATGAAAACGTAAAAATGAAATACCAAATTTTTCAAGTTCCTTTTGTCTATCCTCATCCTCATCTGACTTACATTCATGACTGGTCCCGTCTATTTCAACGGCCAACAGCAGTTCAATGCAAAAAAAATCCACAATATAACGGAATAAGGGTTTTTGACGGTTGAAATCATAACCTTTCATCTGTTTTCTCTTTAATCCGTTCCAAAGAAGTACTTCAGATACAGTAGAATGATTTCTAAGTTTTCGAGCCAGTTGTTTCAACCCCGGATCATAAGGTATTATGGGGCGACGGGCATTCATATAACACACCCCCAGCCCCTCTCAAGAGGGGAGTTAACACACCCCCGACCCCTCTCAAGAGGGGAGTTAATTTGTTCCGGCTTCATCAATACGCAATAAATCATAAATTTATCAAAATCTTCTCATCAGCCATTCAATTTTTTCAAAATCGTACTTTTATACTCCTCCGTTCCCGCTTCTCCCTCCGCCGGCGCCCAGGAGGCAAAGAACTTATCATCGGAGGGGTCATACGGTCCATCCTTTACCTCGTATATCAGGGTCCCTTTTTCAAGCACGATAAGGCTGTGCCATGCGCGGGGCTGTATTTCAGCACCAAAATTACCGGTTTGCGGGTCCAGTATGATATACTCCTGAACCTCTCCTTCATCGTTAAACTCAACCACGGCAACCCTCCCTTTTAAAATGATGAAGGCTTCACGCTTATCAGGATTCTCATGTTTGTGCGGCTGAACATAGGTTTCCGGTTCCATGGCGTGTATCATGCGGTTCATGGGATCGGACAGGTCCCGGTGAAAATTGTGGTTCTTTCTCTTCCGGGGCAGTTTCACAGCCTCTTCTGCAAGTCTTTCTGTCAGCTTTTTATCAATTATTATCATGGCACCAGGCTTTCAGCAAAAATATAAATCTTCTGATATGAATAAAAAAACCTGGTCATGAAATCTTTTTATCAACACTCGGAAAGGACATATATATGAGATTATCAATGACTTACATCATAAATACGGATGGCTTTATAAATCTACTGTACCACAGACTATTGATGTTTGTCATGAATTGATTATTTTCGTATTGAACCAAATTATGAAAACAATGAAAAAACTACTGCTGATTTTAACTTGTGCATTGTTATTTCCATACCTGTTGAATGCGGGGGGTATTGTTACCAATACCAACCAGAGCGCAACCTGGGTAAGGACCATGGTACGCGACGCTTCAACTGACATCGATGCCGTCTATTATAATCCGGCGGGTCTGGTATTTATGAATGACGGATTTCATTTTTCGCTGAACAGCCAGACTATTTTTCAGCATAAAGATGTAACGGCTACTTATCCCTTCCTCAACGAAAGTCCGCAGGAATATAAGGGAGATGTCAAAGCTCCTGTTTTCCCGAGTGCTTTTGCAGCATGGAAAACCGGAAGGCTTGCCATCTCTTTCGGATTTACTCCGATTGGCGGCGGCGGCGGAGCAACATATGAAACAGGATTGCCTTCTTTGGATATGAGTCTTTCTCAACTTGTGCCGGTTCTTAAAGGTCAGTTAACATAACTTGATAATGCCATTGAAGGTTTAACAACTGTTAATCCGATGCTTAGT
>Ga0105100_10002078_pt1 | contig 11699 bp, 8 predicted proteins | sample PPLLak12cMay2015_2_FD_87033 | JGI IMG/M metagenome (GOLD analysis project Ga0105100, IMG submission 87033) | Freshwater sediment microbial communities from Prairie Pothole Lake near Jamestown, North Dakota, USA - PPLs Lake P8 Core (1) Depth... | ecosystem: Environmental > Aquatic > Freshwater >... | reverse complement strand
CTTCGGATCCACGTCACCGGCGTTGTGCAAGGAGTTGGGTTCCGGCCCTTCGTCTATGCGCTGGCCCAACGCTTGGCGCTGACCGGTTGGGTGCGCAACACGGCCGGAGGCGTCGAGATCGAGGTCGATGGCTCCCCTGTGGCGTTGCAGGCGTTTGTCGATGGCTTGTCCCGGGAGGCGCCCCCGCTGGCGCGCATTGACCAGATTGCGGCCGAGGCCAGCCATGCGCAAGGGTTCGGCGCCTTCTCGATCCTCGCCTCGCAGCCGGACGCTGAGTCGTTCCAGCCAATCGCGCCAGATGTCGGGATCTGCCAGGACTGCCTGCGCGAGCTGCGCGACCCGACCGATCGCCGCTATCGTTATCCATTCATCAACTGCACCAACTGCGGCCCGCGCTTCACGATCATCACCGACATCCCTTACGACCGCCCTAACACCACCATGCGGACCTTCGATTTGTGCCCGGCGTGTGCTGCCGAGTACGGCGACCCATCCGATCGCCGCTTCCATGCCCAACCGGTGGCCTGCCCAACGTGCGGGCCTCGGATTTGGCTCGAGTCACGGGGGGAGCAAACGCACGCCGGCGAGGCCGCGCTCCAAGCGGCGCGACGCCTGCTGGCCGGGGGTTCGATCGTCGCCATCAAAGGCCTGGGCGGCTTTCACCTGGCGGTCGATGCGCTCAATGCCGATGCGGTCGACCGGCTGCGCCAGCGCAAGCTACGCGTCGATAAGGCCTTCGCCCTGATGCTGCCGGATCTGCAGGCGATCGAGCGGCATTGCCTGCTGGGGGAGGCCGAGCGCAAGCTGTTGAGCGGTTGGGAGCGGCCGATTGTTGTCTGCCGGCGGCGGCCAGACTCCGCCATCGCTGCCGCGGCTGCCCCGGGTCAGAATACCCTCGGCGTCATGCTTCCCTACACCCCGCTGCATCACCTGCTGATCGAGGCGGAGCCAGGCTTCCCGCAGGCCCTGGTCCTGACCAGCGGCAATCTCAGCGAAGAGCCCATCGCCACCGACAACGACCAGGCCCGCCAATCGCTGCATGCGCTGGCGGACGCCTTCTTGATGCATGACCGGCCGATCCATGTCCGCTGCGACGATTCGGTTGTGCGCGCCTTTGAGAACCACGAGTATCCGCTGCGGCGCTCGCGCGGGTTTGCGCCGTATCCTGTCCACCTTCCCTGGGCGCCACCCTCCATTCTGGGCGCTGGCCCCGAGCTCAAGAATACCTTCTGCCTGACGCGCCAGGCCTACGCGTTCCTCAGTCAGCACATCGGTGACCTGGAGAACTTCGAGACGCTCGAGTCCTATCAGGCTGGCATTGCTCACCTGGAGCGGCTCTTCCGCGTGCGCCCGGAGGCGATCGCCTGTGATCTGCACCCGGACTACCTGGCGACGCGTTACGCGCAGGAGCGGGCGCAGCGTGAGGACCTTCCGCTGATCGGTGTGCAGCACCATCATGCCCACATCGCCGCCGTCATGGCTGAGCATGGGCTTCCGCTGCAGGCCCAGGTGCTTGGCGTGGCGCTGGATGGCACCGGTTACGGAGAGGATGGCACGATCTGGGGCGGGGAGATCGTGCTCGCCGGCTATGCCGGATTCGAGCGCCTGGGTCATTTGCGCACGGTCGCCATGCCCGGCGGCGAGGCTGCCATTCGCCAGCCGTGGCGCATGGCGTTGGCCTGGCTTCAGGCGGCCGGTGTCCCCTGGGACCGCGATCTGGAATGCGTGCAGGCTGCCGGCGAGCCGGGGCTGGTTGCGGTCGCCTCCATGCTGGACGAAGGCTCTCGGCTGGCGGCGATTCAGCCACTCACCTCGAGCATGGGTCGACTGTTCGACGCCGTCGCTTCGCTTGCCGGGCTGCGTCAGCAGGTGAACTACGAGGCGCAGGCGGCAATCGAGCTGGAGGCGTTGATCGATCCTGCGGAGCTCGGCGCCTATATGTTGGACTTCGACGACGACGGCGTGCTCGATCCGGCCCCGGCCCTGCGAGAGTTGGTCGCCGATCGTCGGGCGGGTCGTCCGGTGGGAGTGATGGCCGCCCGCTTCCACCGTGGCGTGGCCGAGGCCGTGGTCGAGGTCTGCCGGCGGGTGCGGGCACAGTCGGCGGTTTCGACCGTCGCACTCAGCGGCGGGGTATGGCAGAATGTGTCTCTACTGCAGATGACCGTTCCGGCATTGCAGGCGCGTGGGTTCGAGGTCTTGCTGCACCGCAAGGTTCCGACGAATGATGGGGGCGTGGCGCTGGGACAGGTGGCGGTAGCGGCTGCCCGCCTGGCGGCGAGCTGAGCCCGGGCAGGCCGACGAGCGGACGCGGCCGGCGTGGAGTTTGAATGGAGGTGGGTTGAATGTGCCTGGCAATTCCCGGGAAGATCCTTGAGATCTATGAGAGCGGCGGCCTGCGCATGGGACGGCTGGACTTTGGCGGCACCGTGCGCGAGTGCTGCCTGACCTACGTGCCCGAGGCCGAGCTCGGCAACTACGCCATCATTCACGTCGGCTTTGCCATCAGCCTGCTCAGCGAGAGCGAGGCGATGGCCACGCTGGACACGCTGCGCCAGATTGGTGAGCTTGACCTCGAGGACAGTGAGCCGGCGTGAAGTACCTCAGCGAGTACCGCGACGCATCCCTGACCCGCGCTGTGCTGGAAGAGATTGGCCGCACGGCCCGCCAGCCCTGGGTGATCATGGAGATCTGCGGAGGCCAGACGCACGCCATTGTGCGCCACGGCCTTGACCAACTGCTGCCCAGGGAGATTGAATTGGTGCATGGCCCGGGCTGCCCGGTGTGCGTCACTCCGCTCGAGCTGATCGACAAGGCGCTGGCGATCGCCAGCCGGCCGGAAGTGATCTTCGCTTCCTTCGGCGACATGCTGCGCGTCCCGGGCTCCGGACAGGACCTGTTCCATGTGCGTGCTGCCGGAGGCGATGTGCGCGTGGTGTACTCCCCGCTGGACGCCGTGCGCCTGGCACGGGAGAACCCAGAACGACAGGTTGTCTTCTTCGCCATCGGGTTTGAGACCACAGCACCCGCCAACGCCATGGCTGCGGTGCAGGCGCGCGCCCTCGGCCTGCGCAACTTCAGCCTTCTGGTGTCGCAGGTGCGCGTGCCGCCGGCCATCCGCGCCATCCTGTCCTCTCCGGGCAATCGGGTCCAGGGCTTCCTGGCGGCAGGGCATGTCTCGGCGGTGATGGGCTACTGGGAGTATCCGCCGCTGGCCCGCGAGTTCGGGGTGCCGATCGTGGTCACCGGCTTCGAGCCGCTGGACCTGGTGCAGGGGATCCTGCGCACCGTGCAGCTGCTCGAGGCCGGTCAGGCCCATGTCGAGAATGCCTACAGCCGGGCTGTCACCGAGGCGGGCAATCAGCCGGCGCAAGCCGTGATCCGGCAGGTGTTCGAGGAGTGTGACCGCGCCTGGCGCGGCATCGGGACGATCTCGATGAGCGGTTGGCGGCTGCGGTCGGAGTATGCTGACCTGGATGCCGAGCATCGCTTCGACGTCTCCGGTATCCAACCGATCGAGTCGCCGGAGTGCATCGCCGGGCTGGTGCTGCAGGGGCGCAAGAAGCCGTCGGATTGCGCGGCCTTCGGCGGGCTGTGCACTCCCGAGCACCCTCTCGGTGCGACGATGGTTTCCTCCGAAGGCGCGTGTGCCGCCTACTACCGCTATGGCCGTTTCGCTGACACGGCCGCCTGAAGGACGACGAGAAGTGGCAAAGCCAGCCAAGCCCGCCAGGCCGGAAGCAGGGACGATGCAGGGGCCGGTGTGCCCGGTGCCGCTGCGCCACGACGAGCAGATCGTGCTCGGCCACGGCAGCGGCGGGAGCATGACCCACAACCTGGTGCGCAACCTGTTCTATGCCGCCTTCGACAACGCGCCGCTGCTGGCCGGCGACGACTCGGCGCTGCTCGATCTGCCTGCCGGTGGACGGCTGGCGTTGACCACCGATTCGCACATCGTCGCCCCGCTCTTCTTTCCCGGCGGCGACATCGGACGCCTGGCCGTTTGCGGGACGGTCAACGATCTGGCGATGGTCGGCGCCCGGCCGCTCGGCCTGACCGCCGGCTTCATCCTGGAGGAGGGCCTGCTGATCGCCACGCTGCAGGGAGTGATCGAGTCGATGCGCCTGGCGGCCGAGGAGGCCGGCATCCGTATCCTCGCCGGCGACACGAAGGTCGTCGAACGCGGCAAGGGCGACGGCCTGTTCATCAATACCAGTGGACTGGGCTGGGTGCCGCCCGGGCGGGAGATCTCCGGCAAAAACGCACAGCCGGGCGACGCCGTACTGCTCACCGGCCCGATCGGCGACCACGGCATCGCCGTGCTCACGGCGCGGGGCGGGCTGGCGCTGGAGAGCGATGTACTCTCGGATGTCGCTCCACTCAACCGACTGGTTGAAGCCCTGTTGTCTTCCGAGCCAGAAGTACACGTGCTGCGCGATCCGACGCGGGGCGGGGTGGCCACCGCCCTCAACGAGATCGCCCGTCAGAGTGGCGTGGCGATCCAGCTTGACGAGACCGGCATCCCGGTGAACCCATGCGTCGAATCGGCATGCGAATTGCTGGGGCTGGATCCCCTGTATGTGGCCAACGAGGGCAAGGCGCTGATCGTGCTGCCCGAGGCGCGGGCTGAGGCGGCGATCAAGGTCTTGCGTTCACTGCGCTACGGCGAGGGCTCGGTGCAGATCGGCGTGGTGCGCGCCGGGCCGGCTGGCCGGGTGCTGATGCGCACCGCGATCGGTGGCACGCGCCTTGTCGACACGCTGGCTGGCGAAATGCTGCCGCGCATCTGCTAACCGCTATCCATCTCCGACGCGACAACTGCTCACGCTCACCTGGCATGCCTCAATCCGGCTGGCAGTCGTCAGTTTGCCGTTGGGTTCGGCCATGGTCGTGGCCGGATCCCTCCCCGAGCGATTGAGCCGCAGGCGTGATGAATCTCATCGGGACTGTGTCGGAAAAGACCCAGCCCACCTACGACTTCTCGGGCTGTGCGGGATGCCAGCCGAGACCCCATCGATCTCTTGCCCGCGCGGGAAGCACAGGGTGTCCGGCAGCGCCTGGACGAACCACCCCTGGCAGCAGTCTCCAGTTTCGTTCCTCGGCCGCATGGCTGCGGGCAGTTCAAAACTGCCGATCGATGAAGCGTTGTCGCCACCGCGCCAACTCTCAGCCTTGGGCGGGATCTGGATCCACGAGAAGGATCTGGATGCCTTGGTCGCGATCAAGGTAGATCAGCTGGTAGCGTGTGCCAATCCCCTCACGGACCCAGGTCTCGATCTCACCCGGGCGGATCGGGTAGCCCCGGTCGAGGTAGATGGCGCGAACGCCTTGTGCGCGCAAGGCCGCGTCTAGACCAGCCCGCGACGGCTGCCTGAGATCATCGGCCAGCCGGATATCGATCATCCCGGCCGCCAGGGCCGGCAGCGGTGCGCCCACCAGCACTGGCGATCCGGCCGGAATGGCCTGCGCCAGGGCAAGCAGAGCTCTGTCCCTGGGCGACTGTCCGAGGGGGGGGAAGTCCGGGAAGGAGTATGGGCCGCGCAGGATGAGCGCGCCGGCAAGTAAGATCAGCAGGGAAGTGGGGAGCCGCATCTCTGAACGGTCCAGCGTGGGACCGATGGCCCTCAGCAACCCCATGGCGGCTGCGAGGACGAAGCCAGCAGCAGTAAACGCCGGCAGGCCGGCGACGGCTCCCGCAGTCGTCAGCAGGATCGCAGAGCCGAGCATGGCGATTGCCGGGTGGGGCTGTCGTGCTGGACGGAACACCTGCTCCACCCCGATGGCGGCCAGGATCAGAATGACCAGGCTGACTTGGGGCACAAGGTGGCGTACAAGGAATCCCAGGGACACGAGTGCCGGAACTGACCACACTCCCAGGACCGCCAGCAGCCAAGCCTCACGCCGTTGCAGAATAGCCACCACCCCCCAGGCCGCTAGCAGGAGAATGGCCGCGCCGAGCCGCTTCCCGAAGAACGTCAGGTAATATTCGCCCGCGGCCAGGGTGTTTGCCCGGATGCGCTCCACGAAGGCGAGAGGATTTCGCAGGATGGCGCGCAGCACCGAGCCGTTGTTCTCTTCGGCGGTGCCAAACAGCCTGCGCGTCTCTTTGCGTGCCAGCTGCAGATCTCCGTCGGTCAGCACCGACTGGTTGACTTCGAAGGAATCCCAGGACTTGCCGGCGATCCCCAGCTCGAAGGTTCCGGTCGATAGTCGCACGCTCACAAGGTATGCGACAAGGATGAGCAAGCTCGGGGCAAGTGCGCGGATCAGGCGCCTGCGCTGCTCGCCTTCTTTCCGATTAAAGGCCCACGCCAGGGCGGGCAGCAGCGGCACCAGCAAGATGCCCTCGATCCTGCACAATACTGCCAGCCCTACCGCCGTCGAGGCCCAGGTCAGCAGCACGATCTGGCCGGAAAGCCTGTACTTGAGGAGACAGGCCAACCCGACACTGGACAGGGCGACGAAGAGCGCATCACTCTGATTCTGAACAACGAAGAAGAACGGCAGGCTGACGAACAGGACCCCGGTGATCGTCAGGAGGTGCACATAGCGCCTGAAGGCCGTCCCAAGAAAGAGGGTGCTCACCCACAGCGCGGTGTAAAGTAGAAATCGGCCGGCCCACGCCTGGAGCAGGAATCCATGTGCCAGACCATGGAGCCCGAGGTGCAGCGGCGCGTACAGAACCCCCACCAACGGTCCCCAGGCAAGATCGCGGACCTCTCCCAGGAGAAGGCTCCTGCCGCTGTCGACGTACTTGGCTTCATCGAAAGCCCCGAGGCTCGTGAGTTGAGGCATAAGGTCAGGGGCGACAAGCACGAGGTTGATGAGCAACGCAAGGCCGAGCACAAGGAGCAGGCGGTGAGAGGATCCTCCCAGACAAAGGCATGGATTGGACTGGAGAGGATCGATTGCCTGGGGGTCGCTCATGCTGCTCTCCTGCGGCAGGGGATACTGATTCCGGAAGGCGGTGCCTTGATCAACATGGCGCCCGCTCGGCGGATCTCCATTCTACCGGCTACGGCCCGGCACGCTCGAGACCCGGGTTGCCAGAATGGATGAGGCGTCGCAGAGGAACCGGGGCAGCGATCGGCGGCTACGCTTGAAGCTGGTGCAGTTCCTGTGCGATAGCGCGCGCCGCCTCGGCCAGCGCTGGCGAGGTGTCGAAGGCGGGCAGGCCGGAGCGATCGGCCTCCCGCACACCCGGGTCCTCAGGGAGGAAGCCCAGCACCGGCAGGCCGGGGGAGCGTTGGCGAATGAAGGCTTGATCCGCCTCACCTTGCACGCGGCTGCCAACGAGGAACAAGCGCAGCATACGCAGATCCTCGGCGAGCTTCTTGATCTGGGCTGCCGTCCCCAGGCTGCGCTCTGTCGGCTCGACCACGATCAGCATGGCATCGACCGCGTCGCCCGTCGCCCGGCCCAGATGTTCGACACCGGCGTACATGTCCATCAGCACCATTTCATCGCGGCGCAGCAGGATGTGGGTGACGAGCGAGCGCAGCACGGCGCTCTCGGGGCAGATGCAGCCGGCGCCGCCCATTTCGACGGCGCCCAGCTCGAGCAGGCGAATGCCGCGGTGCTCGGCGGAGAAGCGATCCGGCAGGTCGTCGACGCGCGGGTTGATCTTGAAGTAGCCCCCGATCGTTCCCGGCTGGGCGCCGGTGCGCTCGTAAATCAGAGCTTCCATTTGCGCGATTGGCGTGAGGCCATCGAGCTTGTCGGCGGGGAAGCCGAGCGCCGCGCCCAGACAGGGGGAGGGATCGGCGTCGATGGCCAACACCCGATAGCCCAGGTCCTGGAAGGCGTATGCCAGCAGGCTGGTGAGGGTGGTCTTGCCGACGCCGCCCTTGCCGGTAATGGCTAGCTTCATGACTGCTCCTGTGGAGCCAGGCCGCGCAGCGCGGCCTCGCGCTGCAGGGCCAGGATGACGGAGGGGATGTCGATCTTGTTGTGGCAAACGCTGCAGAAGAGCAGCAAGTCGTCGCAGGCCCAGAGGGTGCTGTTGGTCAGGGCGATAGGATCATCGCGGGCGGCCGCCTGCAAGATCTCCCCGAAGGTCAGGTCCATGTCCGGGAGATCGAAACGGTCGCAGTGGGAACAGTTGACGCAACGATCCACATCCTGGCCGGTGGAAGCCAGGATGACATGCCGCAATGGGCCGCGCGACGCGGCTGGATCCTGCTGCGACACCCGGGCTTCCGATCAGGCCGCCTGCGCCGGCTGCTGCTCCGGTCGGGGCAGCCCTCCCTGCTCGATCAGGGTCGGCACGATCTCCTCCCAGTGGACGGCCATGATGTGCATCCCATGGATGCCCGGCGTGTTGCGGAGTTTCTCGATGATCTCGAGGGCGATTGCCACCCCCTCCTGTTTGGCGTCGGCCGCACCGTCCATGCGTTTGACGATCTCTGGCGGGACGACAACCCCCGGCACTTCTTCGGCCATCAGGTGGGCCGCCTTGGCGCTCTTGAGCGGGATAAGCCCCGGCAGGATGTAGACCTTGTCGAGCAGGCCGCGTTTGTCGACGGCCTCAAGCCAATCGGTGAAGCGACCGTAGTCGAAGATCGGTTGGGTCTGGATGAACTGCGCTCCGGCGTTGACCTTCTTCTCCTCGCGAATTGCCTCAAAGCGGGTGGCTGCGGCATAGGGGTTGGCGGCTGCTCCCAGGAAGTAGGTGGGCGGTGTCTTGATCTCGCGCCCGTCGAGGTAGCGGCCCTCATCCCGCATTCGTCGCAGCAGCCACAGCACCTGGATGGCATCCATGTCGTTCTGCTCGGGCTTGGGGGTAGGTCCAGGCCCCAACCGCAGGTGGTCGCCACTCAAGCACAGGATGTTGCGCACGCCCAGGGCGGAGGCGCCGATGACCTCGGATTCGATCGCATAGCGGTTGCGATCGCGCGCCTGGAGCTGCAGCACCGGTTCCAGGCCGGCCTCCAGGCATTTCGTGGCGGAAGCCAGGCTGCTCATGCGCGGCGAAGCGGAGGCGTTGTCGGTGAAGTTGGAGGCCGTCACCCACGGCTTGAGCATCTGCGCCTTCTTGAGCATGGCGTCCAGGTTGACCGTCAAGGGTGGGGCGATCTCGGCGGTCACGGTGAAGCGGCCGGCGCGCAGGCTGCGTTCGAGCTCCGAAACTGGCTCGGCATAGCCGGGCGCATGATACTTTGCGTCGCCCTGCCACCAGTCCGGCTGGCGCACGGTGTAGAAGAAGCGATCCCACTCTTCCTGGAAGTGCTCCCGATCGCGCACATAGTCCAGCGGGTTGATGTGGAATTGCTTGTCCCGATACACTCGCACCAGGTCAAGCCAGGTCTCGTGCCCCGCCTGGCGCCCATCCACCGGCGCCTGGATCTCAAGCAGCATGTGCGTGCGTCCCAGCTTCTCGGAGCGCTCATAGATGCGATACCAGGTGCAGGGCCGCGTCGGATCGACGTAGCAGTGCTCCGGCGTTGAGCCTCCGCAGGGACCGTTGCGCAAGCCCTTGGGACAGGACATCGGGCAGATGAAGGCGGTCTCCTGCAGGATGCAGTTCCCGCACATCCGGCAGCCAAAGAGCACACCCTTGGTTGCACGCTCGAAGCTGGTGAAGGCACGCACCGGCAGGCTGTCGCGCGTGTAGGGGTAGAACGGCGGCTGGTAGCGGCGGGGGGAGAAGAGTGGCATGGTGGGCTCCTTCACTCAGGTCTGAGTCGGTCAGTTCTTGAACACCAGCAACCGGGGCCGGCTCGGCAGAAGCCGCGGTCTCGTCTCGAGGGATCGCAGGTGGGCATCCTGCCCGGTACCGGCCCGCTACGTGCCACGCGAAACCAGGGCTCCCGGCAGGATCGATCCCGGCCTGCGGACCGAGGCCTCTCCCTGAACGATGATAGAGACCGAGGCGACGGGCTCCCCAGTGCCGGATGTCATGCTGAGGCGAGCTATTTTGTCCGGTTTACCCGATCGGGACAGGGGAGGCCCATCCGGTGGGGCTCCGCCCAAATCCCCCGGCACTGCAGGGTCAGCACCGCAGCGGCCGAGAATCGGCCGGTAAGTTGCTCCAAATCACATCGGGAGCATTGCCGCGAGTCGTGCTAGCATCAGAACACAACCCCCTTCCCCTGATTGCTCATGGCCGGTTCAAAGGCCCCGATCTCTGCGGGAATGATGACAAGGAAGCCAACGCTCAATCGTAGGCTGGTCTGGACCACCGGACGCATCATCGCTGCCTGCCCAAGCCAGATCCAAGAACTCAACGGAGGACGCGATGCATCACTCCCTAGGCAGCGGTCGCAAAGGACCATGGATTTCGGGTGATCTGAGGTCGGAGGCCGAGGCGAGAGCGGGAGACTGCCGCCGTGAGCATCGGCGATCCGCGATCAGAGTTGCTTTGTTTGCAGCCGCCGGACTCTTGTCCCTTGTCGCGTTGATGGGCAACGCAGTCGTGGTCGTCAAGGCCCAGGAGACGACAGTCCTACCCAATCCAGGCGAGACCCCCACAACGGACGCGGCCGCAAGCTTATCTCCGACCCTGACGGTGACTGAACTCCCTGCGGCCAGCACCGAGCCGCCGAGTACTGCGGCTCTCGAGAGCGACACGCCGACGCCCGAGCCAACCCTTGAGACCGGCACGCCGACGCTCGAGCCCGGGACGCCAACAGCTTCGCCGACCTTGGAACTCCCCCCCGCCCTGACCATGCCTTCGCCGTACTTCCCGCCTGCCGGGGCCGCCCTTCCCAGAGCCCCTCGTTTGCAGGCGCTTGAAGGGGGATACCCGCCGGCGCGTGGGTGGAGCTGGCAGTATCAGATCTCGGACACCCCGGCGCTGTCCGACTGGCCAGCCGTGGCGACCGACCCGTCAGGCGGGGTTCATGTCGCCTGGGTCGAGGGCGAGATTGGGGAGCGCGACATCTACTACGCCACCAACTCGCTCGGCGTGTGGAGCACGCCGGTCAATGTCTCCAACTCGCCGGGACTGGACTCGACCAACGCCGATCTTGCCGTCGATGACGATGGCTTCGCCCATATCGTGTGGCAAGAGGGCTGGCACGGAGATCCGGACATCGAGGTCGAGTATCGCAAGTGCAGCTTCGGAGGGTGCTTCCAGCCGCCCGAGGAGCTGTCGACCTGGATCTGCGGACAGTATCCGGGAGACCATCACGCCTGGTACCCCAGCATCTCCTACGGAGATGACGGCCTGCTCATGGCGACCTGGGCCTCGCTCGAACTCGACCGCCTGTACTTCCCTTTCGCGACCTGGTTGCCGGCGGACCCAACCGGCAACAAGACTCGCAGCTGCATCAAGTACGTCAGTGGGGCCTACCAACTGCCGGACCTAGCATCAGGTCCCAACGGATCGAGGCAGCTGCTGTTTGAGGACTTCCAGGCGGGGCGGGTTTACCACCTTAGCTACGCCGAGGGGAAGTGGGAGATGATTCCCCGCCTGGTTGCGCCCGGACAGACGCCGAAACTCACGATCGGGCCGGACGGCACGTCTCACGCGGCCTGGTGCCGCAATGGAGCCGTTCGCTACGCTTCTTGGGCCGGGGCTGGCGTCTGGTCTGCGGCGGAGGAGGTTGCCACGGAGGCGGACCCCGCTTGCGGGGGGCCGCCGGCGGTGGCGGTGCGCGGCGACGGGCTGGTACACGTGGTGTGGGAGGGGCACGGTGCAGGCACTCAGATCCTGCAGTCGATCCGACGCAGCGAGGGATGGACTCAGCCTGAGAATG
>Ga0105100_10002077_pt1 | contig 11706 bp, 14 predicted proteins | sample PPLLak12cMay2015_2_FD_87033 | JGI IMG/M metagenome (GOLD analysis project Ga0105100, IMG submission 87033) | Freshwater sediment microbial communities from Prairie Pothole Lake near Jamestown, North Dakota, USA - PPLs Lake P8 Core (1) Depth... | ecosystem: Environmental > Aquatic > Freshwater >... | reverse complement strand
TTGACGGGCGCCAAGGCCGCGATTTATACTCCCTGAGGATGAGCGGAGGGGCAAATTGTCACAAAAAGGCTCGCTCAGCTGCCGCAGCCAAAAACCAATCCTTTTATCTTTTAGCCTCTCTCCGCTCGGTCTGCCCAAGGTCAAAGATAACGGGCAGGCCGTCGCAGGAGGCGCGAAGCCCGTGGCGGAGCCCGAAGAAGATAAGCGGCGCGGTGATGCCGCCGCACTCGAACCCCGTATCGCCGATCCCGCCCGGGAGGCCGGCCGCCATTTTCACCGGCCATGCTTCTTTCTCGCCGCAGATGTCCAAAAACGTCCTCATCAGGGCCGGGGCGCAGTGTCCCATCCGCAGCAGATTCCCCAGGCTTCGCGCCCGAAAGGCGAGCGCCGTCCGCAGGCTCGGGGCCGCCAGGTCGGCCAGACGATCCGTGTCGAAAGACGATGAGATGTCCTGCTCCATCCTTGATGCCCCTTCCGGGTCAAACGTACCGTCCGACCCGGCGGCAATACTCCTCATACTCCGGGCCGAACATCCGGCGGAGGCACTCCTCCTCGGCCAGGATGATCCGGTGATGGACGACCGCAACGACCGCGCCGACAAGGAACACGACGGGATTCAAAGTGTAGAGCGTCGAGGCCAGGAAAGTCGCGTTCAGGCCGAGATAGATCGGGTTGCGGCTGAACCGGAAGACGCCGCCCGTCTTGAGGACAGTCTTTTCCTTGGCGCAGCCGACACGGAAGGACCTGCCCAGCCCGAACCTGCCCGCCATCGCCAGCAAAAACCCCAGGTTCCAGACGAGGAGGGAAAACCACTGCAGGGCTCGGGGCACCGCCGATAAAGAAAGGTCAAGGCCGCAGCTCTGCAGGAACATCGCCCCCCAGGGAATGAGCATTGCCATCTTGCTCGGGTACAGAAGGCGCGGGTCGATCGGCGGCGCGCCCTCCATGTCGACCTTCAGGCGCCGCAGCGCCAGCCAAGTCGAGACCAGGCCGGCGAAAAGAACCGCCGGTAACAGCGCGACCAAAGCCGGCTCGAACAGGCGTGCGATCATGGTCGGCCCCTCCGAAGTCGACTAAAATGGTAGGCCAGCGCGGCGAATGATGTCAAGCGCGCCGGAATAGGAGCCGCGGCTCACTCCCCTGGTGCTCTCCATAGTCCCGAGAGAGGAGATTACAGGGGCGGAGTTGCCGGCGCCCCGCCGGCCAAGTTGGGCGGCGTCCCCGGGCGGCCGGATATCCTCTTTTTTTTCATTTCCCTTGACAAGCCATCGCCGTATTAATAGGCTCTGTTAAAGAATGGGGTGCGACGCGAGGGTTGAGCCGCAGCATGCTCCTGCCCCGCCCAAGGAGGATGAGATGGCCCAAGAAAAAAAGCGGGCTTCTTTCCGTCGAGAGCTGGAAAAGTGCCCGACCGGAGTCCGCGGGCTGGACGAGATCACGAGCGGCGGCCTGCCCAAGGGACGGCCGACGCTTGTCTGCGGCAGCGCCGGCTCCGGCAAGACCCTGATCGGAATGCAATTTCTCGTCATGGGCGCCCTGAAGTATGACGAGCCGGGCGTCTTCATGTCCTTCGAGGAGACGGGCGAGGAACTGACCCAAAACGTCCGGTCGCTCGGGTTCGACCTCCACGAACTCGAGGCTAAAAAAAAGATCCTGGTCGACTACGTCCATATCGAGCGGAGCGAGATCGAGGAGACCGGCGAATACGACCTCGAGGGGCTGTTCATCCGCCTGGGGAACGCCATCGACACGGTGGGGGCGAAGCGCGTCGTGCTGGACACGGTCGAAACCCTGTTCTCCGGCCTGTCGAACGCGGCGGTCGTCCGGGCGGAGCTCAAACGACTCTTCCGCTGGCTGAAAGACAAAAAGATGACCGCCGTCATCACGGGCGAGAAGGGCGTCAACACCTTCACCCGCCACGGGTTGGAGGAGTACGTCTCCGACTGCGTCATCTACCTTGACCACCGCGTGACCGAACAGATCTCGACCCGGCGGCTTCGGATCATCAAGTACCGGGGCTCGACCCACGGCACGAACGAGTTCCCCTTCCTGATCGACGACGACGGGATCTCGGTGATGCCCATCACCTCGATGGGGTTGAAGCACACCGTGACCCGGGAGCGGGTCTCGAGCGGCATCCCGCGGCTGGACAAGATGCTCGGTGGAAAAGGATTCTATCGCCGCAGCACGGTCCTCATCTCCGGCACGGCCGGCACCGGGAAAACCAGCCTGGCCGCCCACTTCGCAGACGCCGCCGGCCGCCGGGGCGAGCGGTGCATCTATTTCGCCTTTGAGGAGTCCGAATCCCAGATCGTCCGCAACATGCGTTCGATCGGCCTCGACCTGGGCCAGTGGACGAAAAAAGGGCTGCTGAAGATCCACGCCGAACGCCCCACCTACTACGGCCTCGAGGCCCACCTCGCCGGGATCCAGAATATCATCTCCGCGTTCAAGCCCAGCGCAATCGTCATCGACCCGATCTCCAACCTCAACTCCGTGGCGACGCTGACGGACGTCAAATCGATGCTGACCCGACTCCTGGACCAGCTCAAGATGGAGGGGGTGACGACGATGTTCACCGCCCTGACCGGCGCCGGTTCGTCGAGCCTGGAAACGACCGACGTCGGCATTTCATCGCTGGCGGATGTCTGGCTTCTTCTCCGGGACATCGAGATCGGGGGTGAAAGGAACCGGGGAATGTATATTCTCAAGTCCCGCGGGATGGCCCACTCGAACCAGGTCCGGGAATTCCGGCTGACCTCTCACGGCGTCGACCTGATCGATGTCTATGTCGGACCGGCCGGCGTCCTGACCGGCTCGGCGCGGTTGGTGCAGGAGTCGAGGGAGAAGGCCGAGGAGAGATCCAGCCAGGAAGATATCGAGATCCAGCGTCTTAACCTCGAAAGCAAAAGGAAGGCCATGGAAGCCGAGATCGCCTCGATCCGCTCGCGCTTCGACACGGAGGAGATGGAGCTCAAGAAGCTCCTGTCCCAGGCGCGCCAGCGGCAGGAGCTGATCGGAGAAGACCGCTCCCGGATGGCCAGGAGTCGAAAGGCCGACTGAGGCCTGGGCTGAGGCTGTAAACCGAGGACTGTCTTTCCGGAGGAGAAAAGGAATGGCCACTGAGAAGAAAGGAATCGAGGCAAAGCGGAGCCGGCAGGCCGGGCCGAGGGTCTATGAGCTCAGGCTTTATGTGGCCGGGCAGACGTCCAGGTCCGTTACCGCCTTCGCCAACCTCAAGAAGATCTGCGAGGAACACCTGAAGGGGCGTTACAGGATCCAGCTCATCGACCTCCTCGAGAACCCCAAGCTCGCCAAGGGCGACCAGATCCTGGCCCTGCCGACCCTCGTCCGAAAGCTGCCCACGCCGGTCAAGAAGATCATCGGGGACCTTTCCAATAAAGAGCGGGTGCTGGTCGGCCTTGACCTGCGTCCGCGCGTCCCATAATATAAGTACTAGGAAACAGAGTCCATGCAGCGCGCCAAGCCGAAGGCCAAGAAACGGGCCACGGGCACAACGTTCCCGTCGGCGCCGGGGCCGGAATACTTGATGCGGCTCTACGTGACAGGGACGACCCCCAGGTCTGTCCGGGCGATCAGAAACCTCAAAAAGATCTGCGAGGAGCACCTGAGCGGCCGCTACAGCCTCGAGGTGATCGACATCTACCAGCAACCCGTCCTCGCCAAGGGAGAGCAGATCATCGCCGTCCCCACGCTCATCAAGAAGCTCCCCATTCCCCTGCGGCGGTTTGTCGGCGACATGTCGGATGTGGACAAAGTGCTGCTGGGCTTGGACGTGCGACCCAAGGGTTAGGAATCGGGCGGGTCCACGATGGGTGAGGATAATCAGGCCTGATGAAGAAAAATACGAAGGGAGAGAGCGGGGAGTCCCTGGCTGCGGAGAACAAAGAGCTTCGGGCCCGGCTCGAGGAAGCCGAGGACACGCTGCGGGCCATCCGGAGCGGCGAGGTGGATGCCGTGGTGGTTTCGGGCCCGCAGGGGGAGCAGGTCTATACGCTGAAGAGCGCGGACACTACCTATCGGATCCTCCTCGAAACGCTGAATGAGGGCGCCCTCACCCTGACGACGGACGGCGACATCCTTTACTGCAACCGGCGTTTCGCGGAGATGATCAGAAAACCGCTGGAAAAGGTCATCTCTTCGTCCATCAGAAGCTACGTCCCGGCGGCCGACACTTCAAGCTTCGATTCTCTTTTCGGAAAGGCCGACGCGGCGCGGAGCGCCGGGGAATGCCATCTCCTGACAGGCGAGGGAAAGCCGCTGCCCGTTTATCTCTCCGTCAAGGCCTTGACGCTCGACGGCGTCCCGGCGGTCGCCATGGTGATCATGGACCTGGCCAAACAGAAGGAGAGCGAATACCTGATCCGCCGGATGCAGAAGATCGAGGCCCTGGGGACTCTCGCCGGCGGGATCGCCCACGACATCAACAACATCCTCGCACCCATCCTGGTCAATACGGAGCTGGCCCTGATGGAGACATTGGGTCTCGAGCCGAGGCGGAGCCTGGAGATCGTGCTCGAGGCCGCCCAGCGCGGGCGCAAGCTCGTCAAGCAGATCCTGGCCTTCGCCGCCAACAGGGAGGCGGACAAAAAGCCTGTGCGGCTCGCGCCGGTCGTCGAAGAATCCCTTCGGCTGGTCAGGTCGACGATACCGACGACGATCGAGATCCGGAGCGAGCTCGCCGACGAGAAGGGCATGGTGCTGGCCAATTCGACGCAGGTGGAGCAGATCCTCGTGAACCTGTGCTCGAACGCCGCCCACGCCATGCGCGCCAAGGGCGGCATCCTGAGCATCGGCTTGGCGGGGGTCCGGTTCGATGAGCGGTCGCCGGCCAGGCCGCCCGAGCTGAGCCCGGGGCCCTACCTGCGGCTCAGCGTGGCCGACACGGGCTGCGGGATGGCGCCGGAGGTGATGGAGCGGATCTTCGATCCTTTCTTCACCACCAAGCACGCCTCTGAGGGTGCGGGAATGGGGCTCGCCGTCGTCCACGGGATCGTCAAGACCCACGACGGCACGATCACGGTGACGAGCGAACCGGGGAAAGGCAGCGCTTTCAGCGTTTACCTGCCGCAGATCGACGCCCTGCTGGAGCCGAAGGGCGCGACAGCCGAATTCAGGCCCCTGGGGAACGCGCGGATCCTGTTCGTCGACGACGAGGAGATCCAGGTCCGGAGCTGGCAGCCCGCCCTCGAGCGGTTCGGCTACTCCGTCAACGCGCAGTCGGACAGTGCCAAGGCGCTGCGGGCTTTCCGCGCCCAGCCGGGGCGGTTCGACCTGGCCATCGTCGACCAGACGATGCCCGGGCTGACGGGCACCAAGCTCGCGGCGGAGATGCTCCGCCTCAGGCCGGGATTCCCGGTCATCCTGTGCACGGGGTTCAGCGGCGAGATTGACGAAGACCAGGCGCTCGCCATGGGCATCCGGGAATTCCTGTTGAAGCCCTTCTCCATCCAGGAGCTGGCGGAGGCCATCCGCCGGGCCCTGACCTCCCGCGCGCCGGGCGTCGCCTGAACTGGAACAGGCGGCCGCTCTCTGTCCGCTTCCCGTCCGCGTCAGGTCAATTCGGCAATGAGTATTGTATCCCGAATTTCACGTCCCCCAGTCACTGGATGATATTCCCGTCGGCGTCGATCAGGTGGACCTCGGTGAACCCGAGCTCCCGGATCTTCGGCTCGATCTTGGCCCGGTCGCCGACGACGACCCACTGCACGTTTTCGGGGTGGACCGTCTTCGCGGCGGCCTTGGCGACATCGTCGAGCGTCAGCTGGCGCACGCGGGACGGGTATTTCTGGAAGTAGTCGTCGGGTAGTCCGTACTGGACCATCTCGGCCAGCGAGCTCAGGACGGATGCCGCCATCTCCCACTGGCCGGGCAGCCCGAGCACCTGGCTGGCTTTGACGTTGTTGAATTCGTCCGGCGTGACCGGCTTTTTGCCCAGGATGCCCTCGAACTCCTGCCTGATCTCGGCGATCGATTCCTTGGTCTTGTCCGCCTGGACCGGCGCGAACACGATGAGCGGCCGCTGGCCGCGGGCGCCGGGCAGGAAGGACATCGCCCCGTAGCTCCAGTGCTTTTCCTCGCGCAGGTTCATGTTGATCCGGGAGATGAAGTCGCCGCCCAGCACCAGGTTCATGGTCTCGATAGCGATATTGTCCGGGTCGGCCGATGAAGATAAATTTCCACCCGCATCTCCATTTTCTGGTGACTGAAGGAGGAGTGGACGAGGCCGGTGTCTTCCACAAGGTCCCCCGGATCGATGACTCGCGGTTGGGTCGTCGCGGTCATATTGGTGGGCACTTTGGCCGTGGTCAGAATGACCAAGAAGCCCTGAATTCAGGTGCCCGTTTCGGGCTGGTCCGGCGCTTTGCCACGCCCCAAATCGCCTTGACCGAGTGCTGCAGCTGGCCAAAAAAGTTCGAGGCGCCGTATAACATAGTCAGCACACCCATGACGGCGGCAATTCGGCCTGTCGCCGATTTATAAGGGGCGATGATCAGATTTTGACGGCCTTGGCACCGCTCTCCCCGACCAGGCTCCCGATTTGACGCACCGCTTCTCCGGTGACGGCTTCCCGGCCGAAGATGAACCCGGCTATGGCAATAACGATGACCAGCAGTGGCGCCAAAGAGAATATCGTGCAATAAGCAAGGGCCGCCGCTAATCTGCTGGCGTTATCCTTGGTCCACTCTTCATAGGTTTCTTTGATTAAGGAAAATGACTTTTTAAGGGTCATTATCATCCGGGAGGCATCGGCGCCATATTCCCGCTCACTTACTCCGCCCATTCCCTGTTGCCGCCCGGAGCTCATCAACGGGCCAATCCTGCCAGACCTTCCGGTGCAGCCGCTGCAACGCCGCATAGTCCTGCATCAAGGCCAGACGATCCTCGCGGCGGAGCTGTCCCGCCCCCAGCCGGAGCGCCGCCGAGAGCATCTCGTCCATGGGCTCCGCGGCCGCGGCGGCGCTCTTTATGGACGGGAGCATCGAGATGTGCAGGTCCAGCAACGCGGGGTCCGCTATCAATCGCGCGAGAGGATGCGGTGACACGAGGGACGGCTCCGAAAGCCCGACGAGCAGGGCTTGCCGGCGTTGAAGCACCTCGGGCGGATTCGTCTCCTGCGGGCTGAGGAGCAGACCCATTCGACGCAGTCGGCGGCCGACGGAAGCGCTGTCCAGCAACACGGAGAATGGCGCCGAAAAAACCAGTCCGGCCACGACGGGGAGCAGCCACCAGAATGCATAGCGGCCGCCAACCACCATCAACAGCACGATGACAAGCCCCACGAGCGTGTGGAGGCGATGCGCCCGAAAGGCCTCCGCGAAACCGACGCGGGCTTCGTCGCGTCGCTGGGCTTCCCACATAACCTTGCGTCCGCGCAGCGCGTTGATGACAAAGGTTGTCTGATAGACCATCAGGATAGGCGCCAGTAGGAGCGAGACGACGATCTCCAGGATGACGCTCAAGCCCATCTTTCCGGCACCGCCATATTGGCGCGCTTCCGGCCGCCGGAAGGCCGCGGCCAGGTAGGCCAGGAGCTTGATGAGCAGGAGTAAGGCGAGCCCCCCGCTGAGCGGCAGCAATATCGTGTACAGCAAAGAGTGCTCCTCGCGGGGGCTGAAGGCTCCGCTCGAGCTCGCTGTCGCGCTGAGGCCGCGGGCCCAGGAAAGGATGATGAATAGCCCCCACAGCGGCGATGCCAGGTAGGACATGGCTCCCATGGACATATGAAACCGGCTGACGAGATTCATGCCGCGCGCCGTCACCAAACGCAGGTGCTGAAGATTGCCCTGGCTCCACCGCTCGTCCCGCTTCGCGTACTCGACCAGATTATCGGGGCATTCTTCGTAACTGCCGCCGAGATCCTGCGCCACGACCACTTTCCATCCCCGTCGCAGCATGAACGCCGCTTCCACGAACTCGTGGCTTAGAATCTCGCCGCCCAGAGGGGAAGACCCCGGCAAATGGGGCAGGCGGCAGCACTGGGTGAATGCTTCGATGCGGACAATGGCGTTGTGCCCCCAGTAATTGCCCTCGTTTCGGCTCCAGTAGGAAAAGCCAAGGCGATAGACATTGCCGTACAGGCCGCTCGAGAACTGGAGGAGCCGCGCAAACAACGTATGCCGATTCACCAGCTTGATGGGCACTTGGAGAATGCCGATTCGGGCGTCGTCCTCCATGCGCCGCCCCAATTCGACGACCGTCCTCCCCGTCATCAGGCTATCCGCGTCCAGGACCACCATGTACTTGTACCTGCCTCCCCATCGTTCGCAGAATTCGCGGATATTGCCCGCCTTGTGCTCAATGTTCCAGGGCCGGCGCCGGTAAAACAGGCGGCTCGAAAGGCCGGAAGATTCGCGCGTTTCGGCGAAGGCCGCCTCCTCCCGGGCCCATATGTCCGGATCCGTCGTGTCGCTGAGCACGAAGAAATGAAAGCCTCCGGCCCAGCCGGTCTGCTCCAGGGATTCCCGCATGGCCGTCACCCCGGCAAAAACGCGGCGGGGGTCCTCATTATGAACCGGCATAATCATCGCGATCGGCGGCAGAGGCCCTTCCCGGTGCCGCCACGGCCGTCGTCTTTCCATGAGGCTGATGGCCCAGCCGAAAACGGCTGTCCAAAAGGCAAAACTGATCCATAGGAAAAGAATCGTAAACAGGACCGCCCGGGCATGGGTCCAGCCGATGGCGCTGGTTTCCCGGACAAATATGAAAGAAGCGGCGCCTCCGGTTCTTCCCGGGTTTTTCCTGCCGGACCGGCGCGGCGACTGTGTCGGCTCTGCCTGGACGAGAGGTTGATTGGCTGCATGGGCATCGCCATACCGGCCTCCTCCGGTATGACAGAGTGAGCGGACGCCTCCACCGCCGCGCGGACCGATTCAGGCAGCCCTTCCCGTTGAAGAAAGATCTCGGGGTGTTCCCCGAGCACCGACCGCAGGTGCAAGCCCAGAATTCCAGGCTTTTCATGGGCCTGTTTGCCGGCCTCCTCGCGCAGCCAGGTCAGCCACGATTCCACGCGCGAGATCAAGCGTCCGAGCGGCGTGGAAGAACCGTCATTCGCTCCCCCGGGTTCCGCTTCCTGCAATAATCTTAGCGCCTGAGATTCAGCATGGGCAGATGGCAGCCCTAAGCTCTCGAGGTAAGCGAAAAGGCGATCGAAATCTTCCTTCTTATGCCCGGTCTTTCCGGCGTCAAGCGGGCGCACCGGAAGGTCCTCCGGTTTCGGCACACTCTTCTCGCGGGGCATGGTTATCGGCCTTATTCCGTGCTTACGCAACGCTCGACCCCGGCGTGCCGGGCCCGGCGGCGCCGGCCTCCCCGGCTTCGCCGCGAACCTGATTTTTTCCCTCGCCGTTTATCAAGTCTCGGCCGAAAGCGATCGAAGAACTCCGCTTTTCTTGCTCTTGGACTGCCCCCGCGGCGGCACCTTGGCGCCTTTCTCGCGAGCCTCGGAAAGCCCGATGGCAATGGCCTGTTTCCTGCTTCGGACCTTTTTCCCGTTCCGGCCGCTCGTCAAGGTTCCCTTTTTCCGCTTTCTCATGGCCTGCTTGACGGATTCCTGCGCTGTCTTTTCGTATCGAGCCATCTCTTCCTCCCTCTCCTTGCAACTGCCGAGCCGTCCCGTCGCCGGGATGATCCCGCGCCGGGACTCAGAGCCCGGTCATCTGCTCCTTGTTCTCCTTGATCTGCCTGGCAATCTCCTGCCGCCGCTCTTCATCCAAGACGTCCTTCGCGACTTTGAACAACTCGCCTTCTTCTTCTTCGATATGATGATCGACCAGCTCGCAGAGGACTTTGATCTTGGCATCCCATCGTTCATCTTCTTTATTCAGACCGCTCGCCTCTTCGAGAAGGGTCTTGGCCACGCGGTGCTCCTCATAGGCTTCGAGAACGTGTTCCCGGGCTTCCTCCGATTCTCCGAGCGCGGGATAGAAGTATTTCTCTTCTCCTTCCATATGGATCTCGAGTTCCTTTTCGATCTTCGAGAAAAGAGTCTCCTTGTTCGCTTTCTTAGACTCCCCTTGGATCTGCTCGAAGAGGCCCTTCACGGTGTCGTGGTCCTTCTTCAAGAGATCGAATAGGCCCATGCCGGACTTCGACGAGGAGGGAGATTTCGTGCTTCCCCCTGCTGGTTTTCCGGCCATTGCCTTCCGCCCATCGCCCGATTTCATTGACGTCTTTTGTTTCGCCATCACACACGTCCTTAAATGGTTGTTCAGCGGCCGCTACCAGAGTTCCCGATAGCCAAAATAGCTGTGAACGTCCCGGCTCCAGGCCGGGTCTGCCATATCGGGCCAGCTCTCTTTGTCAAACCCGGGCGCGTTCTCCAGCCTCTTCTTGTCGACCCCCAGAACGAAGACCTTCCTGTCTTCATCGAGCATAAAAGCTTCCCAGGGTATGGCGAAGAGCTTGTCGCCCATGCTTAAGAAGCCGCCGAAGGAAAGGACGGCATAGGCAATCCTGCCGGAGGGCAGGTGAAGCATGATCTCCTCGATCTTTCCGACCTCCTCTCCCGCCTCATTGACCACCTTGTCTCCGATCAAAGTTGAGGCGGACATCACGTTGCGGACGTCTGTCCCGGTGACTTTCATCTCGGATACCTCCTTTTTTTCAAAAGTCCCTTTTCGAATTGAACCGATTCGAATTGAACCGACTCTCCGACTTCCTTAATGTTGTCTCTTCTCCTTGGTTTCACCTCCATTCTCTTTTTACGGGATAATCTCCTGGGCCCCCGGCTGCCGCCGTCCTCAATAGCCGACGAAGGCCTGCCCTGGACTCAAACGACCCTGCGTCCCTGGACAAGCCTTATGATGAGGACGATTGCCGCCACGACCAACAAGATGTGGAGCAGTCCTCCGAAGGTATAGCCGCCGATAAGTCCCAGAAGCCACAAAACCAAAAGAATGACTAAGATGGTCCAAAGCATCGGTTCCTCCTTTCTCTGACCTGTGCCTGTTTCCAGAAGAAAGCAAGAATCGTGCCACCGCTTCATCCTCCCTTTATTGTCCTTTCGACACAGAATGGGCAGATGGAGGAGCGGCGATTTCCGGTCCTTTGTACGGGAATTCCTCTCGAACAAGACAAGTTTCCGGAAAAGACTTCGTTGCCCTAAAGAAGGTCTGGTGGTCAGAGATCGTGAGCTCGGTGCGGAAGGCGACGAGCGTCAGCAGCGCGCCGAACCCGGCGAAGGGCAGGGCCGAGAGGATCGTCAGCGGATGGATAAAGCTCTCGTAGAGGATCCCCAGGATCATATAGATGATGAAGACCGTGAGCAGCAGCAGGAATCCCATTCCCCGGAGCGACTCCTGGAAGGCTTGGGCGGTGCCCTGGAAGCTGGCGCTGATCGTGGCGGGCAGCTCGGTCCGGGCCAGGCTGGTGATCTGGGTGAGGGCGTCGCCGATGGCCACGCCGGGCTTGAGGTTGAATGAGATGGTGACGGACGGGAGCTGCCCCGAATGGTTGACGGACAGCGGGCCGAGCGTCGGGACGAGCGAGGCGACCGCGCTCAGCGGCACCAGCGCCCCCGCCGACGAGCGGATGTAGAGCAGGAAAGCGGAGGCCTTGGCATAGAGCTGGTCGGTGTCGGGGCTCTGGAGCGTGAACTGGTAGAGCGCTTGGGTGAACCGGCAAGCTGACGTTTGTCGCGGAGAGGCCCCCGCCGCCTCATCTCGCCTATCAAGAAGTATTGAT
>Ga0105100_10002074_pt1 | contig 11717 bp, 16 predicted proteins | sample PPLLak12cMay2015_2_FD_87033 | JGI IMG/M metagenome (GOLD analysis project Ga0105100, IMG submission 87033) | Freshwater sediment microbial communities from Prairie Pothole Lake near Jamestown, North Dakota, USA - PPLs Lake P8 Core (1) Depth... | ecosystem: Environmental > Aquatic > Freshwater >... | reverse complement strand
TTTAAGAGAGCTTTCTGAAAGCTCCTCGAAGCCTTTGCTTCCTGCTTTTGCTCCGGTGCTGAGAACATAATAATATGATTCCAGAACATTCTTTGTATTAGTTCCCAGATCTATAGCTTGAGTCTGGGCCAGTTTCTTTACGGTCTTCTCCATCTCCGAGAATTCTTTGCCGGTGAGCCCCGTCATAGTCATAGTGTTTTTCAGGGCATCTTCAAGATCTGCGGATGCCTTTACCGCAAGGCCGAAACTTACAACCCCTGCACCACCAATCTTAATCAGGGAGTCGCCCATATCTTTCGCCGCCTGGAAAGTAGGTCTGAGGTTATCGGCTAATTCTTTAGTGCTTTTTTGTATGCCCTTTATAACGGGAGTCGCTTCATCTATCGCTTTAATGATGAGCTGTGCCACTGTTGCCACGCCGCTTCTCCTCTACCTTTTTTCTGAGCCGCTCCCTTATTGCCTTTGGATCAGAGTAATCCTGAGCGCTGCCGCCCCTCTTTGATTCTCGCTCTGTAAGCTCTGCCTCTACTGCCGAGGCAAAAGAAAGGAAGTCCCCCTGAATGGCGGAGAGACTTCCCGCATTATCACATAACCTATAGCCCTGCTTATGCAGGTTCCAGAGTCTCATCCCGGCTATTGTCCTCACGAAAGGATTCCAGCTCTCGCTGGTCCTCCTCCCCCTGCCCGGAGATCTGCCGTATCTTCTCAGCCACCGCAGGCACAATATCGCCGCTCCACTGCTTCACCTCATCGAGAGTGAACACGCTCCTGCCCTTCTCGTCTATCACACACCAGGCCACGATCTGAAAAGATGCTTCTGCGCTGTTCATCGTTATGCGCCCGAGCTGATCGCCGTCCATCTTCTCTCCGAAGCTCTTCATGAATTGCTTCTGCATATCTTTGTCAGTATCGAGCTTTGTCACGTCAATATTGAGATTCATCCCGGCCAGGGCTCTGCTCTGCAGGATGCTCTTCTCATAATCGGCAAGCGGGCGAAGGAGAAATTCTACCTCCTCACTATTGGGGAGCGTTACTGTTATCTTCTCCCTGATACTCATGCCTGCCATTACCATAGCGTGAATATCCATGCATCCTCCTTATACTGTCAGCAAAATTTTGTATTTTCTCTATCGCTGCTTTTGCCTCCGACTGCATACCTTTCTTAGTTTCTTCGATATGGCAAAGCAGGATGAATTCATCTTCGCTTATTTCATTTTCTCTTCCGATGTTCCAGAGCGCTTTCATTAAGTCTCCTTATATCGTCATCTCTGTGAAGTTGGCTCCTGTGTCGGTGGTCTTCATTATCTTTTCAAATGTCCCGGACAGGAACCACGTTGAGGCCGATGCCATTGAGATGCCGTAATAATTGATCGCATCGGTAAGCCCGTCATCCTTCTCTGCCCATGCGGTTCCTGCGTTGGCGGTATAATAGATAGTGTTAGCGTCACCAACTACCACGGCCACAGTTGCGGAAGTGCAGTCAACCCCGCGCAGTTCTGCGGTAACAGCGGCCACGCTTTTGTCAGCCCATGTCTCTGCATCGGCAGAGGTTACCACTGTGCCATTCTCGCCGCAACAGATCCACAAGTCAGGCGTCCCTTCAAAAGCTGTGCAGGCAAGGAGGTCAACCGCCACTCCAGAGGTTCGGGCTGTCCATGTCGTTCCGTCCGGGCTATTGAGGATTTTCCCTGCAGCGCCACAGCAGATATACTCGTCTGATATCCCGGTGATGGAATAGAGGTCAGTCGTTATGCCGCTCGTTTTCGCTGACCATGTTGCCCCTGAATCACCACTATAGTATATCTTGCCACCTGAACCACACACATAAAGATGTGTCGCATCAACCACAAAGAGCCCATACCAGTCGTATGTAACGCCAGAGGGAGAAACGTCTGTCCATGCGCTCCCATCAGTGCACTTGAGAACTTTGCCATCCATGCCGCAGGCATACCCTGCAGTATCACTCACGAACTCTATCCGGTTGATTCTGTCGGCATAGGTGGTAAGCCCTGTGGTAAGCTCACTCCATGCAGTTGCGCCGCCATCGGTGGTCTTATACATCCTGCCCCTGGTCCCTGCTGCGAAAACAATTGAGGCGCTCCTTGCATATATACAGCGGAAGAAACACTCAAGAGCGTAGGCGAAGAATGAGGTATCAAGCGTTACCTGCACTGCATACTCTTCTGTAAGGTCATGCATTGCCACAAGCTCAAGCGTCTGCACCATCTCATCGCGCCCCTTCACTGGCTGGCTGATTGCCTTATAGTAGCAGCGTGGGAACGTGAATGTCATCGCATAATAATTGGTATCATCTATGAGCGTATCATCTGAAGTAAGCGTGATTGTCACTGCCTTACTTGTCAGCGTTGTAGGCGTTGAAGCGTTACCCCAGAAGTTTGTCACATGGGTGTTGGCTGTCGTATCATCGTAAGGTAACTCCACAGTGATGGGGAGCTCCAGGGCGTTAACATCGAACTGCTGAGGGAACCTGCTACCAATCCTTACTCCTGCGTCAGCGCTGATGTTGTTATTGATATCGAAAGATATTGAGTTACAGACAACAGTTGAACCGCCTATATCAAGCCCACCGTGGCAGAATGAGAAGAAGCCGCTGGAGGATGGATCGATATCGTCCTCATCTTTGAGCGTTCCTGCGCTGTCCTGTTGCGCGACAATACTGGCGGTCATCATTGCGAAGTCACCTTTGGGAATCTCTATAGTGCAGGATCCTATTTTGCACCCCTCGAAAATCTGCTCCATCTGCTCCTTACCCAAACGTGCCGTGAAGCTCTTGAGAGAGTTACCACTCTTGAACGTATGCCGGTAAGCCTCTTTGCCGCCATCAAATTGCAGACAATCTGAGTAAGTGCCAAGAATCCACTTGAGAAGCCACCCGACAAAGATTCCTTCTATTGCTTGGCTCATGTCGCCTTCGGGGATATACTGCCCCTTACTCACTACCTGCGGGCTCCTGCGCGTGATGCCTACATACGAGAGCATCGAATCCTTTGGGGTGTCAAGTCCCACCTCGCTCGCGTCTATATAATTGAACGAATCATCATCAGTGATCTTCGTCCCGAAAACTGCTTCTTCTGCTACTCCGAAATACCTTGCTCCGCTCATATTCCTTTCCTCCTATGCACTAATTTTTTTCCTTGCTCTGAATGTGAAAAAGTTCCAGATCGGTGCGACTGTTGCGCCCTCTGGATCGATATCAGTCAGAATCTCCTCTGCAAAACAATCATTACAAGAGGAGAGTAACGTCCTTTTATTGTGCGTGCCGATCTTATTGTAGAGCGCATCCCTTACACTGCAGGACACTTCCAAAGACTTTTTAAAGCTCCCCCAGAAGTTCGGCTCATCCTTGTTTACTGTGATGATACGGAAGTTGAGGTTAACGTTCTCGGTTGAGAAGCTCACAGTCTCAAAGCGAATGGATGTAAGCACCACATAAACCGAAGGGAACTGCATATCAGCATAACCCTTCTTGCCAAGAATAACTCTGCGTATATCAGGATTCGAAGGATCGTTATCCACAGAGAGCCCAGGATGCACCCACGAGCGGGCATTGTGTGCCAGGTCCGGACAGTAAGTTTCTATGAGCATCCTCATGTTCTCAAAGATCGGCTCTATGTCCGTCCAGGTGCTCATCTGTTCTCCTTATTGAAACGCCTTCAAATAGTGCTTAATCGCATTATCCACGTAGCCCTCACCGTTTTTCTCCACGAGCTCCTTCGCCTGTGTGAGCAGCGCCACTGATCGCCCCGTCTTCCTGCTGGCTATTTCTTTCGCCCCTGGATGGGTGACTTTCTTTGTCCTCACTACATCAGTCTTCAGATTCGGCCCCACTGCAAACACTAAATACTTCTTGCACTTCGGCCTGATCTCATATGGCCCGCCAGAGTGCTTCCCGTCCTGAGATATAATCGCTTCGGCATATACCACATTGGAGCCTACTTCGTGATCATAACTGAGATGATCATGTTTCCATATCCCATCAGCGCCGCCCTGTAATGATTCTTGCACACGCCCGCCCTTTTTGCGCCCGATCTTTCCATCCTTGAATTCGTAGCCCGCAGAGACAGGGCAATTCTTCACAAGGAACGAGCGGGCATCAATCCCGGCTATAGTTGTGGCTCTATTGTATGCTTTCCGAAAGAGAGAAATATCGAAGTTATCTTTCATAACTTTTTCTATTTCCTCTTCTATCGTGATGAAAGCGCCTGTTGCCATTATTCCTCCGGGTCTGATTCGGTTAGCACTGGAGCGTATTCGTCCTCCTCATCAGGATCTATCGCTCTACATATGAGCCTGCGGAAAGGCATCAGCATCTTCTTCATCTCGCTCGTGAAGATAGGAACCTCTGCAATCATTGCGGTCATCTGATCGGCAATAACTACCTTATTCATTTTCAGGTGCTTCAGCCATACGAACCAATTTCCTACGGCCATTGCCGCCACTTGTTTACATACGTTTTTCATGTGCGTATAATCAGCCCCGGCAAGATCGGCAGCGGTGAGCGCTGACCTGTTGAGAATCTGAATAATATTGCTCTCTATGCCCGCGTGCACAATATCAAAGGCAGCTGCAAACTGGTCAACGGTCTGCCCCAGATCGGCAGCAGTCACCCCCTCTTTGTTGTAATACTGCGCCTCTGTTTTGCTGATGAAGATGGGGGTGTATGCCATTACGCCTCCTCAATAATGTTGACATTCACATCTGCAGTAGCATCAGAAGGAGCCACGGCATAGAATCCATTAGACTGGTTCGCCCCAACTTTGATTTCAGTGCTCTGGGCGTTTAATATAAATTCCTCGTAATCAGTCAGGTATTGATTCTGTACATTGCCCTCACCATCAAGAAGGAAGAAAGCGTCTGTCTGCCCCTGCATCCTTACCTTCCATCTGTTCGAAAGCGGCGAGGCAGGCAGAGGGAATCCACGGTGAAATGTGAGTCCCGCCCAATATCCTGCGTAAGAGTGCTGCGGTAAAGTAACGGTTGTAATTTTTGCATTGCTTGATCCACCCTGCATAATCGTTTACCTCCGTTTCTTCTGTGGCACCGTTGCCTTCTTCTTAGATGGCGATACTCCCGGCCTTGCTGCCACTGCTTCCTTCTTGGTTATCTTCGGCATCTCAACCACAATTGTTTTCGCCTTCACTTGCGGGCTGATAGATGCCGTTTCTTTAACCGGATGCAGAGCGGTGTTCTCCTTCGGTCCTACCTTTGGAGCATCAGGAATCTTTCTCTTACGCCATTTCACCACTTCAGCAAGCCCCTCTTCATCGTATTCCTCCACGGCTTTGTTATTGGGAATCATAACTATTTCACCGGGCTTCAACCACACCTTATCTATCATCACGTTATTCTTGATCTTCACGCGCATAACTGCGCCGTTGTTTACTATCACATTGCACCTCCTGTGTCCTTGGAAAAGAGTAGCGGGTGTTCTTAGGCTCCCCCATCACTGAGTTAAGAATGGATAACCCCGGTAAAAGCTATGTCGCGTTATTGTCTCTGATGCCCTCTATGTAACCGAAGGCTTTGTCGTGCCTATATCTGCAGTTAATCTCATAGATCAGCGTGAAGAGAACCTGATCATACTGTCTGCAGGAGTAGGTAGTACCACCGCTTACATATGTGGCTGAGGGGTCCATGCTCATGATAACGTCTTCCCACACTGCGATCAGCATATCGCTCCACATTCCCGCGAAGATGTCTGTGCAGTCGGTTTTCCCATTGACCGTCAGGGTATTGGGAATCTGGTTAGTAACGCCATACGGATAGCCGAGAAGCAACGGAGGATCGCCTGCATTGCTCGGCACGGTAAGAATGTATTCGCCTGTTGCCGCCATCTGGACCTGACGCATATTCCACTTGGTGCGGCTGTTGAATATCCAGCCTTCCATCTTTGCGTCATCGCACTCGATCATCGAGATCAGATCCATCAGTTTATTGATATTGTTGGTATCGGTGAATTTGCCGTAATGATTTGAAGCGTGCATATCCATCGAATTTACGCTGCCGGCCAGATTCTTCAATCCCGTCATCTGTCCAGCAGAGCCGGAGCCGTAGAGCATTTGATACTCTGCTTTCAGAGCGCCTTTGGCCTGCATCTTTGTATTGATGATATTTGTTGCATCATCGCCACGTCTGACAACCGGCCCATCAACAGGACAGGCAACGCCTATCCTGATCGGGTTCCAGTAAGCCTGTGAGAAGGTAGGATTACTTATGGTAATACTGCCACCTGCCTCAAATGTGTAGGCTGTAGGCTCTGCGGTGAGGGTGTTGAGAGGCACTGGGCCAGAGGGGGTCAGCTTTTCGGTATTGAATATCCCGAATACAAGAGCATTCTGCAGCATATCAATATACTGCGGGCTCCAGTTCGGGATCAGGTAATGGCCGCCGGTTCCGGTATCGTCCAGGAGGCCGACTCTCTTTTCCTTGCCACCGTCTTTCCTATCCTCGCTGCGAAAGATTTTTCCTCTGAGCCATTCATCCTCCTGGTTGCCTCTGAGCCCGTATGCAAGCGCTCTCAGCACTTTGGGCAAGTGCAGTTTCATGTTCTCCCTGGTAAGGCTTCTCTCTTCCTCTGGTCCGGCCTGCACCCTGTCAGGGCCATTCCCTTTCAGCGTGCGCAGCTCCTCAAATACATCGTTGTATTTTTTCTTTTGCTCTTCGATCTCCTTTGTGTATCGCGCCTCGCTCTCATCCATCTTTTCGTTGAGCTTGCGGATCTCTTCTCGAGTAATCGGATCGGAGGTCATCTCATCGCTTGATTTCTCGCGCTGCTTATCGCGCTCTTCCCCCTTGGCTCTTATCTCTGCTACGAGTTTATTCATCTCATCCAAAGTTTTTTTCATCTCGTCCATTGTTACACCTCTTTCAATTGTTTCAGATTTTCTGTCAACTCTTTCAGAGCGTTGACAAAGCTCTCATCAGGAATCGGCTCGGCTTCGCGTTCCTCTGGAGTGGAAGTTTCCGGCTCCGCAGGTTCGGGAAGTGATTTCTCTTCCTTCACAAAAACAAATGCCCGTTGCGACATAGCCGCATAGGCATCCTCAATCCACTGCGCAAAATGCTCATCGAATTGTGAGAGCGCTGTGTGTAGCTCCTGGTATTTCTCGTCAGGCTGCAGACCGCCATACAGAGCATTATCGAGCGTATTGGAAAACGTATTGAGCAGCATGAATGGGGTCTGTCGCAAAAGCGCCTGATCGAAATCTGCATCAAAGTCCCTGCGCTCAATGTTTGGGAATCGCTCTCTCACTGCTGTAATTGCCGCCAACTCGTTGCTTGCCCAGGTGACGGGAGAGAACTCCCAGAGCCGCACTTCTTTAATGTGACGTACTCCGTTTTCCCATTTGTCCTGTATCGTATCGAATCCAAAAGAAAGCTCTGTGATTACCTTATCCCGCATAAGTATAAGCACATCTTTTCCTCTGGTGGTTTCGCTGATTTTCCCTTTCACTTGCAAGCCTATTCCATCGCTTTTCATCTCAAGCGGGCGGCCAATAGGCTCATCAGGGTTATGGTTCCACAACACCTTCACCCTTGCTCTGTTCTCTTTAAGAGTCTTCGTGAATGCGCCCTTCTCAATAATGCTTTCATGAGAGTCAATATTGCCATATACTGAAGCATAGCCTTCAAAGGTTCCTTCAGTCTCGTCTATGGCCTTTACCTCAAATGGAAAGCTCCTGTATTGCATCCGCATCGTTACACCTCCAAATAAAAAAGCACCTCAATGGTGCCTGTGTCCTCCGTCTTTATTCCGCTCCTCAGATCTCCAGCTTATCTTCAAGCGTGATGAAGTTCACTTCCTCGTCAGCGATCTGCTGGATCTGCTCCACTGCTCGATCCCCTTCGCGCTTTACATACCGCTTCGCTTCCATCAGCAGGCAGTATAGTAAAAGACTGTCATCTACTACCATATTATCCTCCATAGAATCCCCCTATTTTTGTAGTATCATAAAGCACTGCACAGCGGCAATGCACTATGTCATCAGCACCTGCACCCAGAGAACTGTCGCCGGGAAACATCAGCTTCTTACCTGTGCCGCTCTTGAAAGGCTCACTCATTTTTCGGTGCTGCTCGTTCATTGGCTCGTGAGGATCCCGCTGTCTCCCGTCAATATTCGTGTGCCATATCTTCTCAAGCTCTTCCCCCAGGTCGGCATCAACCATTGCATAGAAATTCCCTGCAACGGCAATACTATGAGTCTCTGTTACTGAGATTCGAGCAGCCCGCATGTATGAGGAGATCTCATCGAGATCCAGCATCTCATCTGCTATTTGTTTTGAGGTTTTACCTTCTCGCAGGCCGTTCTCTATAATGCGTTTTATCTGCAGCTTTGTGGTGTCAAGAACATCGACAACCCTCTCCCCGGTCACTTCCTCCAGCCACGCTCTAACATCTTCTGTGAGGCTGTCAGTCACCTGATCCCTGCGCTCAAGTCCTGGGATGATGATACCCCTCATAGAGCCCTTCAGATCCTTCTTTGTCAGGTTCATGAAGTATACGAGCCCCTCTGTATAGAAGTCCTCATAAAACTCCTGGAGCGCCTTCTTGCTTTCCTTCTCATGTGCCTTCGATATCGCCGCTGCACTGGGCTCCCCCGATGCGCTCATAAGCCGCTTGTATGCGTCCTGATAGTATGCTGAGAGGATAGGCTGCACAGCCTTCGCCATGCGCTTGGCGAATTTCTCCTGGCGCTGCGCTGAGATTTTCAGAAACGCTGCCACCTGCTCTTTTGTCGGATCAAGTATTACCGCTCTCCGCTCCATTTCAATGTATAAGCCTCTCGCAGGTGCGGGTTCCTCCTGTAGAGCGCCGACAGTTTCATTTTCGTAATATGGCATTACACCTGCAGGCAACAGAAAAAAGTTCCCTTTCGGCAACTCGTCATACCCCTGTATGGTGCGGGCCTCGTTCTGCGTGATAATGCCGCTCTTGAAGTTGTCCTGCGCTATCTTTCTTACCCGCTCTTCACTATCCTTCAGCGCCTTGATTTCGCCCAAGTCGTAGCCTATCACTACGTCATCATCAAACATCACCGCTATGTTGCTGTTGAAGAAATCGGTGAAGTCTTCAAGCTCCGGGATTATCGTCTGCCCCCAAAAGATAGGGTCTGCCTCTTTGTAATTGCTGTATGTTGCTCTATCGAGTATTCCTACTATAATAGGAGGCACGCCGTATATACCGCAGATCTCTTCCCTTGTGAGCTTCTTGAGCTGCACATAATCAGCGTCCTTCTGGGAGAGCGCTGTCTGTGCCCATTTCAAACCACCCTCCAGGATTACCGGCCTGCCTGCATTTGAGGCGCCCTGCCAGTTCTCCTGCACCTCTTTTGCCAGGTTCTTGAATTGCTCATCACCTATTGCGCTGTCAGTATATAATACCCCGCTTGGCCGCGCCTGGTTTTTGAACATGCTATAGTTCCAGTTGCTTGCCTGTGTCTCTGTGTCTATACTATACGCCGCCACCTGAAGCGGTGAGAGCCCATACCAATCGTTTGACGGATCAAACTTCTTATGGTGTCGTATGTCCTCCGGTTGTATCTTATCGGGCGATGAGTCTACATAGTATTCATAGCGATCTACATAACCCTTCGCATCCGTTCCCTTTCTCGTCTTCCTCGGCACTATTTTCATTCTGTCCGGGCGCAAGAGATATAGATTCGCTGGAGCCTTCCCTACGCGCTCTGACACATCATAGTAACAGTTGCCGGAGATATTGAGCAGGATACTCTGACAGCGTAGGAACGAAGTCCAGCTCTGCCCCTGGTTCTGTGGACCTGCATTGTTCGCCCGCTCTAATATCGACTTCAATGGGTGGGCTCCGGTAACTGGCACAAGCTCATCATTCTTTTTCCGATACACCGAGAACGGCACAGAGCTTACCCTGTTGGCTATTTCGTTAACGCACCTGTAAGCCCATATCGCCTTTTTGTATCCCTCATCTGCAGCGTTCAGGTAATTAATAGGCTGCGCCTGCACCTGGCCCTCTTCGCTTGACGGAATAAAGTACGAGTATGAGCGGAAGAGCATACGTGCAATGAGCGCCTTTAGGTTCTCCTTCGCCCGGGTATAGAGTCCTGCCATTCCTACTTTTTCCTCTCAAGTGTTTCGATTCTTTTTTTGAGCCTCTCCATCTCCTCTTTCATTATCTTAATCTCTTTCTCGTTGTGTTGTTCTCTGCGCTTCTCGCCTGTTCTGAGGTCCTCAACGAATGGCGCAATTACGAAATCACTCATGCTATCCTCTCCTTTTTATACTTGTCTGCAGCGGGGGGCTGCTGAAAGCCCTATCAATTCTTCATTTGCATATCGTGTCTCATCAATGCTATGGTTATTCTCATCAGGATAATCAGATCTAAAATTGCCATAACGATCCTGCTTATACTCATACCCGAGAAACTCTCTCGCAGTATTCGGACAGCGCTTGTCATCTATTATAATTTTATCGAGCCGTTGAAGCCACTTCGTGCCGCGTTCCACAGAGCCAGGGCCTTTCTTAGCGCCTATCACGTTTATACCTTGGCCTTGTAAATCCGTTATGCTTCGCGGGTCTTCTGAATCTGCTGTGATACAACCATTCTCAGGATTCAATTCTTTTATCTTCTTACCGAGCTGCTCAATCTTGAGCCCATGCCACCAGCCCTCTCTAAATATATAGAGAGTGCCTTTGTGATGATAGGATGCCCCGTAACAGTCCGGGTCACAAGCAAAGCCGAAATCCAGGCCTTGCCTTACTCTGTCAAACTTGGCGATCTCCTCATCGAGAATGACACGGATCTCAATGTTGTCAAATATTGACCCGCCGGTGCCAGTCTCCTCGCCCAAGTATTCATGGCGGTATGCAATCGGCTTGCTCTCTCGTAAGCGCTCTGCCTCCTGAACAGCAGGCTCACCTATCCATTCAACCGGCACCGTCCTATAGGTGCTGTGGTGTACCAGGGTATCGCTTCTACCCGCTTCGTTCCTTGCCCAGGCATTAACCCACGAATTACATGATCTCGGTGGGTTGTACGAATAGAAGACAGCAAATTTATTGCCGCCCCTCATTAAACTCTGCAGGATATTTCTTATATTCTCTTCACACTCGAACTCCGAGAGCTCTTCAAACCACAGATATTTGAAGTATCCCGTTGAAGCGGTAATAGACTTCAAGCGCTCTGGTTCGTCACCACCCACAAAAATTATCTTATTGCGCGTAACTTTGTGTATCAGCTCAAGCGGGCTCTTGTGTTTTATCCACTCGTCATCTACGCCAAGGATGCTTATTGCCCAGAGCAGGCGATTGTAAACACTGCCTGCCAGATGCACACCATAGCGCCTGATAGCTACTGCATGGTGATTCGGCTCATATGGGTTGTCGTTCTCATCAATTGCACCGAGGAGCGTGATAAGTGTAAGTGCAACGAAGGCACTCTTACACCCGAGCCTACCGCCTTTCAGGATGTAGTGAGTCTTTGTGCCGCCCAGCTCGAATATGTCCTTCGCTATCTCCCTAAAGCGAGGTGCTATATTATCACTGTATAGGCTCATCAGGCTCACTCACTGTATTGTCGAAGTCACCTTTGTTAATTACTATTTGTGCGCGGTTGTGGTTTACATTTACCTCTGCGTTCTCCCCCCACTTTGCGCGGTTGCGCCCCTTCATGAGTAATATCAGCAGCGTATCTCTATTCTCCTGCACTCTGCCTCATTCTACCC
>Ga0105100_10002072_pt1 | contig 11720 bp, 10 predicted proteins | sample PPLLak12cMay2015_2_FD_87033 | JGI IMG/M metagenome (GOLD analysis project Ga0105100, IMG submission 87033) | Freshwater sediment microbial communities from Prairie Pothole Lake near Jamestown, North Dakota, USA - PPLs Lake P8 Core (1) Depth... | ecosystem: Environmental > Aquatic > Freshwater >... | reverse complement strand
CCCTCCGGGGTGCAATCGTTATCCCGTTCCTATCCCGGTGGTATCGCCCGCTATCGCGGACTCAACCACCGGCTAATGGCTTTGAACCCTCCGGGTTCGCTTCTGACCGTTGTTCCAAAAGATCTGGACCCTTCCGAAATTCCAAGTAGATCTCCACTGAATTGAGTGACCGATCGAATCGTCATTCCTCGGTGCGATTCACTTGAACCCATACTTCTTCAGCTTGTACCGCAGCATGCGTTCGCTGAGACCGAGCAGACGGGCGGCCTGGCTCTGGTTGGATTCGGCCTGCTCCAGGGCCTCCCGGATCATTCGTCGCTCCAGGTCTTCCATGGCCTCCTGGAGGCTTCCGGACCGGTCCGCCTCTCCCGAATTCTCCATGCCCAGGCAGTCCTGGAAGGGAAGGTCGCGGGTGGAGATTAAGGGGTCCTGCGAAATGACGACGGCCCGCTCGATGATGTTCTCGAGCTCCCGGACATTCCCCGGGTAATCGTAGCGCATGAGCTGGTCGCGCGCCTCGCGGCTCACTCCCTCAATGGTCTTTTGGTTTTCCCGTGAATACTTCTCGATAAAAAGCTCCAGGAGAGCGGGAATGTCCTCACGTCGTTCACGGAGCGGGGGGATCTTCAAGGTGACGACATGGATGCGGTAGAAGAGATCCTCCCGGAACAGACCCTGCTTGACCCCGGATTCCAGGTCCTGGTGGGTGGCGCTGATGATCCGCACATCCGCCTTGAGGGTCCTTTCGCCGCCGACGCGCTGAAACTCCCTCTCCTGGAGAAAACGCAGCAGCTTGACCTGCACCGGCAGCGTCAGTTCCCCTATCTCATCCAGAAACAAGGTACCCCCGTCAGCCTGCTCGAAGCGGCCGATGCGCCGCTGTACCGCCCCCGTGAAGGCTCCCTTTTCGTGGCCGAAGAGCTCGCTCTCAAGAAGGGTTTCGGGGATTGCGGCGCAGTTCACGACCACGAGGGGCCGATTGGCCCTTGGGCTCAGCTGGTGGACCAACCGGGCCATGAGCTCTTTGCCCGTCCCCGTTTCTCCCTGGATGAGCACCGTCGCCTGGCTCGAGGCGATGCGGCCGGCCAGGTGGACCAGTTCGGCCATCTTTTGGCTCTTGAATCGGATGCTGTCCGTGGAGACGCCTCTCGCCCCCAGCTCCTGCCGCAGGAGATCGTTCTCCCGAACCAGCGTCCGGTGCTTGCCGATCCGCTCGATCAGCAGGGACAGCTCGTCCAGGTCGATGGGCTTGGTGAGGTAGTCCGCAGCCCCGGCCTTCATGGCTTCCACGGCTGTTTCAATGGCGCCGTAGGCGGTGATGAGGATGGCTTCCACGTCGGGGCAGAGCCGCCTGGCCTCTTTGAGAACCTCGATGCCGTTCATGCCGGCCATGCGGTAGTCCAGGAGCAGGAGGTCGAAGGCATTCCCTTTGAGAAGCTCCAGGGCTTTGTCCCCATCCTCCGCCTCCCGCACCCGGTGCCCTTCCCGGAGGAGGTGGTCGCGGAGCATCTCCCGCTGGAAAGGCTCGTCTTCCACGATCAGGATATCCAGATCAGCAAAGCCCAAGGCCATAATCTCCGATGGTCATTGTCCGCCGCTCCTCCCCGCCCCCCCAGGCTTCGCGGCATCTTGGAAAGCAGCTCGGCGTAACCCTCCAGTCCACCTCAACCATGAAAAACCTCCCGGCGGGCTTGGTTTTCAACTCGAAACCCGAAACTCGAAACCCGAAACTCAATCGAACAGATTCCTCACTCCCCATCCCATGGCGGAAGCAGGATCTCGAAAGTGGTTCCCACACCGGACCTGCTGGCAACCCGTATTTCGCCCCCATGGGCGGCAATGATCTCATGGGCTATGGCCAGCCCAAGCCCCACACCGCTGCTCTTGGTCGTGTGGAAGGGCTCGAAAATGCGGCCCTCTTCGCCCTCAGGAATTCCCCTCCCGTTGTCGCGGATGCGAATGCGCATCAGGCCTTCCCTGGATTGGTCACAGGAAACCACCACCACGCCTTCCTGCATGGTGGATTCCAGGGCGTTGCGCAAAATGTTGAGGAGCGCCTGCTGCATCTTGTGGGCGTCCATCCGCACGGCGAGCTCGCTTCCGTCCCAGCGCCTTCGAAGCTCAACGCCTCTCGCCTCCGCTTCTTCCTGAAACAGGGAGAGGATCTTTTCCAGCAGGGGAATCACGGGCTGAGGTCGCAGGTCCAGCCTGGACGTGCGCGAAAGGCTGAGGAATTCCTCCACGATGGCGTTGAGGCGGTGGATTTCATCCCTGAGGATCTGGGTGATGCGTTCATAAGGCTCCCGCTTTTCCGGTTCATCGGGGCGGAGCTCCTTCCTGAGCCTCTGCACAGCCAGGCTGATGGCGTTCAGGGGGTTGCGGATCTCGTGAGCCACTCCCGCTCCGAGCTTACCCAGCGCCGAAAGCTTCTCCGCCTGGTGCAGCCGCTCCTGGACTGCCTGCAGGCGCGATATGTGCCGCTTCTGGGTTCGATACAGAAACCCCATCAGCATCAGGCCGATCCCTGCCATGAAGCCGGTCCAGAGCAGAACGTGCTGTCGGTTCCGGCTCAGGATGCGATCGGTTTCCTCGGTTTCGAGACCCACCCTCGCAACACCGCGTTTGTCGGTATCCAGGTCGAATGGCATGGCGAGCTCCAGAAACTTCGTGTCGCCCACCTTGACACACTGGCCCGTGAGGTTGCTCGCTCCCTCGCGCACGGTTCTGGCCATCATGAGGCACTCACCCAGTTTCTCATCGGGAAGGCTGCCCGCCTGGGCCAAAATGCTTCCCTCGGAATCCTCCACAACCAGGTAGACGACCCCCTGCCCCCAGCTCATCTCCTGAACCGTGTTTCGAACCGCCGCTCTCCATACCCAGGACATGAGGTTTTCACGATCCATGACCAGCAGGACCGCGCCTTTACCCCCCTGCCTCCGGACACCCACAAAACCGATGTAGTCGTCGCGGTTCATGCCATCAAAAAGGTGTAGATCGATCTCGCTTCCACCCTCGGCCAGATCCAGTGCGTGGGCCAGCACCCGGTCAGGCAAGGGCTCTCCGACATAGACAAGCTCTCCTTCTTCATCCAACAGTCCCACACTTCGAAACCCCCGTGGCACAGCCAACCGAGCCTGATCCGCGCTGGCAGCGTCGACGGCCCTCGCCACTTCCAGCAGCGACCTCGCCAGGCTCACCTCTAGAGGGGTTGTGTCATCTTCCATCACCAGACCCGCAAGGGGATTCTGCAGCTCGTCCCCCGCGCCTGCCAGCCGCCTGATCTTGTTCTCGCATGCCCGGTGAGTCACCTCGAGCACGAAGATCGCCTTGTTTCGCAACGTCTCGAGCAGCAGACCCTCAAGCCGATGGAAGTCCATCATGGCTGTGACGAAAAAGAGACCGGCGAATAGCAGGCCGACGAGTGCCGGCACGACGGCCTGCAGCATGCGGGGATTCATTGCGAACCTTCGTTGGGCCCGGTATCCGGGTTGTTCCCGTGTCATGGGTCTCCTTGAATTCGTTTGGATGAAGACTGCCACACCCGTTTCATGCGCTAGCACTCTTTATACCATGCTCAAAACAGAGAAAGAATGCCACGAAGGCCCGGAATGCACTCGACAAAACTGTCGAATGAGCCTTGCAGGCTGCATGATTTGTCGAATCGATTAAAATAATAGTATTTCAATGGCTTACCTCTGAAATCGCCAGAAGGAGGTCGACGTTTCTTGCCGCATGACGAATGGTCCGTCAGGATCCTGAAACCGCAGGAGCCATGAGGTGTGATCAGAATTTTAGTTAAGTATTTCAGACTATTGATCCAGAGCAAGCCAGCGCTGGCACGAGATATGCCCTAAAAGGCTGTCCGAGAACACCTTTTTGTCATTTCGAACGGAGCGTAGCGGAGCGAGAAATCTCATAACCTCTTGGGGTTGCGATGAACGAGATTTCTCGCTGTCGCTCGAAATGACAGTTCTCGGACAGCCTCCTGGAGCGCCGATCAAAGAAAGCCGCAGTCGCGGGGAGGCGGCATGTTTTGAACCAGAAGAATTAAGGAGCAATAGCCATGAAGAAAATCATCCTCATGAGCGCGATCTTGATTCTGGCGGGTGCGAACGCCTGGGCGTTTCGCAATGGATGTGGCACGAAACCGGGAGCATCCTTTCATTGGACATCCAATCTGAATCTTTCGGAAGATCAGAAGGCTCAGATCGAGACGAGGCAACAGGTATTTGCTGAGGAGATGAGCCCGCTGAGGGACAAGCTTTTCAGCCGGAGGATGGAGCTGCAGGAGCTTTGGAGCCAGCCGAGCCCGGACCAGGCCAGGATTTCTTCCAAGCAGCAGGAGATCCGGGATCTCCAGAGCGAGATCCAGGAACGGGCGACGCAGTATGAGCTGGATTGTCGGGAGCTCCTGACGCCTGAGCAGAAGGAAAAGCTCGGGACGTCCGTCGCCTACCAGGGCGGCATGCGTGGGGGCCATGGCTGGGGCAGGCACGGATGGTAGTAACTCTTACCATGCACGCAATAGCTCATTCTCCCAGGATGAAATCCTCCGGAAGATGGTCTCAGGTACGGGGCGCATCGCGTCCCGCTAACAGGAAGGCGGCCTGAGTCATGCCCCCTTCCTTTCATATATTGGTCCTCTTCCTCCTCTTGAACGGGGTGGGCTGTGAGCTGTACAGCACACTTCCTTATAGGTCCATGCCTACATATGAGACCTTTTCTCGATGCATTTTTCCTGTTTGATTCTCGAAAAACTGGAAGGTAGATCCACGAACCTGAGTCTTTTGAAGGAGTTATTTGTGAGAGAAAAACTTCGCTTCAGAACCATCAGTGTGATACTCGTCCCGATGCTGGTATTTGGTCTGTGCGGGATCTGCCGCAGTGCGGATGACGCGGGCGTACCCAAGGAGCTACCCGTGAAGGGCAAGGTCACCATGGTGGACATCGGCGCCAAGGAGTGCATTCCGTGCAAGATGATGGCCCCCATCATGGAGGAGCTCGAAAAGGAGTACCACGAGACCGGGAGAGCCGCCATCTTCTTCATCGACGTCTGGAAGCACAGGGATCAGGGGCAGAGATTCGGCATCCGCTCTATTCCAACCCAGATCTTTTATGACAGGGAAGGTAAAGAGGTGACGCGGCATGAGGGCTTCATGGACAAGAAGGCCATCGTGGCCATGCTCCAGAAGCTCGGGGTGAAATAGCTCCGGGTGAATGGTCCCGAAACTGAAATAGAACGATAAGGATGGAGGGGGAATGCTCGAGCAGGCTTTTCTGATCATCAACGAATGGATGTCGGGCGGGCTGCTTATAGCCGCCGTGGGCTGTTTCCTGTGGGGAATGGTGAGCGTGGCCTTCAGCCCTTGCCACATCGCATCCATTCCCCTCATCGTGGGCTACGTGGCCGGCCAGGAGCGGGCGCTCAAGGCCCGGGACGCCGCCTGCTACGCTGGGGTTTTCAGCATCGGGCTCTTCATCAGCATCGCCTTGGTGGGGATCGTCTGCTCGCTTCTAGGCCGGATGCTGGGGGAAGTCGGTCCCTACTGGACGATTCTCGTCGGGGCGATCCTCATCTGGGTGGCGTTGGACATGTGGGGAGTGTCCCAATGCTCCATGTCCGGGAGCCTCATGGGACGGATCAAGGTCAAGGGCATGATCGGCGCCCTGGTGCTCGGCCTGGCCTACGGGATTCTTTCGGGCTCCTGCACCTTCGGTTTCATCGCCCCGATCCTCGCCATCATCACCATTCAGCAGAAGATCCTGATTGGAATCCTCTACATCGTGCTTTTCGGCATCGGCCACTGCATCCCCATCGCGGTGGCGGGGAGCTCCACGGCAACGGTCAGGAAGCTCCTGGAGAACAGCTCGTTCCATGAGGGCAGCCAGTGGTTCAGAAAATGCGCCGGGGCAGCCATCGCATTGTTGGGCCTCTATTTTATCGTGAGGCCCTTCGTGGGCATTTCTTGAGCGAGGTTGCCTCAGCAGGCGCCCACTCTGAGATGGTCGCCTCTGAACGGAGCATGATACTTCAGCCAGCCTGAAGGGCCGCCCAGCCTGGGGAGGATAGGGGAGCCATGCGTCGCAGCGTTTTCAACCATGAACGATGGCCGAAGGCCTGGGTGATAGGCCTTTTGGCTGCGTGTGTGTATGGGGGAACGCCGTCGGTGAGCCTGCTTCAGAACAAGCCGTCGGTTTCGGCCAATGTCTTGGGGGGGCCTTCCATCTTCATGTCTGAGACCACCTACGATTTCGGCGAGGTCAACGAGGGCGTCGAGGTCACCCATGAGCTCACCGTGGAAAACAAAGGCAATGCAGACCTTGCGATCATCAAGGTGAGCCCTGACTGAGGATGCAGCGTCGCCCATTTTGATCGGGTGATCCCTTCCCTTTCACATCACAGGCATCCAAAGCAACTTTCCCTCAAGTGCATGGCCGGTCAATCATGGATCGTTGCCGAGGCGGTCCTGTTGAACGGGTTGGTCCGCCTGGCCAGCGAGAAAAGATACGGGTAGTGGTTGTGAAGATACCTCATGTAAAGCAGCCATTGACCTGAGAGCTGCCCGTAGATTCTTTCCATGTCCCCGGTGAGATGCTTCAAATCCGGACCGGGCAGGGCCTGCAGGTCGTCTCGGTTGAGCAGTTCGTCCCGAAGGTGGAAGATCGCTCGAAGGAGCTCCGTGAAGGATTCATGCTCGAGGAAAATGGGGTTCTCGAGCAGCCTGAGCAGGAAATCCCCTTTCCTTTCAAGAAATCCCTTCAGGCTCTTCAGGTCGACGCGAACCGCATCGACCCGATAGGGATGCTGGGAGACTCCGTCCATTTCTTTCTTGAATCTCTGATCGTCCCAGTCGCCGATGGTGGAGAAGACCTCGACCCGGGAAGAGGGAGCCGGATCCGCTTCCGACAGGGTTCCCAAAAGCTTTGTGCCGATTTCGCTGAAGAAAAGCCCCAGGATCATGTTCAGCTTTTCCGCCCGGACCTCTTTGTCGCGCCTTCTCAACATGACCTGGGTGATGCCGGCAACGACTTCCAGGAAGGTGCCGACACCCGTCACAATCAGTGCAATGGCGAGGATCTTCCCCTCGATGGTTCTCGGGCTGATGTCTCCGTAGCCAACGGTGGCAACCGTGACGATGCTGAAGTAGAATGCATCCAGGAGATCGAGGTTCTCCAGGTGTGCGAAGACGACCGTCGCCAGGAACATCACCGCCAGGAACAGGAACAGAAACAACTTCAATCGGAACCCAGATGCTTCCATGGTTCGGAACAGCCTCCGTGGACTGAGTGCAGGCCTTCATCTCCTGCTCTAAAAAGTTTCGAGTTACGGGTTTCGAGTTTCGAGTTGAAAACCAGTCCCCCATGAGCCTTTTCGTTGTTTAGGGTGGCCCGGAGGGGCAGGAACAAATGCTCAGTGGATTCGTTTCCAGCTGCCCGGCGGCTCGGTGGATGCCGAATGCTTCGACTCCGGCAAAGGGGGCGCTGCGGCTCTCAGACCACCTTTCGCGTGAGCTTGCCGAGGTCCTTGATTTCGAAGAGGAAGCGCGACGGGCCGCCATAGGAGGTGTAAAAGCTGCTGCTCCTGAGGATGGGGGCCACGAGGTAGAGGTTCCGTTTGGCGCGTGTGGCGGCGACGTAGAACAGCCGGCGCTCCTCTTCGATGCTTTCCTGGCGTGCCATCGAGTAGGACGAGGGAAGGCAGCCGTCCACCAGGTGAATGAGGAAGACCGTGTCCCACTCCAACCCCTTGGCGGAATGAATGGTGGAGAGCACCAGCCGCTTGTCCCTCAATCCGTCGGCGGTTTCATCCAGCCCGCTCTTCTCGGGCGACTCGAGGGTGAGGTCCGAAAGGAGCTTGTCCACGCTCGTGTAACGCTCGGCGATGTGGAGGAGGGACACCAAGTCGTTGGCCCGGTCCTTGTAATCCTCGTAATTGTCCCGAAAGTAGGGCTTGTAGAACTCGAGGATCCTGCCCACGAGGGCGGGCAGGTCCGACGGATCCGCCCTCACCTCCGCGATGAGCTCATAAAGGCTGCGGAGCTCCTCGGCGAACCGCTTCTTCGAAAGATCTCTGGAGATGAGGGCGTTGTACCCGAGCCCTTCATCCACCGCCATCTTGACGATTTTCCCCGCCGTGACGCCGCCGATGCCACTGGCCAGCTTGAGAACCCGGTGCCACGCCACGGAATCCATGGGGTTGAGGCAGATCCGGAGGAGGGCCAGCACATCCTTGATGTGAGCGGCTTCCACGAACTTGATGCCTCCGTGCTTCACGAAGGGAATCCCGTGGGCGGCCAGCTCCACTTCGAGATCGTTGGAGTGCCAGCCGGACCGGAACAGCACGGAAACGTCTCCGAGCCGGGCCCCGTTTTTGAGCATCCCCATGATCTCGCGGCACACGAACCGCGCCTGCTGATGTTCGCTCTTGGGCCGGAAATAAAAGGGCTTGGCGTCGGTCACGATTTCTGAAAAAAGGTGCTTGCTGTATTTCTCCCTGGCCTGGGCAATGATGGCATTGGTGAGGGAGAGAATGGCCTGGCCGCTCCGGTAGTTCTGCTCCAGAGTCGTGACGGCGCAGTCCGGGAAGAGCTTGGGAAAATCCATGATGTTTCTGAAATCCGCCCCCCGAAAAGAATAGATGCTCTGGGAGTCGTCTCCGACGACCATCACGTTGCCGTGCTCGGAGGCCAGGAGCCGCACGATCTCCGCCTGGATACGGTTCGTGTCCTGGTATTCGTCCACCATGATGTATCGGTAGGTATCCGACAGGGGGACCCGAACCGACTCCTGCTCCTGGAGAAGCCGTTTCAGATTCACGAGCAGATCGTCGTAGTCCATGAGGGACCGGTCCAGCTTGTAGCGGCCGTACTCGTCCGACACTTTGCAGATCCCGTCCGTTTGGGGGGCAAACTGCGGATATTCCTCATTCACGATCTGTGCGATGGCCTTCCCGGTGTTCACCGATCGCGAAAGGATGGTCATGAGGGCCTCCTTTCGCGGAAACTGCGTTTTCAGGCGCTGGAATCCCAGTTCCGTGCGGAGAATCCCGAGGATCTCTTCGGCGTCCGTCCGGTCCAGGATGGTGAAGTTGGGCGAATACCCCAGATGCCTTCCATAGCGGCGCAGGATCATGTTCCCGAAGGAGTGGAAGGTGCCGCCGAAGACATTGTCGCACCGCTCATCCAGGATTTCGCTCGCCCGGTGCATCATCTCCTGGGCGGCTTTCCGGGTGAACGTGAGCAGGAGTATGGAATGAGGCGGAATGCCCTGTTCGACGAGATAGGCCATGCGGTAAACCAGGGTCCGGGTCTTGCCGGTTCCGGCCCCGGCGATGACGAGATGGGGACCGTCCCGGTGGCGGACGGCTTTGAGCTGTGCCTCGTTGAGCAGAGCCGCATAGTCGATGGTCTGATGGCCGGCCGGCTCCGGGCGGGTTTTGGTTTTCTTGGCAGCCATCTCTCTACTCGCGAATTTCGGCATATTCCGGCCCCGATGGAATCCGGGCCGCCTTCCGGCGAATGATCCAGACTCAGCGAAGCTGCTTTTCCTCAGTTCCACAGCATTTCAATTTTGAAGATATCATCGGAGGAAGCGCAAACACAAGGATGGGATGTGCTCCAGTGATTGCAGGTCCAAACCGTTGAGTGACCGAATTCGTCGTCACTCCCGCAGGTCCCCGGCGGGAATCCGGAGGCGTTCAGATGCCTGGATCGGCGCCAGGAGCATACGGGGAAATGCCGATAAGCTTCAAGACGGGGGAATCAGACGGCAGGGCCGGGTTGCGTCCCGGCCAGGATGGCCCGATCCTGCAGCCTCAAGATCTCCTGGCAGCACGCATTCTTGAAGGTGTAATCGAGACCGTTGATGGAGACGAGGCTCTTGTCCTGGATGAAATCCGCCGTGGGATAGTCCCGGATCACTCGCCCCTGGTGCATCACGATCGTTCGCCGGCAAAGGAGGGCGATGATGTCGATGTCATGGCTCACCAGGATCTTGGTGGCTTCCAGCTGCCCCAGGATCTGGCAGAGCAGTTCCTCACTATGGGGATCCAGGTTGGCCGTGGGTTCATCCAGGATGAGCAGACGCGGGTTCATGCTGAGGACCGCCGCCAGGGCGATGCGCTTCCGCTCGCCGGCACTCAACTGGTGGGGGACCCTCCCGCCGAAACCTTCCAGGCGGACCCGACGGAAAGCCTCTCCCACGCTCTTTTCGACCTGCGCGGGGGAGAAGCCGAGCCGCCTGGGGCCGAAGGCCACCTCGTCGTGGCAGGTGGGGCAGAAGAGCTGGTCGGCAGGATCCTGAAAAACCAGTCCGATCTCACGCCACAAATCCTTTTTGAGTCTTCCCCGGACCGCGTCTCCCCGGAAAAGGTAGCGGCCTTGACCTTCCAGAATGCCGGCCAGGCAGGATACGAGCGTCGATTTTCCGGCGCCGTTCTCTCCCACGATGGCCACACTCTCCCCTTCCCGGATGGCAAGATCGATGCCTCGAATTCCCCAGGACCCGTCGGCGTAGCGATATGAAAAGTCCTCCAGGCGAATGAGGTGATCGGGGGTCGGCTCATCCGGGGCGCCCGCCGCTCCCGGGACCGGGTCCTGAGGAAGGGCACGCACCGAAGCGAGGTCGAGGTGTCCATGCGGGTGGGGGTGTTCTCCGTTCTCGCGGCAACAGCTGAAGCGGAAGGTGAAATCGAGGCCGTGATCCCGCAGGTAGTCCTTTTGGGATACCAGGTCCTGCATGGAAAAATCGTGGTGGATCCTCCCCCTCTCCAGAACCACAGCCCGCGAGCAGATCTGGTAAAGGAAAAAGAGGTCATGGCCGATGCAGATCAGGGTGCCCCGGAAGCCCTTCAGCAGGTCCAGGAAGAGCCTTTCCTGCTTGGGATCCAGGTTGGCCGTGGGCTCGTCCAGAACGAGAATCTGAGGGTCCATGGAAAGAACGGTGGCCAGGGCGGCCCGCTTCTTCTGGCCGTAGCTCAAATGGTGGGGAGCCTTGTAGCGGAAGGGCTCGAGACCGACGGCCTCCAGGGCCTTTCGAGCCCGGAGCTCCCTCTCATCAGGGGACAGCCCCTGGTGGTGGGGGCCGAAAGCGATGTCTTCGTCCAGGGTGTTGCAAAAAAGCTGATCGTCCGGATCCTGGTACAAAAGGCCTATCTGGAGGCGAGATCGAGACAGGTGCTCCCCTTCCAGGGGATTCCCCTCAAAGAGGACCTTTCCGCTTTGAGGCCGAAGGAGCCCGTTCAGATGCTTGACCAGCGTGGTCTTTCCGGCTCCATTATGGCCAACGAGGGCCAAACGGTCGCCGGGGTAGATCCTGAGATCGATGGAATCCAGGGCCGCGCCGCCTGCCGGGTAACGAAAGCACAGCCCCTTCACTTCGATGAGGGGAGGGACCCCTGGGTCGGGTGTCGGTGAAACGGATGCCGACTCCGAAGGGTGCCCCTCCCGATTGGCCGGTTTGGATAGCAAGAACGGTCTCTCCAACAGGTAACGAAAGGTCCATGGATCCCAATGCAGGCGGCACCCTCCAGGGAATGGCTTCACAAATTGAAGGGCCGCCGTCCTGCCTGCTGCGTTCGATGCATCCTATCAGAAATGAAAGCACATGCCAGCAAGCAATGATTAGTCTGGACATTCGTGGGACTCGACGCAGGCTCCAGATATCCTTGGCGAGCTCGAATCCATGGAAATTTGGACGTTGACAGACTATCCGGATCTGAT
>Ga0105100_10002069_pt1 | contig 11726 bp, 8 predicted proteins | sample PPLLak12cMay2015_2_FD_87033 | JGI IMG/M metagenome (GOLD analysis project Ga0105100, IMG submission 87033) | Freshwater sediment microbial communities from Prairie Pothole Lake near Jamestown, North Dakota, USA - PPLs Lake P8 Core (1) Depth... | ecosystem: Environmental > Aquatic > Freshwater >... | reverse complement strand
CGACCCAAAGGTCGCGCGGGATCGAGAGCATTCCGGCTGCCTTGGTGATCGGGTCAATCGTGACCAGCATCATGCTGTCGGTGCGCGGCGGGCCGTCGCCTTCAGACCAGTCGCGGTAGTCCAGGCCCATCAGCAGGATGTTGACCCGGTCGACGCAATTCCAGGCCGGGCCGGTCTGTTGAGCCGCAACACCCGTTGGCGCCTGGCCGGGCTCCGGCGTCGCTTGGCTGGCGGCGCCTGCGAAAGAAAACGGAGCTGGCCCGGTACCGGTCCAGGCGGAGGCCAGACCACGCACCATCGAGAAGACCAGGTACCCGGTCAGCAGGATCCCCACCAGGAAAGCACCGCTCAGCACCCAGACGACCCAGGCGGGCATTCCGGTGCGACGGCGGCGGCGAGTTTCGGTAGACGGACGGGCTCTCAAGGCAAGCACCTTCCAGCGCCCCACAATCCGGGGGCAAGCGGCCGGATTATACCCCTTCCACTTCTTCGGCCAGCCGCTCCCAGGCGCTCAGGGAAGCCTGCAACTCGGCCTCTAGCTCCGCATAGCGTTCACCCAGCTCTCGCACCCGGCCCACATCGCTGCCTGCCTGCTGCAGCTGGGAGCCAATCTGCGCCAGAGACTGTTCCAGCGCGTGGATCTCGGCCTCCTGCGCCTGCAGCCTGCGCGCCGTTTGCCCTGTACGGGACCGGCGGCGGGGCGCCGGGGCGGCGTCCGCCGGCCGGAGCGGGGTCAGAAGGGACTGCGTACGCAGCGCCTCCAGCATCTGATCGTAGTTGCCGGAATACACCTGCAGCTGCTGCAACGCAGCCTCGACCTGCCACACCTGGGTTGCCAGAGCATTCACCAGGTATCGGTCGTGTGACACGAGCAGAATGGTGCCTTCGTAGTCCGAGAGTGCTGCCTGCAGCGTCTCCTGCGAGGCGAGATCCAGGTGCGAGGTCGGCTCGTCGAGCAGCAGCAGATTGGCGCCTTGCAGCACCAGGCGCGCCAGCGCCAGTCGGCCGCGTTCGCCCCCGGAGAGCATGGCGACGGTCTTGTCGATGTCGTCGCCGCGCAGCAGGAAGCGCCCCAGCCAATCGCGAGCGGCAGCCGGGGTGAGCGTTGAATCCGCCTCCATGACCGACTGGAGGACCGTGTCGGAAGCCTTCAGATCGGCATGGGCTTGGGCAAAGTACCCCAGGCGGATGCTCGCCCCCAGTCGGACCTGGCCGGCGCGCGGCTTCACCTCGCCCAGCAGCGTGCGCAAGAACGTCGTCTTGCCAGCTCCATTGGGGCCGAGCAACGCGGCACATTCGCCGCGCCGAAGCACCAGGTCCGGCACGACGAACAGCGCCTCCGGTGCATCGGAATGTCCCACCTGCAGCGCCTCGGTCTCCAGCACACGGTCGCCCGAGCGCTCTGCCCGGGCGAAGGCGAAGTGGATCGATGCCTCCGTCCGTGGACGCTCGACGGCCTCCTGGCGCAGCATGCGTTCCAGCCGCTTGCGCCGGCCCTTGGCCTGGCGGGTGTTTTGCCCGGCGAGGTTGCGGGCGATGTAGTCGCTCTCGGTTGCGACAAAAGCCTGTTGCTTGCGGTAGGCCTGCGCTTGCAGCTCCTTGCGTTCCTGTCGCTGCTGGACGAAGGCCGTGTAGCTGCCGCGGTAGATCTCCAGCCCATTCCGCTCAAGCTCCCAGATCTGATGGGCCACCCGATCGAGGAAGTAGCGGTCGTGCGAGACGGCCAGGACCGCGCCCGGCCAATCCCTCAGCCAGCCCTCCAGCCACTCGAGCGCCTCGATGTCCAGGTGGTTGGTCGGCTCGTCGAGCAGCAACAGATCAGGATCTTCCAGGATCAGGCGCGCCAGATAAGCGCGCGTCCGCTCACCGCCGGAGAGCTTGGCCAGTGGGCGGTCGAAGGTTTCGGCGGTGAAGCCCAGGCCGGTCAGCACCCGCTTGATGCGGTTGGCGTAGGTGTAGCCGCCGCTGCGCTCGAAGGCTTCCTGCAGTGGGCCGTAGCGCGCCATGGCCTCTTCAGCCCGGCGCGGGTCGCCCATGGCGGCCTCCAGCGAGGCGAGGTCCGCCTCCTGGCGCCGCAGCTCCGCCAGCGCGTCCAGGCAAAAATCCCACAGCCGGGTCCCCGCCTGCACGCCGGGCAGCCCGGGCGGCAGGGCTTCTTGCGGCAGGTAGCCGATGCGCAACGCTCGCGCCCGGCTGAGCTGCCCGCCATCCGGCTGTTCGATCCCGGCCAGCAACCGCAGCAGCGTCGTCTTGCCGCAGCCGTTCGGCCCGACCAGGCCGATGCGCGACTGATGGGGAATAGCGAGCGAGACCGCCGTGAAGATGTCCTGGGCGCCGAAGCTCTTGGCCAGGTTGGAGGCAGTCAGCAGGGACATGGGGTCATCCAGCGCATTATACCCAGGCGATGGGATCCATCGGGCGGGCGCGATCGCCGCCCACAGCAGCTGCTGGGCTATAATTCCGGCCAACCCGGTCAGAAACCCGATCCATGTCCGACTCGCCATCCCAAACCTACCGCAGCACGCTGATTGCCGGACTGGTGATGGCCCTCTCCGGTGGCCTTGGGCTGGCGCTGTTGTTGACCACCACCCTGCCCACCGTCGGCCCGCGCTGGCTGTTCTTCTTTCTAATGACGATGACCGTCACCGGCGCGGCGCTGCCCTTCGTCTGGCTGCTGAATGTTCGTTTCGGCAAGCGCCGCTCGCCCTCTCCGGGCGTGCTGGCGCGTGAAGCGCTGCTGGTGGCGCTGTACCTCGACATCGCCATCTGGCTGCAGATCAACCGTAGTCTCTCCCTGCCGGTTGCCCTGCTGCTCGCGGCCGGCCTGGCCACACTGGAGTGGTTCCTGCGCCTGCTCGATGGGTCATCCGGGAAGTCCGGCCGGTGAGTCTCTCGGATCTGCCGTCGATCGACCGCCTGTTGCGCAACGAGGAAGCCCGTCGGTTGGTGGAACGCCATGGGCGCCCGCTGGTGCTCGGCGCGCTGCGCGCCCGGCTCGAGGCGGTGCGGGGCATGCTGTCGCCGGGTGATCCGGTTCCCGATGACGCCTTGCTGATCGAGGCCGCCGGACTGTCCATCGAGGCGTTGCTGCAGCCTGAGCTGCAACCGGTGATCAACGCCAGCGGAGTCGTGCTGCACACCAACCTCGGCCGTGCGCCGCTCAGCCGCGCCGCGCAGCAGGCGATGCTCGAAGCAGCCGCCGGCTATACCTCTCTCGAATTCGATCTGGCGCGCGGCCAACGCAGCCAGCGCCACATTCACGCCGAGCCGCTGTTGTGCCAGCTCACCGGCGCGCCGGCGGCGCTGGTGGTCAACAACAACGCTGCCGCCGTTCTGCTTGCCCTGACTGCACTGGCACGCGGAAAAGAGGTGCTCACCTCCCGCTCGCAACTGATCGAGATCGGTGGCGGTTTCCGCATCCCCGACATCCTCAAGCAGTCGGGGGCGCGGCTGGTTGAGGTCGGCACCACCAACCGCACCCACCTGCGGGATTTCGAGCAGGCGATTCGCTCGCAAACCGCCCTGATCCTGCACGCCCACGCCTCCAACTTCCGCCTGATCGGCTTCGCCACTGAGCCCAGTCTCGCCGCCCTGGCCAGTCTCGGCCGCAAGCACAAACTCCCCATGCTCGATGACCTCGGCTCGGGAGCCCTGCTGGACACGGCCCTTTATGGTCTGGGGCATGAGCCGACCGTGCAAGAATCCCTCCAGGCGGGGTCTTCACTGGTGGCCTTTTCGGGGGATAAGCTGCTCGGCGGACCCCAGGCAGGGATTCTGGTCGGCCAGCGGGATTGGATCGAGCAACTGCGCCGGCATCCGCTGGCGCGCGCCGTTCGCCCCGACAAGCTGTGTCTCTCCGCGCTGCGCGCCACACTCGTCCACTACCTGAAGGACGAAGCCGTGGAGCAAGTCCCGGTCTGGCAGATGATCGCCGCCTCACCCCACAGCTTGCGGCGGCGGTCGGAGGCCTGGGCGCAGGCCGTCGGCGCCGGCGAGGTGCGCCCAGGGCGGTCCACCGTCGGTGGAGGCAGCTTGCCCGAGGAGACCCTGCCTACCTGGCTTCTGGCCCTCTCCCTGCCTCACCCCAACCAGGCTGCAACCTGGCTGCGACGTCAGACGCCTCCGGTCGTTGCCCGCATCGAGGACCAACGGCTGGTGTTCGATCCACGCACGGTCTTCGAGAGTCAAGAAGCCGACCTGCTGCGCATCCTGCGCGGACTGCCTGCCGGATGATTTCAAGGGTTGTGAGGCCTGTCGGCCGGGCCAAGCGCTCCCGGCAGGCCCGAATCCGCTCCAAGGAGCTGCGATGAAGACCGAGCTCGACGCCCACCTGCAGGACGCTGGATTGGAGGGCCTGCTCATCCTGTCGGAAGGATCGCCGGGCCCAGCGATGGCGTACTTCTGCGGAACCACCCACGTCGGAACCTCGCTCCTGCTCAAGCTGCGCGGCCAGACGCCCATCCTGTATCACGGCAGCATGGAACGTGAACAGGCCGCCCTCACCGGCTTGCCCACCCGGGATCTCGAGCAGGCCGGCTGGCCCAAGGCGATTACCTTCGAGTTGGGCGAGCGATTTGCGGCTGAACTCATGGCATTGCAGGTGACCGGCCGTCTCGGGGTGTACGGCATGGCCGAGGCCAGTGCGACCTACGGATTCCTCACCGGACTACAGCAGTCCGCACCCAAGATTCAGCTCGCACAGGAGGATCCCAAGCGAGCTGTGCTCGCCCTGGCTCGATCGACCAAAGACCCGCAGGAGATCGAGCGCATGCGCGCCGTCGCCCAGGCCACCGTGTCCGTGGTGGGCAATGTGGCCGACTTCCTGACCAGCCATCGCTCCGAGAGCGGCAGGCTGGTCAACCATCAAGGCGAGGCGCTGACCGTGGGCGAAGTCAAGCGGCGCATCAATCTGTGGCTGGCGATGAAGGATCTGGAGAACCCCGAAGGGACGATCTTCTCCATCGGGGGAGAGACCGCCTTCCCCCACAGCACCGGCCGCCCAGATCAGCCGATCCCGCTCGGCACCCCGATCATCCTGGACATCTTTCCGCGCCAGGCAGGCGGCGGCTACTTCTACGACTTCACCCGCACCTGGTCGCTCGGCCGCGCCGACGAACGCCTGCTCTCCGCCTACCAGGACGTCGCCGAGTGCCACCGCGCCTGCGTCGAGGCCGTGCGCCCCGGCCTGGCCACGCGCCTGCTGCAGAACCAGGCCTGCGATCTGCTCGAAGGGCGTGGCCATCCGACGCTGCGCAGTCACCCAGGGACGACCGAGGGGTACGTGCACTCGCTGGGTCACGGCGTTGGCCTGAACGTGCACGAGCTGCCAAGCATGCGCCATTTCGAAAGCGAGCTATCTGTCCTGCAGACGGGGATGGTGTTCACGATTGAGCCCGGTCTATACTACCCGGAGCAGTCCTTCGGCGTGCGCCTCGAGAACACCTACTTACTGGGGCCAGACGGCGGAGCGGAGGCGCTCGCCGACTTTCCGCAGGATCTGGTCCTGCGCGCGCCCGGCTGGTAGCCTAACTCGCTCCAGCAGGTGTCGCCGGCACCGGTTGACTTCGCCGCTGAGTTGATGCACCATCATCGACCGAACATGGATCAAGAGACACGCATCCTCGGCATCGAGACCTCGTGCGACGAGACGGCGGCTGCCGTCGTCGAGAGTGGCCGCCACGTCGTCTCCAATCTGGTCGCCTCTCAGGCCGAACTGCACGCCCGCTACGGCGGCGTCTTTCCCGAGGTCGCCTCCCGCATCCACATCGAGACCATCTTCCCCGTGGTCGCCGAGGCGCTGTCTCTGGCTCATGTGGGCCTGGATGCGATCGACGCCATCGCCGTCACCCGCGGCCCCGGGCTGGCCGGGTCGCTCGTCGTCGGGCTGAACATGGCCAAGGGGCTGGCCCTCGCCTCCGGTCTGCCGCTGCTCGGCGTCAACCATCTTGAGGCGCACCTGTACTCGACCTGGCTGGTCGAGGATCAGCCGACGCCGGAATTCCCGCTGCTGGGGCTGATCGTTTCCGGCGGCCACACCGAGTTGATCCTGATGACTGGCCAACTCGAGTATCAGCGCTTAGGCGCCACGCTGGACGATGCCGCCGGCGAGGCGTTCGACAAGGTGGCCCGGCTGCTCGGCCTGGCCTATCCTGGCGGTCCGGCGATCCAGACGGCCGCCGAGAACGGCGATCGCACCGCCTTTCGCTTCCCGCGCGCCTGGCTGGAAGGTACGTGGGACTTCTCGTTCAGCGGGCTGAAGACGGCCGTGCTGCGCGAGGTGCGCGCACAACAGCCGGAGATCGAGGCCGGGGTCGAAGCGCCGGGCCCGGGGCTGCCGATCGCCGACCTGGCCGCTTCCTTCCAGGCGGCGGTGATCGAGGTGTTAGTCGGCAAGACGATGGCGGCCGCCAAGGCGTTCAAGGCGAAGGAGATCCTGGTCGCCGGCGGCGTGTCGGCCAATCGGCCGCTGCGGGAGGCGATGGTCGATCAATCCGACTTCCCGGTGCGCGTTCCGCCGCTGTACCTGTGCACCGACAATGCCGCTATGATCGCCGCGCTGGGACACTGGCGCTACCTGGCCGGCCAGCGCGACGCCCTCGACATCGACGCCCTGCCCACCTGGCCGTTGGCCGGCTAACAGCCTGCGGGAATCACCCGTCCCTCGCCCGGCCACCACCCAGACCCAACCAAGCGTCCTGAGCCAAGTCCAGGAGCTCCACGATCGCCCAGCTGAGCTCCAATGGCTGCGGCATCCTGCATTCGGGGAGATTGCTGTCGCTTGGGGGTGAAGTCGATCGGGTCCGACAACCCAGAATCCCACGAGGACTCAACGCTCCATCGTCACCCGGCGCGTTCCCAGACGATGAATCTGGTGGAAGTTCGCCCCCTGACGGATACCGGCCATCACCCGCTCCGGCTGCTCGACGTAGCCGCCGCACAGCAGGCAGATCCCCTATCCGAACCGCACCTCGCTCAAGGGCGCGCTGCGCCCGACCAGCGCCACTTGGCTTCTCGGGAGGCACATCGCAGGCAGCCCCTCCAGCCTCCGATTGACCAGGGCCATGCCGGTGATGACGATCAGATCCGATTGCGGGAGGATGCCGCAGGCAGGTTGGGCCGGGCTTTCACCCTGGCGCGGGTCCAGCTCGAGAACGGATACGCTCGCCGCGAGCGAGCGCAGCGCCGAGACGAAATGGAACCTCCCGACTACCGCCACCTGTTTGCCAGCGCAGCCGCGCCCCAGAGCCCGATCGGCGTTCACCTCCACCCATAGATCCGGCGCCAGCGGAAGCAGGGCCTGGAGGGCGGCGAAACCCAGGCTGGCTTCGGGACCGCCGTGCGGCGCCCGCTCGACCAGGGCGAGGGCGCACGCTGGGAAACCCATTCCCCTGCGTCAGCGACCGCCGGCGGGTCAGCCCGGCCGGGCTGGCGCCTCGGCCGGAGCGCAGTCGCCGGGCCGCACCGCTCGCCTCCCGCCGATCGCGCCCTGACGCCGGTCCAGTGCAGTCCGAGACAGGCGTCGACCACTTCGGCCCCGCCTGCAACCACCAGCCGGTCTTCGGACCAGCCCATGGGTCCATGCTCTCCGAAGGCACCGCGACCGAGTGACGGTTGACACTCCCCCACGCGGGCTGAATCGGCGACAATCCAGCCAGCATCCCATCATCCATCCCAGACTGCCCACCTCCGGCTGCACCCCCGGAATCCGCCGGATCCGCGTGGGCTGGGTTACCTGGCCGGAAGGAGTGGCCCCGCATGATCGAAGTCCTTCTCGCCCGCTGGCAGTTCACCATCACCTCCGTCTATCACTTCTTCTTCGTCCCGCTGACCATCGGCCTGGCCTGGCTGGTGGCGATCATGGAAACCGCTTACGTGCGCACCGGCGATCCGATCTACCTGCGCATGACCCGCTTCTGGGGCAAGCTGTTCCTGATCAACTTCGCCGTGGGGGTCGTCACTGGCATCGTGATGGAGTTCCAGTTCGGCATGAACTGGTCGGAGTACTCCCGCTTCGTAGGGGACGTGTTCGGCGCCCCGTTGGCGATCGAGGCGCTGCTGGCCTTCTTCCTCGAGTCGACCTTCCTTGGGATCTGGATCTTCGGCTGGGATCGCCTGTCGAAGGGATTGCACGCCGCCACGATGTGGCTGGTAGCCTTCGGATCGACGATGTCCGCCCTGTGGATCCTGATCGCCAACTCGTTCATGCATGAGCCGGTCGGCTACGCCCTGGAGGGCGGTCGGGCGGTGATGGTGGACTTCTGGGCGTTGGTGAGCAATCCCCATGTGCGTTTGCAGTTCCCGCACGTGATCGCCGGCGCCGTCACCACCGCCGCCTTCTTCATGCTCGCCATCAGCGCCGTTCATCTGCGGCGCCAGACCGAGCCGAGAGCAATGTTCCGGCGCTCATTCGTGCTGGCGGCGATCTACGGCACGATCGGAGTCGCGCTGGTGGGGCTGGTCGGACACAGCCAGGCACAACACATGGTGCAGGTGCAGCCGATGAAGATGGCCGCGGCGGAGGCGTTGTGGGAGAGCGAGGACCCGGCCTCGCTTTCGCTGTTCACCATCGGCAACGAGCCGGAACAGCGCGATGTTTTCGCCATCCGGATTCCCACCCTGCTCAGCCTGCTGGCCTACAACCGGCTGGAGGGCGAGGTCAGGGGCATCAAGGACCTGCAGCTAGAGTTCGAGCAGACCTATGGTCCGGGAAACTACGTCCCGCCGGTGGCCATCAGCTACTGGACCTTCCGGCTCATGGTGGGCGCCGGCCTGCTGATGGGGCTGCTGGCGCTGCTGGCGCTGATCGGGGTGGTCCGTGAGCGTTTCGACCGCTCACCCCGCCTGCTGGCGGTGCTCATCCCGGCGGTCCTGCTGCCCTACCTGGCCAACAGCACGGGATGGATCCTCACCGAGGTGGGCCGCCAACCATGGATCGTCTACGGCCTGCAGTTCACCGCCAACGCCGCCTCTCCGACGGTGACGACGGGCATGCTGATCACCTCAATTGTCACCTTCACCTTGCTCTATTCCGTTCTGATCGGCGTGGCCGTCTACCTGCTGTGGCGCAACTCGGTGGGCGCACCGGCTGCGGCCAGTCTGGCCTCCGCCGGCGCCTAGCCAGCGGTCGAGGTGCATCATGAACTTGAATTCGCTGTGGTTTGTGCTGATCGGCGTCCTGTTCATTGGCTTCTTCATCCTCGAGGGTTTCGACTACGGCGTCGGCATCCTGACGCCCTTCCTGGGCAAGAACGACCATGAGCGGCGTCAGCTGATCAACACCATCGGCCCGTTCTGGGACGCCAACGAGGTCTGGCTGATCGCCGCCGGCGGGGCGATGTTCGCCGCCTTTCCCGACTGGTATGCCACGCTGTTCAGCGGATTCTATCTGGCGCTGCTGATCATCCTGTTCTTCCTGATTCTTCGGGGGGTGGCCTTCGAGTTCCGCAGCAAGGAGACCCGGCCGAACTGGCGCAGAACCTGGGACTGGGCGTTGTGTGTCGGCAGCGCGGTGCCGGCTCTTCTGTGGGGCGTCGCCCTGGGAAACCTGATCCTGGGTGTGCCGATCGATCCCGACATGAACTATGTCGGCGACCTGTTCGACCTGCTGCGGCCCTACGCCCTGGCCTACGGGATCACCTCTCTGCTCGGCTTCATGCTCACCGGCGCCGTGTTCTTGACGCTCAAGACCACCGGCGTGCTGGCGGAGAGGGCGCAGCGATTCGCTGAGCGGCTGTGGCTGCCTACGGTGATCGTGGTGTTCCTGGTGATCGGCTACGGCTATTTCTACACCGGAATGTTCCAGCGCTTCGGTGTGAATCCGGGGATCGTCCCGCTGACCGCCGGTGCAGCGCTGCTGTCCGCCGGCTTCCTACTCAAACGACGCTACAACGGCTGGGCCTTCGCCATGTTGTTGGTCACGATTGCCTTCACCCTGCTCACGCTTTTCATTGGCCTGTACCCACGCCTGATGGTCTCCAGCCTCAATCCCGCCTGGAGCCTGACGATCTACAACGCCGCCTCTGGGCCCTACACGCTGCGGGTGATGACGATCGTGGCCGTGATCTTCCTGCCGATCGTGCTTGCCTACCAGGGCTGGTCGTATTGGGTGTTTCGTCACCGGGTGACGCCAGAATCTCACCTCGAGTACTGAAACCCCGTTGCTCCGACGGACGACTCCAGGCGGAGCCCTTTCGGCTCCGCCTGGACCATATACGCCGGCAACGGCCCAAGCCTGCGCCGGGCGCCGGCCGGCCTGGCGGCCCGAGTTCGAGCTGATGCTGGAAAGACGGCTGCTCGCCCTGGCGCATGCCGCACCCCGCCTGCTGGCGGCGGCAATTGCCGCCGGCACCCTGGCGGGTTGGACCTCGATCGGCCTGGCCTGGCTTGTTAGCCGCATGATCGGCGGCGTCTTTCTGCGCGGAGCGACGCTGCCGCAGATCCTCACCCCACTTGTCGCCGCGGCAGCCCTCACCGCGCTGCGGGCTGGTCTGAGCTGGGCAAGCGACGCCGCCGGACAGTCCGCCGCCGGGCGAGTGAAGCACGCCGCCCGCACTCGCCTGATCGAGCACTTGTTCGCGCTGGGACCCGCCTCCCTCACCCGTCAGAAGGCGGGGGAGCTCACGGCAACCGTCGGCGAGGGGATCGATGCCCTGGACGCCTTCGTCGGGCAGTTCATGCCGCAGCGCGCCCTGGCGCTGCTGGTGCCCCTGAGCATCGTGGTTGTCGTCCTGCGCATCGATCCGATTTCGGCGGTGCTGCTGGCACTGACCGGGCCATTGATCCCGCTCTTCCTCTGGCTGGTGGGCGACACCTCCGCCCGCCAGGCGCGCCGCCAATGGCGAACGCTGGGAAGACTCAGCGCGCAGTTCCTCGACGCCTTGCAGGGCCTGGCGACGCTGAAGGCCTTCGACCGGAGCCGGGCGCAGGGTGAACGCATTCGGGCGGCCTCCGAGTCCTTCCGCTGGGCGACGATGCGTCTGCTGCGGGTCGCCTTCCTTTCCTCCCTCACGCTGGAGTGGCTGGCCACCATCAGCACGGCCTTGATCGCCGTGCAGGTCGGTGTGCGGCTGTTGTACGCCGAGCTGTCCTTCGAGGCGGCGCTGCTCGTGCTGCTGCTGGCGCCCGAGTTCTACCTCCCGCTGCGCACGCTGGGCGCCCGCTTTCATGCCGGCGCGGCAGGCGGCGAGGCGGCTGCGCGTGTGTTCCAACTCCTGGACGAGCCTCTCCCCCTCCGCCATTTAGCCCCCCGCCCTACCGGCGCCGCAGTACCCACCAAGGCAATCCTCGCCTTTGACGGCGTGAGCTTCGGCTACCCGACCCAGCCGCAGCCGGCGCTCAGCGGAATGACGCTGCAGCTCTCCCCCGGCACGCGCCTGGCGCTGCTCGGCCCAAGCGGCGCCGGCAAGACGACGTTCGCCTACCTGGCGCTCGGGTTGCTGCAACCCACAGGAGGCTGGATGGTTTTCGACGGACGGCCAGCCGAGGACGTCGATCCGGCTGCCTGGCGGCGCAGAGTGAGTTGGCTGCCACAGACGGTGGCACTGCTGGACGGAACGATCGAGGAGAATCTGCGCCTGGCGCGCCCGGGTTGCAGTCGGGACTCCCTCCGTTGGGCGGCCCGCTGCGCCGGCGCAGAGGCCTTCATCAACCTCCTCCCTGACGGATACGACACACGGGTCGGGACCTCAGGCATCCGCTTGAGCGCCGGCGAGGTCAAACGCATCGGG
>Ga0105100_10002068_pt1 | contig 11730 bp, 4 predicted proteins | sample PPLLak12cMay2015_2_FD_87033 | JGI IMG/M metagenome (GOLD analysis project Ga0105100, IMG submission 87033) | Freshwater sediment microbial communities from Prairie Pothole Lake near Jamestown, North Dakota, USA - PPLs Lake P8 Core (1) Depth... | ecosystem: Environmental > Aquatic > Freshwater >... | reverse complement strand
GCATCATATGATTGACGTTATTTTTTGTACCTTAGTATATTATTGCAGTCTGAAAGGCTTATGAACATTAGTAGATACAGTATCATACAATGGACCAACCCATATTGATGAGGACCTGATATAAACTTAATATAATTTAATTCTAACTATGAAAAAAAACCTGATTCATTTTAAAACGGGTGTATGTTTCCGCATTTTTACCCTGATGTTGCTGTTTTTGCCCGCAACCCTATTCGGGCAGGTAAAAATTACGGGTACGGTCACCGATGCCTCGGATGGTTCCCCGTTGCCCGGAGCCAATATCCTGATACAAGGCACTACACAGGGCACCGTTACTGATGTAGACGGGGTTTATTCCATTGAAGCTCCGGCTGATGCAGTGCTGATTATTTCATACATGGGGTATCTGTCCGAAAACATTGATGTAGACGGGCAGACTACGATTAATGTGATGCTCACCCCCGATCTTGCCAGACTGGATGAAGTAGTGGTTATCGGGTATGGTACCATGAAAAAGAGTGACCTCACCGGTGCTGTTTCTTCCCTTAAAGAAGAGGATATCAAGAGTATCAAAGCATCCAATGCCATTGAGGTCCTGCAGGGAAAAATTGCCGGTGTCGATATGACCCGCAGCGATGGTCGTGCCGGCTCGGGATACAGCATCCTCATCCGCGGCGCCCGTTCGTTCTCTGCTTCAAATGCTCCCCTTTATATTGTCGACGGGATTGATTACGGTAGCAATATCGATATCAATCCAAACGATATTGCCTCCATGGAAGTGCTCAAGGATGCCTCTTCCACCGCCATTTACGGTTCGAGGGGCGCCAACGGGATCGTGCTGATCACCACCAAGAAGGGAACACAAGGCAGTAAACCTGTTGTATCCTTCAGTACCTATTATGGTTATACCACACCCCTCGGAAAACTGCCCAATGGCGACAGGGATTATTTCCTGCAGATGCTCCGTGATATTTACAGGACCAATAAACCTGCTTACTGGGATTCGGCTGACTCGCAGGTGCCCATTGAATCCCTGCTTTACCCCGAGGAGCTGGAAGGCTATATGAATGGCACTGATTTCGACTGGGTCGATGCACAGATGGAAGATCACGGAAGCCAGCAGGATTACTACCTGTCTATTTCAGGCGGTACGGAAAAAACGACCTATTCAGTGTCTGTCAACCATTTCGTTGAGGATAACTTCATTCCCAATGATTTTTACAAGCGGTATTCGTTGAAATCAAACATCGATACCAGGCTTGGCAAGCTGTTTGAGATCGGCAATTCCAATTTCATATCGTATAACATGCTGAACCGCGGGCAGGGGATTAACCACAACTTCGTTCCCCTGGTTGTCCCTTATGATTCAGCCGGCAACCTGATCGCGGTTCCGAACAGCCGTGCTCCCTTCTCCAATATGCTGATCGACCAGGATCCGAAATACAACGACTCAGAAACCTCCACCACCGGAATATTCTCATCGTATTACGGTCAGGTGAATCTCTTGCCGGGCTTATCATTCCGCTCAGCTTTCAACGTCAATCTTGATTTTCAGCGCATCGGCGATTACAGCGGTGATTACGAAGGTCTTGACCGGCTGAGCACAGCCAGTCTCAATCTTATTAACAATTATAGATGGACCTGGACCAACATCCTCACCTATGATAAGACCCTGAATGATCACCATCTTGTTGCAACCGCCGCAACCGAAACACGGTATGGCCTCACTGAACGGTATTATCAACGTGGCCAGGACCTTATGCTTTCGGATTTCAAATGGTTTGCCATACGGTCGGGTGATCCGGCTTATCTAAGCATTACCGAAGGTAACCTGCCCTATGTAAAAACTACCATGCAGTCTTATATCGGACGCCTGCACTATGGTTACAAGGGCAAATACCTGGCCACCATTACGGGCCGTTATGACGGGGCTTCGCAATTGGTCGACAAATGGGATTTCTTCCCTTCCGTTTCCGTGGCATGGAAGATCAGCGAAGAAAATTTCATGAAAAATATTGAACCATTGTCCCTGTTGAAACTCAGGCTGGGTTATGGCCAAACCGGTAACTCTTCCGTTGGGGCATACCAATCCCTGGGTTCAACCACTACTTATGCATTGTATTATGAGTTCGGCATTGATGAGCAGCTGGTCACAGGAGCTTACCGCACCGGGCAGCTCTCTACCTTACCGCGGTGGGAATCTTCAACCGCCGGTAACCTGGGTATTGATTTCGGTTTCCTGCAGAACAGGATTTCCGGTAGCCTTGAGCTGTATAAGACCCATACCTATGATATTCTGCAGACCGTATCGCTTCCTCCTACCTCGGCTGTCAAGGAAGTATTGGAAAATATTGGTGAAACCAAGGGTAACGGTATTGAAATAACCTTGAATTCTGTAAATATCAGCACCCCGCAGTTCAAATGGAGCACCAATATAACCTTCTCGAGGAGCACCGAAGAGATCACAGCCCTGGCCGGCGGTGTGACGCAGGATATAGGAAACGGCTGGTTTGTTGGTGAACCGATCAATGTTTTTTATGACTGGGAAAAGATAGGTATCTGGCAGACTGATGAAGAAGAAATTGCTACCTTGTACGGAAGTGACCCCGGTGATATTAAGTTGCGTGATGTGGTTTATGACAGTGTGATCAACGATGAGGACCGTGTTGTATTGGGCACCCCCAGGCCGAAATGGACCGGAGGCCTGAACTCCACCATGAATTACAAAAACATCGATTTTTCGTTCTTTGTTTATGCCCGTGTAGGACAGATGGTGAGCGACGGCGTTGAGGGCATGTGGAGCCCCGACTGCCGCGAAAGTTCAATGGAAAGGAATTACTGGACACCCAACAATCCTACCAATGAATACCCCAGGGTTAATCCGGGATTGACCCGCAGCGGCTGGAGCGAAGCTACGACACTGCGCTACAAGGATGGATCCTTTGTTAAGGTTAAGGACATAACGCTTGGTTACACCCTGCCTGCCAGCATTTCATCCAAAGCGGCCATGACCTCCTTCCGGATTTATGTATCCGCCAAGAATTATCTCTGTTTCGGTAAATTCTTTGCCCAGGGCAGGTATGATCCCGAAGGCGGCGGCGGCACCGGCTTCCCTTCACCCAAGATGCTTATCGTCGGCGCCAATGTTACCTTTTAATTTTATTTGATAACCAATTCAATACAATGATTATGAAAGCCATTAAAATATTCTTTATCCTACTGATGCTCGGCTTTGTCTCCTGTGAAGAATTCCTGGAGGAAGACTATAAGGGAGGTGTGGCCACGGAGACCTGGTATACCACGGTTAATGGTATGGAAGGCCTGGTAGCGGCGTGTTATACTACTTCCAAGATCTGGTTCGGCAAGGAAGAAGGTTATGATTTCAGCGAGCCGGGTACAGATATCTACGACTACGGACAGCAGCATCCGCAGCAATACCAGTATACCTATACCACTGATTTTAATCCCACCAACTCAAGGCTGGTTGTGCTTTGGGTTGAATTCTACAAGGGGATCAATGCCTGCAATGATGCCATTGATGTATTATCAGATCCGGACGTGACACCCTTCGACGAAGCCAAGACCAAAACACGTCTTTCAGAGGTAAGGTTCCTGAGGGCATTATACAACTGGCTTTTGGTTGAGACCTGGGGTGGAGTGGATTTACGGACAGAACCCATAAAAGGTGTCGTCAAGACAGCCACACGGTCATCCGTTGATGATTTCTATGCCCTTATTCTTGAAGACCTTGATTTTTCCGTTGCCAACCTTGGCGATGCTGCCAATACCAGCGCTACGGATTATGGCAGGATAACAAAGCATGCAGCCCAGGGCTTTCGCGCCAGGATGCGCCTCACCAGGGCCAGCTATACCAACGACGCGGCCATGTATGCCGCCGCCGCTGAAGATGCGGCTGCCGTTATCAACAGCGGCAAATTTCAGCTGTATGACAACTATGCTGATGTATGGGATATCGCCAACGATGAAAAGAATACGGAAAGCATCTGGGCTATCAATTACTCCCGTTCAGCCAATGCTCTTATGGGTGTTCCTTCTTCCGACTATACCGAATTTCAACGTCCGGCTGACAAGCCCTGGGATGAAAGGGAAGGCGGCCACCACGGGCACCTCATGTTCGGCATGCAATATGACGTATTCCCGGGCATGACCAGGGATATCGAGAACGGCAGGCCGTTCAGAAGGTATACGCCCACCAAATACCTGATCGATGCCTTCCATGAAGATGTCGATGAAAGGTTTTACGGATCGTTTAAAACTGTCTGGTACTGCAATAATAATCTTACGGCCAAATACGTATGGCCTGTTGAAGGATTTCATGAGGAATTGGCCGGTCAGCCATTATTTGTGATTGGCGATACATCCATATTCATAACAAAAGAGACCTTTCCTGATAATGTAATGATCGGGAACCTGGCGACCAACTACTGGTTTAATGCTGAACGCGGATGGTGGTGCCTTGATTATAAGAGGATGTTCAACGACGACGGCACCATCAATGATGCAGGTGCTTTTAACCGCAACCTGTTCCTTGAATTGCACAAATTCTATGACAATACGCGTCCGGCAGCCACCGATGCGGGTTCGATGAACGGCATACGCGACGCTATGGTCATGAGGATCTCGGAAATGTACCTGATCGCTGCCGAAGGTTTATGGAAAGCAGGACAGGCTGACAACGCCTATAGTAATTACCTTGTTCCCCTGGCCAATAAGCGTTCATACAGCGGCGACGGTGCTGCCATGCTGGCCTCCTACGGTATTAACGGCGGCGCTGACCTCACCATGGATTATTTCCTGGATGAAAGGGCCCGTGAATTATGCGGTGAACAGCTTCGCTGGTTCGACCTGAAACGGCTTGGCACCGATGCCATGGTGGCCCGCATCAAGCAATATGCCGGCAATCAGTCTGCGCGCGATAATTTCAGCGCCAAATTTACCTTAAGGCCGATCCCGCAGGCACAGATTGACGCGTTACAGGATAAAACTACCTTTCCGCAAAATACGGATTACTAGAGAACTGAAAGATTGGTTAATAATTGTAATAAAACAGGGAGGGATAGCGATATCCCTCCTTTTTTATTTATTGACCTGCCTGCCGGCAGGCAGGTTTGATGATTTGATTAGCATCATTGCGAGCCACCATCCTGTAAAACAAGAAAAACAAGCCAAATGACGAATTTCAATATCGAACAAAGCCTGTCCCGATCCATCGGGAGAACATCGAACGCCGAACCTGCCTACCGGCCAGGCAGGCGCTGAAGATTAGATAGCGAGGGTATTATCTTCGCTATTCGACATTCGGCGTTCCTTGTTCATTATTCACATCGTAATACTGTTGAATAATTTAACTATTAACGCTACGGCCGATAGATCAGCTTCTGTGTTCTGACCTCCGTATCACTTTCCAGTTTAACTATTACAATACCTGGTTGTATCCCCAGTCCATTGAGGTTTATCATAGCCATATCAGCGATCATGCTTTCGTAAACCAGTGTCCCGTTTATCGTATATAGCTTAATCTTATATCTGTTTACCGCTGCATCATCAGCGTTTGCCTTAATGATCACATACCCTGAGCTTGGATTCGGGTAAACAAGGAAGTCATGGTTTAGGGCAAATGCTGTTGCACCAATGCCTGAATACTGATAATCGTCAGAGAAAGGCGAACCCTTCAGGGTGGTGGAGATCGTCCAATAGCTGAAGTAATCCGGATCGCCGGTGGGATTTCGTTCCACAGAGGTAAGCGTATAGCCGTCACCATCAGCCTCTTCAGGCCACGGCAAATGATCGTCATAGGTAAAGGATAAAACTTCACTACCCGCCGAATCGGTCAGCAAAACATATTCACCGGCGTTGTCAAAGAAATCCTCGCAATTGCCGGAGGGTACTTTCCCATACATTTCATAAAAATAAGATGGTTTTGTGGCTATCACCCAAAACTGGCCGGGCGCCAGGATGGCGCTTTCGGGGAACCTGTAATACACGGCCGAATCGAGCACCAGTCCCGACAAATTCAATGCCCCGACACTGTCTGTATTTTTGAACTCAATAAATTCAAAAGACTTTCCTTCCGTAGTGTCAGTTCCGGCAATGATATCCTGCGGATGGTAGCTTAATTCAGTGACTTTAAGCTTCGACAGATCATCGTCCGGGGAATAAAAATCAATGTGCTTTATGGGGCTCCATGTGCCGTCTTCCCTGTAAATTCTTGCCTTCAGGACAGCCGAGGAGGTTAAGTTCAAAGCCAGTTCTCCGGTCACCCGGGTTGCAGTTTCTGATATCTCCCCTCCGGCAAGGCGTGGATCAGATCCGTCAAGCGTGTAGTAAATCTCACCCCCGGTATTGGGATTCTGTATGTCTATGTCCATTGAACTGACAAGCTGGTATCTCCCAAGGTTTAGTTCAGAACCGTCATGGGTTACTTTGGGTGGATTCAGCCAGCTGTATAATCCTGCTGATTTTAGCTGGTTAAGCACAATATTGGTGCGGACCGGGAAAAAGCTGCTGCGGACCTTGCTGATCTCAGGCAGCCAGGCATTGTCTTTTGTGTAGGGTGTTGAGGTTCTGGTGTCTCCCCAGCGTGCCGATTCGGCAATAACGGCTGTATCGATCTGGCTGACCCGTTTGTTGAACCGCTCAAGGGAAGCTCCGGGCGTCAGGGCTCCGTCGCCGGTCATGTGCAGGGCAGCACGGTCTGCAAAACGCATCCGGTATTCCGTGTTTGCTGCAAGTTTGGTATGGAGCCACTGGGGATGAAATTGTGAATAGCTGTTAACGGTCATATTGCTGATGGTAACCCGGTTTTCGTTGATACCAGAACCCGGACTTACCGGATCCACCATCATGGAGTGTTCTGAATCATGACAAAGAAATACGAAACCCGGTGTTTTTTCATTCCGGTTATCGATGGCGTAAAAATTATTGGCCATCGTGTTATTATTGAAAGCTGAAACAGGTGCATCAAAGTTGCCGGTGTAGAAAATGATCAGCATGTAATCAATTAAGTTATCAACATCAATAAAGACCCTTCCCCCCGGCAAAGCGTTGCCATTGATGTCTTTCCCCAGCAGGCTGTAATATACCTGGTTGTCGTCAAAACCGGTTTGGCACATATTATAGATCTGCATCCACGAGGCGTTGTCGCCGTCGGCCGTTTCTACCTGATAGGGCCAGCTGATGGCCGTGGTCTTGATTACATCGAAATCCTCCCTGGTACCCTCAAAATAATCCGAAGCATACCGGGCTTCGGCCCTTTCCTGGGTCTGGTATATGCCCCAGTACATGCCATTCAGATAGAGGTGGTAATACCGGCTTCGCGTGTAAGGCCGGTTCATATCACGCTGTGTATCCCGGGAGAATACTTCCCTCACCAGGGTATTGTGTTCGCCCCCCCCGTTAGCATATGAATAGTTTTGTTCGCAGCGCAGGTCTATTTTATCAAACTCGCTTACCCCTTCATCTCCGAAAAGCGGATAATAAAGTTTGGCTTCGCCATATTCACTCCTGAAGAACAAACGGAAAGCATGTTTCGGATAGGAACCATCGCGGCTGTAACCGCCCCTGATACGTAAGCCGGCATTGATCTGAAAACCACCGGAGCCATCGGGATAAATAAGTTCAACCGAAGTAAATCTTTCCCAGTCGAGCCCGCGTCCCCAGGCATTGACATATATACCTGCCGCCGGGTCAAACAGACTTTCGATATCGGTTACAAGGGATATGGAGGGAATTTCAAGCAGGGCATCGTCAATAAGATTGGAATACAGCGGATTGTCCACCACTTTTGAATCCATGGGAAGATCAATCGCCTGGTTATTTACTGTTGATGTGGGCCACTTTCCTCCCGGATATTGTTGTGTTTTTACCTTGTCAATAAATATATAGGTGTGTGTGACGGGTTTTGTTGGCATGAATCCCGGTTTTGTCAGCGATGCCCTTACCATAAAGGCAGGGGTGACATCTCTTCCGGTGGTATCGGCCGGATCGATATGCAAGGTTACTGTACCTCCGGTTGTTATGGCAGAGGCAGCATGCTGCGGATTACTGCCGTCAAGGGTATAAATTATTTGTAACGAAGCATCCGGTGATGTAAGGACCAGGTCGAAAGGAGCATCATAAAAACCTGCCTTTCTGTCAAAGCCGACCTTGAGTGAGTCACTGGCTTCCGACAGGGAAGGGATGGCGGTAATCTGCAGATCAAAATAGAAGTCTGTGCTGGTAAGGGAAACATTGAAGCCCTGGATGGCCAGTACATTATCACCATCGATCAGATTAACTGCGCCTGAATCTATATTAATTACAACAGGGGTGCCTGATTCATGGTTCTCTGTCGCCAGTGAATTGTAAACGGGATTATCAGGGGCTGATTTTTTAAAAACCTCCTGCCCGTTTATCCAGATGATAAATCCGTCATCGTAATCAACGGTAAAACTGATGGTTTTTATGGACGCTGTTCCCACCCCCGTGAATTTAGTACGAAAATAAACGGTAGTGTAAGTGTTAGCCATATCGGTAAGCACAGTACCCCCTGTGCCGTCCCCATAGCGAAAAGGGGCTGCTCCCGTGTTCCAGCCGGTATCACTATAATCGGCGCTCATCCAGTCGGCCGGCAAAGCGGTAGCTTCGCTTCCCTTCAGATATTTATAGGCTGATTTTAACGGAAAATTTATCTGTGCATTGAGTTGAATGGAAAGTCCTGAAATAATAATACCAAAGACAAATCCCGACATCCTGTTAATATTCACAATCCCCTCCCTGTAATAAATGATTTTAATATGTTTACGGTAAAAGTAGGGATTTGTTGCTGTTGGATGTCTGAACTAGGATTAAAGGATTATAGGATTGATGCCCTCGTACCATGCTGCGCTAGTTATCGCCCCTCTCCCCTGGGAGAGGGGAGGGGGTGAGGCTTAACAAAAAAGCCACCCTCTTTCGAATGGCGGCTTTCCCGATTAACTAAAAAAAACTATTTCACCAATTTGTCTGTGTAGGTTTTGCCTTCCAGTGTATTCACGCGTACGAAATACATGCCTTTTACCAGGCTACCGGTGTTGACCTGCAGCAGCTGACGGCTGTCGTTCCGCACGGACACAAGTACCTTGCCGGTGATATCAATGATGTCGATGTTGCTGATAAGGCCTGCGCCGCTGAAGTTCAGCAGGTCAGCCACCGGGTTGGGATACATCTGGTAAGGACGGGTTTCAACATCTTTCAATGCAACCTGGCCCGGGCATTCGCAATCCATCTTCAACACCCAAAGCACGGAATTTTTCAGCGCATTATAAAAATCTGCCGTAGCCAGGTCCATGAAGGTATGATGGACTCCCCAGTTTACAATCCTCTTGGTAGTGGCATTTTCTTCAGTCTTCCACATGAAGGTCTGCAGGTTTGCAGGAAAAGGTGTCGTGACAGCAAGTTTATTGTTGGCCAGTGCAACGGAGTTTGCAACAATATCCGGCAGGTCGTTTACAGCGTCTTTCAGGTCAAAGGTCTGGATGTGAGCTTCGCCGGCTCCCATTCCGCCTGCCGAAGTCTCGGGATTATAACCGGTTGTCCATACAACTTCCTCGTTAACATCCCAGCACTTCAGGATGTCACTGTTGTCTTTTACAACCATAACATTGACACCTTCCAGCAGATCGGCACTTTTATCCGAAGTTTTCCAGTTTACATCGGTCACCTGCGTGAACAAAGGATGATCGCCCTTGTAAAGAATATAGGCTTTCAGATTCACCGTCGGAAGCGGCCATCCGGCTGTACTGTAAAATGCCATATTGCCTGATCCTCCGTTTTCCGTGAGAATGGCTGCATCATAATCACTGTAATTTATGGTTGGAACGTCATCTTCAAGATCAACATGGGTTGCGATAATTCCTTCGAGTGAATCGATCTTTGTGATGAGGGTCTGGATACTTGGATCATCTGCAGGAGCATTTGTGCTCACAACCATCACTTTTTTATCCTGTGCAAAGGTACCGATTGCAAATAAAAGTGAAAAGAGTACAAGGTAAATTTTTCTCATAGCTTATTAATTTTAGTTAGTTACTACTTTGATACTTTGATAGTCTAAGTTAAGGCTATTTTATATTAAAAAGGGTATCCAAATTGTCGTAATTGGGGGGATAAATTGTCACTTAATCCGGGATACCTTAATTCTGTAATCCTTTATTGACGGGATTCTCAGCAGATAATTATGAAATAGTTATGCCGGCCACTGAGCCAGGGGGCATAACGGATCTGTACCAAAGAATCAAACCATTCATTAAATTTGTTTAGCCTAATATAAGGAATGAAAACTTATAGCATGAATCAGATCCCTGAATTGGGCACACCATTATATATATAATCAACATTCCGATGGATGGATTTATTAAAAACAGAAGATTTTACCATAACTTTCTTTTTCTCCTTTTAGTAACGGCTTTATTTTATTGTTCAGCCGGGAAGCAATCTGACAACGTTATTTCAGGTGAAGCCAACGGGCAGGTATCCTGGAATACGGCTAAAGCGATCCTCGACAGCATAAAACCTCCGGTTTTCCCTCCCGTCAATTATTGCATTAAGGATTTTGGCGCCAGGGGTGATGGCCTGTTTGACTGCACCGAAGCCATAAATGCCGCCATCAATGCCTGCCATAACGATTCCGGCGGTACCGTCAACGTTCCTGAAGGAAGGTATCTCACAGGCGCCATTCACCTGAAAAGCAATGTCAACCTGCACCTGGATAAAGGTGCTGTGCTGGTTTTCACGGGCGACCGCAGCAAATACCTGCCCCTGGTCCACACGCGCTTTGAAGGTATGGAATGCATGAATTATTCCCCGTTTATATATGCCTATAAGCAGAAAAATATTGCCGTCACCGGCGAAGGCAAACTCGACGGCCAGGGCCATCTATGGTGGAGCTGGAAAGGGCCATGGAGCGGACAGCTTGACGTTAAATGGGAGGAAGGCATGCCCAGCCAGCTGGAAGCCAACCGGAAACTGCAGAAAATGGTGGAGGATAATGTGCCCTATCAGCAGCGGATCTTTGGCGAGGGGTATAATCTCCGTCCTAATTTTATTCAGCCTCATATGTGCCAGCAGGTGCTGATCGAGGGCATCACCATTGTCAACTCACCCATGTGGGTCATCCATCCTGTTTTGTGCAGCAACGTTATTGTACAGGACATTACCATAGAAAGTCTTGGACCGAACAACGATGGTTGCGATCCTGAATGCTCGAGAAATGTATTGATCCGGAATTGTTACTTTAATACAGGGGACGACTGCATAGCTATTAAATCAGGCCGCAATAATGACGGGCGAAGGATCAATGTCCCCAGCGAGAATATCATCATACAGCATTGCATTATGAAGGAAGGGCACGGAGGTGTTGTTATCGGAAGTGAGATATCAGGCAATGTCCGCAACGTGTTTGCCGAAGACTGCATCATGGACAGCCCCAATCTCGACAGGGCATTGCGCATTAAATCGAATGCCAAAAGAGGAGGTGTTGTGGAGAATATTTTTTTGCGGAACATAGAGGTCAAACAGGTGGGTGAGGCAGCTATACTGGTTGACCTGTTTTACAGCCGGGAAACAGGACCCAATATCCCTGTCGTAAGAAACATTTCGGTTGACAATATGATTTGTCAGAAAAGCCAGTATGCCATACTGATAAGAGCTTATAAAGAAAAACCGGTTACCGGTCTGTCCATAACAAACAGTACT
>Ga0105100_10002067_pt1 | contig 11731 bp, 2 predicted proteins | sample PPLLak12cMay2015_2_FD_87033 | JGI IMG/M metagenome (GOLD analysis project Ga0105100, IMG submission 87033) | Freshwater sediment microbial communities from Prairie Pothole Lake near Jamestown, North Dakota, USA - PPLs Lake P8 Core (1) Depth... | ecosystem: Environmental > Aquatic > Freshwater >... | reverse complement strand
GCGTTAACTCACCCCGATGATCTGGCCGTCGAGCTCGATAATTACAATCAACTCCTGGCAGGCCAGATTAGCGGTTATTCGATGGAGAAACGGTTCATTCACAAAAGTGGCGGGGTGATCCATGCCAGCATTTCGGTGAACAGCGTCCGGCGGGCGGATGGCGCGGTGGATTACCTGGTGGCATTGATGGAGGATATCACCGAGCGCAAACAGGCCGAAGCAGAACTGCGCAAAAGCGAAGAACAATATCGAAGTCTCTTTGAAGATTCCCCCATTTCCCTCTGGCTGGAGGATGTCTCGCAGGTAAAACGACGCCTGGATGAGTTAAAGAAAGATGGCATCCGGGATTTTCCAGCCTATTTGAGGCAGCATCCCGACTTTGCGATCGAATCTGCGAGATACATCAGGATTCTGGACGTCAACAGCGCCGCGATGAAGTTGTATCACGCCAGACAAAAAAGTGAATTGCTCCGAACCCTGGCGGAGGTAATGCCGGCCCTGTCACCCGAGCAATTTGAACATGAGCTGATACAGATTGCCAACGGCAGGCTCAATTTCGAGCAGGAGGGGGTGGACCGCACACTGACGGGTGAGATCATCCATGTCCACATGCGCTGGTCGGTCGTGCCCGGGTATGAAGACAGCTTTGCAAAGGTGATCATTTCAACCATAGACATTTCCGAGCGCAAGCGCGCGGAAGAGGCGCTCAGGGAAAAGGAACACCTCCTGTCCGAGGCGCAGCGGATCGGTCGCATCGGCAGTTGGGAGTATGACATTGCCTCCGACACCATGCAATACTCGGATGAGATGTACCGTCTGTTCGATGTTTCCAAAGAGGCTTTCCCACACAACCGCAACGGGTTCTTGAATCTGATCTATTCATCGGACCGTCCGGCAGCGGCCCAATGGATGGAAGATATAAGGAACGGCAGGCAAACCAGGGATCTGAACGTTCGCATTTTTCGCGCGAATGGCGAATTGCGCCACATCCAGTGCAGGGGCGCCATCTCCTTTGATGCTGGGAATAAGCCGGTGCGTTTCACTGGAATGGCCCAGGATGTCACCGAACGCAAGCTGGCAGAGATACAGATCCACCAGCAGATCGAGCGCCTCTCTGCCTTGAGGAAAATTGACCAGGCGATCACCTCCAACTTCAATCTGGGCTTTACGTTGAACACACTCCTGGCAGAGGTCACGGCGCAGTTACAGGTGGATGCGGCCGATATCCTGCTGTTGAATCCGGAGGAGCAGGCGTTGGAGTTCGCGGCCGGGCGAGGCTTCCGCACCCGTGCGGCTGCAACTGCGCGCGTGCCCATCGGCAAAGGCCATGCCGGGCGGAGAGGCAACGAGCGCCGCATGCTCACGGTGGAAAATCTCCGGGATCATCCGGAGGACTCCCTCCTGACCACGCGCCTGGCTGAAGAAGGGTTCGTCTGTTACTATGGCGTGCCACTGATCGCCAAAGGAAACGTCAAAGGCGTATTGGAGATATTCCATCGTGTACCTTTGCAACCTTATCCGGAATGGCTGGATTTTCTCAATGCGCTGGCCGGGCAGGCGGCCATTGCCATCGATAACGCAACCCTGTTCGAAAACCTGCAGGCCTCCAACCGTGAACTTGTCCGCGCCTATGACACAACCATCGAAGGCTGGTCGCACGCCCTTGATCTGCGCGATAAGGAAACCGAAGGCCACACCCGGCGCGTCACAGAAATGATGCTCAGACTGGCGCGTGCTTTCGGCCTGCCCGAGGAGGAGCTGGTGCACATCCGGCGGGGCTGCCTCCTGCACGATATCGGCAAGATGGGCGTACCGGACCACATCCTCCTGAAACCCGGGGAACTAACAGAAGAGGAGTGGACGCGCATGAGGACGCATCCACAATACGCCTACGAAATGCTCAAACCCATTAGCTTCCTCGCACCCGCTCTGGACATCCCGTATTGTCATCATGAAAAGTGGGATGGGACGGGCTATCCACGCGGGCTCAAAGGCGAGGAAATCCCCCTGGCCGCGCGCTTGTTCGCGGTTGTCGACGTTTGGGATGCGCTCACCTCCGATCGTCCCTATCGCCTGGCCTGGTCGAAGGAGGACGCGTTTGCGTACATCCGTGAGCAATCGGGCAAGTATTTCGATCCCCAGGCGGTTGACCTATTTTTTAAAGTGATCGAATAACTGCGAATCTCCGGCAGAAATTCTGTAATATAATTCCAGTGGCGGGGAAATGAATCATTGGTTGTCAGAATACTCTCATCGCAGCGAACGATTTTTTTTTAGGTATGGAGGATAGTATGTTGAACCATATCCTTGTCCCGTTGGACGGGTCTACACTGGCTGAATGCGTATTGCCGCACGTGCTGGCAATTGCGCCGGTGATGAATGCGCGCGTCACGCTGCTGCATGTGCTGGAACGTACGCAAAACGGCCGGGAGATCTCTGCGGTGGACCCGGTGGACTGGCACTTACGCAAACACAAGCTGGAAAAATATCTGGAGCAGATCGCCGAACGCCTGGATAAATCCGGGCTGGCCGTCGAGCGCATCCTGCTGGAAGGCGGCCCGGCGGATGGTGTGATCGAGTTCGCCCACAACAATAACGTGGATTTGATCGCCCTGAGCACGCATGGGCTGAGCGGGTTAAGCGGATGGAATGTCAGCAGTGTCGTCCAAAAGATTCTGCTGCGTTCCTATAAGTCGACTCTGCTGGTGCGGGCGTATCAGGCTCCGGCTGCCAGCTCGACCAAGGTTCGCTACAAACGATTATTCGTGGGCCTGGATTGTTCCGCGCGCTCGGAATATATCCTGCCGATCGCCATCAACCTGGCACAGTTTCACAAATCCCAACTGATCCTCGAGACGGTCGTCGAAAAACCGCAGACCATCGGGCGGTTTCCGCTTTCCGGTACAGAGAATGAATTGATCGATCAATTGGTGGAAACGAACCACCAGGCGGCCTCGCATTATTTCAAACAACTCCTCACGCAATTCTCACTGCAGGAACTGAAAATAAAAACTCACATATCGGTCGGCGAGCACGCGGTCGCCGTTCTGCATGATATGGCGGAGGAGTCCAATGCCGACCTGGTCATGCTGGTCGCGCATGGGCAATCCGGGGAGAGGCGCTGGCCCTATGGAAGCGTCACCGCCAGTTTCATCGCCTATGGCAATACGCCCCTCATGATCATGCAGGACCTTTCGGCGGGTGATATCCAGATGACACACGCCGAACTCGCCGTACGCGGGGCCAAGGGACACTGATCTATGCAAAATACCACACGGGGAACGGATCAGGCCGGCCCCGTCCTGCAAAGCTCGACCGCCGCTCAGAACGAATTCGAAGAACTGGCGCTCGAGCTGGCACAAAAACTGATTGACTGCGCCCCCCGCCCTGGCAATTCCCCGATACCGAATCGACTGAAGAAATTCACGGAATTCTTTCAGGCCGCGCATCGCCACCTGGATGAATCTGCCAAAGCGCAGATCTCCACCTCGTCCGCGGCGGAATGGCTGTTGGACAATTTCTACGTGCTCGAGCAGGCCATCCGCCAGGTGGAGGAAGACATGCCGGCGGATTACTACAACCGCCTGCCCAAGACCGAGGATGGCTGGGCGCGCATCCATGTGGTTGCGCTGGCGATCACAGAGTGGGAACATGCCCGGTTCGATATCGAACAGATCAGAAATTTCATCCAGGTCTTTCAGGAAATTACTCCGCTCACCGTGGGGGAACTCTGGGCTTTGCCGTTGATGCTGCGCCTGACCGTCATGGAATCCCTGGCCGAGGGTCTGGAGACGATCACGAAGCTGAAGTGGGAGCGCCTGCGCAAGCCATATGTGTGGCAAAGGCTGGAAACACCCGCCTCAGCCTCCATCCGGGCCTACGAGGCGGTTCAGGATACGGCTGCGGCCGAAGCGATTGTCGCCAACAGCATTCTCAATTTGCGGCTTCTCGCGACCCAGAATTGGAAGGACTTCTTTGAATCCACGAGCGTGCTGGAAAAAACGCTGCGCGACGATCCCGCGGATGTGTACGCTCAAATGGATTTTGAGACCCGCAACCGCTACCGGAGCATTGTCGAGGAACTGGCGCACGGATCATCCTTCGACGAATCCCGTGTCGCCTCACAGGCCGTTCAGCTTGCGTGGGCCGGGACGACAGTCCGCGAGAAGCACGTCGGTTATTACCTCATCGGACCCGGGTTGGAAGCCCTGGAGGCACAGATCAAGTACCGTCCGGCATTCGTTGGCCGGGTGACCCACTTCCTGCAAAAGAATGCCACGCTCACGTATCTCGGGGGCATCGCAATCCTGACGGCCCTGATCTGTTCGATATTTGTGATCTATGCCATGCTCGCAGGAGAGAGTTTTCTCCAGACCGTCCTGGCCGGGCTGCTTGCCCTGTTACCTTCCTCGGCCGTGGCGATCGAACTGATCAATGGCTTGATCGTAGGGATGATCCCACCGCGCACCCTGCCCAAGCTGAACTTCGAACGAGGCGTGCCGCCTGAATATCGGACCATGGTCACCATTCCGTCCATGCTGGCGAACGAGAGCGATGCACCGTTTCTGCTCCGTCAGATCGAGCGCCATTTCCTGGCGAACAGCGATCCCAATGTTTTCTTCGCCGTGGTGACCGACTATGCAGATGCGCCGGAAAAAGAGATGCCTGGCGATGACCAACCCATCGCCTACACCAGGGCCGCGATCGAAGCGTTGAACAAAAAGTATGGAAACGACGAGTACCAGCCGTTCTATTTCTTTCACCGTGAACGCGTCTGGAACGCGGGCGAAAATTGCTGGATGGGTTGGGAGCGCAAACGCGGCAAGCTCGAGGAATTCAATAAGCTTTTGAGGGGCAGTGACTTCACGACATTTCGTATTCAGATCGGAAATCTCAGCCTGTTACCGGCCATCCGCTATGTGATCACGCTGGATGCCGATACCATCCTGCCGCGCGAAAGCGCCCGTGAACTAATCGGGACGCTGGCGCATCCCTTGAATCAGGCTGAGTTCGATCCGGCCTCCGATGAGATCAGAGCCGGTCACACGGTGCTCCAGCCCCGGGTCCAGGTGAAACCCGTGGCGGCCAACCAATCGCTCTTCACCCGCGTCTACTCAGGAGACTCCACCATCGATCTGTACACGCGCGCGGTCTCGGATGTCTATCAGGACCTGTTCGATGAAGGCAACTACGTCGGCAAAGGCATCTATGATGTGGATGCCTTCCAGAGGAGTCTGCAGGATCGCGTGCCTGAAAACCACCTGCTGAGCCATGATCTGTTCGAAGGCATACAGGGCCGCTGTGGGTTGGTGACGGATGTGGTCCTGTTCGAAGATTATCCGCCCCATTATCTGATCTACACCGACCGCCTGCACCGCTGGGTGCGCGGCGACTGGCAGCTTCTCCCCTGGCTCGGAAGACAGGTGCCGCATCGCACGAAGGGCAAGTTCCCCAACCCGCTTTCGATCATCGATCGCTGGAAGCTTTTCGACAACCTGCGCCGCAGTTTATTGCCGCCCGCTGTCCTGGTTTTATTGATCAGCGGCTGGCTGTTTTTGCCGGGTGCAGGCCTTGCCTGGACGGCGCTTGCGCTTTCGCCTTTCCTGATCTCCATTCTCACCAATTTTATAGCGGGCTTGCGTCAAACCATAGCGAGCGATACTTCCACTGCCACAACACGTCCACTGCGTTTGGCGGCATTCCGTTCCTTATTCGAAATTCTCTTCCTGCCCCACGAATCGCTCATTATCCTGGATGCGATCTTAACAACCCTCGTGCGATTATTCTTCACTGGCAAACGGATGCTTCAATGGGTCAGCAGCGCTCATACTGTCCGTCTGTTTGGCCGCACCTTGGAAGTAAAGTCAGCCTGGCAGGCCATGGTCGTCGCGCCGTTATTTGCCCTTGGTCTATCCGCCTTCCTGCTGGCCTGGGATGCGCGGGTCTTCTTTGCCTCGTCACCACTTCTGCTGGGCTGGATGGCTTCGCCTTTTATCGCAGCCCATATCAGCCGGCGTGAGCAGCAGCCGGTTCAAAAACTGACCCCCAGACAGGAACGCAAACTGAGATTGCTGGCACGTTCCACCTGGCTGTACTTCGAACACTTTGTGGGCCCGGAGGACCGCTGGCTGCCTCCCGATCATTTTCAGGAGAGCCCGCGCGGGCTGGTGGCGCACAGCACCTCGCCGACCAACATCGGGTTGACACTGCTCTCCACCCTCGCCGCACATGACCTGGGCTACATTGGTCCCCTCGAGCTTTCCTTACGCATCCGGGATACCTTCGACAGCATGGATTCTCTCGAACGTGTACGCGGCCATTTTCTCAACTGGTACGACACGCGCACCTTCGCTCCGCTCCCACCCCGCTATATCTCCACCGTGGATAGTGGGAATCTCGCGGCCAGTCTGCTGACCCTTCAACAGGGATGCCACGAGATCGCGCAAGGCCCGGTGGTACGCTGGGAAGGGTTACTGGATACGCTCAGCATGCTCTCCTCCGCCGTGGAAGAAACTCACCTCGGCAGTGCCGCAGACCCACTGCGAGATGGAATTCAATCGCTGAGGAATCAGGTAAAGGACCTGTCTGATCCGGGCCAGTTTAGACCTGTCTTACTGGTGAAGCTGCTCAATGCTGACAGTCACGAACTGGAAAATATGCTGTGGGAAGCCATTCAAAAATCAGACGGGGAGACTTCTGCCGAGGCCATGCGTAAGCTCTCGATCTGGATCGATCGTGTGCGTTCTCAATTGAAGCGCATCCGCATCGATATACAGGTCCTTGCGCCCTGGCTCCTGATCATGGCTGATGTGCCGCAGATAACTGACGAGTCGGAGGCAAACCCGCAGCTTGCTTCCGCCTGGGATACCCTGCAGACGACCCTCTCGTTACAGCCCCGGCTGGGCGAGATCCCCGAGATCTGTAAACAGGCAGGTCGTATCATCGAGGAGATCATTGGCTCACTGGCGGCAAATGATCGGGCCACATTCGACTGGCTGGACACGCTCGCTTATGATCTTGATTCCGCACGAAAAAACATCGTCTCCTTACTGGATAACTATTCTGGTCTGGCCTCGAGAGCCGAATCCTACTTCGAGGCCATGAGCTTCCGCTTCCTGTTCGATCCGCAGCGCCGCGTCTTCCACATCGGCTACAACGTCGAATCCGGGCGACTGGACCCCAATTATTACGATCTGATGGCATCTGAAGCGCGCATCGCCAGCCTGATCGCCATTGCACGCGGGGACGTGCCGAAGAATCACTGGCTCTATCTCGCCCGCCCGCTGACGGAAGTGGATGGCGTGCGAACCCTCCTGTCCTGGAGCGGCACGATGTTCGAATACCTCATGCCCACTCTGCTGGTGCAGAGCTATCCGAACACCCTCCTCGATCAAAGCTGCCGCGTGGCGATCGAACAACAGATGCAGTATGCCGCAGAAAAGAGCATCCCGTGGGGGACCTCGGAAGCCAGCTACTACAACTTCGATGCCGCGCAGATCTATCAATACCAGGCCTTTGGCATTCCCAATTTAGGATACAAGCGCGGCCTGTCTGAGGATCTGGTGACTGCGCCCTACGCCTCCGTTCTGGCGCTGCCTTTCGCGCCTCAGGCCGTGATGCAAAACCTGGCACGGCTCGAAAACATCAAAATGTGGGGACTGTATGGCTTTTACGAATCCGTGGACTTCACCCCCGAGCGGCTGAAAACCGGTGAAGACCATGCCATCATCCGTTCGTATATGGTGCACCACCAGGGAATGATCCTGCTGACCCTGTGCAATTACCTCTTCGATCAACGCATGGTCCGGCGGTTCCACGCGGACCCGCGCATCGAAAGCATCGAACTTCTTTTGCAGGAACAAACCGCCACCCACGCGCCGACCGAGCATCCGCGCCACCAGCAAATGGATTCGATGCGCGATACCTACAATGCAATTCCGCTGACGCCCTGGCAGGTCTCACCCGAGGCGCCCTACACCCAGGTCCATTCTTTGTCCAATGGAAAATACAGCCTGCTGATCAGCGCTGCGGGATCAGGCTTCAGCCGCTGGGGCGACATCGAGCTTACGCGCTGGCGGGATGATTCCACATTGAACGATCACGGGAGTTGGATCTATGTCGAAGATCGTCTGAACGGTCAATTGTGGTCGGCGACAGAGCAACCGACCATGATCCCTCCCAACCGGAGCGAGGTGCAATTCTTCCCGCACCGGGTCCAGTTCGAACGGAAGGATGGAGATATTGTCCTGCGTACCACGGTGAACGTGGCTCCCGATGACGATGTGGAAATCCGCCGTGTGACCATCACCAATCACGGGGATCGCTCGCGAGTCCTGGCGCTTACCAGCTACGCCGAGATCATTCTTAACCAACAGACTGCCGACCAGCGTCATCCCGCTTACAACAAATTGTTCATCGAAAGTGAATTCCTGGCAAAGGAACAGGTACTGCTCTTTCGCCGCCGGCCGCGCTCTGCCGATGAAAAACCTGTGTACCTGGCACACTTTTTCACCAGCGATCATGAAAAAGTCAGCCTGACAGGTTATGAAACAGACCGGGCGAAGTTCCTGGGAAGAGGCGGCACAACGAGGCGCCCGGCCGCCTTTTTAGGCTCTGCGCAGTCCTCCGTCCTTTCGGGGACGACCGGCGCCACGCTGGATCCCATTTGTGCCCTGCAGGCCGAAGTCATCCTTTCGGCCTATCATACGGTCCAGATCGCTTTCATTACCATTGCCGCGAATTCACGCAAGGAGGCCCTCGAGCTGGCGCACCGCTACCATCGCTGGTCACAACTTCGCCGGGCGAACGAAGATGCGCGCATCCAGGCCGAGACCGAGCTCGCGCAGCTCGATCTCACCTCGCGAAAGGTCGAAGTGATCCAAAAACTGCTTTCGCCGCTGGTCTATTTCTCGAATGCCTTGCGCGCGGCGCCCGAGGTGCTGAACACGAACACCCTCGGCCAGCCGGGTCTCTGGCCATTCGCCATTTCCGGCGATTATCCGATCCTGCTGGTGCACCTGAAACGCGATGAGGATCTCGACCTGCTCGGTGAATTGCTGCTCGCACACACGTATTGGCGCAAGCGCGGCCTAATGATCGATCTCGCCGTGCTCATCCAGCGCGAGACCAGTTACGAACAGGACTATATAAAGAGGATCCATCGCCTGCTCGACCAGACCTCCAGTGAGGTATGGGTCAACAAACGCGGCGGCATCTTCCTGCTGCGCGAAGATCAGATGAGGGAATCAGAACGGATTCTTTTGATGACGGTTGCCCGCGTCGTGCTGGACGGGGAAGCTGGTCCACTCGAACGGCAGTTAGCCAGGCTGGATGCGAGTCCGATCCGCCTCCCGCGCTTTATCCCGATCGAACCGTTAACTCCGCCATTGGATACGATGCCGCGCAGCCAACGCCCCTCAGACCTGCTCTTCGATAATGGACTGGGCGGCTTCACTCCCGACGGGCGCGAATATGTTATCTATCTCGAGCCAGACCGATGGACGCCGGCTCCATGGATCAACGTGATCGCCACACCTGAATTCGGCTGCCTGGTCTCGGAAGCGGGGATGGGTCCCACATGGTCGCAGAACAGTGGCGAGAACCGGCTGACGCCCTGGCGCAATGATCCCGTCAGCGATCCGCCCTCCGAAGCCATCTATCTGCGCGACGAAGACACGGGTCAGATCTGGTCGCCCACGCCCCTGCCTGCCCGCGCCGATGCGCCCTATCTCATCCGCCACGGGGCGGGGTATTCCACCTTCGAGCACGCCAGCCACGGCCTGGAGCAGAGCGTGACGATCTTCGTCCCTCCGCAGGACTCGCTCAAGATCGTGCAGTTGAAACTGCACAACACGACCAAACGCATGCGGAGGATCAATGTGACCTATTACGCCGAATGGGTGCTGGGCACCGCGCACGAAAATACCGCCGCCTACGTCGCGCCTGAGTTTGTCTCCAATTACTTTGCATTGCTGGCGCGCAACGTATACAACACAGACTTTGGCGAGCGCGTGGCCTTTCTGGCTTCGACCCGCGAGCCCGGCGCCGTGACCGCCGACCGGTTGGAATTCCTCGGCAGCCTCGGCAGTTACACGCGGCCGGCCGCACTGGAACGCGTCGGGCTCACGCCGCGCGTCGAATCAGGCGCCGACCCGTGCGCCGCGTTACAGTCCCTGCTCTGGCTTCAGCCCGGCGAGACGAAAGAGATCACCTTCCTGCTCGGCCAGGGCGCCGACCGCGCCGATGCGGAACGACTCATCAGCCACTATCAGAATATCCAGAATGTGACAGCCGCGCGGGAAGCACTGGCGGAATTCTGGGATGACATTCTGGGACAGACGCAGGTCAAAACCCCGCACCCCAGCCTGGACCTATTGCTAAATCGCTGGCTGCTCTATCAGTCCTTAGCCTGCCGCTTCTGGGGCCGCACAGCCCTTTATCAATCCAGCGGCGCGTATGGGTTCCGCGATCAATTGCAGGATGCGATGGGCTTCGTCCACGTGCGGCCCGATCTGGTCCGCCAGCACATCCTCGACGCCGCGAGTCACCAGTTCGAGGAGGGGGATGTGCTCCACTGGTGGCATCCGCCCGCGGGGCGCGGGATCCGCACCCTCTGTTCCGATAACCTGCTCTGGCTGCCGTACGTCACCGCGCATTATGTGCGCGTCACCGGCGACCGGTCCATCCTGGCCAAGAAGATTCCCTTCCTGCGCGCGGAGCCGTTGAAAGCCGGGGAACACGAACGCTATGGACACTTCCCGACCGGCGAGGTGAAGACGCTTTATGAACATTGCTGGCGCGCCATCAACAAAGGCATAACATCCGGCGCGCACGGCATCCCCCTGATGGGCGCACATGACTGGAACGACGGGATGAACCGCGTCGGCATCGAGGGAAAAGGCGAGAGCATCTGGCTGGGCTGGTTCCTCTCCGCCACGCTGATCAAGTTTGCAGAGATCTGCGATCTCATGGGCGATCATAACCGGGCAGATGAATATCGCGCCCGCACCAATGAGATCCACAAAGCGCTGGAGGCCCACGGCTGGGACGGCGAATGGTACCTGCGCGCCTACTACGATGACGGCTCAAGGCTTGGCTCGTCTGTAAACAATGAATGCAGGATCGATTCCATCGCTCAATCCTGGGCCGTCATCTCAGGCAACGCGGATCCTGAGCGCGCCAACCAGGCGATGGAATCGGTCTACACACATCTCGTCCGCTCCGAGGATGAATTGATTCTCTTGTTCACCCCACCCTTCCAGCGAACGGCTCGTGACCCAGGTTACATCAAGGGGTATCCGCAAGGCATCCGCGAGAACGGTGGGCAGTACACGCATGCCGCGCTATGGACGATCTGGGCCTTTGCGCAACTCGGTCAGGGTGACCGCGCCGCCGAATTATTTCGCCTGATCAATCCCATCCACCACAGCAACACACCCGAAAAGGCGGAGCGTTATCGCGTGGAACCCTACGTGATCGCCGCAGATGTGTACGGCGTCACGCCCTACATCGGGCGCGGCGGCTGGACGTGGTACAGCGGTTCGGCAAGCTGGATGTACCGCCTCGGCACCGAAATGATCCTGGGCCTGCGCCGCTCGGGAGATTATCGGCAGCGCCACCCTTGTATTCCGAACGACTGGCTCGAGTTCGAAATCAGTTATCGCTTTGGCAGCTCCATCTACCACATTCACGTGTAAAACGGGCGGGATGCCGGGCAGGAATCGAACCAGAT
>Ga0105100_10002066_pt1 | contig 11733 bp, 8 predicted proteins | sample PPLLak12cMay2015_2_FD_87033 | JGI IMG/M metagenome (GOLD analysis project Ga0105100, IMG submission 87033) | Freshwater sediment microbial communities from Prairie Pothole Lake near Jamestown, North Dakota, USA - PPLs Lake P8 Core (1) Depth... | ecosystem: Environmental > Aquatic > Freshwater >... | reverse complement strand
TTTTTGTGCATCCGGCGAACGGAGCCAGCGATGTAAATTCGAGCACAACTTCATCGCAGGGCAGCCTGCCCTCGAAGACTCCCAGAACGGATAAGCCCGCAGGCATCTCAGGAATCGGGGGTCTGGAGCCTTCAGGCATCGTGCCGGGAACCTCATTTTCGTCCTCGGGCTTTTGATTGTCTGTTCTGTTTAGAGTGTAGCTCCAGGCAGCGTTGCCGACCATCAGAGTTTGATCCCTGGTTAACACATGGAGAAGATCATCAGACATTTTCACGAATGACACTGCCGGCTGATCGTTGTCGGCATTCAACTGATACACCACGGCATCCGGATCAATCTTCGTGCCCTCTACAATAGCCCAGCTTCCTTCCATCTCGATCGGTGTCCCGCCTCGTTCCAGTCCCGGTGTACCCTGTTTTGGCACTCCATAGGCACTCTCCAATTTAAAGGTGGTGGGGGCTTTTGCAGCCGGATCCTGATAGAGAATAATCTTCCATATCATTTGTTCACAATTTGTATCGGCAGGGATCTGAGGTAACGGCCGGGTCAGGGCGCTGCACGGCGTGATGCCCTCAAAGACGCCGTGCAGGGATGGACCGGCCGGTATGGGAGAAGATGTAGCAGTTTGAGAGATCGGCGTTGCGCAAGCCGTGACTGTCAACAGAATGGCAGCCCGGAGTAGTAGATTTACGCGGGATTTCATGGGGTTTCTTCCTTCAAGGATTCGTATGCTATGAAGATACCCCATTCACCTATGATGGGTTCCTGCATTTTTCGAAGAATCGCTGCGAACCAGCGCTTCGACTACGGGACAAAAGAGCGATGTCCCTCCGCTCAGCGCGAAGACCCTCACTCCGCCAGCGAACGGATGTAATCCAGATCCAGTTCCCCTTTCGCACCCCAGCCTTTGGTTTCCTCAGGGATTTTCGGGCGGAATTTCTCATATAAGCCGTATGCTGCTTTTTCCAATTGCTTTGGCGTATGGGCCTTTGCTAATTTTTCCATGGCTGCGCGTGCTTCGTCCAGGTCGTCGCCGAATTTCTTCTGGAGATAGTATTCGACGCTTCCTGCATCGATCGGTTCTCCCTTGATCGCGGCGCGAAGCCCATGTGGGGTTTTCATTGCTGGAATTCCTCGCCCAAGCAATTCGATGAATTCAGGCTTCGCCTTTTCCTCTTTCTTCTTATCCTCTTTCTTTTCTTCCTCTGATTTCTCCTCGTAGATTCCCAGTTTCCTCCCTTTGGACTGTGCATTCAGTCCCGCCACTGCTTTGCCGAGCGTGAGGGCTTCGTTTTTGTTATAGCCAAGTCGCTCTGCCACGACCGCTGCCCACAAGGTCAATACCGGCGCGCGGTTGATCTTGATTTTCTTTTTCGCCATTTGATTTACTCCTTATGACTAAAATTTGAGTTCAAAGAGGGCGTAATGCGATGCGGTTAATATACACCAATTTTTATTTCGAATTGACAGGAAAGCACGTAGCCTGATGGAGATGAGATTGACCATTTTAACAAAGCAAGAAACTCATCTTGTGTCATCTGGCTTTGGCGCAAAATAGAGCGGAGAACTTGCGGATTCAGATCGCCTGGATGATTCGGGACAGTTACAAGTAAATTTCCCCGTTTAAATTGAATCTGACTTCCTCTTTGGCGTACTTGACGAAAACCTGCTTTTTCTGGCGCGGTAATCACCTGCCGCGGTTTGAGCACAGGAAGTTTAGGCATAAGCCTTAATGGCTACATCCACCTTGAATTTGAAAACTTCCACTTCTTCTGCAGGAAGTGAATTGCGCGGATCATCTGTCGCAGAAACTGGACGCAAATATGGGAGTCCATCCTCAAACGAGCCTTCCAAGTGTAAAGTGGCCGCTTCGAGTAGTTTTTGTCGCGCTTCTTCCCGAGTACTTTCTTGTGAAGCAACGTCTAATTCAGGGCAAAGCGCGGAAAATTCGTTATCTTCTGCCCAGATTAACCCTGTAAACACGAACATATTCATAGGTTTGCTCCTTGTTGAAATTATACACCCTGGCGAAATCGATTAGTCTTTCTCTCAAGCCTACTAATTCTTTAGCTAATCTATTCCCATTCCTCGGCAAACCAGAGCAAATACGATTCCATATGAGCAGACCAAAATGTCCCGTTATGTCCACCAGCTTCCATATTTAGTTCGTACGGGACATTTTGTGAGGCAAGCACATCAGTCAGGTTTTGAGTGAGGGAGATGATTCCATCCTGGTCGCCAACGCTGATGAGCACGCGCGGATGATTTTTCGATGAATCAATCCACGTATCGAAGGTCGGTTTCTCGCTGATGACGATCCCGCCGCTGAAAACGCCCAGGCTGCCAAACGTATCCGGGAACTGGAACGCCATGCGTGCCGCGATCGCGGCCCCGTGAGAGATCCCGCCGACGCCGCGAAAACGTCGGTCCGTGAGCGTGTTGAACTTGTCGTCTACATACGGGATCAAATCCGCTCCAAGGGCCGCGTGATAGCCGTAGGCAACTGTCGGGTCCGGAACGATCAATATAACGGGAGCCAGTTTTCGGTCGCGGATGAGGCGGTTTGCCAGCGACATGGGAGTATTCGCCTCCTCGTCCAGTCGCCGTTCATCCGGCATCGCAATCAGATAGATCACCGGGAAGCGGGCATCCGTCTGTTGTGCGTAGCAGGGCGGAAGGTAGTACTGAAAGGAAATGTCAAAACCCTGTGTCGGATTGGCGACGCGGTCACTTCCAATCATGCCGGGCTCTTCACAGGTGGATGGGTTCAATTGCGGATGGCTCTCCGCACAGACTGCAAGAAGGGAGATGATGAGTAGAATGATTATTGAAATATTGAATTTCATGAGTATGAGTCCATTGTACCCAAACAGAAAGAGCAGGCCATGGCTGACCTGCTCTTTCCTGTTTATTTGTCCGCCCTACCCCCTGTTGGATGGATTCCAGAGAATGGAAAGCGAATTGTTAGTGAAGAGGCGGGTTGGCGTTATGCACGAGGTCGAGTGCCATCTCGGGGAACCAGTCGCCTGCGCCCGGGTCGACGATACCCCACTCGGGGTCGATCGTTCCGGTCGGCCCAAGTCCGCGCGTGCACTCGCCGTCTGACTCACCCGGGATCTTCACCCACAGATAGGCATCAACGAGCGGATTGCCGGTGTTCGCGGTTGGGCGGAGGCCAAGGCCGCGGTCAGGTGGGTTGCACCAATCCTGAGCATCCGGGTACACGCCGGCTGGAGGCTGCCACGGTCCCACTCCATTGCGGCTCGTGTCGATCACAAAGTGTGTTGAGGGCTCCGTGCCACCCAACATGCTGGCGTAGCGCAGATTGATGCCGGAGGTGTTAAGTTCAGGGACATCCGAGTCATCGCTCCACACGCCGAAGTTGCTCAAGGCTACCCCGGTCCATTCGCCGAGGAGCTCCGCGATCTTTGCAGGCAGAGGCCCACCGTTCCAGTACTGGTTGGGACAATCCACGAAAGTGCTGGCATCCGGCCACAGGGCGATGCAGCTCGAGATCCAGGTCCCGTACTGGGTTAAGTTGGGTGTAAAGTGGTAGTTGGAGACGTTCAGGTAGAAGCCATCCGCGTCTGCGACACCGGCCTGGATGAGGCGATGGGCCGCATCGCTGACGTTGAGCCAGGCGCTGTGCGTACCGTCCAGGTAGACAGTAACATTTGGCAGGGCCTGCAGCTTGTCCACCGCGTAGTTGATCATCTCGAAGCGCTCGTCGGCAGCCGTTGCATCGTCCGCCTCGGCCGGTCGGCACCACTCGTAGTCCCCTGCCTGGGCGCTGGTGCCACGGAACGGCTTGTACCACGGGATGATGCCCAGACCGTCCGGTTCCAAAATGACGATCGCCCTGGCCTTGCCGATCCCCGCAGCAAAACCATCGATCCAGGCCTTATATTCCTGAACAGTCGTGGCTCCACCAGCCGAGAATTGCGCACAGTCGCGGAACGGGATGTTATAGGCGACCAGGACAGGAATGGCATGCTGGGCGGAAGCCTGCTTGACCGTCTTCTTCACCTCCTGCCTGACGCTCTTCGGCGTTCCCTGGGTAAACCAGACTGCCTGAGGGGTCGTAATCATTTTCCCGATAAGCCTGGCGTCCGCCTTGTTCCGTTGCCTGAGGAGTCGAGCAATCTGTAGAATCGCATCGTGATTGGGCGGGGGGACAAAGAACCGGGTTTGATACTTGCCATGATCATCCCCTGACCTGGCCAACGCAGGCGCAGGTGCGATCAGCACTGCCAGAAGAGTGCTAACAATCAGGATGTAGATCAGTTTTGGTTTGTTTGTCATTGGATTCTCCTTTTGTCTCTTGCAGGTGGACGATGCCTGCTATGTCAAATTAACAGCTATGAAAGCCATTATCAGTATGGCTTTCATAAAGACAAAAGTCTTACAGAATATTAATCAATACCGGCAGGATATTGACAACTGAAGAACAAGAGCGAAAGGATCCTTTCCCCACAGTTTTTTGATAACGGAAGACCGCCCTGCTTCCTCTAACAAGAGCAGCGCAACGATGCGCCTGGCATGAGCACCCTATACTCTCGACTGTTTTGCCGGTTTCAGATAATCCCTGGGACTTATCCCCACTTCCTGCCGAAAGACGCGGCTGAAATAGGCGCTGCTCGAAAAACCGGTCTCCAGGGCTATCCGGGTCAGATTGCGCTCTCCCTTATCCAGGAGGTCCCTGGCTCGATTGACCCGGTAGCGATTGAGGTAGGTTACCAGGGTGATGCCCATTTCCTGGCGGAAGCAACGCGCCAGGTATTCCTTGCTCATACTCACATGGCGAGCCGCATCTTCCAGCGAGATCGATTCCATGTGATGCTCATGGAGATAGACCAGTGCTTTACGCACGATTCGCTGCGCTTCGCTCCCCAACGTAGCGCTGCGCGCCAGAGCTGATTCGATATGGGACAACGTTTCTTTCGTGCTGAACAGGCCTTTCCCGAGTACACTGGTGACGCCGCGACCCAGATTTGTCATGTCTTCCAGCGTCAGGGTCTGTCCGGTCAATACAATGACGGGAATATCCCGGCTGTGCGGCTGGCTGCGCATCGCCTCCAGCACACCAAACCCATCCAGCTCTGGCATCATTAGATCCAGCAGCACCAGGTCCGGATGTGCCTCCTGGATGATCTCCAGCGCTTCTCTGCCATTGCTCGCCTTCAAGATTTGAAACCTGGGTGAGCCTGCCGCAATGATGCGCGCGTGCAATTCCAGCGTGCTTGGTTCATCATCCACGATGAGTATGGTTTCTCCGCCTGCCTCTCCGCTTTTCGTGATGTCTCGACGCTCCAGTGCCTGTTTGAGATCTGCTGTATTTAGCGGCTTGGTCAGGTAATCCAATTCGAGAACCGAACCGCTATCCTGCTTCCCATCCAGTGAATAAAACAAAACCGGAGTATCTCGAGTTACAGGATTTTCCCTGAGTGCTTTGATCACTTCCCAGCCCTGCGGTATTCCATACTGTGTGGCTGTTCCCTGTTCCAGGATGACAGCGCCCGGCCCGGACTTGAGCCAGTACGGCAGCCAGCTGTTACTCGAATCGATCCACGCCATTTCCACGACAAACCCGCGCTGAACAAGATACTCACGTAACTGTTCCCCATTCCCAGCCCGCTCCGCCAGAAGAAGTACGGTTCGATCGTGGGGAATAGTCTCTGGCAACATTAACTGCGGATCATTTTTCATGGCCGGGAGTGTGAAGTAAAAGGTGGAACCCGCGCCTTCCTCCCCGGAGGAGCGGACTCCGATATTTCCGCCGTGCAGCTCCAGCAGGCGCTTGCAGATCGCCAGTCCCAATCCGAGGCCGCCATATCCGAGCGCGGTCGTCCGTTCCGACTGGCGAAACTCATTGAAGATCACGCTTTGCTCCTCCGGCAGGATTCCCAGCCCTGTATCGCTCACCTCAACAGTGACGGTCTCATTGGCAGCGCTGACTCGCAATGCGACCCGGCCCTTGGCTGTAAATTTCACCGCATTATTGATCAGGTTGAGCACCACCTGACGCAGACGCGTCCGGTCTCCCCACACCTGGGGCAGATTTTCAGGGATGGAAACCTCCCACTCCAGGCCCTTATCCTGAACCAGTTGCTCTCCCGCCGCCACCACTACTTTGAGTACATCCACCAGATCCAGCGGTGCACAGACCAATTTCAGTTCCCCCATTTCGTTCTGCGCCAGATCCAGCACATCCCGGATCAGACCATCCAGGTGCTGCGCGCTGGCGTGAATCCGGCTGAGGTCGCGTCCGGTTTTCGACCCATCCTTTTTCCCTTTTTGCAGGAGCATCTCACTTAATCCCACGATCAGATTCAGTGGGGTCCGCAGCTCATGGCTCACCGTCGAGAGAAAGCGGCTCTTCAAACGATTCGCTTCTTCAGCCAACTGGCGTCCATGCGTGGCTTCCCGGTACAATCGGACAACCTTAAGGAAGGTGATCAATTGCCAGACAATATGGGCGCATATTTCCAGATCGGCTGCATCAAAGGCGACAAATCCGGGGGTCTCCTCCTGGCCAGCCATGGGGAGCAGGATCAGCCGGTAGGGTTCATCGTACAAACCTTCGGGCGGAAATTTGCGGCTCGGGAAACGGAGTTCGACCCCGTGTTCCGATACTTTGCGCAGCGAACAACAGGCAACGGGATCGCCGTCTTCTGCTTCGAAGAAAGCCACGCCAATGTGCTGGATGCCCACCTGTGGCAAATAACTCGCCAGGATCTCATAGACTTGCGCTTCGTCCAGCGCGGTGAGCAGGCGTGCGTTCAACTGGCCGACGCGATCGGCGATCCATATTTGATGAATGATCAGGTGCCGGTGCTGGCGCTGCATGTGTTGAGTAATGGTGGCGCGCGCGTCTGCCACCATCGCTTCGGGTTGTCCGTCCAGCGGCGGCCACTCCGTTAGCTTGCGGATCAATCCCAGGCTGCTTTCCAGGGCCGAGAGGACTTCATTCCATACGTGCGTGTCATCCTCGAGAGCCTCCACGCGCGCCAGGGTCTCCTCGAGGGACAGGCGAAATCTCTCCGGGTTTTTCGAGGACAGGCTTTCGATAAAGGTCTCTACCAGTTGTGTGCACCGGGCGCCTACTTCGCCCGGGCTGAATCGTTGTGTCCCTGCCAGGGCGATATCGGTCATTGCTTGTACGAGGTCCGAAGCCATGACACGTGAATTGTCCCCGGAGCCGGGATCTGTGGAATCGCTGAGCATGGCTTGGGGAATTGCACTGGGCTGGCAGCCGCAGGACTGGCGGACGACAAATTGCATGGGCATGGTGATGCTATCCAGTTTCCCTCTTCGACCCTCGATCGTATCGAGGAGCAATTCCAGCGCCCGATAGCCCATCCGGAATGGCGAGCTATGGAAGGTCGTGAGTGGAGGCACCTGAGTGATCGCTTCGACCGTGTCGTCATTACCGATAATCGCCACATCTTCAGGGATGCGAAGTCCGGCGGCCTTGAGCACGCCCATCGCCCCGATCGCGGATTCGTCATTGCTTGCCAATACGGCAGTGAAGGGAACGCCTGCATCCAAAATCTGACGCATGGCCTGTTGGCCCCCATTGATCCCGTGACTCCCGTACGCGATCAGCCTCTGATCGGAGGCAAGTCCGTATTCCCGGACGAGCTGCTGGAACGCGTGCAGGCGGATGCCGCTATCGCCTGTCAGGTCATTCGGATACCCTGCAATAAAAGCGATCTGTCGGTGACCGTGAGCCATCAGGTGCTGGAGCGCCTGACGCACCGCGCCGGCATTGTCAATGGCAACGGTCGGACCGGGCTCGCCCGTCGCAGCAAAGACGACCGGATGTCCGGCGGCGATTAATTCCTGGATATATTGTGACCTGGACTCCGAGAACAATGGGTTGACCACGATCAGGCCATCCGTATTCCACGGGCCGACCGGTACATAGTCGACCTCCGGGGAGGGAACGGGCCATGCGGGGCGAGCCGCAGTATAGGAAGAGCTATCCATTCCACAGGCCAGCAGCAGGTTGCATCCCCGATTCTCTGCAGCCGACGACACGCCGTGCAGCAATGGACCGATGAAATTCCCCAGGATGGTCCCATAGTAAACCTGGATACCCGCCAGCACGCCAATCGTTGGTCTTTTTTTTGCGATCTTTCGCATCAGCAGAATCCTCTATGCCCAGTCAATTGACAATATTATACGAGTAACTTGGATAAAAAGAACCCGTCTATTGATGGACGGGTTTGAGACTTGTCATTGGCGGGGACCGTATGAAACCTGTGAATTAGAAGCGAAGTTTCTCCAAATATTCGTAACTCATCTGGATGCTGTCAAAAGGTGATTGAGGAGCATCGTGCTCGACAAAAAAATGCTGTATGCCGGCCTGAGTAGATTGCGAAAAGATGTGCTTCCAGTCGATCACACCCTCTCCCACTTCAGTTATGTCCGGTAACGTTCGCTCGAAGAGAATCAGGCTAGCTTCATCACCTGCGGTGCGTACCGGAAGCTTCTTCAATTGTTTGACGTGCGCTAATGGAAAACGACCTGGATATCGCTGAAAGTATGTGAGCGGGTCCTGCCCTACGGCTACAATCCAGCAAAAATCGATTTCCATCTTTACGAACTCAGGATCGCACGCTTCCAACAGAAGGTCGTACGGCAATTTCCCGTTCAACGGAAAAAACTCAAAAAAGTGATTGTGATAGGCAAACTGAATATCTGCCTTCTTGCTGAACTCACCTGCACGGTTGAATATATTAGCGGCACGCTTCCATCCGTCGGTATCACCGATGAGATCTAAATCGACCATTGAATTCACTATGTATTTATGTCCGATGATCTGTGCGGCCCTGACCACCTGTTCCCAATTTGATTCCAGACTCTTATAATCAACGTGGGTAGACGGTGCAGTAAGCCCGTTTTGATCCAATATTCTGCGTATGTCTTTGGGCGCATGTTCAAAGTAACCGGCAAACTCTACTTCTCTATATCCGATAGCGGCGACCCTGCTTAACGTCTCTTCAACATTTCTTTCCATTTCCTCACGGATAGTGTAAAGTTGCAGGCCGATAGGGTCGATTTTTTTCATAGAAACGATCTCCATAATTCATAGATTCACAACATTTGCTCATTTAATACGAATTTTTAATCCCATTGCATGGAGTAATCATTTGTCAATTCCAAATGCTGTTAATACTATACAACCTTTGTCAATCCGAATCAATAACCCGCCGATTTTCAGCGGGCAGCCTTGATCTGGTAGGTAATGCACGAAGACTCTGCCTCCAATGCGATTTCAAGCAAAGCGTTTCATAACGTGGTTAGTAACTGATGCAATGACAGTGCTGTCCTGGCAACTTTATCGGGGTCGATGATCTCGGGCGTATCCTTTGCCGTGTGGACGAACTCAGTCATTAATTCATAGACGAGTTCAGACGTCAGGGCAAGCGCTGGGCGCTGATTCATCAGGAAAAGCGCATGGTCTCCCTGAAACCAGGGTTCGCCTGCGAGAAAGATCTGATCCTCCGCAAATATCTTTTCGATCAGACTGATTACGTTGGGCGGACAACCATAAACCGAATAGGCTGTTCTGCCTTTAGCATAGCCCAGCCCATCTATGTTGATACCCAGAACAATATCCTGGAATCTTACTTCGTTCTCTTTCAAATAAAGCTGTTCGCCGGGGTTGCTATAATAATCCTCTCCATTCAGGGCTACGATCTCGATACATTTGTCCCCTGCGTACTCTTTCAGCAACTCCGCAACGAGGAGCAGTGTGACGATGCCTGTGCCGTTATCCAGCGCGCCGGGCGTTCCGACCTTGGCGTCGATGTGGGCGAAGAGAACGACGCGCTCACCTGGATTTGTTCCTTTGCGTGCGATGACATTGCATGCCCGTGAGGGAATTCGTTCCGCCTCGATCTCAGCCGATACCTGCCCGCCGTTAAATCTGGCGAGTCTCGCCCCTTCCTCTTCCGTCATGAATGCAGATGGGATGTCGAAATCGCCATCCTCAAAAACCGGGAACGGATACAGCGCACCGGCCATTTCCGGATTGCGCGTGGTAGCAGTGATGATTGCCAGAGGCTTTTTTCTCTCCAACAATTGAATGATTTTTTGCTGCTCTTCTACTTGAAAGAACGGAAAGTTCTTGGGCATGAGCTGCTCTTTGGTCAATTCACCGCGCATCAACAATACTTTATTTGAGATGTCTGACGATTCCAGCTCTGCGACCGAACAGGCAGCGATCAAAGGGGCCTTTACAAGAATGCCCATTGAGTATGGGCTGGCCTGTGCATCATACGTTTCGCCTCCTGCTGAAACGAACGCGCCCTTTGTTTGCCAGTCCATGCACTCGAATTCAGGACAGTTCACGTCGAACCCAAAGGACTTGATCGTTTCGGCGAAAAACGAAGTCGCCAATCGATTACCTTCACTGCCGACCCGGCGGTTCGGGATTTCATTGCAGAGCATTTCAAGATGTTCTTTTGCTTTTTCTCTGAGTTGTGAAGCATCCATGTTCGTTATTCCTTTCATAAAAAGCCCGCTCCTCTCGGGAACGGGCTACTGTTCACTGAACACTGATCACTGACTTATGCAGGCACTTTTTGCGCCGCCTCAAAGCCTCTCCTCAACGCCTCATAATTCTTTGGAAGCAGATGTTTGTGCCGCGCGGGCAAGTGACCTTCCAGCGCCTTTTCAATATCCTTCAAGGTAACTTCTGGCAGGGCAGTCAGCAATGCACCGACTGCCACCATGTTGAGCAGCTTCTTATCGCCGATCTCTTCGGCGATCTCGTTGCATGGCACAAAGATGACGTTGATGTCCTCCCGCCTGGCGCCACGGTCCACCATGGATTGGTTGACGATCAATGTTCCGCCCGTTGCCAGAGTCTCTTCGTATTTATCGAAGGAGGGCAGATTCAATGCAATGGCTAAGGGTGGATTCTTTACGAGCGGCGAACCGATCTCATCGTCCGCGATAACGACCGTGCAGTTCGCGGTGCCGCCGCGCATTTCGGGCCCGTAGGAGGGAATCCATGTTACTTCCTTGCCGGCGTCCATCGCGGCGTAGGCTAAGACTTGCCCGCCGAACAAAACGCCCTGCCCGCCAAACCCGGCAATGATGATTTCTTTTTGCATGTGTCACTCCGCTTTCTTCGTCATTCGATATCCGGATTTCCCGACGTTAGCGCCCGATTCCCGAATACCGAATATCCGGTATGTTTAGATTTTTATCTGCGCAACGCCCGCTGCCACTTTGTAATCGCCAAGTGGGAAAGCAGGTACCATGTGCTGTTCCACGAACTTCAACGAGTCCACGGGTGTCATGCCCCAGTTGGTGGGGCACGTGGAGAGCAGCTCGACCATCGAGAAGCCCAATCCGTGCGCCTGCGTTTCGAACGCCATGCGGATGGCTTTCTTGGCCAGCCGGATATTCTTCGGGTCATGCAGCGAGCGACGCACGACATATCCGACGCCGTCGAGCGTGGCCAGCATCTCTGCCATGCGGATGGGAAAGCCCTGCGTTTCCACGTCGCGGCCATTCGGCGATGAGGTGGTCTTCATGCCGGGCAGCGTGGTGGGAGCCATCTGCCCGCCGGTCATGCCGTAGTTGGCGTTGTTGATGAAGATCACGGTCAGGTTCTCGCCGCGCGCCGCGGCATGGACAATTTCTCCCATGCCGATCGACGCCAGGTCGCCGTCACCCTGATAGGTGAACACGATGCGATCAGGCAGGACACGCTTG
>Ga0105100_10002064_pt1 | contig 11747 bp, 12 predicted proteins | sample PPLLak12cMay2015_2_FD_87033 | JGI IMG/M metagenome (GOLD analysis project Ga0105100, IMG submission 87033) | Freshwater sediment microbial communities from Prairie Pothole Lake near Jamestown, North Dakota, USA - PPLs Lake P8 Core (1) Depth... | ecosystem: Environmental > Aquatic > Freshwater >... | reverse complement strand
CACGGCGGAGGGAACCTGAGCGTCCACCAGGAAGCGGATACGCCTCCCACTCCCATTGTGGAAAGGGGAGCAGGATGGACGCACGGAAGCGAGCCGGATCCTGGCTTCACGTTTCAGGCGGTTTCGGTCTTTTTAGGCTCCCTCGTTATGTGCGAACTGTCGCAACGGGGTCCTTGATTCAACCATTGTGTGAATGAAGAGGAAAGACGTTGAGCGTCCTGACGGATGGGCTGGGTGAAGCAGCCCAGCTTCTGATTTCTCTGGACCGTGAAGTGCTGGAGATTGCCGCCAGAACACTGCAGGTCACCGTGACCGCCACCTTCATCAGCGTGCTCATCGGGATCCCGGTCGGCACCCTGCTGGCTTTGAAAAGGTTCCTGGGGCGCGGGTTCATGGTGAGCCTCGTCAACTTCGGCATGGGGCTCCCGCCGGTGGTCGTGGGCCTGGGAACGTGGCTTTTCCTCACCCGTTACGGTCCGCTGGGCACCCTGGGGCTGCTCTACACGCCGACAGCCATGGTCATTGCACAAGCCGTCATCGCCTCCCCCATCGTGGCGGGGTTCAGCCTGGCCGCCATCCAGGCTGTTCCGGGCAAGATCCACCTGCAGATCCTGTCCCTGGGCGCAACCCGAATCCAGTATATCCTGCTGCTCCTCTGGGAAGCCAGGCTTGGCATCCTGGCGGCGGTCATCGCCGGCTTTGGAGGCGTCATCAGCGAGGTGGGCGCATCCATGATGGTCGGAGGCAATGTTCGAGGCTACACGCGCGTGCTGACGACAGCCACCGTGCTCGAGGTCTCCAAGGGCCGATTCGAGCTGGCGACCGCACTCAGCATCATCCTTCTGGTCCTCACGTTCGGAATCGTGGCGGTCCTGAGCTATCTTCAACAGCGCAGGAGGTCAGCGTGAGCCAGCCTTTACTGGAAGTGCGCGATTTGAGTCTGACGCTCTCCGGTCGGGAGATCTTCTCCATCGAACGGCTCGCTCTCGACAGGGGTGAGACCCTGGCCATCATTGGACCCAACGGAGCCGGCAAGTCGAGTCTCCTCAACACGCTGGCCCTGCTTCAGCGGCCATCGACCGGCAGGATCTTCATCGACGGGCAGGCTGCCGCAAACGGGAACACCATCAAAATGAGGCGGCGCATGGCAGTCGTCTTCCAGGATGCCATGCTGCTGGATTTCTCTGTCAGGCAAAACATCACCGTGGCGCTGCGGATCAGAGGGGTAGCCAGAAAAGAGGCCGGCGACCGCGCGGAACGATGGCTCAAGCGGTTCGGCGTGGACCACCTGGCCCAGCAGGCGGCACGGAGCCTCTCCGGAGGGGAGGCCCAGCGCACCAGCCTGGCCCGCGCCTTTGCCCTCGAGCCCGAACTGCTGATGCTCGACGAACCCTTTGGGGCGCTGGACTACCCCACTCGAAAAAACCTCCTGCAGGACCTTTCCGCCATCCTCGCAGAAATGAGGATGACCACTCTTTTCGTCACCCATGATTTCAGCGAGATTCCACACCTCACGGAACGCGTGGCCGTTCTGCACAACGGAAAGATCATCCGGGACGGATCCTTCCAGGAGATCTTCGGAGACTCTCTCAACCTGAGCCGTCAGCTTCCCTGGGAGTTTTGACTCGACGGCCTTCGCGGTCTCTGCTCAACTCACGGTCCGGGCTTTGGCCAGCCGGACCAGGTCCTGGACCACTTCGGGAACGGTCTTGAATTCATGGGAAAACCATGTCCTCAGGTACTGGGCATCCGCCACGAGCTCCGGCGGGTCCCCGGGCCGGATTGGCTCCTCCTGGACGTTGAGCTTCTTCTGAAGCGCCGATTCCACAGCCGCCAAAAGCTCCCGAACGGATGTGCCTTCACCTTTTCCCACATTGGAGACCAGCCGTTCCTGGCTCTGGATCACATCGATGGCGCGGATATGAGCCTCGGCCAGGTCCATGACGTACACATAGTCCCGAACCGCCGTGCCGTCACTGGTCGGATGGTCCGTCCCGAACAAGGTGAACGGGGTCCCGGTCTCGGCGGCCTTCATGAGATTCGGGAGCACATGGGTTTCCGGTTCATGCCGTTCGTAGACCTCGCCATCGGGATCGTTGCCGATGACGTTGAAGTAGCGCAGGGCGGCAAACCGGATCCCGGCAACTGGCGCCACCGCCTCGATCACCTGCTCACACTGCCATTTGGACAGACCATAGGGATTCGTGGGCTCGTGGGGATGATCCTCGCGGATCGTCGGCGTGACAGCATTCCCATAAGTGGCACAGGAGCTCGAGAAGACGAGCTTCCGGGTCCCGGCCCGCTTCATCGCCTTGAGGAGCGCGACGGTGCCGCCCACGTTGTTGTCGAAGTACTCCTCGGGAAGCCGTGTGGACTCCTCCACATAAGCCTTGGCGGCGAAGTGGATGACGGCGTCCACCTGGAAGGCTTTCAGAGCCTGATAGAGGGATTCCTCGTCCCGAATGTCCCCGAAGACGAACGGGCCGAATTTCACCCATTCCGCCCAGCCATTGGAAAGGTTGTCGAAGGCGATGGGGATGTGCCCTGCCTTTTTCAGCAGCTTGGAAGTGTGCGAGCCGATATACCCGGCTCCCCCCGTGACGAGAATGTTCATCCGATTATCCTCCGAAACAGATGGTTTTCATCAAAGGCTGTCAAGAATTCGGTGCATCCCTTGGCGATGGCGTCGAAACGAACCCAGACCATACGGACGACGCATGCGGGACACTACCACAATCCAGGCCGTGGGAGGTAGATTAACCAACAAGCCTTTCGACTTCCCCCCGGCCTCAGCCCGCGGTTTGCCGTCGCACCCCGCTCGTGCTCGTGCTCCTGATCGTAACCGTAATCGTGTCTCCAAATCCGTGGCTTCAGTATTCCGTCCGTCCCACGTGGCGCAGAGCAAAACCCCTTGGGGCTTGTCATCCGGCCCAGATCCGCTAAGATGGCCACAAAGAGATGAGCTGGCGTTCAGCGGGCTGACAAGCATCGCCCGAGTCAACACCCCCATGGAGATTCCGCTCATGCAGCAGAACATTACCCATTGCGACGGCTACTCGTTCATGCTGGTGAACATCGACTGCCTTCGCGACTCTACCCACTTCAACATCGTCATGGATCTCCAAGTCTCCATTGAAGCTCTGCTCCCCTATCTGGCCGCCCGGTTGCCCGGATGCACGTACACCCACGGAACGGGAGTCATCAACCTCATGGACGCCGGCCACATTGTGGGAATCCATCCCCGGCAGATCACCATCACCGACGTGACCGGCTCAGAGGAAGCCCGAACCCTTTGCGCCAAGTACTTTTCCAGCATTCAGGAGGTGGAGTCGAATCGCTCCTCCATCACCCCCGTGTTGATGAAGCGGTCGACGATCACGGTGATGGACATTCTGCGCGCCCTTCCGAGAACGAATTGCGGATTGTGCGAATCGGCCACCTGCATGGCCTTTGCGGCCAGAGTCTTTCGCCGAGAGGTGCCCATCGGTCTGTGCGAGCCCGTTGGAGCGAACCCGAAGAGTTACGTGAGCCTGCTTGAACAACTCAAGGAGAATGGATACCCGGTGCCATGACAGACGACGACCACCGATTTGTGCCCGTCCACACCCTATCGAACCGGTTTGAGGCCGATGCGCTCCTCGCCGCCCTCGAGCAAGAGGGGATTCCAACCCTCCTGAGGTCTTTTGAGGAGACGCCTTACGACGGCCTCTTTGTTGCCCAGAGAGGGTGGGGACTCATCATGGTCCCCGAAGAGCTTCTGAGCGAGGCCAGGGAAATTGTCGAATCGCTGATGAAGGAAATCGAGCAGAAAAGGCTTTATACGGACCCCGAGGACGTGGATCCCCTGCTCTGGGAAACCTTGCGAGGGAAAGACCCTGTCGCGGTCAGCGCAGATTCCATGGTTCGCTTCGATGATTCCAGGCGAGCTTACAGGGTCCCGTTCCTGGACATCGAGCTGATGTGCCTCCTCGACGAGGAGCGCATCGAACCTGCTCGCCCAACGGATCACCATCGGCTCAGCTTTGAGCTGGTCCTGGCCGTGCTGCACTACCTGCTGGAAGCCCGGATGAAGCCTCTCCTCGGGCAGTGGGTCAGCGAAAAGGATGTGCCGGGGGGCGAGCTTTTCTTCCGTGGACCCCATGCCATTCCCACAGACCGGCTGCTCCCCCTTTTCGGGGCGAGCCCCGACCTCTTCCGCCTGGCCGCCGAACGGCTGGGAGGCACTCCCGTTCCCATGGGGGATGTGGGTTATCGGTTGTGGGCTTTCCCGAGGGTTCCCATCCTGTTCATCCTCTGGAAGGGTGACGAGGAATTCGAACCTGCGCTGCATGTCCGCTTTGACAAAAGCATCACGGAACAGATCCACACCCTGGACACGCTCTGGGCCTTGATGAATGTCGTTTGCCGGAGCCTGCGGTCGGCCGGGAAAGGCATCCAGGAAGAAAGGGGCGAGTGAGATCAGGGCTTCGCCCCTATATCAGGATACCCAACCGGTCGAACATGTCATCCGCGAAACGAAGGATGAAATCCCGCTGTTCGGGGGTCGCGTAGCCGATGCAATGGCATCGGATGATCTGGCGGCTCCTGACGAGCAGTTCGAACGACACCCGCCGATAGTCCAGGCTCACGGCAAAGTAATGAGGCTGGCACTGCACGTGCTCCCTCTGAACCGGGCTGTAAAGACGCTCCGGTAAATTGACCCAGTACATCCCCTCAAGCGCGGTCTTGTCCGCTTTCAGTTCCAGGAGCCCCAGAACCTTTTCGTAGTCGTCTTCCCTCAGTTGATCGATCACATATTGCTTCATGATGGACTTTTTCTCCGTTCGTTTTGTCACGACCTCAGTCGACGTTCAGAATCCCGGGCTGCAGATCTGTCCCAGGATCTCAAGCTCCCACCTGTTGAACCGCATCGCCTCTCTTGGATTTCGCCTGTTCACAAGAGATGGCGATGAAAATCGAGGACAATTCCGCCATGCGTGTTTATCAAACAAAGGAGAGCCGGGTCAATGTGAAGAGGTCGGGGAGAAACAAGGAAGGTGTCCGAAGGTGAAAACACGGTGCGTCAGATTTCCTTCGAGGGGGTTAGTTATTGACACAAGGAAGACTCATTTCTATAGAGTGTCTGATTGGGGCAAGTGCGGAGAATCACGAGTAGGACTTGCCGGAAGCTTTGACTGGAATGTGGCGCCGGGCTTCTTCCTGCACTGAACGATTCGAGCTTTCGATTCAGGGGCTGCAATGCCGAAACCAGAATACAGCGTAAAGGAAATCCCGAGCAACCTGACGGGCCCGTTGCTCCAGCTGCTCAGTCACGTCCATGTGAACATGCCCTGGAAGATCCTGCCCCGGCATCTGCTGACAGTCCTGACCCTGAAGATGAACGTGGAGATCGGATTCGATGCCGTCGACTTGGACTCCAACCCGCCACGCGAGCTCGCGTCGGTCGCGGAGCGGCTGCACAGCCGCGGCTGCCGCATCACCCTGCACGGCCCGTTCTGGGGTTTGGAGCCTGCGGGTATGGACCCCATGATTCGTCAGATCTCCCGGTTCAGGATTCAGCAGTTCTTCGATCTCATCACCATTTTCGACCCCGTTCAGGTCGTCTGCCACACGGGTTACGATCCCCGGCATTACATCGAGCACGAGCAATCCTGGGTGGACCAGAGTGCTTCCTTCTGGGAGCCCTTCGTCGCCCGCGCCGAGAGTCTCGAGACGCCGGTCCTCCTCGAAAACGTCTGGGAAGCGGGTCCGCATTTTCATCGCGCACTCTTTGAGCAGCTGAAATCACCCTTTTTCGGGTTCTGCCTGGACATGGGCCATCAGAACAGCTTCTCTTCGACGCCCATCAAGGAGTGGCTGGAGGTTCTTTCCGACTTTCTCCAGGAATTGCACCTTCACGACAACGATGGAAGCCTTGACCAGCACCGTCCGGTGGGCAGCGGCACCGTCGATTTCGGGACCCTCTTCCGTTTCCTGCACTCGACCGGGAAGGATCCTCTCATGACACTCGAGCCTCATCGTGAGGAAGATCTGGCGGAAACCCTGGAGGGCCTGATCCGTGTGATGAAGGTATGAGCATGGCCATTGTCGAAGTGAGCGTCGTTCCCATTGGAAGGCCGGACACGAGCCTGAGTGACTTCGTCGCCGGGGCCATTGCAGTTCTGAAGGAAAGCGGTCTCCCGTATGATCTGACCGCCATGGGAACGATCATATCCGGCGACCTGGATGAAATCATGGCCGTTGTGCGAAAAATGCACGAATGCTGTTTTGAAGCGGGCGCTCCGAGGGTCCTCACCACGGTGAAGATCGATGACAGGAGAGACCGCCGGGCAACGCCCGAACAAAAGGTGAAGTCGGTCCAGGATAAGCTGCCCCGTTGAAAGAATGTTTTGTGAAAGGTCACGAACCGTGAAAGAATTGGTTGAATACTTGGTGAAATCCCTTGCAGAGCATCCCGATGACGTCCTTCTGTCAATGGATGAAAACGAAGACAACGTGTCTTTCGAGCTCCGGATATCCCCCGAAGACTTCGGAAGGATCATCGGCAAGAACGGCAACACTATCAACGCCATACGAACCGTCCTGCAGGCTGCGGCATCCAGCCACAAAAAACGAGCAAAACTGGAGGTGCTGACCTGAAGAGGGTCGGAGCACTTCCCGGGGAGCTTGCCGGATTCGGGCCGAGTGGCGGTCCGGAAGATTGTCTGGTGAAGGATCTGAGAGATACGATGCACCGGGACAGCAGGGTTCGGAGTGAAGTCCGTTGCCGTGATTTCTTGAACCTACGATCAACCCAAGAGGGAAGGAGTGAATATGACCATCCAGCATAAAGAGTTGTCCCCTGAGCAGTTGCGCGCCTACATCCCTTTGGAATCTCTGCCGTTCGAAGATACATCCACGCTGGAAGTTCCGGAAAAGAAAGTTGTTGGCCAGGAGCGTGCCATCGACGCGATCAACTTCGGCATGGGGATGAAAGAGCGAGGGTACAATATCTTCGTGGCAGGCCCAGCCAAGGCGGGACTGACCTACACCGCCAAGACCTTCATCGAGGAGCAGGCCAGGAACGAGCCGACGCCTCCCGACTGGTGCTATGTCTACAATTTCAAGGAGCCGGACAAGCCCAGAGGGTTGAGTGTCTCAGCCGGACGCGGAAAGGTCCTGAAGAAGGACCTGCAGGAGTTCATCCAGACCCTGCTCGCCAAGATCCCCGAGGTGTTCGACAGTGACGATTACCGGGCCAAGGAGGCCGAGGTCCATCAGGCTTTCGAGAAATCGCGCCGCGAAATCATCGACAGCCTCTCCCAGGTGGCCAAGGACGAGGGCTTCATCCTTCAATTCTCACAGGTGGGCATGGTCATCATTCCGGCCAACAAGGAAGGGGAGCCCATGACCCAGGAGGATCTGCGGCACCTGGAGGAGGAAGAGCGAAAGGTCCTTCGGGAGAAGAGCGATCAGCTCCATGAAAAGATGAAAGAGGCCATCAAGAAGATCCGCGTATCCGAGGAGGAGTTCAAGGAGAAGCACACCAAGCTCGACAACGAGATCGCCCTCTTTGTGGTCGGGCAGCTGATGGATTCTTACGAGGACAAGTACCAGGAAGAGCCGCAGCTGCTCGAGTACCTGAAAATGGTCCAGGAGGATATCCTGGAGAACATCGACGATTTCAAGAAGAAGCCCGAGGCGCAGCAGCAGCAGGCCCAGCAGGGGGCTCCCTTTCCTGTCCCCCCCCGGGAAGCAACCTTCCGAAAGTATGAAGTCAATGTGCTCATCGACAATTCGGAGACGGAGGGAGCCCCGGTGGTGGTGGAGTCGAACCCCGCCTATCCGAATATTTTCGGCTCCATCGAGCGGCAGGCATGGTTCGGCGCCCTCTTCACCGACCACACGATGATCAAGCCGGGGGCCATTCATAAGGCCAATGGCGGCTACCTCGTGATGAAGGCCCTGGACCTCCTCAGATGGTACATTTCCTACGAGGCCTTGAAGCGGGCTCTGCGGGACGGCGAGATCCGCATTGAGGATCTGGGGGAGCTCTATGGGATGTTCAGCACACGCACCATTCGGCCCGAGCCCATCCCGCTGAGCGTGAAGATCGTCCTCACGGGCGACCCGTACATCTATCAGTTGCTTTACATGCATGACGACCGGTTCCAGAAGCTTTTCAAGGTGAAGGCCCACATGGACAACCAGACGGACCGCAAGGATGAATCCCTGGTGGAATACGCCAAGATGATGGGCCGGTACATTGAGGAGCGCAAGCTGAGGCACCTGGATCGATCGGGTGTGGCCCGTGTCATCGAATACGCCATGGAGGTCACCGAAGACCGCGACAAGTTGACCCTGGAATTGGGGGACATCGGGGATCTCATGAAGGAGTCCAACTACTTCGCCGGTCTCGACGGTGCCGAGAAGACCCAGTACAAGCATGTCCAGGAGGCTATCGACAAGCGGATCTACCGGTCGAGCCTCATCGAGGAGCGCGTCAAAGAGCTTACCGAAAAAGATATCTTCTGGGTCGAGACGGACAGCTGGAAGGTGGGGCAGGTGAACGGCCTCTCGGTGCTCATGGCCGGAGACCATGAGTTCGGGAAGCCCAACCGCATCACGGCCGTGGTCTCCGTGGGCCGGGAAGGCATGGTCTCCATCGACCGCGAATCCAAGATGAGCGGGAACATCCATACCAAGGGCCTGCTCACCCTTTCGAGCTTTTTCAAGGATCGGTTTGCCCACAACAAGCCCATTTCGCTCAGCGCCTCGCTGTCCTTCGAGCAGAGCTACGGCATGGTGGAAGGAGACAGCGCGTCCAGCACGGAGCTTTACGTGATCCTGAGCGCCCTCGCCGAGGTCCCTATTTACCAGGGGATCGCCGTAACGGGCTCGGTCAGCCAGAAGGGCGAGATTCAGCCCATCGGCGGCGTGAACCAGAAGATCAAGGGCTTCTTTGACATCTGCAAGCACAAGGGGCTCACGGGCAAGCAGGGGGTCATGATCCCCGAGAAGAACATGCGGAACCTCATGCTGAAGCACGAAGTCATCGATGCGGTCAAGGAAGGCAAGTTCCACATCTGGCCCGTTTCCACCATCGAACAGGGCATTGAGATCCTGACGGGCATGGAAGCCGGGGAGCGCCAGCCCGACGGCACCTACCCCGAAGGAACGATCTTCCGCAAGGTCGACGAACGACTGCGCCAGATCACCGAGATCATGAAGGAGTTCGGAAAAGACGCCGGCGAAAACGGCAAGAAGCGCGAAGACAACGAGGGCGGCGGCTGCCCCGGCTGCGGTCATTGACGACCGCAGGGTGATTCCGGGTTCATGAAGAAGACCGGGCACCGACCTTTGACATCCTGTTCACCTGGAAGAAATCCCGCATGCTTGCGGGATTTCTTTTTGGTCCGGGTCACGCGGGATCAGATGCAAGACCTCTCGGAGAAAGGTCCAAAGAATTGTTGCCAGGCACTTCAGTGCCGGAACCCGGATCTGGCTCGCCTGGAACGCAGGGGAAGCTCCAACCGCGAGCAAGGGCAACCGGCTCTCCATCGCGGCCTTCACTCGCTGTTGGAACTGGAGTCACCCTGACGCCATCGGACAGCACCTCTCACGGGATACCCCCCGAGTTTTTTCTTCGGTATCCCCCAATTCCTTTGCCATCACTCCACATCGCGCTTGACTTACCGACCATATGCCCTACAATCATCCTCGCGAGTTCGATTCCAGCCGGATACGCAAAAGGATGGAGGGCCGGGAGCCGGCTTAGGCGAAGGGCCATTCCCGGCCTCACCCCATCCCCGGAGGGCATGCTGCCCGATGGGCACAACACAGCGTGGACTGAGCTGAGATCTCGCTGTTGCCCTCAAGAAGACACATCATCACCCATCATAAGGTCAACCTGCATGAAATACTGGCGTACGCCTCTGGATGTCGAAGAGGTTTGTGTAACACGGGGAATCGTGCACATCATCGAGGACCGCTGCAAAGGCTGCGGCTATTGCATCGAGTATTGCCCCAAGGATGTCCTTGTCTTTTCGGTTCGATTCAACGCCAAGGGCTATCACCCGCCCGAGGCGAAGCGCCCGGACGACTGCGTCAACTGCCACTATTGTGAGATCATCTGTCCGGATTTCGCGATCTACTCCGTGGAGGACCCTTCGGAACAAAAAGGGGCGGGAGGATAGGTCGTCGTTTCGGGTCCCGCACCGCGTCCTGCGAGACACCCCTTTCACCACCATGGATATTCTGACGGATTCGGATGTGAGCTATGAAACCAGCTGTACTGACCGGTGAGCATTTCTTCACGGGCGATGTGGCCTGCGCCGAAGGCGCCCTCGCCGCCGGCTGCCGGTTCTTTGCCGGCTACCCCATCACTCCGGCAACGGAGATCGCCGAACATATGGCCGCACGCCTGCCCGGCGTCGGTGGCACCTATATCCAGATGGAGGACGAGATCGCCTCCATGGCTGCCATTCTGGGAGCATCGTGTGCCGGCGCCAAGAGCATGACCGCCACATCGGGTCCCGGCTTCAGCCTGATGATGGAAAACCTCGGTCTCGGCATTTGCACGGAAACGCCCTGCGTGGTCGTGAACGTGCAGCGCGCCGGACCGTCCACGGGGCTCCCCACGCTTGGGGCCCAGGGCGACGTGATGCAGGCTCGCTGGGGCTCACACGGGCATTACGAGATCATAGCCCTGGCCCCGGCATCTCCCCAGGAGATCTTCTACCAGACCATCACGGCCTTCAACCTGAGCGAGACCTATCGCATCCCCGTGCTGGTCATGACGGATGAAGTCGTGGGCCATCTCAGCGAGCGGGTCATCATCCCGGAGGCGAATAAGATTCGGACCGTGAGTCGTCCGCGAGCCAAGGGCCGCAAGGACCGGTTCAAACCCTTCCAGCCGGGCCCCAACGGAGTCGCTCCCATGGCCATCGCAGGCGAAGGGTATGGCATCCACGTGACCGGTCTCACCCATGACGAAAAGGGCTACCCCGTCATGGCGCCCGAAGCCCAGGTGGAGATGCTGGACCGGCTCGTGGGAAAGATCAGAAAGAATCTGCACGGCATCATCCACACCGAAACCTATCGCATGGAAGACGCGGATGTGGCCATCGTTTCCTACGGCGTTTCGGCTCGGAGCAGTCTGGCCGCCGTGGATGAGGCTCGCGCCATGGGCATCAAGGCCGGACTGCTTCGACTCGTCACCATTTGGCCCTTCCCGGAAGAGCAGGTCCGGGAGCTGGCCAGGCAGGTGAAGGCCTTCGTCACCGTTGAGCTCAACCTGGGACAGATCCAGCTCGAGGTGGAGCGTTGCGCGGGAGGGAAAGCCCCCGCCTTTCTGGTGGGCCATGCCGGCGGGACGGTCATTCCGCCCGACCGCATCATCGAAACGTTGAAAGGCATTTAGTTCCTGGTTCCTGGTTCCTGGTTCCTGGTTTCTGGTTCCTGGTTGCGGGTACCGAGTACAGGCGGGCATCAATGACTGGACGGTCGCTTTGAGCCCCCCCTGGAGCGGGGCAATGTCGCTGACTCAAGGGGTGGCCAGTACCCCCTGAAATCTAAAGTCAGCAGCGTTGCTTGAGGGGGGATTCCATAGCCAATTTCCCCTCTCCCTGAGGGAGAGAGCTTAAGGAAAAGCCGTGCACACCCTCAAGGGCGATGGCGACTTCTGCCCGGCTGCACCAGTAATCAGAAGCCCGCGACCAGGAAGGAGGAGTCAGGAGCCACCAACTAGAAACTAGAAACTAGAAACT
>Ga0105100_10002063_pt1 | contig 11749 bp, 12 predicted proteins | sample PPLLak12cMay2015_2_FD_87033 | JGI IMG/M metagenome (GOLD analysis project Ga0105100, IMG submission 87033) | Freshwater sediment microbial communities from Prairie Pothole Lake near Jamestown, North Dakota, USA - PPLs Lake P8 Core (1) Depth... | ecosystem: Environmental > Aquatic > Freshwater >... | reverse complement strand
TCCGGCGGCCGGAAGTTGATGGGACTCGCAAAGGTGTTGTCGATCATGGAAACAAGGTGATGAGTTTTTGCAAATTCGACGACAGACTTGAGATCCGCGACCTGGATGAGCGGGTTGGTCATGGTCTCCACGTAGATGGCCTTAGTCCGAGGCTTGAGTTTCTTTTCCCATGATCCAGGATCATTCCCGTCAATGAAATCAAAGGAAATGCCCAGGCCCGGCAGATCCTTGGTGATCAAATCGTGAGTCCCTCCGTAAAGACAATCCTGGGCCAGGAGATGATCCCCTTGAGAGAGGACGGCGAGGAGCGCGGTGGAGATAGCCGCCATGCCGCTTGCAGTGACCAGAGCGGCTTCTGCGTTTTCGATGGCCGCCAGTTTGGCGTGAAGGGCTGCATGATTGGGCGTGTTGTTCAACCGGATGTATTTGAGGTCATGGTAGCTCTTTTCCCCTCCGTACTCGAACATGGCGGACTGGAAAATGGGCATGCTCACTGCCCCGAGAATGCGAGGCTCCGGCTCTCCGGCGTGGATGAGTTTGGTGTCAATGGACCGATATTTTCTTGTCATGGTTGCTGTCTCCTTAGCTGATTTCGCAATGCAAAAGACCGGCCGTCCATGGCCCTTGATACGGCGAGGACCCCGTCCAAGTGGTCAAATTCATGCTGAAGGAGTTCTGACAGGTCATCCTCCAGCTTCATCGTGTGCTCCTGGAAGCCCAGGTCTCTGAACCGGATGGTGCAGTTCTTGTGTCTCCTCACTTTGACGAGAAGATCAGGGAAGCACATGCAGTCATCCCAGACCTCAATCATCTCTTCACTTCTGTTTTCCAGTGAAGGGTTGACGAAAACAAGGGGTCTGTCGATAAACATGTAGATCAGGCGTTTCGCGAAACCGATCTGGCAGGCTGCGATGGCCCTTCCGGCGCCGTATGTCCTCCTGAACTCCAGAAGGGTGTCGTGGAGATCTGCAACCACAGCAGGCAGATCTTTCAAATCACCCTCTTGGACGGCTTCGGATACGTCGTAGAGCCTGGGATTTCCAAGGAGAAAAATATCTCTAATGGCCATGCGTATGTCCTCGTTCCATATCCATAAAGGGATTCTGGAATTCTGGGATTCTGGAATTTAGGAATTCCTCAATTCGCCAATTCCCCAATCCGTTAATCCCTTAATTCCTCAATCCCTCAATTCCAGAATTCGGTCTGCGGGTTTTCGGCACACGATCTCCGCGACGGCTCGCCGGGGATCCTCCTGAATGCCTTCAAAGTGATGGAGAACATTCCAGTCCTTGAACCAGTCCATCAATTCTCCGGGTTTGAGCAGGAAGTCAGGGTTGCGCGGTTTTCCAAACTGCGCCTGTTCCAAGTTGTAGGTGTGGTAGACGAGAAACCCTCCCGTCCTCAGAGCCTTTCTGATGCAGGGCATCAGGGGCCGGTGAAGGTACCGGAAGACAAGGATGGCGCTGTACTCCTCCTCTGTGAGCGGGTTTTCGCCGGGTCTCTCCAGATCGACCTTCCAGATCGTGACCTTTCTCTGCATCCCATCGGCTGTCGCTTTCGCCTTACGGAGAGCTTCTTCGGAACGATCGGCGAGAATCACGTGAAGCCCTTTGGCTGCCAGGAAAAGGCCGTTGTGGCCGTCTCCCGAGGCCAGGTCAAGAACAGGGCCTTCAGGTCGCTCGGAAAGGATGAGGTCTGAGAAGGTTGCCACAAGGGCATCAGGGCTCAAGGCCACGTTTTCCTCTTCATGATCTGTGCTGCAACCTGTCGAATGATTTCGAGCCCTTCCTGCACCTGTTCCCGTGACACATCGAGATGGGTGACGGCTCTTCCCCTGGTTTTTCCAAGAACAGAGATGCGGAGCCCCTTTTCTCTCAGAAGAGCGTTAAAAGCTTCAGCCGTGACCCCCATCCCCGAGACATCGAAAAAGATGAGGTTGGTCTCGACCGGTTCAACGACAATCCCTTCGATTTCCGCCAGATCCCGAGCCAGGATCCGGGCGTTTTCGTTGTCTTCTTCAAGGCGCTCCACGTGATGGTTCAGAGCGTAGACCGCCCCGGCGGCGATGATTCCCGCCTGCCTCATGGCGCCTCCGAATTGATGCTTCCAGCGCCAGGCCTCCTGAATGAAACCCTTTGAACCGGCCAGGGCAGCGCCCACGGGAGCGCCCAAACCTTTGCTGAAATCGATCCACACCGAATCGAAGGGCTCTGCATAGGTGTTGGCTTTGATCCCCGTGGCTGCAACCGCGTTCAGGAGCCTGGCGCCGTCCATGTGGCAGAGCATGCCGTGCTTGTGAGCCGCAACACACACGGATCGAATCCCCTCCAGAGGCCAGATCGATCCACCGCCCAGATTCGAGGTTTGCTCCACGAGAGCCACTCTGGAACGGGGCAGATGGTTGCTCGCAGGCCGCACGGCTGCTTCAAGCTGCTCCGCAGTGAAGACCCCCCGCTTGCCGGGAACAGGATAGGTCATGGCCCCCGTGAGCGCTGCCGGACCGCCTGTTTCATAGTGGCGAGTGTGGGCCGTTTCATCCATGATGATCTCATCGCCCGGCCGACAATGGACGCGAAAGGCGATCTGATTGCACATGGTTCCCGAAGGCAGGTAGACGGCATCCTCTTTGCCCAAAAGACCGCAGACCATTTCCACCAGTTTGTTGACCGAAGGGTCTTCTTTTTGTTGCTCGTCGCCCACTTCGGCTTCGGCCATGAATTTCCGCATCCCCGGAGTGGGTTTTGTGATCGTATCGCTGAAGAGGTCGATTCGGATCGGTGTCTCCATGGTTCCTCCTGAGATTTATCATGCACGATATGGAGACCATATTAGACTTGGTCTCTATGGCGTGCAAGAGGAATAAAAGCGTTCAAGGGGAGTGCCGTCTTGAACAGCGTGCCATTGGGGAAAAATCTGGAGGGGCGACGCAGGCAAACGGAAAACGAAGGGTCGGGAGCCGTCGGGTGGAGATTTCCGCGTGGGCTAATAGTACGCTTTGATTTCTCTTTCAGTCGCCGTGACTGTGAAATGGAGCTTTTGGAGTTCCTTCCCGAAGATAGAGATCTTGTCGGAATAGCGCACCGTCACCGTCACGTTGTTCTTGGGGTCCTTCTCGACATAAATCTCATCTTCTCTGATACGGTATCCTTCTTCTTTAAGTTTATCGAGAAGGAATGCCTTTGTGTGCTCCGCAGTATTCTTGGTGCCGTACACGGCCGCTACTTCGATCTCCTTCTGTATCCAGTACTTGTTCCAATAAGGTCTCACGGCACCGCCAACGGCTATCACGATCGCGATGACCAAAGCGGTAAGAAAAAGATTTTTCATGGTTCACCCTTCGATCTCCAGTTTATCTCATTTGAACCGCCCCGTCCGGTTCTTAACCAGGCGCACAGGGGTAACGAGAAGAAACTATAAGGAGTTTCCGGAAAATACGGGCGGCACGACGACACTTGCAGAAAACAATAGCACGAAAGAGATGAAAAATCAATAGGTCAGGGAGAGAGATGCGGGCAAGCCCTCCTCAGGCGGGCAAGCGTTTGAGAGCAATCCTCCTTTCGATCTGCCGTCCGGTCTTGCTCCAAGGGCCGGACAGTCGATTTCGGGTACGCCTCGCTTTGAGGCTGATCAGTTCCCTTCGATCGCGGCCGCTCCTCCGCTCAAGGCCTCGGCGTCTTTCGGGGATGTGGGCGCTGTAGGAGAATTTCCTGCGATCGATTCCCGAGCGCCTGCCTCCATTGTCAGGCAGAGAAGACGAAACCTTCGGATCTGTCACGCTTCAAATCCTTTCCATTACCGCATGCCGATGCCCAATCACCAAAGCGGGGCTCAGTAGGGCGGAAGCATTCGGCGTTCTATACACCCGTGGATTTCGCGAGTCAAACACTTAATGGTACGGTTCGGGCCGGAGCTGAGGGATGAAGAAGAATCCCCCAGTTAGCCGGCGATTGGAGGTCAAAAAAGAGCCCCTGAATACCTTGTTCCTCCGAAAGAAGGAGATATTCAGGGGCTAGCCAAAGGAGGTTGTTTGAATGATTGAATTAAATATACCACTCGGTGGTATCGGTGTCAAGACCTCTTCTGCGCCGGGACATCACCCGGTCTCGACGCCTTCGCACCTCGTGCCAAGCTGCGCTTTGAATCCGTTGAACCGGTACCGAAAATGTGTTAGGGTCCTGCCGACCCTCTTTCAAACTGCCGGGAGCGTGGGGAACTCAAGCGCCCGGGGCGAACGTCTCAACAGGAGTCTGACACGTGCGTAACAGCGAATTTTCCAGCATAAGAGCTTATCTGGGGAAAACTCAAAAGGAACTGGCCCAACTCCTTGGAACCTCCCTCAAGGCGATCCAGAGTTTTGAACAGGGGTGGAGAAGAATCCCCGTCCACGTGGAGCGGCAAACCCTCTTTCTCCTTGCCCATCACCTTCCTCTGTCCGGCAAAAGCAGACAAAGTTGCTGGACTGCAAAGAGCTGCCCCAAAGAGACCAGGGAGCAGTGTCCGGCGTGGGAATACCGTTTGGGGCATTTGTGCTGGTTCATCAACGGAACCATATGCCACGGCAAGATTCAGGGATCCTGGCAGAAGAAAATCATGCTGTGCAGGAAGTGCGAGTTCTTCCAGTCCCTCATGCCCGGCGTCTGAGGAAATCGAGCACTGCGGTGTTGAAGGCGTCCTGCTGCTCGATGTTGGAAAGATGCGCAGCAGACTTGAGGATCACGAGCTTAGAGCCTTTGATCTGTTTGTGAACGGCCTGGGAGGCGGCGACCGGGGTTCCGGGATCTTCCTCTCCTACGACGATCAAGGTGGGCAGCCTGATCTCACTCAAACGCTCCGTGAGATTCAACTTCATAATAGCCTGTGAACATCCCACGTATCCCTTGAGGGGAGTCGTGCGGATCATACCCCGGATTTTTTCGAGCACAGGAATCGGTTTCGCCCGGAAGGACGCTGTGAACCACCTTTCCATGGTGGAGTCTACGAGGGCGTCCATCCCTTGTTTTTGAGCAAGTCCAATTCGTTCCTCCCAAATCGGCAGGGCTTCTTCAGGGATCCGGCTGGAGGTGTCGCAAAGAACAAGGCTTCGAAGCATGCCGGGATCCTTGAGCGCCAGGATCTGCCCGATCATCCCGCCCATGGAAATCCCCATGAAATGCGTCTTAGCAATCCCGAGAGCCTGGAGAAGCGCTTTTGCATCGTCAGCCAATTGCTCCAGGGTGTAGGGCCCCTCCGGGGCGTCCGTGCCTCCGTGCCCCCGGGTGTCATAACGAAGCACCCGGTACCCGGGCTTCAGGACAGCCGCTTGAAGGTCCCACATGGAAAGATCTGTAGCCAGAGAGTGGCTGAGACTCACCACGGGCGCTGACTCAGGACCCTCCAGCTCATAATGCATCGTGATGCCGTTGGCATAGATTTTCATGCTTTGGCGCCTCTCAGGGTTTTCTCGTCATAGCCCCAGCCTTTGCAGGACGGGACATCGATGAGGATGAAAGAAGAATCCCCGTAAGATCTGAGTTCCAGGTCCGTTTCCAAATCGATCCGGGCCTGGTCGTTTGTCTCCAGTCTCTTGTCGTTCACCCCGAGGCTGCCGGATGTCAGGTAGATGAAGATCCGCCTGGACTCGGTGACTTTGAAATCGATTTTCTCTTTGGCCTCTAGGTCGGACCGATAAATGGTGGCGTAGGTGTGAAAGGTCACCGCTCCGTGGAGCCCCTGACCGGAGGCGACAGGGAGGAGTCGGTTCTTCCAGGAATCGGGGGAAAAGCTTTTCTGGTCATAAGAGGGTTTGAGGCCGGCCAGGTCCGGATAGATCCAGATTTGGCAAAAGTGAACGGGCTCCTTGCCAAGGTTGAATTCGGAGTGAGTGAGCCCTGTTCCTGCGGACATGCGCTGGACGTCGCCTTCCTTGATCACGTTCTTGTTGCCCATGCTGTCTTTGTGGGTGATCTCGCCGCTCAAGACGATGGTGACAATCTCCATCTCCTCATGGGGGTGGGTTGGAAAGCCGTTTTTTGGTTCGACCACATCGTCGTTGAAAACCCTCAGGGCTCCGAACTGAATGTTGGAAGGGTCGTAGTAATTTGAAAAGGAAAAGAGCCAGTAGGTCTTGAGCCAACCGAAATCGGAAAAATGCCGCTTGTCGGCGGGAATGATCTGAATCATCTTGTTTACTCCATGCTGCTGTTCACTGATTGCCAGCCACGATCAACTCCTGCTAAGCTGAAGTGCTGGGTTTTTTCAAGTACAAAGAAGCCACCATTCCTACGAGTGAGATCCCACCGGCCACCAGGAAAGGAACGGTGAAGGAGCGGCTGATGTCCGCCAGGTATCCTCCGAGAGCCGGCCCCAGAGCTTGACCGATTCCAAAAAAGAGCGTGATGAAGCCGAGGCCGGCGGGCGCCAGCCGCGGCCCCACAAAATCGCCCGCAGCAGCGGCCATGATCGTCGGGATGCTCCAGGCGGTGAGGCCGAACATCACGGCCGAAAGATAGAACCCGAACTCCGACTTGATAAGTGCATAAGCAATGTAGGACAACCCCAGGACGAGGTAAGCCAGTGCAGCGCCGCGGCTCCGGCCGAGTCGATCCGAAATGTGTCCCCAGATGATCCCGCAAAAAGTGCTGAGACCGCCCACCAAAGCCCAGAGGCCGCCCGCATAGGCCTGAGTATGCCCCATTTCTTTCACAAGGTAGGCGGCAAAAAAGGTCATATAAATGATGTAGGAGAACCCGTAGAAGAAATAAACCAGACCCAGGTACCAGACAGAGGACATCCCATAAACCGCACTCCATTGAAGGGATGTCACCTTGGGTCCTGAGGGAGCAGGAGGCGGGGCATCTTTTTCAGAGACCCCCACAGGCGACAGGCCCTTCTCGTCGGGCCTGCTGCGGATGAGTGAGTAGACAACTACCGCGATCACGAGGGCAATTGCCCCCAGAATATACCAGGCGTAACGCCATCCCTCGCCTCCATAAGCAACCAGAATAGGAGGAACGAGGAGCCCGGAGATGAGAGTCCCCGCACCAATTCCCCCCGATACAATTCCAGTGGCAAAGCCACGCCTTTTCATGGCGAACCATACGGACCCGAGGGCCATGGCGGGGACATAGGCGGCGCCATTGCCCAGGCCCGTCAAGAAACGCATAGAAAGGGCATAGCCGAAGGATTGAGCCAAACCAGTTAGGATGAGGGTGATCCCCAGGAGAAAGAGGGCCAGGGTAATGACGATGCGGGTTCCGAAACGGGCGGCGAGAAAACCCCCGATGATGGCCATGGTCAGATACCCGATGAAGTTCCCGGTACCGAGGAGACCGAGCTGCGTGTAGTCGAACTTCAGGCCGTCCTTCATGGCCGGAAGAATGATCGTGTAGGCCATGCGGCCAAAGCCGTGCGCTGCGATTGTAGTGAGGAGCCCCATAAAGATGACGATCCAGCCGTAGTGAAGCTTGCCTTCCCTCATGACAGTGTCCTTTCTTCTTGAAGGGTTTCCGGCCTGTACTCGCAACCGCTCATTGTTTAGGGGGATGATAGGAAAATGACAGGGGGCGTGTCAATTCAATACTGGATTAAGGGTGCGCGGTCAAACTCGCCCCAGGCGGGTTTGTCCGTGGAAGCCCAGGCTAGCTCACCCTGCAAACCAGTCCCTTGAGATACGCACCTTCCGGGAAGTTGAGAGACGTGGGGTGGTCCGGGCTTTGAGTGAGAGTCCGCAGGATTTGAGCGTCCCGGCCCGCATCGAGGGCGGCATCGGCCACGATCTTTTGGAAGAGGTCCGGAGTCACCAGTCCCGAACATGAAAAGGTGAAGAGAATTCCCCCTGCCTTGAGAAGCTTGAAAGCAAGGAGATTGATGTCCTTGTAACCCCTCGTTCCCTTGGGCATCCGGCTTCGGGAGTCCACGAATTTCGGGGGATCCAGAACAATGAGGTCAAAGCACCGGTTGAAGTTTCGAAACTCGCGCAGAACCTGAAAGACATCCCCTTGCAGGTGATCCACCTTGGCTGAGTTAAACCCATTGATCTCCACATTGCGCGTGGCGAGCTCCAGGGCGCCTGAGGAAGACTCCACATCCGTCACATGCTCTGCTCCGCCTCTCAACGCCCAGATCCCGAATCCGCCGGTGTACGCAAAGCAGTTGAGGACCGAGCATCCATGGGCATAGCCCGCAAGAGCCTGCCGATTGTCACGCTGGTCCAGGTAGAAACCTGTTTTGTGGCCTTTCCTAATATCCACAAGGAAGCGACAAGGCTCTTCCTGAATCTGCAGGAGCTCGGGCGGCGAATCTCCCCAGAGGGGGCCCGTGCGCGGCTCAAGGCCTTCCTTAAGACGGATGTCGACATCCGACCTCTCATAGATGCCTGCCGGCGAAAGGATCTGTTGGAGTTGAAGGATGATCTCGTCTTTCCAGTTCTCCGATCCTGCGCTCAAGAACTGGCAGACGAGGAACTCACCGTATTTGTCCACCACCAAACCCGGCAAGCCGTCTGATTCAGCGTTGATCAGACGACAGGCGCTCTCCTTGCCGGTGAGGTGCGCGGCACGGGATTGGATCGCTTTGTCCATTCGGGCACGAAAAAAGGAAGCGTCTATGGGTTGATCTTTTTGGAAGGTCCAGACCCGGACACGGATCTGTGAATGTGGAGAATAGGCTCCGGTACCGAGGAAGTCTCTATCGCCCGAGAGGATTTCGACCGTTTCACCGGGGCGCGGATCGCCTTCAAGAGCTCCAATCGCCCCTGAAAAAACCCAGGGATGACGGCGGAGCAGAGACTTTTCGCGTCCCGGTTTAAGAACGATTGAAACCATCTTCGTTAAAGCAGACCGCCCTCTCTCAATATCTTGCGAATCGAATCGCCGGCCTCCCGGCTCACCGGCCTGAGCGGCGGACGAGGTTCTCCTGCTGCATATCCGAGCATTTCGGCGGCGCATTTGATGCCTGGAACGCCGAAACCGCCCACGATCTTCTGATTGACGGGCAGGAGCCTCAACTGAAGCTCTCTTGCCTTCTCATATTCTCCGGTCTGAAAGAGCTTGTAAATCTCCACGGTTTCTCCGGGTGCCATGTTGGACAGGGCAAGGATGCCGCCCTTGGCCCCAAGGAGCAAAGCGGAAAACAGGAGCGATCCGTGCCCCTGGAAAAGAGAAAACTCCGGAGGGCAGGCCTTGAGGGCCTCACTGAGGGCCGACATGTTTCCGGAGGAGTCCTTGAGCCCGATCACATTCGGGTGAGCGGCCATGGCCGCAATGGTCTGCAAGGGAAGTTCGAGGCCCGTGAATTTAGGCACCGTGTACAGGAGGATGGGAATCTTCGATTTGTCCGCAACTTCCCGGTAATAGGCTTCGAGGGCTGCAGCGGTCATCTGAGCCTTGTAATAAAAGGGGGTGACGACCAGGGAGTAATCCGCACCTGCCCGAGCAGCCTTATTGGAGAAATCAATCGTGCCGGAACTCGATTCAGAACCCGTGCCCGCGATCACGCTTTTACCCGGCGCAGCAGCCGCGCGCGCCGTTTCTATCGCGTGCAGACCCTCTCGCTCGTCCATCAAGATCCCTTCGCCGGTGGACCCCAGGACAACGTAGCCCGTGAAGTCGAAGCGGTTAAGCTTTTTAATATTGGATTTGAGCCCTGACAGGGAAAGTTTCCCTTTCTGAAAGGGTGTCACGAGAGCCGGAAAAATGCCTGAAAGCGTCTTTGTCATGTCCTCAGATCTCCTCGCAATCTTTTTTCACCGCCCGCTCCTCATCGCGGAAGAGGGGATTCTGAACATTCTCTATGAAAGCCGCTTGATAGGGAAGAAAAAACTTCGCCCGTTGACTGGGTCGGAGGGATTCGGCCGGCTAACCGCTACGAGTGGCCTTTGACGGTTGCCGAGTTCATGAATCCACGATAAGTGGCCATGAACTGAACCAGGTCGGCCTTTTCAAAATGCTCGGGGTCCCACGGTTCTGAAGAAAGCCGATCCCGGTACTGGGGCTTGATGAGATAGGTTTGCGCCATAAGCGATTCCCCGTCGAACGCTTCTGCCGAGATCTCCGTGCGCTCGTACATCTCTCCTTCGAAGTCGTCGAGCCGTCTCAGCGAAAGGGCATCCACGTTGAGGTGAAGAACCCCTTGCGTGACAGCACCCTCCAAAGGGGTGAGACCGGGATAGGATTCCCCTCTCACTCTGAAACGAGCGTGGTTTTTCACGCGGGCGTTTCTAGAAGAGAAGTCGCGACCGGTGACGGCCTTCATCACAGCAGGAAACATCAATGATCCGTAAGTGAAGATATCCATGAGGTCCATGAGAAAACAAAGCTTCTTCAAATTGAGGCCTTACTGTGTCATTATATAAAAGGAGAGCAGGATAAGAAAGCGTTAGAGTGGTGTCTCAACTAGCGATTGTCATCTCGACCGCAGGGAGAGATCTTCATAGTCGTTCATCAACGCAGGATTTCTCGCATTCGCTCGAAATGACAGAGTTGTGAAGGCATCACTGAGACAGAATCTAGATCGCGAGAGCAATCGGAAAGGGCATGAATCATGGGTGCATGCAGCACCAGCGCAATAGAGTGGGACATCCCGGCCTTTGTGAGATCGGTCGGGAGGCGACTACACCGCGCAGGGCACGAAGCCTACGTCGTCGGTGGCGCTGTTCGAGACCTGTGCATGGGCCGGCCTGCGACCGATTGGGATATCACGACCTCGGCTAGGCCTGAAGAGATCCCCTTTGTTTTCAAGGGTCTTCGAAGTTTCTCACTGAAGCACGAAACGGTGACACTCGTGCACAAGGGCTGCCACTATGAGGTCACAACCTTCAGAGGGCCGAAACATACTCTGGAAGATGATCTCCAGCACCGCGACTTCGCGATCAATGCCATGGCCTATGACATAGAAAGGTCTCTGGTCATTGATCCTTGGGGAGGAAGGAGAGATATCGAGAAAAAAGTGGTGAGGGGGGTGGTCAACCCGGAGGACAGATTTCGCGAAGATCCGCTCCGGCTTATAAGAGCCGTTCGATTTGCCGCTGAACTTGGATTCCGAATCCACGGAAAGACGTTGAAGGCTATCTCATCGATGGCGGAAGCCGTCACCACTGCGGCCCCTGAGAGGATCAGGGATGAGCTGATCAGGATTCTTGTCTGTGAAAAACCCTCGCAGGGCTTGCATCTTCTCGGAAAAACAGGCCTCTTCGGGTGTATCCTGCCCGAACTTGTTAAAGCGGGAAGGGTGAACGGGAGTGTTGCGGATCAAGTGGCCCCTGACGCGGCAGTAAGACTGTCGGCTCTTTTTTGCACCCCGGCGCAATCACCATCTCCGGATCATGGGACAGAGCGCGGCATGGCAGTGAAGTTCATCATGGTTCGCCTCTGTTTCAGCAAAAGCATGATCCGGCAGGTGGCCAAACTTGTCGAAGAAGAGAGTGCTCTTGCCGACTATGGCTCGTCCTGGAGGGATGGGGATCTGAGGAGGTTCATCCGCAGGGTGGGAGCCGAGAACTTGGAGACCCTCCTGGCTCTGAGAAAAGCCAACCTGGCGAGTCTGGCCAAGGGCGCCCAAGAGCCGCTTCGCCGGCTAAATGAGGCTCAGGCAAGAATCAGAGGCTTGATCAAAATGCCCCTCGTCAGGGGACTGCAGGATCTGGCGATCGACGGCTCCAAGGTCATGGAAATCATGGGGCTGTCTCAAGGGCCTGAAGTCGGAAGAATTCTAAAGCACCTTTCTGAAGAGCTCATGGATCATCCGGAGTGGAACACGAGGGCGAAGCTTGTGG
>Ga0105100_10002062_pt1 | contig 11750 bp, 11 predicted proteins | sample PPLLak12cMay2015_2_FD_87033 | JGI IMG/M metagenome (GOLD analysis project Ga0105100, IMG submission 87033) | Freshwater sediment microbial communities from Prairie Pothole Lake near Jamestown, North Dakota, USA - PPLs Lake P8 Core (1) Depth... | ecosystem: Environmental > Aquatic > Freshwater >... | reverse complement strand
CCATCCAAGTACAGGCACTTTCATGTTCTCGATCTTTGATATCCACCTGAAAGGGTAGCGGAGGCAGTTGACGAGGAGGATATCCAGAATTGACTGGTGATTCGATATTATTACATAGGGCGTTCCGTTTACACATTTTTCCCTGCCTTCAATTCTGACTTTCCATATCGGCAGAATCCATACAAGGAAAAGGCTTTGCAGGTTAAGTATCCAGTGAATGATCCTTCTTTCAGGGTCGAACGGCAATACAATTAGCCAGACAAAAAAGGTGACCGGAAAAAACAGAAGCATATAAACAACACCTACCAGCCACACTATTATTGATTTCAATACATCCATACCGTGATTCTATCTAAAATAATCACTCTGTGGTATGTTCGCCCCCAACCCCCTAAAGGGGGCTATATTTAAGTCCCCTTTAGGGGATTTAGGGGCAAATCCTATCAGAGTTCCACAGAGATTTTTTTAAAAAAAATTGTAAATATCAAATCCCGGCTTAAAGATATTTTCTTTTTCGAGAACATCCTGAACACATTCCACCATGTGCTTGCATCCGATAAGCTTTCTGCATGTTTTTTCAAGTTCGGCAGGTCCCTTTACCATGATTTCTGTGATAATTCCGTCTTTTACGAATAGACTGCACTGAGATTCATCCCCTTTAAATTCAAACCTGTTGATGAAATGATATCCGGGCCCGTAGGCATAATTCCATTCCCATGTTCTGTATTTTGTTTCCGCCAGCAATCTGATCCTTTCATTTTCCCCGTCAGAGAGTTCACCGGTAAATGTGCCGGGGCTGTATTCCAGAAACCACCTCAGCATCAGTGACCTGAACGCGTAAATACTATCAACTCCATTTAACATTCCGGCCAGATTGGTTACCGGGGAAGGATTTGACCTCACTGCCCTGGTTCCATATTTAGAAGTGTCTTTTCTTAATGCACCCCGCATAAGTTCAAGGTCACTGTCAAACAGCAACGTCCCGTGATGCAATACCCTGTCACGGTATACATGTTCGGCATTGCCCGAGATCTTAAGTCCCCCGGTCAACAAATCATTTTTGCCGCCGAATTTTGCTTCAATTCCGAGGGTTGACAGAAAATTGATTACAGGAAGCGTATACTTTCTGAAGTCGATCTGCTTTCCCTCCGTGCTGTTCAGAATGAAAGAAAAATTGAGGTTTCCCGTATCGTGAAACACGGTACCTCCTCCTGAAATTCTCCTGATAACAGGAATCGTATTTACAGTAATGAATTTTGTGTCTGTCTCCCTGTGCGCTGACTGGTGTTTTCCTATAATGACGGATCTTTCATTGATCCCGAGGATGAGGAATTCTTCCCTGCTGTTCTTAAGAAGGTATTCATCAACTGCAAGGTTGAAGAAGGGTTCGGTGGAAGAAAGAGAAATACAGATCATAAGTTAAAATCCTGCAATCTTTTGATGCCCCCCAACCCCCCTGAAGGGGGGCTATAAATCCAGTACTCTTTAAGAACCTCCCTTCAGGGGGGCAGGGGGTTGAGTCCGCTTATTGAAAGCGTCAAACAATTTATAAACACCCCATCCGAGCAATGCTCCAAGCAATGCCCCGCAAATCACATCTCCGGGATAATGGACGCCGAGGTATATCCTGCTGTAGCATATGGCTGATGCCCAGATTATGATAAGGACCGTATACCATTTCTTTTTAATGAACATCAGGCTGAGGAAGGCAACATTGAATGAGTTTGATGCATGAGAAGAGACAAAGCCGTACATTCCTCCGCACATCCCGTTTACCATGTGTACAAGTCCCTGAAGCGAAGTTTCGTGACATGGTCGCGGACGATCGACAGCGTACTTGATAAACACTGAAACCCTGTCGGCCAGCGTAACCGCCAGAATAATGAGTAACAGCAAAAACCAGAATCTTCTTTTGAATTTAATTCCAAAATAGATCAGGATGGCGATATAGAGAGGCGCCCAGACCAGTCTCATGCTCAGGACGTACATTATCTTATCCCAGAAAGGTGAATTGGCTGAGTTGAGGAACAGGAAAAGTTGCTGGTCTAATTGTTCGGCCATATTTATCAGTAATTATTCAGGACTTTCCAGATCATGTCCTTAAGCGTGTTGATCCCTTCCCCTGTTATGGAAGAGAAAAAGACACGCGAGACATCCGGAAGTTCCTTTCTGATCTCAATCTTAAGCTCCTCGTCGAGCAGATCTGATTTTGAGATCCCCAGAAGTCGTTTCTTGTCGAGCAATTCCGGATTGTACATATTCAGCTCGTTAACAAGGATATCGTATTCGTTGAAAATGTTTTTACTGTCGGCCGGAATAATAAACAGGAGGATCGAGTTTCGCTCGATATGACGCAGGAACCTTATTCCAAGTCCCTTGCCTTCGTGAGCGCCCTCTATGATCCCCGGTATATCAGCCATTACAAATGATTTGTTATCTCTGTACGATACTATTCCGAGGTTAGGGACAAGCGTAGTGAATGGATAATCTGCAATTTTTGGTTTTGCCGCTGAAACGACAGACAGAAGTGTTGATTTTCCGGCATTCGGAAATCCGACCAGTCCCACGTCGGCCAGGATTTTCAGTTCAAGGATAAATGCCTCCTCAATGCCCGGTTCTCCGGGCTGTGCGTACCGGGGTGTCTGATTTGTTGATGATTTAAAGTGGGTATTTCCCTGGCCTCCGCGACCACCCTTTGCGAGGATCTTTTCATCGCCATGACCGGTGATCTCAAAGAGAATTTCATCTGAATCTTCCTTCCGTGCAATAGTCCCCAGCGGAACCTCAATCAGGATATCCTCCCCGTCTGCCCCGGTCGATTGCTGAGCGCCACCTGATTCACCATTGACTGCGAAAATATGGCGCCGGTATCTAAGGTGCAGGAGTGTCCACATCTGATTGTTCCCCCTGAGGATAATATGTCCTCCCCTTCCACCGTCACCGCCGTCAGGGCCTCCCTTGGGGATGAATTTCTCCCTCCGGAGATGGGCTGAACCCGGCCCCCCATTGCCTGAACGGCAATAGATCTTAACATAGTCAACAAAGTTCGATCCGGACATTTTAAGGTTAGAGATGTTTCTTCATATGCCTGCTGAGCCTTCCGAAGATATCCTCAATAGTCCCCATGCCGTCAACGGGCTGGTATATGCCCCTTCCCCGGCAGTAATCGATAATGGGTTCGGTTTTGGCCCGGTAAACCTCTATCCTGTTCTCAATGACCGCAGGGTCCATATCATCGGGACGGCCTGACTGTTCTGCCCGGAGGATGAGCCTTTTCACAAGCTCATCATGATCAACGTCAAGCACAAGCATTCTGTCGATCTTCATCTTCCTTGCATTAAGCATTTTTTCAAGAGCTTCAGTCTGGGCAACAGTACGGGGAAAACCGTCAAAAAGGAATCCGGCTGATCCTTTGGTGCCATCGATCCTTGCCGCTATCATTTCGATAACTACTTCATCAGGGACAAGTTCACCTTTCGACATTATTGAGCTCATCTTTTTACCCAGTTCCGTTCCGGCTGCAATTTCAGCGCGTAGCATGTCGCCGGTCGAAAGATGAGTAAGATTGAATTTCTCAGCCAGCCTGACCGATTGAGTTCCCTTGCCTGATCCGGGAGGGCCAAAAATCAAAAAATTAACCATTGGAAAATAAGTTTGTTTATAGCTTGAAATTTATTTCAGGATACCAGTGAATAAACTGCCGGAAGGTTCCGCCCCTTCCCGTTATAGTCAAGTCCGTAACCAACGACAAAATCATTCGGTATTTCAAAACCGACATAATCTATTTGTATATTTTTCTTATATGCTGCCGGTTTAAGAAGCAAAGTGACAATGCTGATCTCTTTGACATCCCTTATAATCAGGTTATCAACAGTATGCTCCAGGGTCATTCCCGAGTCAACAATATCTTCAATTATTATTACCGATTTGCCCTTCAGGTCCTCGTTCCAGCCGATCAGCTCCCTTATTTCTCCCGAGGAGCTTGTTCCTGTATAAGATGCAAGTTTTATAAAAGTTATACGTGCCTTAAGATCGATTCTCCTGAAAAGGTCGGCTGCAAAAATGAAGGCTCCGTTAAGAACTCCAACGAAGATCACCTCTTTACCTGCAAAATCGTTGTTGATCTGACCGGCGAGTTCAATTATTCTTTTATGTAGAGTGCTCTCCGGAATATATTCCCTGAACCTTTTATCAAGGATCTGTACTTCTTTCATACATCTGTTTTATGAAAAATCAGCCCCTGCGAAAATATGAAAATAATAACTTATTTTTGTCCCTGACAGGAAGTTAAATTAAAATATTTTAAATGGAACCACTGGTATGCATAATAATGGGTAGCACATCTGATCTGCCTGTGATGGAGAAAGCTGCACAGGTTCTGAACGACTTCAGGATACCTTTTGAGATCAATGCACTTTCGGCACACCGCACCCCGCAAGAGGTTGAGAAATTTGCCAGGGGCGCTGCCACGAGAGGAATAAAAGTGATCATTGCTGCTGCCGGGATGGCTGCACATCTGCCGGGGGTAATTGCTGCCATAACTCCGCTTCCGGTTATAGGGGTTCCCGTTAAAGCCTCCCTCGAGGGACTCGATTCAATTCTATCGATTCTTCAGATGCCTCCCGGAATACCGGTGGCCACCGTGGGCGTCAACGCTGCCCAGAATGCAGCTATCCTTGCTGCACAGATCATCGCAACCGGCGACAGCGAGGTAATGAAGGAAGTTATAAAATACAAGGAGGAGCTGAAGAAGAAGATCGTGGAGGCCAACGAAGAACTGAAAAAAATTAAGTACCCATACAAAACAAACTGATTTTTCATCCCCCAGGACTGATCAACCCCCCAACCCCCCAAATGGGGGATTTAGGGGGTTGAACTCCAGAGGGCTCGGGGGAGATTAAAACAATAAAAGAAGATAAAAATTATCCACTTTCGTTTACAGGAAAGGATTTTTTGTTTTATATTAGGAGTACAATTTGAAACAGTTGTTCTCGCTGCAAAAAATATCTGTTTCGGTTTTATTTATTTTTCTCTTTTCCTCAGCCTCCGGCAGTGATCCGTTTTTTCCGGCTGCCGGCGCTGCAGAATCAGGGATGGGCTTTTCTTGTGTTATGGGACCGGGATTCTGGTCATCATTCCATAACCAGGCGTTACTCCCGTTCCAAAAGTCGGCAGCTATTGGGTTCAGTTACCATAACAGATTCAGTATAAGCGAGCTGGGAACAAGATCAGCGGGATTTGTCATGCCAGCCGGTAATGCAGGACTTGGAGTGGTTTACAGTCATTTCGGATACAAGGACCTTATGCGGCACTCTGCAGGACTTGCGTGCGGACTAAAGTTGTCCGAAAAGATCTCCGCCGGGATACAGACCGATTTCTTTGCAGAAAAAACTGCCGGAGAGTACAATGAAAGAAGGTCGCTGACATTCGAGGCAGGTATATTAATTACTCCTTCGGAAAAGATCAATGTTGGAATTCACCTGTTCAATCCGGTACCGAATTCATTGAGGAAGAATTATCTGCCATCGTCGTTGCGGGCCGGGGCCGGAATATGGCTGAGCAGCAGTCTTTTTGCATGCGCCGAGGCGGAGATGAGCACCGGAAGGAATATTGACCTGAAAGCCGGATTTGAATATGAACCGTCGGAAACTATAAAGATCAGAGGGGGGTTCAATAGTGAGAATACTTCATTCAGCTTCGGAATCGGTTATCTTATGAAATTTGCGCAGCTCGATCTGGGATTTGTAACTCACGAGATGCTTGGGGTTACTTCGTCGGCTTCAATAATATTCAGGCTTAGATAAACCTATAAAGAACTTACAAGAACATAATTTTCAGATACGTAAATGAAAAAGCTTAAACTAATAATTGTGTTTATTTTATTCCCGTCAGGTTCTTTTAGCCAGGAGGAGAATGTTTCAGAGATAATAGCTTCAATAGCTGAGGAACTTGCAGATGACGAGACTAATCCTGAGGCAGCCGGAATTTTTGCTGAAAAACTATATGACCTGATTGAAAAACCTGTCAGGGTAAATTCTGCTGAGGAATCTGAATTATCACGCCTTTTCTTCCTCACCGACTTTCAGATAAAAGCCCTGGCTGACTATATCCATTCCTCAGGCAGGATTTATTCAATTTACGAGGTTGCATCAATCCCCGGTTTCAATACTGACCTCGCCCGCATGATCTCACCATTTCTTTCCCTTGGTCCGGAAACAGGATCCGGTTCTGATTCAACACCTCCGGGAAGCGTTTTACTATCCAGTTTTTCACTAAGGTCGCCGGCTTCAGATACATCAGCGCCGGGTCCGCCATGGAAATTACTGACCAGATATAAATTTACGGCCGGACGATTTTCAGGAGGTTTCACGGCCGAAAAAGATGCAGGTGAATTACTTTTCACCGGAAAACCTCCGCTGCCTGACTTTTTTTCAGCAAGCCTTACCTGGACCGGCAAGGGGATCATCCGGAAGGTTATTGCAGGTGATTTCGGAGCACGGTTCGGTATGGGAACAAGTATCAACACAGGTCTCATGACAGGTCTGTCACTAACCCAATCGGGTTATTTATCAGGAGGTGATGAGATAAGATCTTACACTTCAACCGATGAGAACATTTTTTTCAGGGGAGTAGCGATCCAACTAAAGTCAGGAAGGAGCGGATTTACTGTTTTCAGTTCCATAAACAGAATCGATGCGACCACCGATACAACGGACAATGGAAAGGAGATATTCATTGATACTTTCCAGCGGACCGGATTGCACAATACCAAAACGTCTGTTGCAGGTAAAGATGCTTTAACTGAGTATTGCTACGGGATTAATGCAACATCCGACTTCAAATACTTCAGGCTGGGAGTTTTATGGACCGGTAGCCGGTTTTCTCTGCCGGTAAGAAAAAATGATCCGGTGCCGGAAGATATTTATGATTTTACCGGAACCGTAAATACAACTGCTACCGCTTACTATAAAGCAATCTTTGGAAGAATACTTTTTTATGGCGAGATCTCTTCAAATCCCGGTCAAAGGATTGCCTCAATACAAGGACTCTCATTCCGTCCCTCGGACAGGCTTTCGATGAATGTTCTGTACCGTGATTATAATCCCGGGTTCAAAAGCTTTCACGGGAGAGGGCTCTTCAGCAGTTCGGCGGGGGACAATATCAGAGGGGTGTTCACCAATTTTACATATGAGGCAGCAAGGCATATGTTCCTGAGTGCCGGATGTGATCTTCGCATCAATCCCTGGCTTAAATACAGGTGCAGTGCTCCGTCGCTGGCAGTGAAAAGGGAGTTGAGATTAAAATATCTGCCGTCTGATAAGGTAACACTCGAAGCAGTTTACAATTCGGGAAAGTCAGCGCTTAACCGGCAGGAAACCATCGGTATAAGAAAACAGGAGACCATTAATTCCAAATCAATAAAATGCGTTTTCAAATATTTTCCGGCAGATAATCTGTCAATAACCACCCGTATAGATTATAAAAGTGTCCAACCCGCCGGGGGAAGGGGGATGCTTCTTCTGCAGGATATCAGCTACAGGTTCGCAAAGATCCCGGTATCGGTTTGGTTCAGATATTCCATCTTTACAACTGACAGCTGGGATTCAAGACTTTACGTTTATGAAAATGACCTGCTTAACAGCTTTAGCATCCCTGCACTGTCAGGAGAAGGCAGCAGGAGTTATATAATGATTGCATGGAAAGCGAAAAAATTAATTAATCTCAGGATCAAATACGGGATCACTGAAATGGCTCGTGAAAGTGAGTCTGAAAAGAATACAAAAGAATTAAAAATGCAGGTAAAAATGTGGTTTTAATGAAATGATTGGTACAGGGTGCTTGTTGCTTGTTGCTGGTTGTTTGTTGCTGGTCGTTTTAACCCATACCAGCAACTAGTAACTAGTAACCAGCAACCAGCATTCAATCTTACAATGTTTCCCTGTTAATCTTAATGTCCCGGATATTCAGCTGAAGGTTACGGTTGCCCCTGAAATCATTCATTTCGATCGAGTAGCAAATGTCAATCGGTTTACCGGCTTTGATATATTCGAAATGCTCTGCCTGGCTGAAGGCGATTGCAGGAAAAGTTTTCTGACCCGTTGATTCGTGGCAAAGGTCAAGCTTCAGGTGTTCGCCGCTAGAGCCGACCATTCTTCCGGTTCCCTTATCAAAAACATTTCTTGATACAAAAACGGGAGACATATTTTCAGGTCCGAAAGGCTGGAACTTCGTCAGAAAATTGAAGAACGCTTCATTGATCTCCGGGAAGGAAAGTTCGCAATCAACGAATAATCTGGGCACGAGCTGTTCTTCGGTAATCGTATCATTCACAAACTGCTCAAAACGTTCCATGAACGGCTTTATATTTTCCTTTTTCAGTGTAAGACCGGCGGCAAACATATGTCCGCCGAAACTTTCGAGCAGGTCGCTGCAGGATTCGATTGCCTGGTAAAGATCGTATCCCTGAACCGAACGTGCCGAACCAGTGGCAAAGCCATTTGACTCGGTAAGAATAACAGTGGGACGGTAATAGGTTTCAATGAGTCTTGAAGCGACAATTCCTATCACTCCTTTTTTCCATGAAGGATTAAACAGGACCGTGGTCTTGGCATTCACGGTTCTCTGGTCCTCGGAGATCATCCGCATTGCTTCGGTTGTTATTGAGCGGTCGACGTTTCTTCTTTCAATGTTGAAATTATTGATCTCCTTGCTTATTCCCGTTGCCAGCCTTGTATCGCTTGAGATAAGAAGTTCCACTGCTTTGCTGCCGGCTTCCATCCTTCCTGCGGCATTTATCCTGGGACCGATCTTGAATACAACATCCTCAACAGTTAAAGCACGGCACACCTCCGCCTCGCGGATAATTTCCTTAAGCCCTGTCCTGGGTGCATCATTAAGCTGTTTCAGTCCGAAATAGGCAAGCACCCTGTTCTCTCCGGTAAGAGGGACAATATCGGAAGCAATGCTTACGGCAACCAGATCGAGATATCCTGCTATCCTGCCGAATGGAATTCCATGAACCCGTGAATAAGCGTGCACCAGCTTGAAGCCTACACCGCATCCCGAGAGTTCCTTGTACGGGTAGTTGCATCCCGGCTGTTTAGGATCGAGCACCGCAACGGCTTTGGGGATCTCATCTCCGGGATAATGGTGGTCACATACAATAACATCAATGCCTTTTGAACGTGCGTATTTCACCTTTTCGACTGCCTTTATGCCACAGTCGAGGGTTATCATGACCCTGCAATTATTCTGGAAAGCAAAATCTATCCCCTGGAACGAAACACCATATCCTTCCTTGTATCTGTCGGGAATGTAGTACTCAACATTTGAATACTGTTCCTTCAGAAATGAATACATCAGTGCAACTGCAGTTGTGCCGTCGACATCGTAATCTCCATAAACAAGGATCCTCTCATTCTTCTTTATCGCGATCGAGATTCTCTCAACGGCGATATTCATATCCTTCATCATAAAAGGATCGTGAAGATAATCCAGGTCAGGTTCAAAGAATGCTTTTGCCTCTTCCGGTGTAGTAATACTTCTCTGCACCATCAGATTAGCCAAAGCTTCAGATATACCAAGAGCACCCGCAAGCTGCCTGACAACTGACGTTTCTCCCTTCTCCTTAATCACCCATCTCTTATCCATCATTCGATTGTTTTATCCATGTAAGGCCGAAAACCTTCTGAAGGTTATTCCTGACCAGCAGTTTGACATCTTCAAAATCCTGTTTCTTACCAAGTTCCTTTTCGAGCGAAGTTACTCCCTTGTCGGTAAATCCGCACGGGTTAATATAATTAAAATATGTCAGATCGGTATTGACATTGAAAGCGAATCCGTGCATTGTTACGTATCTGCTTGCCCTGACGCCGATTGCGCATATCTTCCTTGCTTTTCCCTTTTTATCAGCATCCAGCCAGACCCCTGTGGCACCACCGAGCCTTGATGCGGGGATCCCGAAATGCGAAACTGTCATTATTATAGCCTCCTCAAGCCTGTGGATATACTCTTTGAGACTTATCTTCAGATTCTCCAGGTCGAAAATCGGATATCCGACAATTTGTCCGGGACCATGATATGTAATGTCCCCTCCCCTGTTTGTTCTGTAGAATTTTGCATCCCTGGTCTGAAGCTGGATATGATCAATCAGCAGATTATCCTCCGACCCGTTCTGTCCAAGAGTATAAACATGAGGATGTTCAACAAATATAAGCGTTCCGGGGGCTGCATTAACAACCGGGGAACTGCCGGGAGGTTCGTTCAGCTTATATTCGATAAGCCTCCTGAAGATCTTTTCCTGCATTTCCCAGGCTTCCTTATAATCCTTCAATCCAATATCTTGATATAAAACACTATAGCTCAATCGTTGATTATTCTCTTAGTTATGACAATATAGTCATTTTTACCTGACCTGAATGTGTTTTTCAGCATGAAAAGAGGATCTCACAAGCGGATGGCATTCCACAATTTCAAATTCCTTATCATATGCCATTTTTTTGTATTCCTCAAATTTTTCGGGACTGATAAAGCTCACCGCTTCCATATGTTTTTTAGTCGGCTGAAGATACTGTCCGACAGTTAGTATCCTGCAGCCTGCGCTGAAAAGATCGTTCATGGTCTCTTTCACTTCTGTATCATTCTCACCAAGGCCAACCATAAATCCTGATTTAGTTCTGCATCCCCTCCCGGATATGTAATTCAGAACATCCAGACTCGTCCCGTACCGGGCCTTCGTTCTGATCATGGGTGTAAGTCTTCTGACTGTCTCGATATTATGGGATATTACATCAGGTCCGGAATCAATGACACGCCGGATATTCTCTGCCTTCCCGTCGAAATCAGGGATCAGCGTTTCAATTGTCGTACCGGGATTTGCTTTTTTTATGGCCCTCGCGGTGTCGGCCCAGAATGAAGAACCACTGTCAGGAAGACCGTCGCGGTCGACCGATGTTATAACACAATGTTTCAGCTGTAAAGTCCTTATCGATTCAGCGAGACGGGCCGGTTCCCCAGGGTCGGGAGGAAGGGGTTTCCCTGTCTGTGTTGCACAGAATTTGCAGGCCCTGGTGCAGATATCCCCCAGGATCATAAAAGTTGCGGTACCTGCATTCCAGCATTCCCCAATATTCGGACAATTTCCGCTGGTGCAGATTGTATGAAGGTGATTATCATCAATGAGCCGCTTTACCCTGGAATAATTCTCGCCTCTTGCCCTCTGCATTTTAAGCCACTCCGGTAATCGTCTTCCCGTTTGCATAATTGAATTTCTGGATTGGCAAAGGTACTGAAATTTCCCGCAGATCGCGAAGATTAACGCAGATGTAAAATTATGAATCTGCGAAAATCAGCGTGATCTGCGGGAAACAAAAAAATAAACAAAAAAACTTATATTTGTTAACTGGCAAATTCTTTTGATATAACCAAAAAACTTAAAATATGGCTGAGAACGATTTCAAAGTAAACCAGGATTACCGGACAGTTATTGGTGATTTTCCAAAGGTAGGCATTCGTCCGGTTATTGACGGACGCGAAAGGGGCGTAAGGGAATCACTTGAAAACCAGACAATGAATATGGCCAGGTCGGCAGCTGAACTTATCAGCAAAAACCTCAGGTACCCCAATGGAAAACCAGTCGAGTGTATTATTTCCGATACATGTATAGGAGGTGTTGCAGAGGCTGCATCGTGTGCAGAAAAGTTCAGAAAATCAGGCGTCGGCGTGAGTCTGACAGTTACGCCATGCTGGTG
>Ga0105100_10002061_pt1 | contig 11751 bp, 5 predicted proteins | sample PPLLak12cMay2015_2_FD_87033 | JGI IMG/M metagenome (GOLD analysis project Ga0105100, IMG submission 87033) | Freshwater sediment microbial communities from Prairie Pothole Lake near Jamestown, North Dakota, USA - PPLs Lake P8 Core (1) Depth... | ecosystem: Environmental > Aquatic > Freshwater >... | reverse complement strand
CGGTGATTGTGACTGCGGATGCAGGCAGTACAGGCTGTCACCCAGGGGTGGCATGCTGGAATATAGGAGCGATGCGGTCAGGCAGGCCGGGCAGGCGACTCCGCCGGGGGGGTGGCGGAGGAGCACGGCGCCACGCCGCGCGATCGTGCACCTACCGGGAGTCGAAGTTTGCTCGCACTCTTGCGGAGGGGCCCTGCCGGGGGGATGAGGCGCCGGCGGGTCACCCTGGCTGGCGCCGTCATTCTTGCCACCCTGGTCGGTCTGCAATCGCCCCCAGCGGCACAAGCGCGCCCGCGCTTTGCCCCACTCCCTTCGGTCTCGATCAGCGCTCCCGCCCAGGTCTTCATCGGCCAGGCCTTCTCCTTCACGGTTACCTTCGACAACAGTGACGCGGATGAGGTCGGGTACGGACCGATCGTCGACCTGATCTTCCCCTTCAACGGCGCGGACGGCCAGGCGGGGACGCAGGCGCCGGACGGTATCGATTTCAGCGGCGCCGCGTACCTTGGGGTTCCACTCAACGCGATCACCCGAACCTTCCCCGACGACGACGGCGCCGGCCCGGGCACCACCGGCTGCGTTGACCACCCCTTCTACCTGGATAGCCTGGGCGATCCCCTGGCAGTCTGCGGAACCGCGGGAGACAAGCTGGTTGTCATCGAGTTGCCCTTCGGTTCTCTCGCGCCCGACCAGCCGGCGATCGACATCAACGTCGATGCCCAACTCAGCGGGAGTGCCGATCTCGGTGTCGCGCTCACGTTGCGCGCCCGGGGCGGTTTTCGCTTTGGCGCCGACCCGCTCGACAACCCCTGCTGTGACCTGGTCATCGTCAACCCGGCCAGCAACGACGGCAGCGGCTGGCCGAGCGCGCCGGTGACCCCGACCCTGCTCACACTCTCGAAAGCCTACTCCGGGCCCGAAGACGAGACGGCCACCGGTCCGAACTTCCGGCGGCAATACACCATCTCGGTCGAGATCGCGCCCGGGCAAGGACTCAGCGGGCTGACGATCATCGATGTCCTGCCCGACAACCTGCAGTTCGCGAGCGTCATCGACAGCAGTCACCCGATCGCCTCGTGCTCCACCCCGAGCACCACCACGCCCGGCGGGACGCTCAGCTGCACCTTCAGCGATATGGTTTCGGGGACCGCTTGGCTGACCTTCGAGTACTTCGTGCCGCTCACCGATTCCGGCGGAGTCGATGTCCTGCCCGCGGACAGCGGGGATGACCGCACCTCCCCGGACGAGGCCAGCGCCTCAGCCTCCTGGACGCCGGCGGACACCGGCGATCCAGTGGTCGACGATGTCACCGCCGGCGAGATTGGGCCCGAGCACGTCCTCAACGACCGCTCGATTGCCATCCAGAAGTCGGTGGCCCTTGTGATCGATACCGGCGGCGCCGGGCCGACGCCCGGCGACACGCTCGAGTACAGCCTGGCCTTCCAGGTCTCGGATTTCTTTGCCTTCGGTGACGCCGTCATCCGCGATACCTTCTCCGATGGCCAGCTGTGGGATGCGACCTTCGCTGCAAGGCTCAGCCTGACCGAGCACGCCGCGACCAGCAGCGGGCCGATCGGCCCCGCCAACATCAGCGTCGTTCGTGACAGCCCCGGGACCGGCAACACGCTGGTCACGTTCCGCCTCTCGGATGAGCTGATCTCGCGCTCGCTGGACGGGCTGATCCTGGGCGGCTGCATCCCTGACGGGGGAACCGGCGGGCCGGCGCCCGACTGCGATTCCTACAACGGCGGCCCCACGACCGGCGTCATCACCTTCCGCACGGTGATCCAGGATGCCTTCACCGATGTCTTCCCCTCCGGAGATCCCTCGGTCGACCAGGGCGACACCCTGACCGACGCGGTCACGGCCGCCGCTGATGCGCTGGCCAGCGATGACCTGGCCCCGACCGGCCTGTCCGAGGATGACAGCAGCTCGGCGGGCACGACGATCGCACGCGGCCTGGTCTCGAAGTCGATCTATGCGGTCAACGGCGTGGTGTGGGGCGCGGGGATCCCGCAGGTGGCGCCCAGGGACACGGTGACCTACCGCATCACCTTCGACATGCCGGCCAGCGACATCGAGGGGCTGCGATTCACGGACTACCTGCCCCTGCCGGTGTTCCGCGTCGGCGACCCCGATGCCGACGGCTCCTCCGGTCCGGCCTGGAGCTACAGCGGCGCCGCGCCGGGGACGATTCCGGCCTCCGGCGTCGTCAGCCGCGGCCCGGACGACACGTTCACGGGCCTGTTCGGCGTCACGCCGACCGTCAGCGGCGCGCCGGGCGAGAATAGCCTGACTCTCGATTACGGCAGCCACGACGATCCCTCCAACAGCCCCTCGACCATCGATCTGCTCTTCACCGTCAGCGTCACCGCCGAGCCGTTCGCCGACAGGCTCTTCCTGACCAACCAGGTGCGCCAGCATGAGGGCTCGACCAACGCCGGCGAGGATGATCGGGATGTGATCATCCAGATCCAGGTGCAGGAGCCCTACCTGGTGATGACCAAAGGCGTCATCGAAAGCAACAGCGCCTTCGAGGTCTTCGCCCCGGCGCCGGCCGGGCCGGTCGACTTCAGCGATCCCGGCTCGGCCGGCGTGCGCTGGGGCGGGACGATCAGCTCGAATTCGCTCGGGGCAGCTCCGATCAACAGCGACCTGAGCGGCGTGGACGGCGGGGACCTGGTATCGTTCGCCATCGTCATCGAGAACCTCGGCTCGAGTCCGCGCGGCGCGTTCGACATCATCGTGCGCGATACGCTCCCGGCCGGCTTCACCATACCGGCTGCAGGTGCCGGCCTGAACCTGACCGTCACGCGCGGCGACGGCACGCCGCTGGGGTATACCCCGCTCGGGCCGGGCGGGACGGACGCCGACCTGTTCGCCGGCGGCGTGGCGCTGATCGACCCTAGCGACGACGAGGGCGCCTGCGGCGGTTTCAACCTGAGCAGCGGCGACAACATCGTCGTCCTGACCTATGACCTGCAAGTGTCGGGGACATCCGAGCCCCTCCAAGTTCTGACGAACACCTCCACGGTTCTTCAGTACGCCAGCCGCAACGGCGGGCCGAACTTCCTGGACGCCGGCGGCCCACTGACGGATGAGGCCGCCGTCACCCTGCGGGCGCCGACATTGGCCAAGGTGTTGACCGCCACCAATCAGGGATTTACCTCAGGCACAAATGTCGCCATTGGCGAAATCGCCACCTACACGCTGACCGTGACGGTCCCTGAGGGGGTCTCGACCGGGGTGACGCTGACCGACACGCTGGATCAGGGCCTGGCCTTCGTGGCGCTGGACTCGCTGACCTCCTCCTCGCCCGCCTTGAGTTGGAGCAGTGCGGCGGCGGCAGCCTTCAGCGCCTTCCCGCTCGGCTCGGCGCTGCCCGTCGATCAGGCGCGCCTGATGACGATCGATTTCGGGACGGTGACGAACAGCGATGCCGTCGACGCCACCGCCGAGACGATCACGCTCGTCTACCGGGTGGTCGTCCTCGACAGCACCGGGAACAACGCCTCGCCAGTGACGCTGCTGAACAACACGGCCGTCTGGGCCTGGAGCCGCGGATCGGTGACCACTTCCGCACCGGAGGTGCGTGTCGTCGAGCCGTGGATGCTGGTGACCAAGACGCCCGCGCCGGCAGCCGGCGACGCCGGCGATACGATCACATTCACGGTCGTCGTCCGTCACCGCACCTCCGGTGTACCGTTCATCTCCAACGCGACGGCTTTCGACGTAGTCTGGAGCGATCAGATCCCGGCTGGAATGACCTACGTGCCCGGGTCCCTGGTGCACGTCGCTGGCCTGGCGCCCGACTCGATCAGCGACGCGGGAGCGCCGGTGTTGACCGCAAGCTGGGCCGTCTTCCCACGCCTGCCCGTCACCACCAGTACCCTGCGCTTCCAGGCCACGCTCGATGCCAGCGTCAGTCCGGGGCAGGTGATCGACAACTACGCCTACGTCAACTGGACCGGGTTGCCCGGCGATGTCTCGGCGCCGCAGACGCCCAACAACAGCCTGTCGACCGAACGCTTCGGCCCGGTGCAGCCTTACCCGCCGCCCCTGCCGCCGGCGCCACCGGCGCCCGACGACTACTGGGTGAATGCGCGCGGGCGCGTGACGGTGACCTCCACGCCGCAGAAGACGGTCTCGACCTCGTCTGAAGCTCACACCAGCGGCACGTCGGTCGCCATCGGCGAAATCGTCCGCTATCGGCTGCAGTTCTTGCTGGCCGAGGGGACGGCGATCGATTTCATGCTGCATGACTCCCTGCCGCCCGGCCTGCGCTTTCTGAACGACGACACGGCCCGCGCGGCGCTCGTCGCCAACGGGGCAGGGATCACCTCCTCGACTCTCCCGGCCACCGATCCGTCCGGCAACCCGCTTCAAGTCACCGGGAACGAAGGCACGATCGCGGGCATCATCCCCGCGTACGTCCTGCCCGATCTGGCCGTCTCGGCCTCAGCCACGGCCGAGAACGATACCTACATCAGCGGGACCGACGTCTACTTCAAGTTCGGGACTTTGACCAACGGCGACCGCGACGCGGATATCGAGTACGTGGTCGTCGAATTCAATGCTGTAGTCGAGAACGTCATCGGCAGCCAGGCCTACAACAACGGCACTGGAGCGGTGACGCCAACCACGCTCAGGAACCGGTTCCGGTCGCGCATCAACGGCACCTTCGGCGCGTACTCGCCCTACCGGGACGTCCAGGTGGTCGAGCCGCTGATCACCGATCTGACAAAGACCGCCACGGTCGTCCCGGAGGATGCCGGCGACCTGGTCGTCTTGCGCTTCGCCTTCAGCAACTCCGCTCTCGCGCCCAACGCCGCAGCCGCCTTCGATATCACGCTGACCGATACGTTGGATGCGTTCCTGGTCTTCCAGAGCATCGATCTGGTCAGCGTCAGCGGGGGTGATTGCGGGGGCGTGACACCGACGTTCAGCGGCGGCGCAGCCGGTCAGCTCGTGACCGGGACGCTGAGCTGCCTGAACCCAGGCGGGTCGGCCGTCATCGAGGTGACCGCGCGCGTTGTGGATGACGCGCCCATCGGGGCGAGCATCGCCAATGCCGTCAACCTGGTTTACACCAGCTTGCCCGGTAGCGGCACCTCACCCAATCCGACGGGCTCGCTCCCGGGCACACCGGGAACGGTCACCGGCGAGCGGACCGGTCTCAACGGGGTGGGCGGGCTGAATGACTACGTCGACTCGGCTGTCCTGACGCCGGCGCTCCAGCTCATCGATCCGGCCGTGACCAAGAGCATATTCGGTACCTCGGTCGTCGCCACGGGAAGCAGTCAGCTCGATCCGACACTGACCGATCTGGTCATCGGCGAGACGGTTACGTTCCACATCACGGTCACGCTGCCCGAGGGCACGGCGCCGATCACGCTGACCGACAGCCTGCCGACCGTCCCGCCGGACCAGGGCATCCTGACCGTCCTCAGCTCGCAGGTGTTGTCTATCGGCGCCAACCTGTCCGGGTCAGCGCTCTCGGCAGGCGATCCGGGTCTGGTGTCCGATGCGGACGGGGATACCTACTTCGACCAGGTGACGTTCGCCTTCGGCAACCTGACCAACACGCCCGACGGTGTGGAGAATGACGACGATCGGATCAGCGTCGAGGTCGTGGCGCTGGTCGAGAACTTGGGCGAAGACCAGAACGGCGACGTTCTCATCAACCAGGCGCAGATCGATTTCGGAGTCGGCACGGCGGAAGCGTCGGCGTCGGTGGAGGTCGTGGAGCCCGAGCTGGCCCTCGCCAAGGCCGCCTCCGACGACACGCCCGGCCTGGGTGAGCGGATCACATACACCCTCACTCTCAGCCACTTGGGCTTGAGCTCGGCCGACGCGAATGAGGTCGTGATCCGCGATGCGGTCCCGGCCGGTCTGACCTATGTCCCCGGCTCGGCCGCAGCGCCGCCCGGCTGGAGTGTGGACGACTCGGCTGCCCCGGACCTGGTCTTCAGCGGAGACTTGCCCCTCGGCGCCGCCCCGGCGGTGTTCATCTACCAGGCCGACGTCGGCCTGCCCCCGTCTGTCGGCGTCGGCGATGTGTTCGTCAACAGCGCGGCCGTCACCTGGACTTCAATTGAAGGCCCGGTCGCCGGTGAGCGCACCGGTGCCGGTGGCGTCGACGACTACTCGGACACGACCAGCGCGACCGTCACCGTCGCCGCGATCGACCTGCGGCTGACGAAAGACGACGGCGGCGTCTCGCGCGGGCCGGGTGAGACGATCGCGTACAGCTTGACCATTGAGAACACTGGCAACACCGAGGCCACGGGCGTGGTGATCACGGAGACGGTGCCCGCCCACACATCCTATGACGGCTCGCCGGGCTGGACGTGTGCGCCCGATAACAGCGCCGGAAGCACCTGCACGTACACCCTGGGGACTCTCGCCGGCGGCGCCTCGCTTCCCATCGCCTTCACAGTGATCGTGGATGACCCGCTCCCGTCCGGCATCACGCTGACGACGAACACGGCCAGCGTGGCGGACGACGGGACGCATGGGATCGAGCCGACGCCGGCGGACAACGCCGACAGCGACACCACGCCGCTCGTCGCTGCGCCCGATCTGACGATCACCAAGGACGACGGTTTGAGCATCGTCGCCCCCGGGACGCCGTTGGCGTATACGCTGACGTACGCCAACGTCGGCGATCAGGATGCGACCGGTGTGGTCATTCAAGAGACGGTGCCGGCGGGGACCACCTTCGACGCCGGCGCCAGCGCGCCGACCGTGTGGAGCTGCGCCGACGGGGCGCCGGCCGGCACGGCCTGCCAGTACGACGTCGGCGATCTGCCCGTCGGCGGTGGCGGGACGCTCACGTTCGCCGTGGTCGTGACCGATCCGGCGGGCGTGACGCAGATCGTCAACACCGCCGTGATCAGCGACGACGGGTCGAACGGCGCAGACCAGACTCCGGCGGACAACAGCGCCACCGACATCGACAACCTGGTGACGCTGCCGGACTCCGATCTGACCAAGCGCCTGGCCGAAACCAGCCAGGGCCATACCACCGGGACTGATGCGGCCGTGGGGGAGATCCTCACCTATGAGGTCGTCATGACCGTCCCACCGGGGACGGCGCCGTCGGCCTTCCTGGTTGACTCGCTCGACGCTGGACTGGCCTTCGTCGGCTGCGAGTCGCTGACCGCCTCGGCCGGGCTGACCACTGACCATGCCGGCGGGTTCGCCGACGTCTGTGCCAACCCGAGCGTGGCGGCGCTGCCGCCCGGGGCGGCGGCCGACCAGGGCCGGCAGGTGACCTTCGATTTGGGGACCCTGGACAACCCCGGAGCCACGCAGGCGACGCTCTCGCTGCGCTATCAAGCGGTGGTGCTGGATATCGCCGGCAACGGCCGCGGTGATGCGTTCGCCAATCGAGTGCGCTGGACCTGGAGCGGAGGCGAACTCGAGCAACGCGCGGTCCCGGTCACGATCGTCGAGCCGACCCTGACGCTGGACAAGACGGCGACGCCGAACGTGGCCCCGCCGGGAGCGCCGATCACGATCCGCCTGACGGTGGGGCAGGCTGCCGCCAGCGACAGCGACGCCTTCGACCTTCTGCTGACGGACAGTCTGCCCGCGGGCCTGACCTTCGTTGGCGGGTTGGTCCACACCGCCGGGCTGGCGCCGACCGCGCTGAGCGAGTCGGCCGGCGTTATCCAGGCGCGTTGGGACGTCTTTCCTCTGGGCTCCAGCAGCACGATCGAGTTCCAGGCCGCGCTCGGGAATCTGCCGGCCGGGACGAGGGTTCGCAATGAGGCAGCGCTCGAGTGGACCAGCCTGCCGGATGACGATGTCACCTCACCCTTCGCGCTCTCGCCGTACAACGAGTTCTCCACCGAGCGCCGCTACGATCCGACGACCGGGGCTGACTTCTACCGGGTCGTGGCCGCGGCCACGGTCGGCACGCCGGCGCTGCCGGCCACGGGCTTTGCCCCGGGGCGGGTGACGGCGCAGTCGGCGCCGCCCGGAACAGGCGAGTACCAGCCCATGGACGGGGTGCGCCTGGTCATCCCCGCGCTGGGTGTGGACGTGCCCGTGGTCGGCGTCCCGACCGATGACCAGGGTTGGGACCTGAGCTGGCTGGGCGCCCGCGCCGGCTACCTGCACGGTACGGCCTACCCGACGGTGCCCGGCAACAGCGCGCTGACCGCGCACGTCTACCTGCCCGACGGCCGGCCGGGACCGTTCGTGCGCCTGGCGACTCTGGGCTGGGACGACGAGATCATCGTTGTGCTCAACGGGCTCGAGCACATCTTCCGCGTGCGGCAGGTGCTGCGCGTGGGGCCGGACGATCTCTCAGTCCTGCAGCACGAGGAATACTCCTGGCTGACGCTGATCACGTGCCAGGGATTCGACCAGGCGCGCGATGCGTATCGGTGGCGTGTTGCTGTGCGCGCAGTCCTGGTTGAGGTCCATTCCCCATAGACTAGCCCAGCGGTTGTGTGCGGCTGCACAAACACAGTTGCGCTCGAGGCCGGATCGCCGCCGACGGCTCGAGGTGCGCGTTGACGCCGCTGTAAAGCTGTGTTATTGTACGGACTGCCCATGCGCTCCGGGTTGATCCGCCTGCTCTGACACGCCCGTCCGAGATTCGCACTCCAGCGAGTTCGGACGGGTTCGCATTTCGGCAGGATCGCTCCCCGGGAAACGCATCATGGGCGACTTGGAGGAAGAAGAGAAATGGACGCCGATGCGAGTCGTGTGACTGGGACAGTGAAGTGGTTCAGCCGGGTGAAGGGATACGGCTTCATCGCACCCGACGATGCCACCAAGGAGATCTTCGTCCACTTCAGCGGGATCGAGGGCGAGGGTTACCGCAATCTGGAGGAGGGCCAGCGGGTGAGCTACGTGGTTGAGGACACGCCCAAGGGGCCGCAGGCCGCCAGCGTGCGCATCGTTTCGGCGCCGGAGGACCAACCCGCCGCGTGAGTCTGTGGCCGGACAACCACGATTCTGCCCCGCCGGTCGCGCGCCGCGCCGACCGGCGGGTTCGTTTTCAGGCGGGGTCGGTCATCGGTCTGATACAATACGCGTGTGGGGATCCTGTACCTGGTGGCGACACCCATCGGCAACCTGGAAGACATCACGCTGCGCGCGCTGCGTGTCCTCAGCCAGGTGGATCTGATCGCCGCTGAGGACACCCGCCATACGCGTAATCTGCTGGCTCATTATCAGATCCCCGCTCGATTGATCTCCTACCACGAACACAACAAGCTGGCCAGATTGGGCGCGGTCCTGCAGGCGTTGAGTCGCGGCGACGTGGCGCTGGTCTCCGACGCGGGAACGCCCGGGCTTTCCGACCCAGGCTACGAGCTGGTGCGAGCGGCGATCGAGGCCGGCCATGCGGTCAGCCCGGTGCCGGGCGCCTCGGCGCCGACCGCGGCACTGGTGGCCTCCGGCCTGGCGACCGACGCCTTCGTGTTCCTCGGCTATCTGCCGCGGCGTGCGCTTGAGCGACGGCGGGCGTTCGAGGCCCTGGCGGCGGAGCGCAGAACGGCTGTGGCTTTCGAGGTGCCCCATCGCCTGGACGAGTCGCTGGCAGATCTGGAAGCGGTCCTCGGCCCGCAGCGGCCGATCGCCGTCTGCCGGGAGATGACCAAGTTGCATGAGCAGATCTTTCGCGGCGAGGTGGCCGAGGTGCGCCGGACCTTCGAAACGCAGCCGCCGCGCGGCGAGATCACATTGGTGATCGGCGGCGGCGCGGAGGTCGGGCGCTGGTCGGAAGCGGCGGTGCGGTCGGCGCTGGCGGAGAAGCGGCAGGCAGGATTGGGCCGCTCGGAGGCGGCCCGGCAGGTGGCCGCCGCCAGCGGATGGGAACGCCGCCGGGTCTATCGCCTGGGAGGAGAGAGCGAATGAACCTGGACGACCTTGACGCCTTCCGGCGCTTCGACCCGCAGGACATGCTCGGGCAGATCGATGCGCTTCCCGACCAGCTGGAGCGGGCCTGGGAGATCGGTCAGGCTGCGCAACTGCCGGAGTGGAGCGGGGTGCGCCAGGTGGTCGTGTGCGGGATGGGCGGATCGGCCATCGGCGCCGACCTGCTTTCCGCGTTCGCCGCCCCGCTGGCCTCAGTGCCGATCCACGTCTGGCGCAACTATGACCTGCCGGCCTGGGCCAGCGGAGAGGCGACGCTTGTGATCGCCTCGTCGCATTCGGGCAACACCGAGGAGACGCTCTCGGCTTTCGAGCTGGCCCGCCAGCGCGGGGTGCGCCTTCTGGCAGTCTCGACCGGCGGCGAGCTCGGGCGCCGCGCCGCGGCCGAGGCCATTCCGCACTGGCGCTTCGAGCACCGTGGCCAGCCGCGCGCCGCGGTTGGATTCTCGTTCGGGCTGCTGCTGGCCGCGCTGTCGCGGCTGCGGCTGCTCCCGGTCGAGGCGGGCGCGGTGACCGAGGCGGCCGCTGCCATGCGGGCGCAGGCGGAGCACTTGCACGCGCCGGTGCCGGCGGTGCATAACCCGGCCAAGCGCATGGCCGGGCAGTTCGTCGGGCGCTGGCCGACGATCCTGGGAGCCGATCTCCTCGGGCCGGTGGCGCGGCGTTGGCGGACACAGGTCGCCGAGCTCTCCAAGGCTTTGGCGCAGTTCGAGGAACTGCCCGAGGCCGATCACAACATGGTCGCCGGAGTCGTGAATCCGGAGGCGCTCTTCGGCCAGACCATGGTCGTTTTCCTGCAGGCTTCGCACAATCATCCCCGCAACCGCCTGCGGGTCGCCGCCACGCGTGAGACGCTGATGGTCGAGGGCTTCAACACCGATGTGGTCGAAGCCGCCGGCGGCTCACGCCTGGCCCAGCAATGGACATGCCTGCATTTCGGCGACTACACCGGCTATTACCTGGCCATGGCCTACGGCGTGGACCCGACGCCGGTGGAGGCCATCGAGGGGTTCAAGGCGCGGCTGGGGAAAGGCGATCCCTGACAGCCGAGTGCATTGCAGGGGGGAGCGCTGGCTGTCCGCCTCCCCGAGTCTTTGACGCCTGCCGAAGCAGCAGATTGGGTGGTAAGCCTCAGGCCGAGCCTGAATCTCCGGGCTGCGGGCAAGGATCCATACGGAGCCGTCTTCCAGCCTCAGTGAGAAGGCGAAGGCGGCCATGCCGCCGCCCTGCGCACTACCTGCGACGCATTCGTGCTTACAGCGGTTCGCCCGCAGTAGGCGGGCCGATCAACGCCAAGTCGAGCCCCGTCTTCTCTTCGGGCGTCGGTCTGCGGGCCAGGCCTCAAGGCACGAACGGCGGCAGCTGCACGACCTTCCACTCGCCGTCAGCCCGGCGCACGACGTAGTCGAACTCGTTCGTGCGCTGGCCGGTATCGACCTCGCCGCAGCAGGGCCCGATCTCGAACAGGCTTCCATCGGCGTTGGAGAACTGCACGCGGAAGCGGACTCCGCCGTCATCCAGCACGTCGCGGCTGACGATCTCCCGGATCGGAAGGCAGACACCGCCGTTCTGCGTGCACCAACGTTCAAACAGCTGGCCGTGGTCCTGCGGGTCGATGTCCGGGTTGATGGCCGAGAGCTCCTCGAAATCGCCGGCGTACAGGTCGGCGGCATCGTCGAAGCGAGCCTCATTCAGCGCGGTGAAGTACTCCTGGAGGGCCGCTTCCGACTGCGCCACCTCGTCGCCGGCACATCCGGGAAGCACGGCGAGCAGCCCCGCCGCCAGCAAGACCGACAAAGCCTTCATCCGAGAGCCCATGGCGTCACTCCTGCACTCCGCGATGAGCGCGCCGCGGCT
>Ga0105100_10002060_pt1 | contig 11752 bp, 9 predicted proteins | sample PPLLak12cMay2015_2_FD_87033 | JGI IMG/M metagenome (GOLD analysis project Ga0105100, IMG submission 87033) | Freshwater sediment microbial communities from Prairie Pothole Lake near Jamestown, North Dakota, USA - PPLs Lake P8 Core (1) Depth... | ecosystem: Environmental > Aquatic > Freshwater >... | reverse complement strand
TGGAACAGCTCCTGTTGAAAGGTGGCCGGCAGGCCATCCGTTGAAATCGTCGCCGCACGCGGGGGAAGCCGAAAGTCTGCCGCTGCGAATATAGCGGGAGTCTAGCTTAATCAAGGCGGGATAAAGGGTCAAGGCTCAAGACCGGGAAACTTGGAGGTCCTGCTCTTCACAGCTCGATGGATAGGATGATATCAGTAGAAATGGCAGGTGCTCAAAATATTACCGGCAAATGAAAACACACTATTGACAATTGAAAAGATAAGATTTCTTATATGCGGCTAGAACGGCATGGGGGAAGGTTTCGAAGGAATATACACCGGCGTTGAATCAATGGAGTGACCGAGCAGGGGCTATCAGCAGAAGGTTTTTCCGTTCATTTTCTTATCAACACTTTGACGAGGAGCGAGAATCAGCATGAAGATGCATCGACTGTCCCCGGGAAGACGATACATCGTGGCGCCGTTGCTGGCTTTGGCCATGACGGTATTTCTCTCTTCGTGCTCCGTGCTCAAGTCCTGGTTTGGGACTGAATCGGAGATCAAGGTTGCGAAACCCGTTTCGTGTCCCGTCGACATTTCGCCTCCCCCCATGGGGCCTTACAAAGAAGTGAGACTGGACACCCCGGCATCGGCTGTGTGCCAACCCCAGCTTTACGTCATCAAGGGTGAGAGAAGGCTTCTGGTTGTCGACAATGACATCCTGGTTCGGGACTACAAGATAGGTTTAGGGCCCCGTACCTTCGGGGACAAGTATTTCCGGGGTGATGGGAGAACGCCGGAGGGCGAGTTCTTCATCTGCGTCAAAAACCCCAACAGCAGGTTCTACAAATCCCTGGGTCTGAGCTATCCAGCTCCTCATCATGCCGAGAGGGCCCTCCTCACCGGAAGCATCACTCTGGACCAGTATCGCCACATCATCGAGGCCAATGAGCACCGGAATCGGCCGCCACAGAATACGGTCCTGGGCGGGGAGATTTTCATCCACGGCGGCGGAGCCCACGAGGATTGGACTCTGGGTTGTGTGGCTCTGTACAACTCGGCCATGGAAGAATTGTTTCAAATCGTACCCGTCGGAACCCCCGTTAAGATCCTTCCCTGAAATCCTTCCTGGAGGGCTCGATCCTGCTTCTCTGCGTGCGAGCCCTCATGCATAGCCAAACGGGGTTGACGGGGAATTGGATGCAGCCCCTCATCTGTCTCTGCTCACTCACCTTTCCATGCACGTCTGTCAGCGGACCTTGGGGCTGCATGTGGCACGTCTGCCTTTCCAATGATGGGGCGTTTCCGGCAGGCGTTGCGGATCATGTGCCGGCCAACCTGTTTTCGCCCTGCACACCTCTGGCGACGTTGGCCGCCTTGAGGGGTTAAAAGCCGTGCCACGGAGTGCTGAGTTTGACAAGAGGAAGATCCACGGTTAATATCTATGTGCTAGCTTAGCCGTTAGGGGTGCTCATTTCGTGGGCTGAGATCACACCCTTAATACCTGATCTGGACAACACCAGCGTAGGGAAACGGTCGGCGATATGGGATCATTCCCGATCAATCCGTTTCACCGCTTCCCCCGCCGGGAAGCTTTTTTTTTGGGGCTGAGATATGGGACACGGCCTGTCGGACCCTCAGCGCCGCTTCTTTCGCCGCAATCTTCTCCTCGAAGATATTGGGGAGGCGGGGCAGGAGAAGCTTCTGAAGAGCCGGGTGCTCCTGATCGGGCTGGGCGGATTGGGCAGTCCGGCACTGCTTTATCTCACCGCGGCGGGCGTTGGTGAGATCGTGATCGTGGATATGGATCGGGTGGAGGAGTCGAACCTTCAGCGTCAGGTCCTCTATGGAGAGAAAGATTGCGGCCGCCGCAAGACGACATGCGCCCATGAGCGAGTCGTTCAGATTCGAAGGGATGTGCGTGTTGTAACCCGCGATGAGAGGTTTTCTGAGGCCAACGCCGCAGAGATCCTGTCAGACTGTCATTTTGTCATCGAGGCCACGGACAACCTGGAATGCAAATTCCTGGTGAATGATGCCTGCGTTGCCTTGAACAAGCCCTTTTCGCATGCAGGGGTGGCGGGGCTTCAGGGCCAGACCATGACCGTCCTGCCGGGAAAGGGGCCGTGCGTGCGATGCGTGTTCGGCGACCTTCCCAATGCGGGAGGCTTGGATACTCCTGTCGAGCAGGGAATTCTCGGCCCCGTGGCTGGCGTCATGGGGGCTCTTCAGGCCGTTGAGGCCATCAAATACCTGGTGGGCTTCGGCGAATTGCTCGTGGGCCGCCTGTTGACCTGGGATGCTCGCGGGATGGTTTTCCGGGAGGTGCGGCTTCCTGCTGAGCCAGGCTGTGAGGTGTGTCGAAACAGGAAACCTGCAACTTGAGACTTGAAACTGATTCCAAGGGATATCATCGAATGCCTGACAATCCACTGGTCATTGCGGGAAGGGCCTTTCGGTCGCGCCTGTTGCTGGGCACGGGAAAATTCGCATCGTCGGCCGTCATGCGGGAAGCCATCGAGGCTTCAGGGGCTGAGATCGTGACCGTTGCGCTGCGAAGGGTCGAGCTGGAGAATCCTCAGGACAGCATCCTGAGCGCCATCGACACGGAGCGGTTTCTCCTCCTTCCCAACACTTCGGGGGCCAGGGATGCCGCCGAAGCGGTGAGATTGGCGAGGATGGCCAGGGCGGCCGGATGCGAGCCATGGGTCAAGCTGGAGGTGACTCCGGATCCGCACTACCTGCTGCCTGACTCCGTGGAGACCTTGAAAGCCGCCGAGATTCTGGTGAAGGACGGTTTCATCGTCCTGCCTTACATCCATGCCGATCCTGTGCTGGCCAAACGGTTGGAGGATGTCGGTGTGGCGACGGTGATGCCCCTCGGCAGCCCCATCGGTTCCAATCGCGGCATCAGGACTCGGGATTCCATCGAGATCATCATCGAGATGGCCGGTGTTCCGGTGGTGGTCGATGCGGGGCTGGGGGCTCCATCCCATGCCGCCGAAGCGCTTGAAATGGGGGCGGATGCCGTCCTGGTCAACACCGCCATTGCTGTGGCGGGTGACCCCGTGGCGATGGCGCGGGCGTTCAGAAAAGGGGTCGAGGCGGGTCGTGAGGCTTTTCTGGCCGGCCTTGGAGCCTCGAGGAAAACGGCCGAAGCATCGAGTCCCTTAACCGGCTTTTTGAGATCGTGAACCGGGATCGTGAACCGGGATCGTGAACCATGAGCTTTCATGACATTCTGAAATCCTATCGATGGCAGGAGGTTGGCCAGGAATTCCTGGCCTGCGGCGAGGCAGACGTGCGCCGGGCCCTGGCCGCGCGCAATCCGATGCCCGAGCACCTGATTCCGCTCCTTTCGCCTGCGGCTGAACCCTTCCTGGAAGAGATGGCCCAGAGGGCGCACCGGTTGACAGAGCAGCGATTCGGTCGAGTGATCAGTCTGTTTGCGCCCGTCTACGTTTCCAACGAATGCATCAACTCCTGCGTCTACTGTGGATTCAACCGCACCAATCCGGTGAGCCGCCTGACATTGACTCCGCAGCAGGTGGAGGCCGAGGGACGCCTCCTGCATGATCTGGGGTTTCGGCATGTGCTCCTCGTTTCCGGAGAAAACCCCCATGTGGTCACGCTGGAATACCTGACCTGGGTGGTCGATCTGCTGCGTCCCCTGTTCTCGTCCATCTCCATCGAGATCTACCCCATGGAGAGGGATGAGTACGAAGAGCTCATCGATCATGGAGTGGATGGATTGGTGCTCTACCAGGAGACCTACGACGAAATCCGATATCCCGAATTTCATCCCCGGGGGCGGAAGAAAGATTTTCGGTGGCGCCTGGAAACTCCTGAGAGGGGTGGGAATGCAGGCTTCCGGAGGCTCGGTATCGGGGCACTGCTCGGACTGGGGGATTGGCGTGCGGAGGGCTTCTTTCTCGGCCTGCATGCGCGTTACCTGTTGAAGACATTCTGGAAATCCCATGTCACGGTCTCCTTTCCGCGATTGAAGCCGGCGGCCGGAGGATTTGCACCGCCATATCCTGTGACCGATGCTCACCTGGTGCAACTCCTGGTGGCATTGCGGCTAATCCTCCCGGATGTGGGGTTCACGCTATCGACGCGGGAGCCCGCTCATCTGCGTGACCACCTGGTCCCCCTCGGCATCACCACCATGAGCGCCGGGTCGAGCACAGAGCCGGGCGGGTATTCGCATGCCAGGGAGGCCGAGGCTCAATTCCAGGTTGCCGACGAGCGGTCGCCGGAGGAGATTGCGGAACTGATCCGTCAAAAGGGCTATGAAGCCGTGTGGAAGGATTGGGACCCCGCCTTTCTGGAGCGGCAGGCCGCCGGGGAGTGATTTGGCGGGTGGGTGATCCTTTGTCCGAGCGGGATTTGCCGCGCTCGGATGGATTCACCAGTAGTACATCTCTACAGAATTGAATGACCGGTTGAGTCGTCATTCCCGCGTGTCCCTGGCGGGAATTCAGAGGCCTTCAAATCCCTGGATCCCCGCCAAAAGCATGCGGGGATGACGTGCTTATTCAATGGACACTTTATTCTGTGGATTGTACTGAGGGCGAATCCTCTGGAATGTTACAGCCAGGCTCAGAAAGGGCGCTGTTTCATGCGTGTTACAGTGAACGGGAAAGAGATGCAGCTTGAAGATCAGATGAGCATCGCTGGGTTTCTGGAGAGCCTTGGGGTGAATCCCAAGGGGGTGGCGGTGGAGCGAAACCTCACCATCGTCGATCGCGATCGCTATGTAGCGGAAGCCATCCAGGAGGGCGACTCCATCGAGATCATCCGGTTCGTTGGCGGCGGTTAGGAAGGTTTCGGGATGGGAAAGAAGGACAGGGCCAATTCATGAATCGCGCGATTCGAAAGAGCATGTTCGAGGCGGTGGACATCTACCCGGTGACCTGTGAGAAGCTCTCCGCAGGGCGATCCAACCTGGAAGTTCTGGAAGGGGTTATCCAGGGAGGGGCCCGGATCGTCCAATTGCGGGAGAAGGAAGCGACGAGCCGCGAGCTCTATCGGCAGGCCCTGCTTTTCCGTGAGATCACTGCCGGGGCGGGTGTTCTTCTGATCATCAACGATCGCGTCGACATTGCCCTGGCTGTCGATGCCGACGGTGTGCACCTGGGGCAGGGCGATCTTCCCCTGGATGCCGCCAGGAAGCTCGGGCCGGAGCTGATCATCGGCGCCTCCACCCATTCGCTGGAGGAGGCGGTTCGCGCCCAGGACGAGGGGGCGGACTACGTCAACATCGGCCCCATCTTCCCGACGAGCACCAAGGAAGGAGCCAGGAAGTTCCTGGGGCCTCAGGCCATTTCCGCCATCAGTCCCAGTCTGGCCATCCCCTTCACGGTCATGGGCGGCATCCACTCCCAAAACCTTCCTGAAGTCATCCGACACGGGGCTCGAAAGGTCGCCATGGTCACCGAGATCACCCAGGCCCCCGATATTGCCGAAACGGTCAGGACGTTGCGCGAGGCGATCCGGGTTTGAGGTTTTCTAGTTTCTGGTTTCTGATTGGGACTGGCGAAAGTCTACATTCCCCCCTTGGAGGGAGGAGGGCTTCGAAATCCTACCCTTCATTGCAGCCCGACGGTCACCGCAACCGGCAAGCAGCAGCTAGAAACCAGAAACTAGAAACCAGAAACTAGAAACTAGAAACTAGAAACTAGAAACTAGAAACTAGAAACCGCCTTGCTTGAAATAGCTCCGAAACTGCTCCGCCAGGGCTTCGGGGCGTCGGACGATGATTTCATTCCGGAGGAGCTTCTGGAAGTAGTAGTCGTCCGTTCGGTGGTGTGGCATCATGTTCTGCCGGTTGATCAGGCGCAGCATGCACCGGAATTCGGGGGTGCTCGTCCCGAGAGGGCCGCTGAAGCAGGAGAAGTTGAAGGTTGAGCAACCCAGATCCTGGTAGGCTCGGAGGATCCCGGAGAGGCCTTCCGCCATGTCGCGTATGTCATCCTCCGTCCACTGGAGGAAGTTTTCCCGCTCGGTCCAGACGGCGTTCACCTCGTTGACCCCCAGGGGAGAGAACGCCGTGAGCCAGTGACTGTTTCCCATGATCGCAATATTGCGCGCGCCTTCGTTCCACTCCTTTTCCATCAGATCCTGCCAGTAACAGGTCCCGTGCTGAGCGTGATAATGCCGGCTTGCATCCAGCAACAGCTGGTGATGTGTGCCGGGGTGGGGAGAGCCGAGAACCTGGAGGTGCGGGTGCACGACGCTGGCGCCGGCGGGCGGGAGGTAGTTGGCGTTCAGGGTGAAATAGGCCATTTCCGGGTTGGACGCATGGCAACGGGCGATGAAGTCCACGGATGCCGATATGGCGTCGTACAGGAGCGCCGGTGGAAAGTCATCAAGATCCCGGTAGTGGCGATTCCCCACCATGACGACGGCGTGATAGGCCGCCAGGGGAAAGAGGTTCGGAAAGAGAACCGTCTCTCCACGCACCAGCCGTCCTTCGGGGAGGAGATTCACGGGATATCGGGGTGTCGTTTCCCTCCAGCGTCCTTCGCAGAGAAAACAGTTTTTTTGGGTCTCTTCGGCACGCTGGGCGACATAAGACCGATCCGTTTCCGGAAAGAGGATGGAGACTTTGTCCTCAAGAGCGCCGTTGAAAATCGATTGATGACCGGTCAAGGGATCCAGGCGCACCTGGATGTTCTGGGTGTCCAGATCGCCGCCCTTGAGGGGATTATGAAACGGAGCTTGCTGATGCCGCTGTAAGAACGCGATTTGTCCCATGAGCTTGGACCCCTTCTTGATATCGGCTATTTGTAATCTCTGTGGCAGGCGACCATGCGGGTCTGCAGGTCCCGGATTTCGTGGATGGCCGCCTCTTTGCGGCCATCCCGAATGGAGCGAAACAGGTTCTCCATGTGGTCGAGATATTCGCGGGCCGCTCGATCCCATTCGGGCTCGGCGTGGGCAGCGAAGGCGCGGGAGAGTCTGTCGAATTCGGCCAGCAGCCGTTCGTCGGGGAGGTCCCCCTGGTGGACGGCCAGTTTAACGGCCCGAAATGCTCGGGCCAGATCCTTCTTGAGCTGCTTGAAACTCGATGGAAGCGGGCTGGCTTCACGCGGAGACTCTGCCCATTCCCGGCCTTCTGGCGCTGCCCATCGCCACTCCAGCCTGTATGCAACGCTGTGCTTCTTGTCTTTGAGGCTCAATTTCACTTCAAGAGATTCGGGAACCTCCAGCAGCTCGGACCCAAAAGGAATGTTACCCTTCCGCAGATGCGAGGCCAGGTTCTCGAGATAATCCGCCAGTCCATCCCTACCATAGGCCATCATGATCTTCTTTCCCATGATTGGTCAAACCTCCCTCTCAATGAGTCATTGCCTTCTGCCTGGCGAGCCCCGGTCTGGAGTCCCTTGAGTGGTCGGGAAACCTTCTGATGACGCCGCCATGGATGGAGCGACTGCCTGAGCTGAGCCGGGAGCAGGCAAACGGAGGCAGAAGGCAAGGCTCAGCAGGGAGGCGGCCAGTGTACACCAGAAAACCCACTCGACGCCGCTCTCCACAGCCTCCTGCAGCGCGCGGAGCACGCCGGCCGAAAGGTTCTCCTGAAAATTCGGGTCGAAGAGGGTTTCGATGTTCCGGCTGAGGTGGGCTCCCAGATCATGAGGGAATTCGTGGCCCATCGAAGACCCGCGCAGAGCGTTCAGGGTGCGACCCAGGTGCAGGCTCACCACGCTGCCGCAGATCCCGATCCCGATGGTCCCGCCCAGGGTCCGAGCAAACTGCTGTGAAGAAGTGGCGACCCCCAGGTCCGATTCATCGAGGCTGTTTTGGACCGCCAGCAGGGTGGCGATGGAGACGAATCCCATGCCCATACCGGCCAGGGCCAGAGCCATTGAGCATTCCAGCAGGGTCGTGGACCTGGTAAACAACAGCATCCAGCATGAGCCCGTCGCGAGTATGAGGGAGCCCAGAATGGAGAGCGGTTTTTCGCGCTGCCGGTTCACGAGGCGGCCACAGAGAAAGGCTCCCGCAGACCATGCCAGGCTCAGGGACACCATGGTGATGCCGAGTTGTGCCGGTGTTTTGCCCAGGGCTCCCTGAATGTAGAGTGGCGTGTAGGCGGAAAGGGAGAATATCGCGACGCTGCTGAAGAAGGCGGAAGCATTGGCCATGCTGAACCCGCGCACTCGAAAGAATCTCAGGTCCACAATGGGCTCGGCGGCATGCTTTTCAGCATACACGAACCCAGCGCCTGCCACCACCGTCAGCAGACTCAGTGCGGCAATTTCGAAGGACAGCCAGGGATAGTTGCGGCCGCCCAACATGCATACCACGAGCAAGCAGATGACGGAGCTCGAGAGCGTGGCTGCCCCAAGGTAGTCGATGGGCGCTTTCGGCTTCCTGACGCGTGTGTCCCTGAGGAAGAGAAGGATTCCGAGAAGCGCGAGCGAACCCAGAGGCAGGTTGACATAGAAGATCCATCGCCAGGAGAGCCACGTGATGACAAATCCCCCCAAAGCCGGTCCAAGAATGCTGGCGAGCCCCCAGACGAAACTGATGAGCCCCATCATCTTGCCTCGCATGGCAGGCGGCGAATGATCCGAGACCACGATATACGCCAGGGCGAAGGTTCCGCCGGCGCCAATCCCCTGAAAGGCACGGAAAGCAATGAAGTGGACCATGTTGCCGACCAAGCCGGCAAGCACCGAACTGATGATGAAGACGGAGATGGCAATGATGTAGAGAAGCCTGTTGCTGAACAGGTCGCACAGTTTGCCGAAGATAGGCAGCGCGATGGCGCGCGTCAGGAGATATGCCGAAAAGGCCCAGCTGTAAAGGTGAAGCCCGCCGACGTCGGCCACAATGGTCGGCATGGCCGCCCCCACCACGAGAGCGTCCAGGGCCCCGAGAAATAAGGCAAGCATCACTGCGGCGACGAGGAAAAAGCGGCTGGTCCTGCTGAGGTCTGTCAAAGGATTCCCCGTGGTATTTCGCAAGTCCGCAGTCACTTTGCACGAAGGACCGCAGGGACTCGTATAGATCTGTTTGCTTATTTGGAGGCCGTCCCCTGTGTCAAGTGAAGACCGATCCCAACAACACTCCCAGCAAGTTGCTGCGAACCGAATCCTCGAACTCATGCCACGTTGAGCTGTTCTTCTGCAAGCAACAATTTTGTTTGTCACTTGAAAACTGCTTTACAGGAGCAAGGTTTCAGAATGGATACCTTTCGCCTGGAAGTCGTGGTAAATTGCAGAGAAGAACGGCATTTGATGGAAATCGAAGCGTCTTATCAAAAGCCAGAGTCAATGAAATACGCAAATTCAAAGAACGGCCTACGTGAATCGGTTCGCTTGCCACTCAGAATTGCAGCGGTTTACTGCGCTGTCGGCGCTCTGTGGATCCTGCTTTCGGACAAGATCCTTGAAATCCTCGTCCACGATGCGGCGGCGTTCACACGGGCGGCCATCATCAAGGGCTGGGTGTACGTTGCCGCAACGGCCTGGATGCTTTATGCCCTCATGAGGCGCGGTGTGTCGCGGATCGAGCGTTCGGAAGCGGAGGCCCGCTTGAGCGAGGCCCATTACCGGGAGCTCGTGGAGAGTGCCAACAGCATCATCATGAGGCGTGATGTCGAGGGGCATGTCACGTTCGTCAATGAGTTTGCTCTCAGGTTCTTCGGTTACGGCAGGGACGAAATCCTGGGAAGGAACGTCGTCGGGACCATCGTGCCCGAGGTGGACAGTTCGGGGCGAAATCTGAGAGAAATGATCGAGGACATCGGAAGGCATCCGGAGCGATACACGAACAACGAAAACGAGAACATGCGCAAGGATGGTACGCGGGTCTGGATTGCCTGGACCAACAAGCCCATACGGAATGACCGGGGTGAGATTGCGGAGATTCTTTGCATCGGCAATGACATCTCCGAGCGCAAGCGGGCGCAGGAAGTGCTCCATCGCTACGAGCTTCTGGCGGGTCACAGCCGCGATATCATCCTCTTCATGCGGCGGGACGACGGGCGAATTCTGGAAGCCAACCTGGCTGCCGAAAAGGCTTACGGATACAGCAGGGATGAACTGTTCCAGCTCACGGTCCATGATCTTCGAGCCGTTGAGGACCAGGGATTGACCGCCGAGCAAATGGCGCAGGCAGACACCAGGGGAATCCTCTTTGAAACGGTGCACCGGCGCCGCGACGGCAGCACCTTCCCGGTTGAGGTCAGCTCCAGGGGCGGGAACATCGGCGGCAACCGCATGCTCATCAGCGTGGTGCGCGACATCACCTCGCGCAGAACGGCTGAAGAAGAGCTGAGGGCTCATGAAGAGCGTCTTCGATTGGCCATGGAAGCGACTCAGCAGCGTTGGTTCGATGTGAGCCTGAAGACGGGAGAGGTCAGCGTCAGCGCGGAATACGTCCGCATCATCGGGTATGAGCCCGAGGAGTTCCAAACGGATCTCGAGAGCTGGGTCAACAGAATTCATCCGGAGGACCGGGATGGCGTTCTCAGAGCCTTCAAGGAATGTCTGGGGACGGGCATCTCGCGCACCATGGAGTACCGTCGGCAAACGAAGACCGGCGAATGGAAGTGGATCCGATCCATAGGAAAAGTCGTCGAGTACGACTCAGAAGGAAGACCTCTTAGAGTGGCCGGGACTCACGCAGACATCTCTTTTCGCAAGCATGCCGAGCAGGCCTTGCGGGAGAGCCAGGAAAGGTTCCGGGAATTGACCGAGCTCCTGCCCGAAACGATATTCGAAATGGATGCAAAGGGAAACCTCACCTTCGTGAATCAAAAGGCCTTCGAGCATTTCCATCTTTCCCGCGTGGAATTCGAGGCGGGGATGAGCGGCTTCGAGCTTTTCTTTCCCGAAGATCGTCCGCGGGCCATGGAGAACATGGCGAGGGTCCTGGACGGTGAGAAGCTGGGGCTCACGGAATACAACATGTTGAGGCGCGACGGGAGCACTTTTCCCGCCATTCTGAACACCTGTCCCAAGTATCGGGATGGGGCGCCCGTGGGACTCATTGGCATCGTGATCGACATGACGGAGACCAAAAAGCTGGAGTCACAGCTCCGGCAGGCCCACAAGATGGAAGCCATTGGTACCCTGGCCGGAGGCATCGCCCATGATTTCAACAACCTCCTTCAGGCCGTTCAGGGCTACGCCGAGCTTCTGCTCCGTAAGAAGGGAGAGGGTCAGGAGGGAATTCGGGAGATCGAGGCAATCGGCCGTGCCGCCCGGCGTGGAGGCGAGCTCACCCGCCAGCTCCTGACCTTCAGTCGTAAGTTGGAGTCCAGGCTGCAGTCCGTCGATCTGCATCTGATCCTGGACAGTGTGAGGATGCTCCTGGAGCGGACCATCCCCAAAAGGATCGCCATTGAGCTCCATGCTGCCGAGGATATCTGGCGTGTCCATGCCGATGGCTCCCAGCTCGAACAGGTCCTCATGAACCTCGCGGTGAATGCGAGGGATGCCATGCCCAATGGGGGCACTCTCGAAATCGAAGCGAGCAATGTCGTGGTGGATGAAGGCTCTCGAAGCGGCCAGCCTGAATTGACACCCGGGAAGTATGTGCTCATCAGGGTTTCGGACACGGGGCACGGGATGGACCGGGCCACCCTGGAGCACATCTTCGATCCCTTCTTCACCACCAAGGAAGTGGGAAAGGGCACGGGCCTTGGCCTGGCCATGGTCTACGGCATCATCAAGAATCACCACGGAGAGATCACCTGCCAGAGCCAACCGGGCGCCGGCACCGCCTTCGAGATCCACCTTCCCGCCATCGATGGCGAT
>Ga0105100_10002058_pt1 | contig 11757 bp, 9 predicted proteins | sample PPLLak12cMay2015_2_FD_87033 | JGI IMG/M metagenome (GOLD analysis project Ga0105100, IMG submission 87033) | Freshwater sediment microbial communities from Prairie Pothole Lake near Jamestown, North Dakota, USA - PPLs Lake P8 Core (1) Depth... | ecosystem: Environmental > Aquatic > Freshwater >... | reverse complement strand
CATGACTCGAAGGTCCTGGAGATCGGATGCAGCTTCGGGCATATGACCTCGCTGCTGGCGGCCCGGTTCAAGTGCCTGACCGCGGTGGACCTGTCCCCCAACAGCATCGCCGTGGCCGCGAAGAGGCTTGAACACTACGGCATCACGAACGTGTCGTTTGTCGTCGATGATGCGGAACGCCTGACGAATCTGCCCGACGGAGCGTTCGACGTGGTCTTCTCATTCTCCACCATCCGGTTCTGTCCCAATCCACAGACCGCACTGAATGCGATTCACAGGAAACTCCGGCCGGGCGGCGTCGCCATCGTCGATTTTCCCAACAGGTATTCGCCCTGGCACGGCGGGATCAAGCGGCTGCTTCGCATCGCCCCGCACATCCATGATACGCTCTATACCAGGACGCAGGCGACGCAACTCTTCACGAACGCCGGATTCAGAGTCGACGCCATCAAGCAGTTCCTCTTCACGACCAAGCGGCTGCCCGCGATCCTGTTGCCCTTCTCCAAGGCGGTGGACGTCACGTTCGAGCGAATAGGCCCGCTTCGGCGTCTGGCCGGCATCATCATGGTCAAGGGAGTCCGCCCGTGACGAAGGCGAAGCTCGTATGGCCGCCGTACCCGTACAAGGCCGGTTTCTGCCTCACGGACGACACCGACGCGGCCACGTTCGAGCAGGTCAAAGTCGTCTATGATTTTCTGCTGGCCCACAGCTTCCGCACGACCAAGACAGTCTGGGCATTCAAGCCGATGGACCGCTGCGGCATCCCCCCGCTGCCGGACTCGGCGCTGCGCGGCATCACACTGGAAGACCCGAGCTATCTCGACTACTGCCGCAAGCTGCATGAGAACGGCTTCGAAATTTGTCTTCACGGGGCCTCCGCGGGCAACAACCCGCGCGAGTACACGCTCAAGGCCTTCGATTTCGTCGAACGTCACATCGGCCCGTTCGACACGTTCATCTGCCACGGCAAGAACGCAGACAACCTCTACTGGGAGCACAAGGTGACGTCGTTACCTGTGCTGAGGGGGCTTTTGGAGCGTCACTCGAAACACACGTGCAACGGGGAGATCGAGTCCAGCCCCTTCTTCTGGGGCGATCTGTGCAAAGAGAGAATCAGTCAGATCCGGCTGTTCCGAACGCGACGCATTGATACGCTGAGGAGCAACCCGTCGATGCCCTACTTCGACCGGCGCAAGCCGTACGTCAACGCGTGGTTCAGCGCCACCAAGCGGCGGATCATGGATTGCGCCACGCCGCATGCCCGGGCTACGCTCAAGCGCCACTACGGGCTCACGGTTCTGTACCAGTACCTGTTCCGATACACAGACCCGAAGACACTGATGCTCGACCCGCGATTCACAAAGGCAGTCAGTGATATCGCCGACGACCGCGAGATTCTCGTCGATACCGTCTCTCACATCATGCGACGACTCAGATTGATTCAAGGGGTGTTCCTCGCATACGACCGACACGGGTTCTGGCTCATCAACACGAATCACGAAGACATCCCCAACGTTCAGGTCGCGACCACAGGCCAAGTGCCCCGTGTATCTTCAGAGCACCCTGTGAATATCCACGAAGCCACCCTCGTACTGCCCGCCCTTCCCGCGCTGGGGATCGTGTTCGTCGAGACGGGCCGGGTGATCCGTTTCAGAGGGCAAAGGTGTGGAATGGTGGATAGGCACAGGCACGTGACATGGACGCTGCCGGCCGGTACGCTCTTTGTCAATCTGTCGCAGTCCCCCTGGGCGGTCGGCGACCTGTCAGTAAAGGCTCATTCGTTCGTCGCTCAGTGGCAACGGCGGTCAAACGATCGCGTCCCACTCTCCCATCTGACTACGAGGGAAGAACTCCGATTGGTCTTTGGCCAACTGTGGATTATCGCCCGCGAGATTCTGTTGAGGCGCCGGCCCATCGACGTGAACGCCTACCTCGACGACAGCAAGGAAATCAAGCTGGAGAACCATGACAACTGGTAGATCACCGCAGGCCGGCCGAAAAACAGTTGAGACAAGTCCCGGAATTGCTACAATAGTGGCACAACAGAATTGTCTGCACGGGACCTGGGTCGCGTCATCCGTGCAGGCTGTGGCATGTCTCCCCGGGCCACGGGAAGGGGTGAAGGAGCGGCAGTGAAAGTTCTTCTCATAGACCCACCGTTTTACAGGCTGATCGGCTTCTATAACCGGTATTTTCCGATCGGCCTGGTGAGTGTCGGGACGTCGCTCCGCGACGCCGGCCATGAGGTGATCGTCTATGATGCCGACATCAACGAGAATCCCTCGGTCATCGGCAATGCCTGCCTGACCCGGTACTACCAGCGATACCTCGATTCGTTCAAGCAGCCGGACAACCGCATCTGGACGGAGGTGCGGGAGACCCTCGTGGCAGGCAGGCCGGATGTGGTCGGCATCACGATGTGCACGGCTTATGCCGCCGCGGCTTTTCACGTCGCACAAATCAGCAAGGCCATCAACCCAGCCTGTCCGGTCATCGTGGGCGGGCCCCACGCCACCGTCAGAGCCGAGGAGGTCCTGCGAATCTGCCCCGCCGTGGACTTCGTCGTCAGAGGCGAGGGCGAAATCACGGCCCACGAACTGATAGCCGCGATTGCGGATTCACGTCACGACGCTAATCCGCAATCCGCAATCCGCAATCCGCAATTGCAGAGCATCCAGGGCCTCTCGTTCCGCGATGGCCAGACAATCCGCCACAACCCGCCGAGGGAGCGAATCCGCGACCTCGATGCGTTCGCCCCGCCCGACCGGGGTCTCATGATGAACAAGGCCCTGTACAGCCCGGAGGACATGGGGCTCATCATGACCAGCCGGGGTTGCCCTTTCTCGTGCACGTTCTGCGCCACGGACAGCAGGCAGGTCCGCTACCGCTCGATCGGGCACGTTCTGGGCGAGATCCGGCACGTCAGAGACACCTACGACACCGCCCATTTCACGCTCAAGGACGACTCATTCACCGTCAACAAGAAGCGGGTCACCGAGTTCTGCGACGCCTTGATTCGCGAGAATCTCCGCACCGGCTGGGAATGCAATACGCGGGTGGACCTGGTGACCGAGGACATGCTCAGGACGATGAAACGGGCCGGCTGCAACAGTGTGAAGGTGGGAATCGAATCCGCCAGCGAGCCGGTGCTCGAACGGATGAACAAGCGAATTACGCTCGACCAGGTCCGTGCGGCGGCCCGGCTTTTCCGCAAGGTCGGCCTCTACTGGACGGGGTACTTTCTGATGGGCACGCCCGGGGAAACGACAGAAGATATTTACAAGACGGTCGATTTCATGTATGAAATCAAGCCCGACTTCGCCGCCATAGGGGTCTACGAGCCGTTTCCGGAGACCATCATGTTCCATGATGGGATCCGGCGGGGCCTGGTCAAGCCGGATATGACGCTGGCAGATTTCTACGCCGTGCTGCCGAACGATTACTACAAGGCCGACCCCCGACGCCAGGTCGAGGCGATCGAGCCGGAGCAGTTCGAACGATTGGAGCAAGAAATCAAGGACAGGTTCTATGACTATAACAAGGGCTTGCGAAGGCTTCTCAGCCGGGCCCGGGCCAGAACAGTTCAGTACAGAAGGTCGCCTCGAGTGCTGGTGGCGGACTTCAAGAAGTACCTGAGCTGGCGATGAGGAAGGCATGAGAGTCTTTATCAGTGGTGTGGCAGGGTTCCTGGGCAGTCACTTAGCCGACGCGTTTCTGGCGGACAACCACCAGGTCGTCGGCTGCGACAATCTGACCGGGGGCTACCTGGACAACGTCCCTACGGCCGTTGAGTTCCACCACTACGACTGCAATTTCTACAACTCGATGGTGAAGATCATTCAGGGTTGCGACGTCGTGTACCACTGCGCGGCCGCGGCCTACGAGGGCTTGAGCGTCTTCAGCCCCTATTACGTGACCAAGAACATCGTCCAGGCCTCCGTGTCCATGATCACGGCCTCCATCGCCAGCCACGTGAAACGGCTCGTCCTGTGCTCGAGCATGGCACGCTACGGCACACAGGCCACGACGCCCTTCACGGAGGATATGACGCCCCGGCCGCAGGACCCTTACGGCATCGGCAAGGTCAGCTCGGAGATGTTCCTGCGGAACCTGGCGACCATCCACGGCATGGAATACGTCATCGCTGTGCCGCACAACATCATCGGTCCGCGGCAGAAGTACGACGACCCGTACCGCAACGTCGCCAGCATCATGGTCAATCTGATCCTGCAGGGCAAGCCGCCCATCATCTACGGCGACGGAACGCAGAAACGGTGCTTCAGCTTCATCCAGGACGACGTGGAGCTGCTCAAGAGACTGGCCACCGAGGACTGCGTCAACGGCGAGATCATCAACATCGGGCCGGACGACGAGTTCATCACGATCAACGACCTGGCCGCGACGATCGGCAGCATTCTGGGCGTGGACGTCAAGCCCGTCTATGTGAAGGCAAGGCCGCAGGAAGTGACCTGTGCCAATTGCTCCGCGGACAAGGCGCGTCGACTGCTCAGGTACGAGCCCCAGGTCAAGCTCCACGAGGGGCTGATCGCCGTCGTCGAGTATATCCGCCAGCGAGGTCCCAGACCCTTCAAGTACCACATCGACCTGGAGATCATCAACGACAAGACGCCCGATACATGGAAGAACAAGCTCTTCTAATGAAATAGGACACGCGCACGCATGAAGAGTGATTCCACGTTAGCCATCGTCATCATCAGCTTCAATGTCGAGAAGCTGCTCAAGGAGTGTATCGAATCGATCTATCGAGAAACGAGAGACGTTCGTTTCGAGATCTGGGTGATCGACAATCACTCGCAGGATACGAGCGTTCAGATGCTCAAACGGGACTTCCCGCGGATTCATCTCATCGAGAACGCCGACAACGTCGGCTTCACACGAGCCAACAACCAGGCGGTCCGGCAATGCCGGACGGACTACGTTCTGCTGCTGAACCCGGACACGCTCATCCGGGACGGCGCGCTCGACAAGATGGTGACGTTCATGGACGCGCATCCCGATGTCGGGGTCGCGGGCTGTCGCGTGGAGAACGAGGATGGGTCGCTGCAATTAGCCTGTCGCCGAAGCATTCCGTCGCCGTCCGTGGCGTTCTTCCGACTGACCGGACTGAGCCGGCTGTTTCCCCACAGCAAGCGGATGGCCAAGTACAATCTGACTTACCTCGACCCGACGAGATCGCACGAGGTGGACGCCGTATCCGGAGCCTTCCTGCTCATCCGTCGCCAGGCGATCGACCAGATTGGGCTGCTCGACGAGACCTTCTGGATCTATGGCGAGGACATCGACTGGTGCGTCCGGGCCAAAAAGGCCGGCTGGAAGGTCGTGTACTACCCGGACGCACACATCCTTCACTACAAGGGCGTGGGCTGCAGCACGAACAGCAGGAAGACCAGCTACGAATTCTATCGCGCCATGTACCTGTTCTATCGCAAGCACTTCGCCAAGGACCACTCCTTCATCGTGAATGGGCTCGTCTACCTGGGGATCTTCGCCAAGGCTCTCTTCTCGCTGAAGTGGTTCCTCCCCTCCGCCAGGGTCCGCGCCGGCCGTTAGCCTCTACGCCGATGGGTTTTGTAGATGGTCAGGATTCTGCCACGCCGGTCATTGACGGGAACCGAATACTCCTGTGACCAGTCGCTCGGGGGCGAGGCGCCCGCGTCCTGGCCGGCAATCCTCACGATGTAGTCCGCTCGTCGTGGGTCCACAGCGCCGTGATACACGAGCCCTGGCCGTTGCGCGTAAAATGTCAGGCGACTGTCCGGCACGGCGATCACGTCCTGGGCTCGCGTATTGTCACGTAACCACTCGATGGCTTTCATGTAACTGTTCTTGTCCGCCGACGGCGGTGTCAGGAGCTTCGGCAGGCAGATCGCGAGGCCGATGATCGCCAGGATGTGAAACCAGATGACGCGACGCCTGTCGGACCGTTCGTCCGGTCCGTCCCCCGAGGCGGTTCTGTGACTCAGCCAGTGTGCGATTCGCTCAAGGCCCACGGGTACGTAGAAGATCGTCAGGGCAACACAGGCCAGACAATACCGTCGTTCCACGCCGGGCGAGACCCACACGTACCGCCCGACGATCAGTCCCGCGTTGACCACGACGACCGCCGGGATGAGAACGCGTTCCAGCCGGCCCGCCTCGTGCCGCATGCGGTAATGAAGCCCCACGACCCACGGCGCCAGAAAGAACACCATCAGACTCTCGGCAAACGCGGCGAACAGCCTGTTCAGCGCTGCCGGCAACCGACTGAGGTCACCGCGTCCCGATTGCAGGCTGCGCAGCGCAGAGTATGGATGTGCAGGCGGCAGCGCCGGCGTGATCGGACTTGACGACGCCACGTCCGGCCCGGTGACGTCTATCTTCAGGAGCTGGCAGCTTTCCAGCTCGCCGTCGCTGACGACGAGATTGACGCCGTGCTCGCCGCGCTGGGCGGGGCCGGGTCGCCACCGCAGGGTCCTGCCGGTTATCAACATGCCGGCGGGAGCCTCGCCGGCCGCGTGCACATACCACGCGATTCCATCGTCCACCGCGTTGCCGTCAACGACAGACAAAGTCCCGGAGTTGTGGGCTATTGCCCACGAGTGTCCGGTTCGCTCGCTGCGGAACCGGCGCACCGGCACGACGTCGAGCGGCTGACGACCCGGCGCAAAGGCGTAGAACGCGATGCCCTCGTATGACCACAGGTCCGGCGGCGATTTTGCAGCCAGGGTGTCCTTCTCCGATGGGCTGATCGTGTAGAAGTGCCTCTGCATAGCCGACGACCAGAACCGGTGCACCGGTTCCAGCCCCGGTCGCGCATCGGCCTGTGCATAGGCGTAATACGCGATGCGCTCATACGTACGAACCGCCGGAGAGAACGCTTCGAGCAGCGTGTCTCTCTCGTCGTCGGAGATGGTCGTGAAGCAGGCGCCGCCAGCGGTCAGGCGAAACTGATAAACCGGCCGTGAGCCCACGGGGATGGCAGCCGGCGAGAACGTCAGCTCGCTGTCCTGCGGATCAGACACCTCGATGTCGATCTCCAGCCACTGGCCTTCTTGCACCCGGAACTCCAGCGCGCCGCGGCTGGCTCCCTTACCGCCGACGGACGTGATCACCGGCGGTAAGTTGAACGGGGGCCGTCGAAACTGAGGTGGAACCAGCGTGTCCGTCGCATAGACATAGGCCAGCACGGGGCCCGCGAATCCGACGAGCAGCAGGACGGCGGCCATGAGCGGTCCCGCCCGCGGAACCGGGCCGGCTCCTTCTGCTGTAGAGACGCAATATCTTGCGTCTCCGCGAAGCGCCACTGCAATCCCGAGCAGGCCGTACGCAATGAGCTGCACGGAAGCCGGCTGGGTCAAGTACGCCGCCACAGCGTCGAGTCCAACCAGCGCGAACATCCACCAGGCGCGCCACTGCAACCCCTGGTACAGAAGCCAGAAGCCGAGGCTCAGGAACATCACATAAGGCCAGTCCCGCAGCACATCGCTGCCGAGATGCGCCGGGTAGGGCAGGATAATGAGGATCAGGACGGCCCAGAATGCCCTGGCGCCACCGACCAGCGACTTGCCCAGGAAATACAGCGGAACCAACGCCACCACGTGGCACAACAGCGTCATCACCTGCGATGCGTGAATCCACAGAGAGACCGAATCACGGCCGAGGAATGTGACGGCCGCTTCATGAGCGACCCAGACCAGGAACGGATACCCCGGCTGATGTCTCTGCGCCAGGTCCAGCGGATCGTGGGCAAAACCCCGGGCCTGGCCGATGTAGAAGACACCATCCTTAGAGATCAGGACGGTCGTGACGATGAGGTACGTGCCCAGTGCCAAGCATAGCGCCGCAAGAACGCCGAGGCGAACGCAATCCGATTTCAGGAGCCTGCTTTTGTCCATGGCACCCGGCATCCAGCCCACGACGAGACCTGAGACGGGCTCAACTCAACCCGTAGGACTCGATCAGTCTCTCATTCGGCTTGAACTTGTACCGGCACTGGTCCAACGGCGTGCCGACGACCTGGACCTTCGCCATGTCGCCCTGGCCCATGCCGGCCTCAGCCATCGACGTCAGGTACGTGATCTTCGACGTGTTGAAGCCCATGATTTGCGTCGTCAGGGTGTCCAGCGCCAGCGGATCGAGACTCGCCAGGGCGACCCTGGCATCGACCGGAGTGCCGCCAACCGGCCCGTTGCCTTCCATCGCCTCGAAGCCGTCGATGATGCCGAGGTCCGGCCAGATCTCCTGGGCCAGATGGAACATGTTGAAGTGCAGCGTCTCCTTCGGCGTGAAATTGTACTCCATGTGCGTCAGCCGCTTATCGTTGCTCGTTCCGTCGTTCAGCGGAGCGCCGATCAGCGTGTTCTTGAGCGACAGCGTTGTCACAGTCCGATCGTGCGTCTTCATCTTGGCGGCCGAGACGATGTACGTGTCGCGGTCGAGAAACGTCGAGATGATTCGGATGGGCAGCGGCCGATGATCCTTGCCGAACACGTAGCGATACACCCAGGGTTCCTTGTTCAAGTCCACCAGTTTGATGCCGTATTCTTTCTCCAGGGGCATGTACCCGAAGTTCTGATACCCCTCGAACGTGCCGTTTCTGGACGGGGCGGACTCGCCGACGATGATCTCGCCCTTGAAGTGAGGCTTGAAGAAGTCCAAAATCGCACGGATTTCGTCCGCATGGCTCGCGGCCAACGGGCGATTGGTCGACACGAAGTTTGGCTTGACGAGGATCCGCTTCTTATTGCCGATGGACGCCAGCACCTGATCCTCGATGTTCTTGAGCGACTGAAAGACGATCTCCCGCCGGTCGTTGCCCTTGACGATGCTCACTTTGGACGCCTTGGCATACGGCGTGAATAGCCGCCCACCGGCTCCGGCGGCCTTCTGCGTCTCGCCCTCAGCCCGCACCCACCCCGGCCGAACCCCCAGTGACCCCAACGCCGCGGTTGCTCCCAGACCCCTGAGCAGTTCCCGTCGATTGAAACAACCCAAATGACTCGGCATAAGCTTCTCCTTGTGACCCATGGCCATTGACGCAACCTGTTCGCAGGGCGGGCTGTGCCCACCGTCGTTGTCACGACAGACCCGCTGACGCGGGTATTTTACTGAAGCCATCGTGTCGCGGCAACACATACCACGGCTGGTCCCCATCGGGCCCTGTCCGCCAGGCAGCTCTGTGACGTATGCCAGCGGGATCAGGCATCTGCCCAGCACGTCCGAAAAACACAAAAAAAATCGAAAGTGAGGCGAACATTTAGAGGACCCCACGTGTCTACTGACGGATTTCGGATATAATTGAACATCGTGTGCAAAGGAAAAGGTAGGCACCATGGGCACAGAGACACACGAGTTGCGACTCCGGCTGGCGACGGCGATTATCGCCCTGATCGGCGCACTCCTGACCCTTGCTGTAGCCTTTTCGGTTGCGATCGTCCGCGGATGCAACGCCGGCAGTCAGGTCGAGAAGTCAACCGTGGCCGGGTGTGCGTCAGACGACCGCAACTTCGTTCGGACGCTTCAGGACGTACTCGATGACATCGACAGCCGGCCTCTGGCGCAACAGGCCATAACCGCAAGGCAGTACGCCGGGCTCAGGATCACACGCGAGCCGCTCTGGCTCCACAACATCACCGAAGAGTCCGATAATAAGACTTTTCACCTCACGCTGCTGACGGGCGCGGACCAACATGGCCCCGATCTGCCCCGCGGGAGAGTCGTGTGCGCGGTGGAACGGTCGTCCTACCCAGCCCTGATCGGCGCCAGGAAAGGGCTGAAGCTTTACGTGTCGGTCACGATCCGCGAGTTCAAGGATCGACAGATAGAGCTGACCTGTGTGTCCCTGGCCTTCTCAGCGGGCATAACATGATTCGCAAGGAGTCCGCAAGACGGTATAGACCCGAACGGCACAAGTAGACAACAACACAGGGTCATGGAGAGATGGAGAAATCGAGCCGCCTTCTTCCGTCGGAGGAGGGAGGGGTGAAGCCAGGCGACCTGTCGCAGGCGCAGAGCACGCCCGCACCGGTGCCCGAGGCTCAGACTGTCTTGACTCACGTGACCGGGGTGAATGACTGGTCGCCTGCTCCTGAGGTTCTGGGTCTGCAGTTGAAGGAGCTGCGACGGGATGCCTGGGGCCGATTCATCCAGTACCTCGGTGGCCGGATATACGTGTACATCATGGGATTCGGGTTGGACCGGGACACCAGCGAAGAACTCACGCAGGAAACGTTCCTTCGAGCGTTCTGTGCCATAGGGGGTCTCCGAGACACTCGGCGTTTATACGGCTGGATGTACCGAATCGCCGCCAATCTGGCGAAACGCCGACTACGGGAGATAATGATAATGAGGGGCTCGATGTCCGTCCCGGACATGTCCGTGCCCGATTTGGGCACGAGCATCCTGTCTGCCCTGGTAGACCGAGAGGATATCCGCAAGGTACGTCGCGCGATCAATCAGTTACCCTCCAAGTCGCGTGAGGCGATGATCCTGCACTATGTCGCGTCTCTGTCGATTCCGGACGCTGCCAAGGCGGCGGGCGTATCGAAGGGAACGCTCAAGAGCAGACTGAACAGGGGGTTGGAGGCAGTGCGAAAGGCCTGCAATGATGGAAGCGAGGACTGAGCGATGGACAACGAGAGGATTCACAGAAGCATGGCGAGACTGGCCGACGTTGTGGGGGAATTGGTTCTTCCCGGACTCTGTGACAGAATCCGAGCGAACATCTACACAAGGATGGCAAGAGCCCAACGCAGGCGGGCATGTACCCGGCCTGAAGGCATATGGCTCGAGGCTGACACCGGCCCGGACGAATGCAGCGGCGAGGCACGACCGAACGCAGGGGCTGCGCACCAGCATGGTGTCCGGTCGGATGTAGGGACGCAGCCTGCCGGTTTCAGACAGGACTCACTCGGCCGTTGCGGCGTCCGACAAATCGGCAATCGCGTAGTCTTCACCGCTCGCTGTCCGCGAGCCAGAGAAGTGCTGTTGGCCGGAAGCTTCAACGACTGGAATCCCACGGCTACCCCCATGAGACGCCGGGGCACTGGTGGAGTCTGGCAGGTCCATATCCGATTGCCTGCGGGCGTGTACCAGTATCGTTTGGTCGTGGACGGACAGTGGCAGGAGGACCCCCACAATGGATGGAAGACGGACAACCATCTTGGGGGCTACAACTCGCTCGTTGAGATCAGGCATCGTGCCGCGCGCAAGACCGGCGTAGACTCTCCACAGATAGCGGGTGCAGCAACAATCTGACGCGGCCACGGTTTCTCATTCAAGTCCCGCAGTCTCGCGACGCATAAAACCCCTTGCAGGAAGGCATGCCCTCGACGCCCAGGCACATGGGACCCGGCCCCCTTGCACCACGCATGGCGCCTCCGCACACATCATACAGGAACGCAAAAGGTGTTGCCGTGGGCGGGGGCGGACGTAGAATGGGCGGATGCACGAGGCGCTCGTCGCCGGCGTATGAATCGTGCAGGGTTTGTGTTCGCGTTAGTGGAGTCTGGTTGTGCGCATCGCGTTAGGACAGTTCAATGCGACGGTGGGCGACCTGGCGGGCAACGTCGAGACGATGAAGAGGATGTGGTCGCAGGCGGTGGAGGCCGGGGCGGACCTGGTGCTGTTTCCCGAGCTGGCGATCTGCGGGTACCCGCCGGAGGACCTCGTTTATAAGAGGCAATTCGTCCTGGACAACCGTGCCGCACTGGATGAGCTGGCGGCCGCATGTCCGAAGAAGATGCTCGTGGTGGGCTT
>Ga0105100_10002055_pt1 | contig 11763 bp, 8 predicted proteins | sample PPLLak12cMay2015_2_FD_87033 | JGI IMG/M metagenome (GOLD analysis project Ga0105100, IMG submission 87033) | Freshwater sediment microbial communities from Prairie Pothole Lake near Jamestown, North Dakota, USA - PPLs Lake P8 Core (1) Depth... | ecosystem: Environmental > Aquatic > Freshwater >... | reverse complement strand
TACTTAAAGATTTGTTCCTCAGAGAAAACACAGGGCATTCTCTCTACTGAGTGACTTTCACTTGTTTTGTATTTTTCACAAATACAAACAACAAGAGAGAACAGAAACTAAGCCCAAGAGCGAAAAGAAACGTTGCTTCTGGAGAGATCGTATCCCAAAGTGCACCAGCGATAATACCTGCAGGTAAGGCAATCAATCCGGTCGCGGTGTGAAATGTTCCAAGAGCAGTGCCCTTCAGATCAGGAGGCGCCAAATCAACAACAAATGCACGCTGTACTCCATCGATAAACCCAAAGAAAATACCATAGAGAATAAAAACGAAAACCAGCATTGAAAGTTGCGATGTAAAGAGAAGGCATATCGCCGTTGCTGCAAAGAGTACATATCCGAATACAAGAACTGGTTTTCTCCCTATTTTATCCGATAGCATTCCTGCAGGGATAGTACATAAAGTATATACTACATAAAATAAGACATACAAAATAAGTGCGATATTGTCAGAGAAACCACTATTTTTTGCTTTCAGAATGAGAAAGGCGTATCCAAAGTTCGCTAAAGCAAACAGGGTCGAAACAAGAATAAATATCTGAAGGTTACGAGGCAGTCTTTTTATACTAACACGAAATGGTGTTGCCGAATGCTTCTGAGGAAGCATTTGTTCACGTTTTTCTGTAATAAAAAGGATAAACAAAACCGCAATAATTCCTGGTAAGAACGCAATCAGGAAGAGGTCCCGATATCCGAATAACGGCAAGAGAATCACCGCGAGTATCGCCCCTGAAAACGAACCCACGCCATCCATCGCTCGTTGAAAGCCATACGCCTTTCCTCGAATCGAAACATCTACGGATTCAGCGATGATAGCATCTCGTGGGGCGTCTCTGATTCCTTTTCCAACGCGCTCAATGACACGAAAAAAGAGGACAAACGGCCAACTTTGTGCGAACGCAAAGAGTGGCTTTGTTAGAGACGATAATCCATACCCAGCAAACACAAACGGCTTTCGTCGTTTTATTTTATCGGACCAATACCCGGAGAAGACTTTCAGTAAAGATGCAGTGGTCTCCGCAGCTCCTTCAACAAGCCCCACGATCCAGGCGCTTGCACCAAGTGAGAGTAAGAATAAGGGGACGACAGGGAACACCATCTGACTGGATAAATCAGTAAACAGGCTGACAAAACCGACAATAACAATATTTCTAGCAAATCCTTGGAAGAAGGATTGTTTTTTCATTGGATTCCTCGGAGAAGAAATGATTCCGTCACTGTCCGAATATGTTTTGTTGGTTTCAGTGTTTCGGTAGAAAGAAGAGAATACCTTAAAAGGAAAAACGAATTACGAGGACCCGAGAGCATGCCAGCAGTTGAAGTAAAAAACTTAGTAAAGAGATACGGGTCCACCGATGCAGTGAAAGGGATCTCATTCTCGATCAACGAAGGAGAAATCTTTGGGCTTATCGGCCCGAACGGCGCAGGGAAGACCACGACATTACGGGTGTTGTCTACCCTGCTTTCCATCAACGGTGGATCGGTAACCATCTTAGGATATGATCTGAGTAAACAGGCTTCAGAGATCAGAAAACTCATTAGCTATCTTCCTGAGGATGCAGGAGCGTACAAGAATCTGAGTGGGAGAGCATACCTTCAATTCATCGCGAACTTCTTTGATCCAAAAGAAGCACCAGCGATGGTGCAAAAAGGAATTAAGATCACAGACCTTGGAGCACGTATCGACGACCGTGTCGACACGTACAGCAAAGGGATGATGCGCCGACTCCTTGTCGGAAGGGCACTTATGACGAACCCGAAGCTTGCCATCCTTGATGAGCCCACCTCAGGTCTTGATGTCATCAACGCCCAGGAGATACGCAAACTGGTGAAGTCCACTGCTCAGGCAGGGACCACCATACTTCTCTCGTCCCATAATATGCTTGAAGTCGAGTACCTCTGCGACCGCATCGCTTTAATTTCAGAAGGAAAAATTGTCGAAGAAGGAAAACCGAAAACACTCATGGAGAAACACAAGGCACGGAACATCGAAGAAGTCTTCATACGGACGGTGCATCAATGAGCGGACTGGGAAACATCACCAAAAAAGAGATACGGGAGCTACTGACACCAGCGACATTTGTCCCGATTATCCTTGTCGCCCTGATTTTTGCTACTATGGGGAACAGTATCCAAGGAATCCAGGAACAATCAACAGCCCCACCAACGATCGGGGTCATCACTGAGGACAACAGTACCCTAGGTGCTTACGCATCCACCCTCCTGCACACCCATGCAAGATCCGTGTATAACTCGACCTCCTCCTCAGACCTTAAAACCGGATTGGAAACCGTCTCGCAGCAGAACGGTGTCGCTGTCATCATCATCCCAGGGAATTTTACAGAACAAATCACCCAGGAGCAACAAGGGACGTTCCAAGTCTATTGGATCATGAGAGGAGCAGGGCTCTTGGACACGATCTCCTCAAGTGCTGTTGAGTCACTCATCGCTTCCATTAACACGAACATATCAAAAGAGCTCATCACGCAGAATTCCTCGGTGAACGCATCATTTGTCCTTTCACCGACCAAACGACATGAAACCACCTATTTCAAGGATCGGGAGTTCGTTGGGATTTCACCAAACACCATCTCAGGGATGCTGTCGTCCCAGTCGCTTCTCATCCCAATCGTGATGATGATGATCATCATTATGGCAGGAAGCATCGTCATTACGTCTATGGCACTTGAAAAGGAGAACAAAACCCTTGAAACGTTGCTAACGCTGCCTGTAAAACGAACCAGTATCGTCTCCGGGAAGATCATTGCCGCCGCATTCATCGGACTCATCCTTGCAGTCATCTACATGGTCGGGATGCAGTTTTATTTCAGCGGTTTTCAAATGTCAGTTGGCGTGAACCTTGCGTCTTACGACCTTGTCTTAACTACTACGGATTTCATCTGGATCGGTCTGTCCTTGTTCCTTGCCCTCATCGCAGGCCTCTCCCTATGCATGCTTCTAGGGACCTTTGCCAAGAATTATAAGAGTGCACAAACACTCACATTCCCCATACCGATGCTTGCGATGATCCCCATGTTTATCACCATGTTCGCTGATTACGACACGCTCCCCTTGGCATTGAAAATCTTCACGTTTGCCATCCCCTTCTCCCATCCGATGATGGCGCCACGTGCGTTGCTTTTCCAGGATTACACATTGGTGATTGGTGGGATCGTGTATGTCGCTGTGTTTGCCATCGTTACCATCAGTATCGTGGTGTGGGTGTTTAAGACCGACCGACTGCTCACGGGGACCACAAAATTCAAATGGATCAAAGCATTCAAACGGCGCTGAAGTCACAACAGAATTACTCCGACAAGACGTCATAAAAATCAAACGATTATGCCATCGATGCACCCTGTGACGAGGCAAAAAGAAAAAACCAGGACATATCTCCCGCACTTTCTGAGCAAACCTTTTTATAGGCTACCGGCTACTCTTTTTATAAGGGGATATCTCATGAAGAATCATTCACATCATAGAAAATCACGAATATGGGAAAAAATGACCAGCTTGAAAGGGATTTGGTTCCATCTAGCTGGAATCATTGCTATCGCCTGGTTTCTTATCAGGGTACTACCTAAACCACAACGAGCACAATACCCATGCCAACAGGTTGCCATGTCGCTCTCACTTGGCTATATCGCATTCTGGAGTATCTTGTTCACAGGTCTTGTGATATGGCTGCGGAACGCGAAGACAAAATTTGCAAAAACACTTCCCACGATGTTCGCCGCTTTTGTTGTGTTATTCACCATCACCGGTGCAGTGTTTGCCACAAATTATCTACAAGGGGAGCAACCAGCAGCAACATCCTGGGACCCCATCCCAAAAGAGCCCATGGGAGTCGGAACCGGAGTTACTCCTGGTCGGGTCGTCTGGGTATGGAACCCAAACGCAACAGAAAAAGATTTATCTGGGTACTGGTGGGAGCAGCAGAACAATCACCAGGATATCATTGATCAGATGTTCTCGATAGGTGTCCAAGAGTTCACAGGAACATCAACTGATTCTGAGGCATGGGACGCGATATTTACCTATTTTAATGAGGCCCATGGAAATGGAAACATCAGCTATCAACCAGGAGAAAAAATTGCGATAAAAATGAACTTAAATAACGCACTTGGTGGTATTGGTGATCCTTATCCCAAAGAGGATAATGATCGAGACGCAAGTCCATATGTGGTGAAAGCATTGTTACGTCAACTAGTCAACGTTGTTGGCGTGGCACAACAGGACATCACGGTGTTCGACGCCTCACGACCGATAGCGAACTATCTCTATAATCGAATCTATTACCAGGACTACCCTGCAGATCCGCTCGTCGAGGAATTCTCAGAGATCCATTATGTGGACTCACAGGGCGGCGCAACTGGTCGAGAGAAAGTCATCCCTAGCTCAACGACGATGCAATTCTCCGATGGAGTTGTTCGCACACTCCCCACTTGTGTCATTGACGCGAAATACGTCATCAACATGCCATTATTGAAAAGACATCCGATTAACATGGGTGTCACCCTCTCAGGCAAGAACTTTTTCGGATCGTTCATCGAACCAGTCTCCGATATCCACCCGTATCATATCTCTGGGTTGACAATGGGCAATCCTGCACCACAGGTCGATCTTTTCGCCTATGAACATCTTGGAGGAAAAACACTCCTGTATCTCGGTGATGGGACCTTTGCGACCAAGGTGGATCATCAGACCATCGCGAAGTTCTTGATGTTCCCGTTCAACGATGATTGGACCAACAGCCTGTTCTTCTCGCAGGACCCTGTCGCCATTGACTCTGTCATGTATGATTTCCTGCTCACCGAAGGGACCAACCCGATCGAAGGGGCACAGAACTATCTTCACCAGGCAGCAGTTCCGGCACCCAACGTCTATGATCCTGAACATGATGGGACCTATCTGTCAACGAGCCTGGGGGTCCATGAACACTGGGACCGAACCGTCAACATCTTTTCCTCAGATCGATACTCTGGCCTCGCAGGTAGCGGGATTGATTATCGAACCTCCGGGGAGGAATTCGTTCGCCCCGGGATCGTGTTTACAACTCCCTTAGAAAAACACCTCTATCTCTTTGGTGTAGATAAAGGGGCATTCCCCATCTCGCTGGTCATAGGAAAAATAGATGTGGAAGCACAGGTCAACGGAATCATAGGAACCGTTGAAAAAATCGAGTTTTATAAAGATAACAAGTTACAATACACCGACATCGAAGCACCGTACATTTGGACATGGAATAGGCTTTCGTTCTTCAGTCATACGATAAAAATCATCGCGTTCTACGATGCAATCAATACCACAAGCAATCAGATAAAGGTCTGGAAAATATTCTAAAACAAAGTAGCGGACGTGGCGGGATTCGAACCCGCGATTACCGACTTAGAAGGCCGGTGCCTTATCCAGGCTAGGCCACACGCCCAAAGAGAGTAACGCTGAGGGGGAGATTCGAACTCCCGCTCCCCTTGCGGAGAACCGGCTCTCAAGGCTCTCTATTATCTGATACTACCACAGATTCCTCTGTAAGTAAGCATGATTTAAATAAGTATCTTGCTACAAGAGAAGTAAGCGGTGTTACAGATATATGGATGGCTGAAATAAAACAATGGCTGATAAAATATTTGGAGTATGTCCATTGGAATGTTAATGAAGATATTTCTTTAATCTATTTCAATATACTACGAAAAAAGTATTCTACTACCGCATATCGAAAAAAGCTTTATCAAATAAGGAAGTTTCTTTCATATCTTGGTGTCGATTGGGCTAAGAATATTCAACCACCAACAGAACTATATTATCAACCAAAACGTATCACTATCAATGAGATTCAAGTTACATTGAAGTATTTTGAGCGACATGAAGCTTATCAAAAAATCAAGGCTTTGATTTATCTTGGTATTTCTTCTGGGTTAAGAGCTCATGAACTCTATCAATTAACTCGAAAAGATATCGATTTAGATACGGGTATAGTTTGTATTAATCATGACCCTAGAAATGGACAAACAACCAAGACTAAGTGTAGTCGAATCTCTTTTATAAACAATGATGCGAAACAAGCGTTAGAAGAATATATTGTGACTAATAATGGTTCTAGTGAATCGAGTATATTATTTTCGGAAAGAGCATGTCAAAATATATTTGAAAATGCTCCAATTCAAGTAAAGGACCTTCGTAAGTTCTTCTCTCAAGAATGGGATAGGCGAGGGGGGCCTACTTCTATTAAAAAGATACTCATGGGACATTCCCTCAGAAATGATGTTGATTTATGTCATTATAATGCTAAGTCTCCAGAGGACTTAAAGGCGATATATGATAGAGTGATGGATAATAATACAAAGGCAGATGTTAGGATAGATTGTAAATAGATATATCTGTTGATACCTTACTCACTGGCTATTTTACTACCTTGTTGGAATAATGCTCTATATATAGTGAATTTTAACTCCAAATATAGCAATATATAGCATATTTCTGTGTGATCTTCAATATTAGGCACTTTACCATTACTTTTTCATAATATGAGAAGTTCTTGGGTCTTTTAAAGCTAAATTTAAGAAGTTCTTCATGCATTTTTATTCATTGTCAGTTGATAATGTTATTATAGGAGACATTCATTATAAAACAGTAAGGGTAGGAAAACCGATGAAGAAACACATCATCTCGCTACTGGTTCTATTCATGTTCGTATCGGCTTCTTTTGTGGGTGTTTCAAATCAAAGAGAGCGAGGAATTGTTGATACCAAAACGTCAGATTTTTCAGTTGATAATGGTCCTAATTCCAATCAATTTCTTGTAAACGAGACACCAGGGATTCAATGGAGCAGGCAATATGGAGCCCTTGGTAGTTGGGATCATTTCTGGCAGGTGCGAAAAGCTACTGATGGTGGATACCTTCTTGTTGGTGATTCAAAATCATATGGCCCCGATCATTGTATCGCATCTTGGCTGTTAAAAACTGATTCCAATGGTTATGAAGAATGGAACAAATCATTCGGTACCTACGTTTCTATGGGGACTGAGTGTCAACAAACTTCTGATGGTGGTTACGCTTTCTGTGGCGTCAATGACAATGCACATTTCATGCTTATGAAAACTGATGCCCAAGGTGAGAAAGAATGGGAGAAATCATATGATGAAGGTACTGCCTGGTGCTTTCAACAGACCCTGGACGAAGGGTACATAATCGCTGGGTATCCCGAGATGTTTATCAGGACAGATTCCCAAGGCAATGTACTTTGGAAGAAGACCTATTTCAATTTCGGTGATACCATAGCCGAATCGATTCAACAGACCGTTGATGGAGGATTTATTGTCGCTGGGGGAACAGGTTATTACAGCTCTGGCGATTATGAGAATGGTTATCTTTTAAAATTGGACAAGAATGGCACCAAAGAATGGGATACCACCTTCATTCAGTCTAAGCAATCGAGATTGGCATCTGTTCTACAGACCCTGGATAATGGATTTGTTGCTGTCGGATACATTGCTGTAGGGATTGTTCAGTATTGTCCTTGGGTCGTCAGAATCGATGAGAATGGTAGTGAACTCTGGAACAGAACCTATGTCGGAATTGATCAAACAGCAAAGGATATTACCCTAACAAATGACGGTGGTTTCACTTTAGCTGGAAACGATGGTGGTTATGGCACTTCTTTCATCATTAAAACTGATGCTAATGGAATGAAAGAATGGGAACTCTTAATCGAGGGATACCTTACTTCACTTCAGCAGGCTGCAGATGAAAGCATTATTGTCTGTGGTATTAACCATTCTATAGACATTCAAGGGAATGGGATTCTCATGAAGATCGGCCACGTCCCACGGGTCGAAATCACCAAACCAAGCAAAGCTCTTTACCTCTTTGATAAGAAGATACGAGATTTCTTCATGACATTTGCTCTAGGAAGTCTTACCATTGAAGCAGATGCCTATGATACAGAATATAGTATCGAACGAGTTGAGTTCGCAGTTGATGGAAACCTCAAATATACCGATACCACCATACCTTACAGCTGGCGATGGGCGGCTCCCTCTTTCTTCATCCACAGACTCACAGTGACGGCATATAATGAAGTGGGGAACTGTTCCAGTCAGACCATTAATGTTTTGAAGATATTCTGATTCCTCTGTAATCAATAAATAACCTTATTATAGGGGGAGTATGTTATAAAATATGAAGGGAGAAAGAAATGGATAAGAAACCTCTGATAATGGTCAGTTTCTGTGCTGTGGTTCTTCTTGTGCTGGGTTCGTTGAGTAATGTGGTTGGGTATCAGTCTGTGAAATCAACTACTGTATCTGATTCACCTTTATTCCAGACAAGGACGCAGAGAGCCACGAATCAACAACAGAACAGTATCACTTCACAGTATCTTGGAATGAGCAAAGAGAGCTTCTTACAATTTCCATTCAGAGATGATAAAACCGAACAACTGAAAAAGGTTATAGATATCATCAGTAAAATGGATGAGAAGACATTTGAACGATTCACAGAATTGTGTATACGAAGAGCAAGACAAGATAATAATCTTCGTGAGATAAATTCGAATGATATTATACGAGCACTCATTTTGTTAAGAACAGAACCAAGGATGGTTATGAACTCCATTGTCATTAGAAATAATCAAGATAAGACAGCATCACCTTCTAATACATTGTGTCATCCGATTCCTGGTTGTATATTTATTTGGGTCATTTCAATAATAGCGTTTATCGTAATGATGGTCATATTTTTAATCGTGTTCATTCGAGAGTATTTTTCAGTAGTCTTTGTTTGTTAAATAATATGGTTAGGTATTATTCATCCACATAGTCTCTGTGTTATTGCATGGGAAAATTCTGTTCATGTTTCATAATACAGGGTTATATTGGATGGTCTGAAATTGTCTGAAATGATGTCTGAGGATCCCTGAATCTCCTGTTTTCTGTCTTTTTTGTGTTTTGTTGATAAAAGATACCGAGGAGAAAAATATAGTCTCAAATGAGCATCTGAATGGTGCATTAGGGGGCTATAAAGTAAGCATATGAGCAATCAATGAAAAAAGTAGGGTAAATATGCCTTGTTTTTTCTTCTCCAGAGGATTTTTTTGGAATAACGAATGTATATTCACATAGGACTCTGTTATGTTAAGGAGGAGATAGTAGTACCGTTTTAAAGCACATAACGATTATTCGTTATACCATTCTTTTGTTACTCCTATATGATAACGAAATTTGTAACGGCAAGGAACTTTTTTATTGAATATATAATATATTATAGAGTTTTCGGATTCCCTATCTGTAGAGAAAATGGATTCTTACTTAAGCAGCATTTTATTGGATTTCCTAAGGAGAAGACAGAAATTTTTTACTTACTTATTTTACCCGTGTTTTTAACTGATAGTAATAGAACATCATTTGTTTAATAATATCCCTATCAGTTTTATTGTACATTCCATATTTTTTAGCTATAGTGGTTACAATACCCATTCTATTAGAGGGAAGTGAAATTGCATGTTGAATGTTTTGAAGTGTGATTTTATTTTTAGCCACCAATTCATCCATATCATTGATAAAAGACCTCATCAGCATATTGTTTTTTTCTTGATGTTCTAAATTTTGCCAAAATTGTTCCTCATCATGTTCATCTCGTCTAATGGCAGTTACTGTAAATTCTTCAAGGATTTCAGGTGGGAACCAACAATAAGCAAAAATAATCCTATTATTAAGTAATCCTCTACTACGATGGAATGCCTGGTACATTTCATCGTCCCAAATGGCTCTTTGAATCCATTCAACTGGGTACATTCGTTTATTAATCATATCATATTCGTCTTGTTGATTCTGAATTTGTGATGGAGGAGTATATCCCTCAAGGTACCATTCATTATCAAAAATATAGTCTTTGGCATCAGTATATCTTCGTCTTTTTTTTGGTTCTAGTATCAAATCATATGTTGTAGGAACTCTAGTAGTAGTTATACCAAATTGAATTAGGAATTGGTCGACAAATTCTTTTGTTTCTCGTTCTTCTATAATCTGTCTTGTATCTGTCTCGTCAAACAATTTTTTCAGTAATTCCTTTACATCGTTTTTGCTCTCAAAATATGTACCCAATATAACAATAACTCTCTTATCTTTCAGAGTATTGCTACTTCGTAATCCACCATAATATTGTGTATTAAATCCAAGTAATTGAGAATATCCCGATTGTGCAATTTTCTGAAAGGTGATTATTCCAACATTTTGTTCCCCGTATATTTCTCTGATTTTTTTCAGATGATTTGGAAACCATTTCATCATTGACCTAGTATTTCGAAAGGAGGCTTTTGGGAACCAACTTGGATATTCATCACTTAATCTCATGCTATAGACATGAGTGTCTCGGTTGTTGACTCTTGAATAAAATATTTTTACAGAGACTGTTTTATTGAATCCTATTTCTCCATTAAATGCTTCAAGAAAATATCTAAATAGTCTTGGGTTGAAGGATGCATCCATAATAACCAGTTTAAAATTCTCCTGTTGGTTCCGATTTAATATATCAAAAGCATCGTAGTAAAATGGAGAATAGTATGGTCGTGTGAAATCCTTGTATGACTGTGCTAATCTGAAATATTTTTCGAGAGAATAAGGATTGATTCCAGCGATTATTTGCAAATCTGTATAATTATGTGCTTGAAATGCATTTCTCATTGAATCGGAATAAAATGTTGATTGTATGTTCTGAAATCCTGTAGTAAGAAAAAAAGTATAATTACTATTTTGCATGTGAGTTACATATATCGATGGCATGGTGCTATGATTCTGAATTGTTTGAAGCCATGTTACTGTTGTCTGGGGATTAAAAGTAAGTTTATCTGCAGAGGTTTTCTTTTCATCAAGAAAAATGATTTCAGGGAGATTATTCAATACCTGCCCCATAGAGAGATATGCATATGGAGCAAATACACGATGTCTTTTGGTGAATTGCCATATATATGAACATTTTTGTGTACAATAGGAACATATAACATTTGGATTGAGATTATATCGCTCTTGAAGGCTTTTTAAATATTTGTTGGTACATCTTCGAGAAAAACCTTTCCAATGTTGATATTGTACATTTGTCCAATTTTTAATGTTTTCCTCTATCGTTTCATGACGATCAGTAAAGTAAAATGAATTTGGTTGTGTTTTCATATACTCAAGAACCATATGGGTTTTACCAAGACCAGGTTGGAATGCCAATACGATAATGTCTTCTGTTTGTGCACTGAAATCAATAGGATTTGCATATCCTTGTTGATTTATTTTTATCTTTTTATATTGAAAAGGAGAAATATTTTGATGATTGTGTTTTTTCATTAACTCCCCTAAAATTAGTATCAGGACTATTGAGATAAATGTTTAGAATAATTTCTGAATTCCGTTACGGTATATTTATTCAATTAAGCTAATATTAATCATTGATAGGAAATTAACCCGCCTTTATGTTGTTAGGATTGACCAAAAGATATTAATATTCATTATGCATTCATTATGCATATGACTAAGGTTAGAACTACTATCAATCTCAATAAAGATGTTGTTTTGAAAGCTAATGAATTGAAACTTAACATTAGTTCTATTGCTGAGATTGCAATATTGGACTATATAGATAGACTTGAGAATATCAGGAGAGAATCCAATAAAAAAGATAATACCGAAGACACTAACAATCCAAATTCTGAATCTCAAAAAAATAGAACG
>Ga0105100_10002054_pt1 | contig 11764 bp, 9 predicted proteins | sample PPLLak12cMay2015_2_FD_87033 | JGI IMG/M metagenome (GOLD analysis project Ga0105100, IMG submission 87033) | Freshwater sediment microbial communities from Prairie Pothole Lake near Jamestown, North Dakota, USA - PPLs Lake P8 Core (1) Depth... | ecosystem: Environmental > Aquatic > Freshwater >... | reverse complement strand
TCGTCGCGATCATCAGCGGCAAGCAGGTCGCCGGGAACATCCGCTGGGACCCCGCGCCCGGCATCCTGATCATGTGGTCCGGCCTGGTGTTTCTGCTCCTGTTGACCGCCGTCATCTATGCCAGACTCCTGCGGCGCTGACGCGAATCGGCATCACGTGCCCCCATGCTGTTTGACGACCTGGCGGACCTCGCGATTGATGCGGACGCTGCACCAGTGCTGGCCGCACATGGAGCAGTAATCGGCCGAGCTCAGGTGAGCCTCGCCCATTTCTTCACAGGCCTCGCGGTGCATCCGGTCGGCCGTTTGTGGATCGAGAGACTCCCCAATGTGTGTCTGCCAGTCCAGGTTGCTCCGAGCGGTGCTCAGCTTCCTGTCGCGTTCCTCGGCGCCTTTGAGGCCGCGGGCGATATCCGCCGCGTGGGCGGCAATCTTCGCCGCAACGACCCCGGCCCGGACGTCCTCGGCGTTCGGCAATCCCAGGTGTTCCCGTGGCGTGACATAGCACAGGAACGAGGCGCCGTAGAAGGCCGCGGCGCAGCCGCCGATGGCGGAGGTGATGTGGTCGTATCCGGGCGCGATGTCCGTCACTAAGGGACCCAGCACATAGAAGGGCGCCCCGCGGCAAATCTCCCGCTGAAGCTCCATGTTGTGTTGAATTTGGTCGAACGGCACATGGCCGGGACCTTCCACCATGACCTGGCAGCCTCGCTCCTGGGCCCTTTGGGTCAGCTCGCCCAGCGTCCTCAGCTCGGCAATCTGCGCCTCGTCGGTGGCGTCGGCGATGGCGCCGGGCCGCAACCCGTCACCGAGCGAGAAGCACACATCGTATCCGACCATGATGTCGCACAGCTCATCGAACAGCTCGTACAAAGGGTTCTGCCTGTTGTGGTGAAGCATCCATTTGGCCAACAGGGCGCCGCCCCGGCTGACGATGCCGGCGACTCGGTTCTCGACGAGGGGCAGGTGCTCCTTCAGGACGCCCGCGTGGATCGTGAAGAAGTCCACTCCCTGCCGGGCCTGCTTCTCGATCGTCCGCAGGATGATGTCGTTATCGATGTCCTCAACATTCCTGCCTTCAATCACCTGATAGATGGGGACTGTCCCGAAGGGGACGGGGCAGTGCGCGAGCAACTCGCTGCGGATTTCATCGAGGTTGCCGCCGGTGCTGAGGTCCATCACAGCATCGGCTCCGACTTCTAACGCGGCGTTCAGTTTTTCGATCTCGGCGGCCACGGAGCAGCGCACGCTGCTCGTTCCAATGTTGGCGTTGACCTTCGTCCTCAGGATGCGGCCGATTCCTGCCGGCTTGAGATTGGCTTCGAGGTGGCGTTTGTTCGCTGGAATCACCAATCGCCCCGCGGCAAGCTCCTCGCGAATAAGGTCACTACGGGTCGCCTCGTCCTGGGCCACCAGTTGCATGGCTTGTGTTGTCTTCCCGGCGCGAGCATACTCCAATTGCGTCCTCATGATCTAACACTCCTCGTTGCCAACAAAAAAATCGCTCCCGCAGGAAGCGATTGGCCTATCGTCGATGCTTCAGCTTGTCGCATCGCTTTCCTACGCAGGCCTTCTCGCCCCGATTTTACTCGGAGCGACTATCCCGATCAGGTTCAAAGGGTCTTTTCTCAGGCCCGCCTCAAAGCAGGCCACCCCTAGCGACCAACCCCCATTATACGACTGCCCTCGCAGTATTCAAGCGGTTTTCACCTATCCTGTATCGTCTTCCGGCCTTGTCCGCTGATCCAACTACAAATGGTTTTAGAATCAATCGTCCCAAACGACGGTGTGCCTGATGCGGCGATATTGCATCACTCCACGAACTCAGCACTAGGCTGAGCTTGGTCGTTCTGGATGCGCTTGACATACTCTCTCGTCTTTGCGTAGGTTCTGAGAATGGCCTCGCGGTACTCCTCGAACAAATCGCCGAAGACCGTGTCTTCGTCAGGGAACTGCTCAAGGCCCATGCTTCTTGGAGATATGTAGGAGATTGAACCCCTGTAATAAGAGCATCTCAGCAGGTCGATGAATAGGTCTCTCGCGAAACCGTATCTGTTGGACTGCTGATCCGCAAAGGCGAGAAAGGCAGTTCCTTCGTTGACTTTGTGGAAGTTCTCTTCCTCCTGCGTTCTTGCGGTCGTCAGCGCCGGCGTAAGGCGCCTGTAGTAACAGTCCAGTTGGCTCCCTTGTCGCAAAGGACCGGAGTAGATGATTGCGAACAGGTAGACTGGCATACCCAAGCCTCGCCAGTACTGTAGGGTCCTTTCGTCTATGCGCAGATGTGGGTTCTCAATTCTATACGCGAGAAGCTCATTCCAACCCCTGTGGGGGCCACGACACTCCAGCTTCACATGCTGCACAGACAGCGTCTTGACCTGGACCGCGTAAAGGATGCCCGTTGGCTTGTCACCGTACACCCACTCACAGATGTAGTCGATGCCGATATCCTTCGGTCCTACGATGTGGTGCGGGATTGAATAGTCGGATACAAGCGCCTCGAAGAACGCTTCGCCCTTGATCGCAGCTCTTGCTTGGGTGGTATACTTCTTGTGATCACGCTCCGTCATACGACGCCCTATTCATCAGGCCTTCTCCGCCATTCTGCACTTGGCGCGGATGAATTCCGGGTCCAGGTCCACCCCGCAGTCCCATTCCACTGTGTCGAACGCGACACGCACGCGTTTGAACTGTTCGAAGTCCCTGAGCTTCTTGAACACGCCGAAATCCAGATAGGGGGTCATGTCAAGAACACCTTCGGCGCCGTCATCAAACGTGACCGCCAAAGAAAAGTCTTCATTCGGACGAACGCTCACGACCGCTTGGTACATTCCAGAATCCTCCTATTGAAGAGGTTGAATCTTGAATGGCTCGTCACCGTTCATTACCAGGCTCCAGTCAGCCATCAATTCCTCTTGGTGGAGCTCTGCCCATGCCTGGACGAGCTTGCGCTGCCGAGTTGGCAAAGAGCCTTGGATAATCTCTCCAGTGCCGATGTCAACGGAAGCTCTGAACTCGTTGTAGAGTGCATGGAAGTGCGGAGGATTGTGTTCCCCCGGCGCGAAGTAAAGTCGAATAATGATGCCATAGAACATGGATATGGTCGGCATGTGCTTGTTCTCCTTTGTCAGTCGGCCACGGCCTACCGATATGATACCGTTGTGAGCAGGCCGCCGCAAGCTCGAATCCGTCCCGCCAGGAAAGAGGTGTGCGACTGCGTTCTGTGGGGTCTTCGCCCACTGCCCGGGCATGTCAGGAGCACAGCGACGAAGCAATCTCAATGCCGCCAGTGGGAGATTGCGTCGCGTCGCTCGCAATGACAGAACCGGCCCGGCTACCCCACGAAATTCAGTCACACACGCGGGTTTTGCCTACTCCTGTATCTGTTGCTTGACAAGGGCTCGTGCTCGCATTGAAATCATGGTCGAGAGTGATCTGTGGCAGTTCGAATCTTCGGCAAAAGGAGAGAGCTATGGAACAGCGAATCATTGAGTCCGGCGATGGGCACGAGAGTGAGCTACAGGGTCGTCGTGAATTCCTCGGGAGGCTGACCGGCCTCATTGGCGGCTCGGCCGCGGCGGGCATTCTGCTGCCTCAATTCGGAGCCAGCGCGCAGATCGTCGCGGAGGACGATGCCCGGCTTCATACCGAGTGGATCGAGTATCCGGGCGCGGCAGGCAAGATGCGTGCGTATCTGGCCCGCCCCAAAGCACAGGAGAAACGGCCCGCGGTGATCGTGATCCACGAAAACAGAGGCCTCCAACCTCACATCCGGGACGTGACCCGGCGCATGGCCCTGGAGGGATTCCTGGCTGTTGCGCCGGACGCGCTGTCGCCGTTGGGTGGGACGCCGGAGGATCCGGAGAAGATACGATCCCTGTTCCAGCAGCTCGACAATGCCTCGACGGTCAAGAACTTCCTTGCCGCGGTTGGGTATTTGAAGACGCATCCTCTATCGACGGGAAAGGTCGGCTGCACCGGCTTCTGTTGGGGCGGAGGAATGACCAATCAGGTGGCCGTTCACTCGCCGGACTTGCGGGCGGCGGTTCCTTACTACGGCAGCCAGCCGGCGGCTGAGGATGTGCCAAAGATCAAAGCCTCAATGCTTATCCATTACGCCGGCAACGACGAACGGATCAACAAAGGTATTCCGGCGTTCGAGGAGGCTCTCAAGAAGCACGCCATCGAGTACAAAATCTACATCTATGAAGGTGCCGGGCATGCGTTCAACAACGACACCAACGAGGCCCGATATCACAAGGAAGCGGCCCAATTGGCCTGGCAGAGAACCATCGCCTTCTTCAAAGAGAAGCTCAAGACCTGACCTGAGGCCTGTGCCCTTCCGGGCGGGATGAGCCGGATTCGGTGGATCACCTGCTCATGCAGCAGTTCTTGTACTTCTTGCCGCTGCCGCAGGGGCAGGGATCGTTCCGGCCTGCTTTGGAACTGGTCTGGACGCGTGTCGCTCGTACCTGGGGCATCTGCTCTCGGCGCCACAGCGAGGCTATCTCCGCGACAAAAGGCGTGCAGCGGGTGAAGAATCGCTTGTAGCCTGCGCAGAGGTAATTCAGACCCGTTTCACCGTCGGGTGTTGGGAGGAAGCGGTCCTTCGGGCAACCGCCATTGCACATGGCCCTGACCTCGCACGCGCGGCAGCAGCCGGGCAATGTGTCCCATTTGGCCTGCCCGAACGCCTTCTGCCTTGGACTGTCGAGCAACTCGACCAGCGGAGTTGACTGGATATTCCCCAGGCGATGCTCGTCGTCCACGAAGTGGTCGCACGAGAAGAAATCCCCATTGTGCTCGATGACGGGCACGCCGCCGCAGGTCTTGCGGAAGATGCACAGCGTATGCTCCTGTCCGAACGCCGGTCTGGCGGCTTCCTCGAAGATCTGCACCTTGACCCGTCCAATATCCCGGGTCATCCACTCATCGAAGATCTCGCAGAGAAAACCGCCCCAGGCATCGGGCGCTGCCGTGCGGTCGCTCACGCCCCGATGAGCCCCCGGGTCTCGCTCGACCAGAGGCAGAAAGCTGATGTACTGAGCGTTGAGCTGCTTGAAGAAGCGGTATACTTCAATGGGGTGCAGGACATTGCAGGCGCTCACCACACATAGAATCTCGCATGAGACCGCGTGCTTTTGGAGGAGCCGATACCCTCGCACGGTTTGTTCAAAGGTGGGTCTGCCATCCTTGGTGACGCGGTAGCGATCGTGCATCTCCTGGGGACCGTCGAGGCTAAGCCCAACGGCGAAATGTTCTGCTGCCAGAAAACGGCACCAGTCCTCGTCCAGAAGCGTCCCATTGGTCTGGATGCCGTTGACAATCCGTCGGCCGGCGGGCTGATGCTTCCGCTGCAATGTCACGATCCTGCGAAAGTAATCCGGCCCAAGAACCGTCGGCTCCCCACCATGCCAGGAGAACTGGATGACCGGATCGGTGGATGCCTCGATGTGCTGAACGATGTACCTCTCGAGGATTTCGTCGCTCAGGCGGACGGACTCGTCCATCGCATAGAGACGCCCCTTTTCCAGGTAGTAGCAGTAGTGACAGGCGAGGTTGCAGATGGAGCCAACCGGCTTGGCGAAAACCTGAAATTCGCGGCATACGCTGGCCATCCTCATGTCTCCACCAGGCAGGGTACGCTCCTGAGAGGCAGACATCAACCCTGCATTGTTCCTTCATTCACAGGATGTCGTTGACGCCGGAGAAGAGGGTTTCGAACCGTGTGAAGGCTTCGTTGGCGCCGGGGAGCTTCTCGATTCTTCGGTGATTGCTCCTGAACAGGTACTCGGCCGGAACCATCGGGTCGAAGTTGGCGAGCCTGGCCTGTCTGGCGGCGAAGGCGCTGTGCACCGTCTTGAGGATGGGCTCATCAGCGGCGTGCTCCACGGTGCGCGACAGTCTGTGTCTGCGAGGCAGGTTGTAGGAGTCGTCCGTCAGAGCCAGGTACATTCGGGGCCCGAGCAGGTCCTCCACGGTGCTCGTGGCCGGTCCGGCGTACTTGTGCAGCGGGAAAACGTGGCACCGTTCGAGCATGCGGGAAATCTCTCGATGGCCTGTGACTTCGGGACGAACCTCCGACAGGGTCAGCAGCACAGCAAAGCCTGACGCGTCGTTCGCCAGCAGGCCGGCGAGCGCCGCCAGACGCACCAGATCGCCGCAGGGGACGATGGTCCAGCTTGGGTGCAGACCCACTCTGCCTCGCTCGTTCAGACGCGAGGAGAACCACTGAAGATACAGCACATCCGCCGGCTTCTCCACCAGCAGCAGCTTTTTCGTCTCCGTCAGGTCCTGCATGATTCGGTATCCCAGCGACGCCTGGAGCGGCAGGAGCGTATCGTGGTCCATGCTGAAGACCTCATCGCCCACCTTCGTGCCCAGGTACTCCAGTCTCCCATCCTGCGTCTGTCGCGTGATCTCCTCGACCGTACGGACCCACTCCATTCGCTCCGGGTCGATCATGAACGGAGAGTGTGTCGCGTAGAGCACCTGGTAACGAGAAGCCAGTTGCTCGCGGATGTATCGGAGCAGGTCCCACTGCGCCTTGGCGTGCAGGCCAAGGCCCGGGTCATCCAGGAGGATGATGAGGTTGTCGCCGTGGCGTCTGTGCACCTGGGTGTACCACACCAGGAAGGAGAAGAACCACACGAATCCGGTGCTGCGTTCCTCGAAGTTGAGGGACAGGTCGGTCCTCGTGTTCACGATGCGAGTCTCAAAGACGAGGCCATGATCCGTCACGGGATCGCCTGCGCGGGCGGAGTAGAGATGAAAATTGACCCTCAGGTCGCGTTCCTGGCTCCAGTATCTGGCGATTTCCGCCGTGATGGGCCTCGCGGCGTCCTCCAGGTCGGCAATGAGCTCTTCCGACCGTTCGATGGTGGTCAACGCCTCCACCGACGTGCCGCCGAGCTCCAGCAGCGCGAGAAAGACGCGATCCGGACCTGTGAGCTCTCCTTTAGCGCGCCTCTGCAACAGCGCGTCGATCGAGATGCGTCCCTCCATGATGTGCCATTCAGAGAAGTACAGCAGCTTGGGCAGCAGGGGCGCCACAAATCTCTCGAAGCTCGCGTTGTCGCCACGGGGCGAGTCGGCAACAGGGCTCTGCATCTCCTGGGAGCCCTTCCCGGTGGGCCGCTCGTCCTTGATCGCCGATACCTCTGTCTCGTCATCGGCGCCGTCGAGCGGACCAATCGCGTCGCCCGGTCCGATGGAGCCGGTCCATTGCCGGCCCGGATAGTATCCTCTCTTGATGACGAGGGTCCGCGACTTGAGGGCGTCGGGGCCCATGACGCTCTCCAGCTTCTCGACGTCTCGATCCTCAAGTTCCCATGTGGTGATCAGGGCATCATCCGGCTCGCGGCCGGTCTGCTTCTGGTACTCGCGACGACGTGCCCGCGGGTATTCCATCAACACGTCGAAGTTCGCCAGCTCCTCCACATCCGGATTCAATTTGTAGAGGGCTTCCAGCAATGAGGTCTTGCCGGCGCCGTTCTTGCCGACGAACGAGGTGACCGGGCAGACGCTGAATTCGGTGGAATCCTCGATGCAGCGAAAGTTCATGACTCTCATTCGTCGCAGCTTCATGGCTACGTTCCTCCACTGAAATGCACATTCACCCCTTGCCCCAGCCGACAACATGCACAGGCTTATGGTAGCAGATAGGTGTCGGGTCGTCAAATGCGTACAATTCATCTTTTGCGCTATGGGTCTCGACGGTCAGTAAATCCTTGTCCCCGAAGAATTTAGGAGATCTGTCATCGTGGAGGAGAGGTGGACCGCCATCCTGTACCGAGTTGCAGGCGGAATATGCTTGCGGGAGCCAATCGGTCAGGGTAGATTGAAAACCGCATGATTATCGGAAGGTGTGATGGCCCGCTCCAATTCAGGCACGGCGAAAGGAGGATGTATCTACACTACAATCATTCGGGCGCGCACCGCGGAGAGTCATGGGGAGCAGAACACAGCCGAAGTTCGGCCGCAATGATCCGAGGAGGATATGCCTGACGGCAGCTCGGGTGACCGGTGACGCGTGATGAGATCACGGGTCCACTGCTGTCCATCAGGCCGGGTCGGTCGCAGCCAGGAGTATGGAAGTCGCACGTGTTGTGTGCGTTTGATAAGCCGGCGCGCGCAGCGTATGGGATCGGGGGGACATCGGAGATGGAGTGTAGGAGAAGGGATGATGAAACGGCTGACTACAATTGCGTTATTGGGGGTCGCTCTGTCGTGTTCCTGTCTCAGTGGTTCCGTTGGGGCCGACGAATTGCGCGCCTGGGGCTCGGACAATGACCGCCAGGTGAATAGCCTGCCCGCCGGGACGGACTACATCGCCATCGCAGCCGGCGATGGTCACGGCTTGGCTTTGAAACGCGACGGCGCCGTGGTGGCCTGGGGTCAGAACGGCCATGGCCAATGCAATGTACCCCCCGGCGCGTATTCCGCCATCGGCGCCGGCGCCGCTTTCAGTCTCGCGCTTCGCGTCGACGGCTCAATCGCCGTCTGGGGCGCCAATGCTCAAAAGCAAGTATCGAGTGCGCCGTCAGACAGCGGCTTCGTGTCGGTCGAAGGAGGCAAGTCCTTCGCGGTGGCGCTGAGGCGGGACGGCTCGATCATCGCCTGGGGCGACGACATGTACGGCCAGGTCTCTCTGGTTCCGACGGAGCCGAATTTCACAGCGATTGCCGCCGGTGATTCACACGTCGTGGCGCTGCGGTCCGACGGCACGCTGGCTTGCTGGGGCAACCCGGCTGCTATGGCAGGAATGCCCACGAGCGGGACGTTCACGGCCGTCGCCGCAGGGGGCAATCATTCCCTGGCGCTGCACAGCGACGGCTCCATCGCGTGGTGGGGTCAAGACCGCTACGGCTACGGTCTGGCCAACGTCCCCGACGGCAATGACTTCACAGCTATCGCGGCGGGCTATCTTCACGCGCTGGCCCTGAAGGCAGACGGATCGGTCGTCGGGTGGGGCGCAGGCAAGGACGCCTCGGGCCACCCCAACTGGGGCCAGGCTGATCCGGCCGAAGCGACGGATTATGTGAGCATCGCGTGCGGACTGTATTTCAGTCTGGCGCTGACGAGCACGGCGCCTCGGGTGCTCTTTTCGGATGATTTCGATGACAACAGTCTCAGCGGGTCCTGGCGACTCGCGGGCGATGACTTGGCTACATGCCGGGTGGAGGAGACGGGCAAGCGGCTGGAACTGACCGCTGCGGCCGGAACGAGTCGGCTGTCGGCGTTTTGCCTCGGCAACGGCTGGGGCCTTGACGCGACAAAGGAATTCTCATTCCGCGTGGACTACCACTATATCCTCGCGGCACAGCAGGATGGCGGGATCGCCGTGCGCCTGGCGACAAGCGACAGCGACATACACGCCGGATACCTGGAGTTCGGTGCCGGGGCCTGTGCCTCCTATCCCTATTTCTGGCACGAGGCCGCTGATGGTGATACGAGAAGATCCTCCTACGTGAGACGGTCGCAGGAGAGCGGATCACTATACGTCTCCTACGACGCCACCTGCAACGAACTCTATCTGGGCACAGGCGGCTATGGAAAAGAAAAAGCACTGGTGACCACGACCCTGCTGGCTCGCGACAGTGGCAGCGGACACGTCGTGTTTGTCGGACTCGGAGGCGCCTCTGACCGCGAGCCGATAGACTCCGGCAACGCCTATTTGGACAACTTCCGGCTGGACAGCGGCACCCTGACTGTGACATGTCTGACGAACGTGTACCGCTTCTGGTCGCCCATCACTGGAAAGCACTTCTACACCGCCAGCGAGAACGAGAAGAATGCTCTGGTCAACGAGTACTCCAAAACTTGGACGTTTGAGGGCGTCGCCTTTCGAACGGCGACGGCAGCTTCTTTGCCGGGCTTGACGCCCGTCCATGCGTTTCGGTCCACGGACGGCCAGGCGCAGTTCTACACGATCAGCGAACGGGAAAAGGATGGCATTCTGCAGGACTACGCACATGTGTACCGCTATGACGGGGTCGCCTTCTACGCTTACCCGCAGGGACAGCAGTCGCCCGGGGCTCGGCCGGTTCACCGATTCGTGAGCCTCGCCGGGCATGGCCATCTTTACACGGCTGACGAGAGCGAGGCGAGTCTGCTTCGGTACGACTACTCCCAGGTCTTCGCCTACGAAGGCATCGCCTTCTACGCGTGTGAATGACCGACCATCGCGGCGGCTATCGGTTCGTGGGTGACCCGGGACTGCTCTGATTCAGTCCGGCCAGATCGGCCATGGCTCCGGCGGCCTGGGCCGGGCCGCTCTCCACGCCATCCATCGTCATGCGCAAGGGGACGCACAAGACTTCGATCGGTGTGTCCGAAGGCAACTCTATGCCGGCGCCGTCCGGCGGCAGGCACGCGAGATAGAAGGTCGTGTCATGAGTTCCCCCTTGCGGATCGCGCCTGGCCAGCTTCACGGCGAGCTCATCGTCCTGCTCCACGATCTCGACCTGGGTCGGCTCACCTGTGCTGCCGCTCGACGACGTGTGCGAAACCCTCTCGATCCACTGGCTCAACGAAAGGCCGAGGAGCGTCATTTGCCCGTTCGTCTCTTGCGCCAGTTGCCAGTCCTTGAACTGCTCGAAATCGGCTGACACGTCCCTCGGGGCCTGCAACGGCGGCAGGGGGGCAATGCCTGGCAGTCCGGACTGCGCCTTGACCAGCACCGTCCCATCCCGAAAGACCACGCAGATGTGCGAGTCGTCCGAGTTGGCCCAGACGTAGACCTGGTTCGCCGCTCCGTCGAAGTAGGAGCTGCTGAGTTGCTCGCCCTCGTTACCGAGCACATCGACCACTTGGCGGTAAGTCATGCCCTTCTGGAGTTGCGCATACATGGAGCTTGTGAAGCTCGGGTTCCCGGCGGCATCGGCGACAGTCGCCGGTGGCTGATCGTCCCCGGGCTCCGATTGTCTCTGCTCGATCACCGGCGTCGTCAGTCTGGTGAACGAGTAAGTGATCTCCCGGTCGGAGACTCTGACCTCCAGGGGGCTTTGTATGCCGTTGATCAACAGGGCAAATCCCTCGTACGTGCCATCCGGCCGCTCGGTCAATGTCACGGACCGGCAGCAGTCGTACATTCGCTCGTTGATGTGAGCCTTGACCCGCTCCTGCAATTCGACTCTGCTGATCCCCTGAGCGCAGGATGTACTGCCCCCGATCCAGCCGATCAGTGCCAGTGCAATCATGGTGTGAATGCGTCTATCCATAGAATACCATCCCTAAAAACGCAGCGAATCCACTCTGTCGATTCCAATGCGGCCCCATTATACCACCGTCAGCCTTCTCTTGCCCGGCAATGAAGGCCTGGGTATAGTGACCTTCTGTTCTACGGTCCTGCAGGTCATGAATACCGCAAACGCAATGGAGGTTCAGATCATGAGCAATGATTACCGAATGTCCCGTCGGAACCTGCTGAAGACGTCATTGGCCGGCGCGCTGGGCGCATCGGTGGCGGGCGGAGGCTCGGCGACGGCCGCACAAGCCAGGGCGCTGCGGCTGGGCGGGCCGGTCTTTGAGAAGGTCCAGGACCCGCAGGGCTGGGTCAATGCGCTCAGAAAACTGGGCTATTCTGCCGCCTATTGTCCTGTGGGGCCCGACGCCGGCGACGACACGGTCAAGGCTTACGAAGACGCCGCGGCCAAAGCGGGCATCATCATCGCCGAGGTCGGCGCCTGGAGCAATCCCCTGGCCCCCGACCCCGAGGAGCGCCGCAAGGCTCGCACGCTGTGCTGCGAGCGCCTGGCCCTGGCCGC
>Ga0105100_10002053_pt1 | contig 11767 bp, 8 predicted proteins | sample PPLLak12cMay2015_2_FD_87033 | JGI IMG/M metagenome (GOLD analysis project Ga0105100, IMG submission 87033) | Freshwater sediment microbial communities from Prairie Pothole Lake near Jamestown, North Dakota, USA - PPLs Lake P8 Core (1) Depth... | ecosystem: Environmental > Aquatic > Freshwater >... | reverse complement strand
CAAGGATCAGGGTGCTGCCGATGTTCATGATACGTGCTATCGGACTCTTTTTACCTGTTATAAGGGAGATGCCCGAGATGCTGTACCAGTACGACCGTGACTATTACTTTGATTCGTCCAAATTCACAAAGCGGTTCGGGTTCAAGCCCACACCCTACAGTGAAGGTATCAGGGAAATGTGTAAAGCATACCAGGTGGCTGCACAAAAGCCGGCTGCATAATTTTCTTTGCTTCGTTGAAAGCCCACCCCCGGCCTCTCCGGTAAGGGGAGGCTCATCCCTAGGCTTATGTTAAGGGGGAAATAGGTCCCACTATTCTGCCACTGCGCCTTTTTGCCTTATTTTTACTACCTTGGCAATATATATTTTACGTCATGAATAAAGTTTTTAAAATAATCCTTTGGAGCCTTGGCGGCCTTATCGGATTGGCTGTGATCGCTGTTGCAGTTTACCTCATCAGTTTCTTCAGCGCAACAAAAGCCATGTCACCCGCTGAAACAGGGCAGCTGAACGATTCCGTGTGGTGCATCAGGGATAAGTTTGTAAATACTTTTATTTTCAGGGGAGACCAGGGATACCTGATGGTTGACGCGGGGATCAGCGAGAAGAGCTTCAGGGCTGAGCTTGATAAAACCGGTATAACACCCGATCAGATAACAACCCTGTTGCTTACCCATACTGACGGAGATCATATCGGTGCAACAGGATTGCTGAAGAACGCAGCAGTTTATATGCATCGCGATGAGGAACAAATGATCAACGGGACAACCGGAAAAATTAAATTTATAAAGCCGGTCTGGAAATTCGGCCAGTACGGACTTCTTTCAGATGACGAAACCCTTACAATCGACGGATTGAAAATTAAAATAATCCATACTCCCGGGCACACCCCGGGTTCATCATGCTACATTATCGGGAGCGACTACCTGGTAACCGGAGATAATGTAGTTGTTTCCGACGGCAAATATGAACACTTCATCGAGAAATTCAATATGGACACCCCTCAGCAGGTAGAGTCCCAGAAATTGCTCCCTCCCCCGGGATCATTCAAATATATCTTAACTGCGCATAATGGGGTGATAAGGAATGGTGAATGAAGACCGAAGACTGTAGCTTCAGCGGAGTTGGTTGTCTTTTATCTTTTTCCTTTTGTCTTTTATCTTTTCTTAACCTGTATATCAATCCCTCCCTTGCCATCGCCTACCTTGTTGAGCCTGTATTTGAACGAGAGCATCACATACCGTCCCAGGATATCCGACCTTCTTTCAACAAGGTAGTTCAGCTCACTCTCCCGCACCAGACCGGTATTCCGGTTAAGGAGATCAACACCGGCAAGTGTAAGCACTCCACGCTGGTTTTTCAGGAAATAATAGCTTGCTTCGGCACCGATCAGCGGGATAAGCTGCGATCTGCCGAAACTCCTTGCCGAATAGCTTGTAATGTCAGCTGATGCCATAAAGTTGAAGTGAACATCAGGCGTGTACCTCACATCAGAGAACCATGAAACGTCCTGGTATATATTGTTCAGCGATTCCTGCACCGAGTACTTTGAACCGGTAATGGTCAGGGCGCCGCCTGTTTCGATGTCCCATTTATCCTTTTTCCTGTTCTCAAATGTAAGAGAGAGCCTGGTCGTAAGATTCCTGTTGATATTTTCAGTGCCGTTTATAAAGCTGATCCCCCTGTTGTAGTTTTCATTCACCGCCAGATTGACCTTTATTCCCAACGGCTTTATTGGAGTCGAAAAATCGATAAATCCGCCGGCATCCCAGGCATTTTCCACATTGACAAGCGAAATGACCTGGCTGAGATTCTGATTCACCGTCCTCGCATAACCAATCCTGTCGCGCGTGTATCTCATGTTTAATCCGGTGAGCAATGTTGTGAATGAAAACTGGTCAAACAGCCACCAGGTTATCCTGCCATTATGAATATATTCAGGAGTCAGGTCCCTGTTACCGTAAAACAACGAAAGCGGATTCAGGTTATTGACCACAGGCAAAAGCTGGAATGCACGGGGTGTGCTGACAGACGTTGTGTAGTCGACCATCACCCTGCGTCCCGACCTGTAATCGTATTCCCATGAGGCTCTGGGATTAAGGTAAAAATATGGCTTCGGCCTGCCTCCGTCATTATTTAGCGTGGTATTGAATTCGCCTATATTTGACTGAAGGGCCAGTGTCAGCTGTAACTTCGCCGTGCTGAGTTTCCATGTCAGGCCAGGCCGCAGGTATCTGTCGGTTTTCATGATTGCCGGACTGAGATCATCATCGGGAATCATTCCTGTTTCGATATCCCCCTGTTCCCTGTTCAGCTCGTCGGTTGAATACCCGGCGCCCAGGGAGAGGTCAATATATGATATTTTCGTGATTTTCCTTGTCAGCGAAATACTGCCTGTATAGGTGCCTGTTTCTGACATCAGATCGAAGAATTGGTTGGTTACTTCCAGCTTGTACGGGTTAAGGTATTCTGTCCGGTTCAGAAATCTGGTATCTGAATTACTTCCCGAATAAACGGCCCTGCCCGACAGTTTAAAGACCGTCTTTCCTTCATTGAACTTCAACAGGTATGAAGCATCTGCATTGCCTGATAATCTTGATGTTATTTCACCTGAATTCCTTTCCTGGGAGTTGATCCTGACATCATTCTCAAAGCTCGACGATATTGAGCTGAATGGATTTGATGACGTATTGTACGATAATCCTCCGTTCACTATTACGCTCTGCTTTTCGCCTATCCTTTTCCTGAGCCCCAGATTGAGTCTTTGAGTGGTGTCTCTTTTCACCTCATCCCTCTCCTCATCGATAAGGAAGGAGCCGTCAGGGACATAGTTACGGATTGCAGAAATTTCGAACAGTTTCCTTCGGGAACCATTTCCGAGATAGCTCATAAAGAACCTGTCGTTATCAGGATTCGAAACAGAAAAGTTCAGTCCTGCCGCCCCGTTCGATCCGAAGCCGTATACAGGCTGGCCAAAATTAACCGGAAAATTCGATTCACCGCCAATTGTTACATGCCCGTCACCCGATGAAAAGCTGGCAGGACCGCCGCTGAAATTAATATAATCTCCGAGCGAAAATCCAAACTGGTTGACGTTATTGAACATCCCGATTGCTGCAAACTGGGTTTTTTCAGTGAACCTGTAGACTTTTCCGCTCGCTGCAACACGCTTGTCTGTTCCGGCACCCCCCTGGACATCACCAAACACACCATTTTTCTTATCCTTATCGAGGATAAGGTTGAGCGTCGGATCACGTATGCCGTCATCTATTCCGGTGAACTTCGATTCATCAGTCTGCCTGTCGAAAAGCTGAACCTTGTCAATGGCTTCGGCCGGCAGGTTTCTTGTTGCAACCTTGGGATCACTGCCGAAGAACTCTTTCCCGTCGACCAGCACATTGCCGACATCCTCACCCATCGCCTTTATGTTCCCGGCCCTGTCAACCTCAAGCCCCGGAAGTTTCTTTATCAGATCCTCCGCAACACCATCCGGCTTAACCCTGAATGCCCTGGCGTCAAATTCAATTGTATCCTTTTTGATCCTCATCGGGATCCTGTCGGCAGAAACCGTGACTTCATCAATATTGAAAACTTTGGGGACCATTATTATGGATCCTGCATCATCTCCGGTCTGCAAAGGCATTTCAATGGTGCGGTAAAGCGTAATGAATCCCAGAAGCGACACCTGCAGCAAATAGTTCCCTTTTCTGATATTCCTCATCTCAAAACCTCCGTTGTTTCCGGAAACTGAAAAGTAAAGAAGCGTCGAATCGGCAGGATTCAGAAGGACAACAGTTGCTGAAGCCAGTGGCTGGGCCTTTTCATCAAGTATATCACCTTTCAGCATAAAGTTCTGTCCGTAAGCTGCCCCGCAAATTGCCATAAAGGCAATAATTAACACTCTTCTCATGAGAAATATTCCTAATGCTGTTTAATGACAATCCTCATCCGGGAACCACCTTCCGGTCCGCCCTCCTCTATACCCATCTCCTTCATCTTTTCCGCAACAATTGTTTTGTACTCCTCTTCAGTTACCTTTTTACCGTCCTTTGGCTTCTGGAGCCTGATCTCACCTGGATCAACAGCCACTATTGACTTCGCGGTAAATGTCCGCTGACCGTCATTGAAGTCGACCTCAAGGATCATCCCCGGAAGGTTGCACAATCCGGCCGGCCCGCTGCTGATACTGATTGAAGGTGCAAACCAGGCAACGGTCTTTTTCCCGGCGGTGTCGAGCCTGATCGCCTCTGCACACGGGAATCCCTGTATAACCTTCTGATTGCCGGTGACCTTCCAGTTTGATTCGGGGAACTCCTTTTCTACCAGGAAGATCCTGTTCATAAAATCCCTCTGGTCAAGGATCTTTTTGTTTTTCAAGTCGGTGAAGATCTTGTTTTCAGCCGAAACAACCATCCTGAACCTCACAGTGCCTCCATCGCTGTGCTGCGAAGACATCTCTTCCTCAGGATTGCTGTTACCATCCTCGAAGAGTGTAGCCTCTTCCGTAAATGTTAAGATTTTCTCCGCTATCCGCTCTTTGGGCAGCATACCTTCCATGTGGGATACATCGCCCTCGATAATGATATCGAGTTTAACTTTTTCTTCATAGGTTATTTTACCTGAAGTGAGCACTTCAGACTTATGTTCCTGCCCGCGGGCAGTAATCGCAAAAAATGCCAGTGTCATTAAAAAAATTACTGATTTCATAAGGTGAGATTTTTTCTTCAAAAATATCCGCTCTAAAGCATAAACTGAGTTAATAAAACAGTAATTGAGGTTAATTAAGGTTAATGGGTGTCTATTGGCTCACTGGTGTAATTATATTTGTAAAGAGTTATTTAAATAAAGTTGCAGGTTGCAGGTTGCAGGTTGCAAAAAGACGAAATAGCAACCAGTAACAAGCAACTGGAAACAAGCAACTTAGAGTTAAATATGAAAGGCATAAACAAACATAACAGGGTTCTGATCCTGATGATCGCCAGTCTTCTCCTGCTGACTCTCTTCGTATTGCAATGGCTCCGTTCACAGTACCGGGGTGAGAAGGAGAGACTGGTAAATGATTTGAATGAATTCTACATCGATGCCCAGGATGAGATTGTTGACACAATGCTGTTCAGAAGTTATGTCAGCCCGGTACTTAGAACAGAAAGGCCCGGAAGGAACCAGCGCTTTATAACCCTTGATGACACTTCGGTAAATGGCACGGGATTCGTTTCAGATACCACACCGGTTACCGGTTTTGTCAAATGGAAGGGTACAAAGGGCAACATAACCGTCAGGGTGGAACACGGACCTGACTCCGGCGTCCGCTTACCAGATACCGTTAAGATCAGAAAAATAAACGACGACATGCTCCTGCGAAGTGTACGGTTGATAGTGTCGCATTCAAATGACAGCTCCGGCGGGGGATTGCCCGAAATGGCGGATATTGCCCTGAGTCCCGATTCAGCGGTCTTCAAACAGCATTTCAGTCAAAAGCTGGAAGGTGCGGGTATGAACTTCTTTCTCACATGGGAAGAAAAGAAGCCGGCATCAGCCCACAGGCATCAAAAGTCAGAACTTAATCTGAATCCGCTTAATCCCTTTGCCTTACCTGCGGTTTCCGTGACACGTTTTAACGGGTACCTGGCGGGAAGGATCATGCCGCAGGTGCTCTTCGGACTTGTTCTTATGATCGTTACAGCCCTTGCATTCAGACTCTCCTACAGGAGCATCCGCGAAATCATAGTTCTGAACGATCTGCGGAATGAGTTTATAAGCAACATGACACATGAGCTTAAAACTCCTGTTGCCACTTTGAGTGTCGCACTTGAATCGCTCGCGAAGTATAATATGAAAGATGAACCCGCGGTCATGGAGGATTATCTTAAGCTGGCGTCCCTTGAAACAAAAAGACTTGAGGACCTGATCAACAGGATACTCGATCACTCAATGCTTGAGCAGAACGGACAGCCGCTTAATCCTGTTCTCACCGATATCAATCTGCTTGTGCAGGAAGTCGCCGGGATAATGCAGCAAAGGCTTGAGAAGGAGGGTAAACTGGAGTTCCTTCCATCAGATGAAACACTAACTGCAATGGCTGATCCGCTTTTTCTTAAGGGAGTGCTTGTAAACCTGGTGGACAACAGCATCAAATATTGTGACAAGGTTCCGTTAATCAGTATAGTGACACGAAAAGAGGAGGGCTTTGCTGTGATAGGGGTAACCGATAATGGACCTGGTATACCGCCTGAATATCAGGGGAAGATCTTTGAAAAGTTCTTCAGGCTGCCCACCGGAAATGTCCATAATGTAAAAGGGTATGGCCTGGGACTCAGCTTTGCATTGCTGGTCATGAAACTGCATAAAGGGAGCATAGCAGTCAGAAATAATGACGCAGGTTGTTCTTTCACACTTAAAATACCGGTTGCCTGATGCCTCAATCAAAAGTATACTATGTCGAGGATGAGCAGTCGCTTGGGAAGATCGTGCACGATACGCTTGAGAAACAGGGATATGATGTACAATGGGAGACCGACGGGGCCAGGGTGATATCATACCTTGAAAAGAATAAACCCGACATCTGCGTGCTCGACGTTATGCTTCCCGGGATCGACGGGTTCAGCCTCTGCAGAACTATCAGGGGAATATACCCCCGGCTTCCTGTAATCTTTCTTACAGCTAAAACCGATACTTCACATCTTGTAACAGGATTTGAATCAGGAGGGACCGACTATATAAAAAAACCATTCAGCATAGAAGAGCTTATAGCAAGGATTGAGAACCAGATGAACCTGGCAAATGGCAGGGTACCTGTAGGTGAAATCTCTGAGCGGGCATGTATCGGAACTTATGTTTTTGAACCCGGCAGGTATGAGCTTCATTCTCCCGGTAGAACCATAAGACTGTCGAACAGGGATATGCAGGTTCTAAGGATGCTTCATGCAAACAGGAACAGCGTCACTTCGAGGAAAGATCTCCTGATGGCAATATGGGGCGACGATTCATATTTCAACTCGAGAAACCTGGATGTTTACATTAAGAAGCTCAGGGTTTATTTTTCTGAGGATCCGTCAATCCAGATCATTACCCTTAAAGGGAACGGGTATGTGTTCCTGATTCCCTGAAAGTTTACCCCCTGCCCACTAAAAGGGGAGTGCAAATCATTCGTATGTGATATTCCCTTTTTAACTAAAGTTCCGGCAGATTATACATTTTCCTTGTCTCGCAGGTCTCAAGGAACTCCTTCTCAAATTGTTCCCTGTCCTCAATTATTGAATAAAAGCTCTCAAGGTATCTGATATTCTCCCTCCTGGTGGCCTTCGAAATGAGCTCCTGACCGTCAATAATGGATTCAAACACAGGCTTCAGCTTCCTGTAGAAATCAAACGTCCTCTTAAACTCATCATCTGTGTAACATAATCCCTTGTAAACCCTTCGTGTACTCAGGTATTCTTCCGAAACGATCCTGGGACGGGTATAGCTGGCGTCAATCAGCGCGGCGAAATCAAAATCATAAGGAACTGCAAAGGACGCATTTGTGGTATCCTGAGGCTGAAGTATCACAGTATTCCTTCTTGAGGTAATATACCAGTCCTTGTTGCCTATCAGGTATTCGAAAACTGACATCTTCATGAAGTTTTCCGTGTCAAGGTCAAAAGGTGTGAGAAAAATGTTCTTTTCAAAAGCATTGTTACGTTTGGCCACATGGTCTTCATCCTCGATAAAGAAGCTGTGTCTCTCAAACACCTCCTTTCCGGAGTAAGTATCAAAGTACCGGATCTTAACGAGCCTTACCTTCATGCTCATATCGGTAACCTGGTTATACATCCTGTAAATTAAATACTCTTCAACCACGTCTTCTTCCCTCTGGCAGGGAGTAACCAGCTTCAGCTTGTCCTGGTTGTGGAAAATCGTATTTTTAACTTCTTTTTTCTTAAAGTTCAACAGCAGTGGGGGAAAGGAACACATTTCGGGATCACGGCGAAAATCGCCCCTGGCCCTTACTTTAACTGAAAACTTTTTGGTTTTCCCATCGGGCGAGCGGTATATCAGTTTGCCATCGTGCGATTCCGGGTCATCCGCCGTATCAGCCCTGATTTCCGTAAAATTCGATCTCAGTTCCAGGTTCAATACCTCATCGGACAGGAACAGGGTATCAGGATCATCCGCGGCCACCGGTACTGAAAACAATAAACAGGCCGTAAGAATGAGGGAGGCTCCGGAGAATACCGGCTTTAATGACGTTATCATATTCATTGCGATTGTCACTATAAAATTAGCATTTTAACGGTTACAAGGGGAAATATTTACGGTGAATTTAAGAGGTAAGCGGAAAAAGAAAGACTATTTTTCATCATACTCTGACACTCTTCCAGTTTCCCCTTCTGAACAGCCACAAGGTTGCGAGACCAGCAGATGTTTCGGCAAAAAAGACTGCCCAGAATACACCGGTATAGCCCCAACCGAGAGTGATGGCAAGAAGATAAGCAAGAGGTATCTCAATCAGCCAGAAAAAAACAAGATTTATTTTTGTTGGTGTCCTGGTATCTCCCGCGCCGTTGAAAGCCTGTGTTGTGACCATCCACCAGGCATAAACAAAGTAAGAGAAGGACAGTATACGGAGCCACGTTGCACCTATATCCCTGACAGCCCTGTCGTCAGTGAAAAAATCCATCAAAGTTTTATTAAAGGCAAAGTATACAACCGAGATACCGATCAGGAAGATCATATTATAGAATCCTATCTTCCATACTGACGATTCGGCCCGGTCGGGGTTTTCCGCACCAAGGTTCTGACCTACAAGCGTGGCAGCTGCATTCGACATCCCCCAGGCCGGCATTAAAGTGAACATCATTATCCGCAGTGCTATTGTGGCACCGGCAACAGCCTCAGAGCTGATGCCGGCAAGTATCCTCATCAGGAATATCCATGAAGTCATTCCGATAATGTTCTGACCTATTCCTCCCAATGAGGTGCGGATTATGTTCATCACGACTTTCCCTTCAGGTTTTAACTGGGAAACCAGAACGCGGATGTGCTTTCCACCCCTGAACAGGATCCAGAACTGCATACCGACAGCTGTCGCCCGACCTATATTAGTTGCAATTGCGGCTCCCTCAATACCAAGTCCGGGGATTGGTCCCAGACCGAAGATAAACAAGGGGTCAAGAACTATATTGATTGCGTTTGCGACCAGGAGAACCCTCATAGCTGTTGCAGCATCGCCTGCTCCCCGGAAGATTGAGTTAATGACGAATAACAGCACAATTACAATGTTTCCTCCAAGCATCCATTGCATATAACGGTACCCGTTATCGAGCACCCACTGATCAGCACCCATAAGTGCGAGCAATTCCTTTGAAAAGAAAATACCGGCAAATGCAAACGGAATGGAGCAGAGGAAGCCCAGAAAAACAGCCTGAACGGCTGTCCGCCCTGCAAGTTCCCTGTTCTTTTCACCGATCCTTCTTGCAATAATGGCTGTGACGGCCATTGAAAGCCCCATCGCTATCGAATAAAGCAGATACATGTACGTCTCCGTCAGTCCGACAGCTGCAACCGCAGAGGCTCCGAGCTTTCCGACAAAAAAGATATCCACCAGCGCAAAAGTGGACTCCATGACCAGCTCAAGCATCATTGGAATGGCAAGGAGCACGATGGCTTTATTCAGGCTTATCGTGGTGTAATCGGCTTCCGTGCCCCTGATGGCTTCCTTTATATCGGACCATAAAGACCTCTTTACCAGCCGGACCGGAAGATCCGCGCTGGTTCCGGTGATAATTGTGTCATCCATAACCTGCCATTGACTTATATACTTTAACAAAACCGGATTAAAAATGTTGGGGAGAGGTTTTCAGGGTGAAGTGGACAGATGGAAGAGGTCGTCGGGTGAGTACGCGGATTTTTCGTGGGAAAGACTGTGCGACTAATCAGGTATCTGGAAGAAACTTATACACCACAACTATACTTTTTTTACCCATATAGTCTTAACATTAACAAACTCCCTGATTCCGTGAACTGAAAGCTCCCTGCCGTAACCGGAGTGCCTTGTGCCGCCAAAGGGCATACGCGGGTCAGATTTTACAAGACCATTGATGAAAACCGCACCATCGTGGAATTTGGGAACAAGTTCCCTTGCCCGGTCCAGATCACTTGTAAACAATGTAACTCCGAGGCCGAAAGTTGTCTTCCCGGCGAGTGCAATCGCTTCTTCCGTATTATCAACAACTGTAATGGGAGCCACCGGACCAAAGACCTCTTCATCGAACAGCGGCATCCCCGGAGTAACATCAACAACAACAGCCGGCTGAAAAAATGCCTTGTCCCTCCGGCCGCCTGTGATTACCCTTGCACCCATTGAAACAGATTTCCTGACCTGTTCTTCCAGTATTTCGACCTGCTTAATGGTGGCAAGGGGCCCGATGTCAGTATCCAAATCCGCAGGATCGCCTGTTTTTAGTTTGCCTGTTCCCTCCAGGAATAATGAAATGAATTTTTCACTTATTTTTTTATGAATAATGAACCTCTTTGCCGAAATACAACTCTGTCCGGCATTCTGAAAGCGGGCTTTTATACCTGTCTCAACTGCTTTTTGAATATTTGCATCCTCAAGCACCACAAAGGCATTGCTTCCACCAAGTTCGAGAAGTGATTTCTTCAGGCTGTTGCCGGCAGCTTCAGCAACCCTCTGTCCGGCAACCGCACTCCCTGTCAGAGAAACAGCCTTAACGACATCATGTTTTATAACCCTGTCAACCCTAGCTGATCCCAGAACAAGGTTAGCAAAGACGAAGGGAGGAAATCCGGCCGCCGTAAAGACCTCTTCAATCTTCAGGGCACAGATCTGGATATTTGAAGCGTGCTTCAGAAGGATAGTATTCCCGGCCATCAGGGTTGGAACAGCGAACCTGAATACCTGCCAGAATGGGAAGTTCCAGGGCATTATTCCGAGTATGGTACCCAACGGTTCATAAGTCACATAACTTATGTCGGCATCTGTTTCAACTGGTTCAGACCGGAGGAATTGTGCGGCATTCCTGGCATAATAATCACATGCCCATGCACATTTCTCGATCTCAAGCTTCGATTCTGCAAGTGGTTTACCCATCCCGGCGGTAATCGATAGCGCATATTCTTTTATGTTCTTTCTAAGGATCACCCCGGCTTTATCCATAAGTGAAGCCCGTTGCTCAAAGGATGATTTTTTCCATCTTCCAAAAGCTTCGTCTGATCTTTCTAATATATCTTCCACCTTCCCGTCGGGGTACTCTTCAAATTCCCCTATTACTTCGCCTGTATAAGGGTTAATGCTTTTCAGGATCATGATACTGTTTAATTAATATGGAACTAAATTAATTAAACAATAGCATATCAGGAAAGGTTTGCCATTTTATAGTTTTCTGTTTTGTAAACCTGAACGCAGGAAGGATCCTTACTCCACCTTCAGCGCTGATGCCGGATTAATGCACGATGCCCGGTATGCCTGAAAACTGACGGTGAGCATTGCAATGACAACCGCCCCGGCTGCAATCAGTACAAAAACAATCGCATTCATGTCGATCCTGTAGGCAAACTGCTTCAGCAGACTCTGAACAACGATCCAGCCCACGGGTACGGCCAGTACTATTGAAACAATTACCAGGACAAGGAATTCTTTTGACAGGGTGTACATGATAACAAGCTGATCTGCCCCCATCACCTTCCGGATGCCAACCTCATTTGTCCTTCGCTGTGCTGAATAGGATGCCAGTCCGTACAAGCCGAGGCAGGCAATAATAATCGCAAGT
>Ga0105100_10002052_pt1 | contig 11768 bp, 9 predicted proteins | sample PPLLak12cMay2015_2_FD_87033 | JGI IMG/M metagenome (GOLD analysis project Ga0105100, IMG submission 87033) | Freshwater sediment microbial communities from Prairie Pothole Lake near Jamestown, North Dakota, USA - PPLs Lake P8 Core (1) Depth... | ecosystem: Environmental > Aquatic > Freshwater >... | reverse complement strand
TTTTTTCATCTTGAATCATTACCCTGTAAGTACCACAGTTCACCCATCCCTCATCGGGGTCCTTTGTAATGGTCACCACCCCCGTACCAATGTAACGTCCTCAATCCTTCTCATGCAATTTAGGGGTAGGAAATTTTAAGATATTAATTTTCTCTTCCTTCAACACGTTTTCCATCACCGGGCCGGTTTTAACCTCCTTGGGTGGTATTGGTTTGTATCGGTTAAACTTATCCTTCCAATCCCTTATGACTTCCACCTCCGGCATCTCTTCTGGAATGCCAAACGCGATCCTCTGTCTCCTGGGAGTCATCACAACGTTTGAGGCAACCCTGTATCCTTTTGGATAGCCCTTTACTCCATCAAACAAGAGAGCACGGCCCCGGCGTTCAGCAAATAGCTCAGTGATGGTCCCTATTTCTAAATCCCAATCCGCACCATCAACCTTCTCAAGTTCTCCTTTCTTACCGAGTTCCTCAATAAAGCTTCTAAAATCATCAAACATTTCCTAATCCTCCTTTGTTCTCTTAACATTCACTACCTGTGAAAATTCAAAAATGGTGATCCTGTTCTTACTTCTCTCTTAAGATGATTTCAATTCTCTTCTCTCCCATTCCAAAGCGCTCTTCCGAAACTCTTCAACAATAGCATCCGCAAACTGGTTGTCATTAATATGAACCTCGATCTCAGAAACCATAATGGATGGACGCAATCTCTTTTTTAAACAATCAATAAATACTCTGTCCGCTTCCGGATCATAAAAACTTTTTCCCCTCTGATCCCATGACGAGAAACCGTGGGCAGGAATAAGGACCCTTACTGGTCCGGTTGCCCGGTTTAGCTTTTCAGCGATTACTTCAGCAACTGAAATCAGCTCATCACCGCTGAGACGTAACGTTGTCGCTTGGGGATTATGGAAGATGAGATTACGGTTTTTGTATCTGGAGGGGACTGTATCCGGAGCAAGAAAATTGATGAAATCCACACTCGCAGGAGTGATAATTTGTAAAATCCCTTTTTCTCCCGCCGCCTCCAATCTCGCCGGACCAGCGCTCGCCATACCACCAAAAAGCTCATTTCCGATCTCATTGAGTCCTAACTCAATAACCGCTTTCACCGGCTCATTTCTTATAAACTCTTCGAGCGCCCTGCCTCCGACTCCGATACTGTGAAATACCACTACTTCATAATTTTCATCTTCAAGCATCGACATCACCCTTGAAGCACATTTAGTAGTCGTCCCGTTCATGGTCATAACGATAAGGGGTCTATCGACCATCTCAACCTCGGGAGTCTCCACCATTCCCACTATCGCTCCTACAGCGTTTGTCGCTATTCTTTGGGTCAATCTATTAAGGCCCGCGATATCCGCTACAGAAGAGACCATCGTAATGTCTTTGGTCCCCATGTATTCTTTCCCTGTTCCCGACTGCGCCACTTTGGTAGAAACCATGAGCTTGGGCACACCCAGGGGCAATTCCTTCATAGCTGTCGTTGCCATACTGGTGCCCGTTCCTCCCCCGATAGAAAACACACCATCAAGTTTACCAGAGTGATATAAGTTTTTGACCAAATTGCGTAATCCCATTGCCATCATTTCAACTGCTTTGCTTTCATTCCCAACGGCTTTGATCTCATCAAGAGTAGTACCCGCAGCAACTGCAACTTCTTCCCGGGTGATATCGGGTCGAATGGTAGGTTCACCCAAAATTCCACTGTCCACGATCAAAGCTTTGTGCCCCCGCCGTTCAATAATGTCCTTAACGAACTTCATCTCCTGTCCCTTGGTATCCAGGGTTGCTATACAAACGATTATTTTCTTCATTCTTGCCTTTCAATATTGCGATACGACGCCGGAAGGGCTTGTACATTCTCTACAGCTTGATTTCGGGCCACTTTCCTGTTTGATCTTTCTTGAGGTTTGAGGAGATCTCCCCCTTTAGCCTTTTCTATCCTATCCCATCGACTAATTCAATATGGGCGCCAAGCCCCTTCATCACCTCATAAAAGGTAGGAAAAGAGACTCCCGCGTATTCGGCATGGTCAACTAATGTAGGCCCCTTCGCAATCAAGCCGGCAATCGCAGTCGCCATGACGATTCGGTGGTCGTGCCGGCCATCGATCTCGGCACCCTTGAGCTCGGAGTGGTAAATAGTCAGGCTCTCAGGTGTCTCCTCGAACTTGCCGCCCATCTTAGTCAGCTCCTCCTTGATAGAGCGGGTGCGGTCGGTCTCTTTTAGGCGGCTGGCACGGATGTTGTAAAGGAGCGTCTCACCCTGTGCTTTGCAGCCCAGCACAGTCAGAATCGGCACGGCGTCCGGCGTACCGGAGCAATCGATCTCAATGCCTTGCAGCTGACAGCCGCCCTCCACAGTCACGGTGCGGCCGCCATCGCTTAAGGTGACCTTAGCCCCCATCTCTTTGAGAATGTGGGGAAAATTGCGCTCGCCAGCGACGTCGTCCGGTTCCATACCCAAAAAGGTCACCTTAGAATCGGTGATGGCTGCGCCGATCATGGGATAACCCGAACTGCCCCAGTCAGCAGGCACTTGAGCCGTGAAGGCCCTATAACGCGGGCCGCCGACCACATTGAACTCGTCGTAGTTCTTGTGACTGCAGGTGGTACCAGCCAACTTCATCCAACCCATGGTCATGTCGACATAGGGCCGCTCCATGAGGTTGTCCTCGATGACAGTGATTCCGTCCTGGCTCAGGGTGCCAGCGATGAGAAGCGAGCTCAGCCACTGGGAATTGATGCCGGGCAGCTTGGTGCGACCGCCCTTAAGGGGACCCCTGATCACCAGGGGCGCAACTCCAGCGTTGCGGGTGGAGAAAACTTGAGCGCCCAAGTCGTTCAGGGCATCGATGAGAGGCTGGGCTGGGCGCCGGCAGATTTGATAGTCGCCGGAAATGACCGAGTAGCCGTCGATGAGGGAGGCGATGGCGGTTAAGAGGTAGTAGCCAGTGCCGGAGTTGCCAGCGTCTAACACGCAGTTGGGGACCTGAGGCTTGTTTGCCACCCCCTCGAAGATCCACTCCTTCCGGTTGGAAGTGTCGATCTTGGCGCCCAATGCTTGCATCATGCCCACGATGGAAAAACTGTCTAACCCAGGCAGAGGATTGCTGACCCGCGACACGCCCTCGGCCAGGCCGCCCAGGACAATAGCGCGTGCCGTGGCCGATTTGTTGCCAGGTATCTGGGCGGTCCCGTGTAAGGTCGATTTCTTCACGGCGAATTTCATGTCACTGCCCTTCCATGATAGGGGCTGATTTTCTGTGAACCGCAGTATAGAAAATTTGCCCTGGTATGTCAATGATATGTCATTCAAAAGTCATTCAAAAAAACATCTGCAGGGTCCCTGCCGAGTGGACAACGCAAGACCACGATTAATGATTATTTGTGCAAGCGATTAAGGATTGCTATCTTGGGTGTGCACGGACTTAAAATCCGAGGGCTCGATAGTATTAGAGTCTGATTCCCTTGGGAACCACCACAATCCCTGAGGCGGTTACCGTGAACCGTTTTGCATCCTCGTCCAGGTTGTAGCCAATCTCCATCCCCTCAGGGATCTGCACTTCTTTATCGATGATCGTTCTCTTGATCTTTGCATTTCTTCCCACATCCACCCCTTCCAGGAGGATGGAATCTTCAACCTCTGCAAAGCTGTGAACCGTCACATTAGGGGAAAGGATCGATCGCTTGACGTTTCCTCCGCTGATAATACAGCCGTTTGAGATGATCGAATTGAGGGCGCTTCCCACCCTTCCCTCTTCCATCCACACGGTTTTTGCAGGTGGAGAATGGAATTGATAAGTCAGGATGGGCCACTGGGAATCATAGAGATTGAGTTGAGGAGTGATGGAGATGAGATCCATGTTCGCTTCGTAGTAGGCATCGATAGCCCCCACATCCCTCCAATATCCCGTTCCTCCACAATCCCCTTGTCTGAAATCGAACGCGAAGACTTGAGCCTTGCCAATCATCATGGGAATGATATCTCTACCGAAATCATGGTTCGAATCGGATCGAGCATCCTCGATCAATCGTCTCACCAACACCTCCGTATTGAAGACATAAATTCCCATGGAGGCCAGAATCTCTCCCGGGTCCCCGGGAATGGTTTTAGGATCTTCTGGCTTCTCTTGAAAACCAATGATTCGCCAATCCTCATCTACCTCGATCACGCCAAATTCTCTTGAAAGCTTCCGGTCCATCCGGATGGCAGAGACCGTCAGGTCCGCCCCCTTCTCCAGGTGGAAGGCGATCATCTTGCGGTAATCCATTTTGTAAATATGATCTCCCGAGAGGACCAAGACCAGGTCGGGCCTTTCCACCTGCAGAATATTGATGTTTTGAAAAATCGCATCGGCAGTCCCTTGGTACCAGTGTTCGTCGATTCTCTGCTGCGCGGGAACCGCTTCGATGAACTCTCCCAGAGACGCTGAAAGAATATTCCATCCCAATTGGATGTGACGGTGAAGAGAGGTCGACTTATATTGGGTAAGAGCATAGACGCGGCGGACACCAGAATGGAGGCAATTCGAAAGGGTGAAGTCGATGATCCGATAAATGGCACCGAAGGGAACGGCGGGCTTGGCTCGATCCCGGGTGAGGGGATAGAGCCTCTCTCCTCGGCCGCCTGCTAACACCATGGCCAGAACCTTCTTCACCGGCTCTTACCCTTTTCTAAAGAGAGCTCTGAAAAACCGCTTTCCGCCCTCTTGATTACGCAGATTGTAAAAAGTGATTCCACAGATTTTTCTTTATTTTCAATAGATTTCTAATCGGTGTAATCGTTTCATAATCCGTGTAATCAGAGATTTCTGGACTTTTCAGAAATTCCTAAAAGTTCCCGGATCTTATTTTTTAATTCAGTGAGGTCATCCGACTTTGCCACATAGGCATCCGCCGCCCAACTCATAAAATCCTGCCGGTACCCTGAATAAGAGGTATTGAGGATGATGGGGATCTTTCTCTCCTTGCCCACAATCCGGCCCAGGGCCTCCATCCCATCCATTACCGGCATGACAATGTCGAGGATGATCAGATCGGGTTTTCCCTTTTCCAACTGTTGGATGGCTTCTTTTCCATTCCCTGCGGTGAAAACCTCATACCCTTCGGACGTCAATTCCTCTTTATAAAGAAGCCTCAGGCTCTCTTCATCTTCAACGACCAAAATTCTTTTCTTCATAAAATTATTATCGGCAATCTCTTGAGAAAAGACAACCTTTTTTTCGACTCCGGTAGGGAACGCCCACCTGCCCCGCCCTCGGTCTATTAATAGTGCGGGACCGGAACCGGGCGGGCAGGGTTTCAAACCGTTCCCTACAGAACGATGCTTTCATTTTTTCTCCGCCTTTTTTCTCTGCTCAATGGCCAGCTTGCATTCGGCGCAGATGAAGCGAGGCAGGGTATGGGCGTACGTAATCCGCTCCTCTCCGAATCCCCAATCGATAATATCTCTCACCAGCAACTCTTCTTTGAACGCATGCCCCAGGCAGAGTCCCATCCCGCAGACGATACAAATCGCCACGGCATCCTTATCCACTCCCTGCTTTGCGCACACATAACATTTCATCGTCTTTCCTCCTGTTTGGGTTTAAGCAGATCAATATTTAATTTCTACCATGGAAAGGACCAAAGATCAAAGGGGAGAATAAATTTCAAGGAGAATAAATCTCTGGCAAGATAATACGAGGAGAATGTGGATGCAAAAAGGATGAACAATGAGGATGTAAACGGACTCCCCTCCTCAAGCTTATCAATCAGCTACATCTTTCCCCATTTGGGTCCTGACGAATCGGCGGATATTGTATATCCCCGCTTTTTGGCAACTTCATTTGCCGCTTGCTTCAGCTTTTCATTACCAGAATGAGCAAAGTCGAATACCATCTTCTTTTCATAGCAGCCCCGCCACAAAGCCTCCATTAGGATGTCCTCTGTCCCAACCTCTCCCTTTCTAATATAGTACGCATAGGCTGCTGAAACGATTTCCAGGTTCTCTTTCTTCATAGCATCATCTAAAAACTCTGCCGCAATAGGATCCTTAACCTCTCCGAGCGCCCTTGCGGCAACCCTCCTGACAAAACAATCAGTGTCCTTCTGCGTAGCATTCTTCAGGGCTCTAGGATCACACGTATCTTTTAACTCCCTTAACGCCCTCGCAGCCCTTCTCCTGACCAGGCATTCTTTTTCTTCCTTCAAAATCTTTACCAGAGGCTCTACAGAAGGAGAGCCGATACCTACCAGCGCGTCCTCAGCTGCCAACCGTACTTCCCATTTCTTGTCACTCTTTAAAACCGAAACTAAGGGGTTAACAGCACGGGAATCCTTTCTTTTTCCTAACTCCTTTGCTGCAGAAAGTCTTGTGGTTGACTTTGAACTTTTCAGTTGCTTGATAAAAACGTCTATCTCATCTGCTGCCACCATTCCGATGAAACAAAGAACCAGAACCGTCGCCAGGAATGCACACTTTTTCATCTTCCATCCCCTACCTTTACTTCAAAGGCTTCTTGAATCAATCTCTCGTCAAAACTCTTTTCTCAAAGAGAAGGTTATAAGATTTGCATCAAAGCTGTCAACCCGCCTGACATGATCGTGCAGATAAGTTCTTTCAAAAGTGAGGATAGGTGTCAGGTATCTGTTCTTATACCAGAAGCTCAATACCAGATCGGCATATCGCTGGGGATTCTCCTTCATCGTCTTTGCGTAGCTGCCGTTCACTCTGGCTCCCAGCCCCTTATAAATCCCCTCATAGCTAATCCCTGCGGTATAGATTAAGGCATCCGAATCGAAGGAAAAGCGAGTATATGGAGGTGAGGGGAACTCATTGGTGATGTTTTTGCTATTCTGAATCTTTTCGTAAGTGATTGAGCCATCGAGGGAAAGTTTCGAGAGAAAAGCGGGTTGATAGGTTGCTGTGATCGTATAGTCCTGGGCATCGACACGATATTCCTGGTCGGGATTGACCCTCCTCCTCCATGAAAACGTCCCGATCAAGTTAAGTTTCTCAATGGGGGTATCATATTTTACCTTGACCTTTGCAATGTTTTCGCAGTCAGGAGAAATCCGAGTGTAGGGATTGTCAAAGTTGGCTCCCTGATATTCACCGAAGAGGCTTAGAAATTTGTAAGGTTTCCAGGAGGCGGATGCAACCCATCCGAAGGCAAATGTCTCTGTGTCGTTAGGATGTTTGCCCCCGTCAAACCGGTTGACTACGAAATTGTCTCCGTTGACATCCCTGTATTGGACCCGAACCCCACCCCTGAAGGTCAGGTTCTCTTTCGCGATATACTCCAATTGAAGAGTCCCGGTATGAGCCATCAGGTTGAAGTCCGTGCTTATATTTGCAGGGGCGCTCACAAATGGATCTGTGTTGGCCCGGCCGTCCTGATTCACCGTATGGAACCGGTAATCGAAATGAGCGATCAAGCTCGGCATCAGAAGATAACTCAACCCCAATTCAAAAACATTGGTATTCGAATTGAACTTTGAATCTCCTGAACTCACAAAGAAGTTAGGAGACGTTAATAGATCGGCCCGCCCCTCCGAATGGGCAAAGATATATCCCGTATCCAGATCCCACCTCTCCCCGAACTTGGTGTGGGCTTTGATCGTGCTCACATAGGTATTCACCCGGGAATCCGGGTTCTCGAACTGCTGAGGTCCCTCCAGTTTATTGTTGCTTTCAAAATTCCAGTAAGACTGCTTCACATGGAAATCCCAGTTTGCAATCGGGAAGTCTGCCGATACGAAGTACTCGTTTAACCGCTCGTCCAGATCTTGCTTCTGATCAGGAAGCAAGAAGACTCTTGGAACAAAGGCATCCCCATCCCTCTCATAACGGCGGTAGCCCAAATTCAGTTTCACATCATCCTTGGGAAAAACCGACAGTCCAATCGTTCCTACTGTGCTCTTTTGATTGAAATTAAAGGGATGGTCGGCCAGGAAGCCGCCCGTATCACCCCTTTCAGAGAAATACTTATATTCCCTGTAAGTGGCCACCAAATCATAGACCTTGTTTTTCTTAATCTCTAACCGGCCATAGGGGAAAGGATCTCCAATCCCCGTTGTATTCACACTGAAATAATCCACAAGACCTTTCTTTTCATCAAGATTCTTGCCCCAGAGGCTGAATTCAAAAAGCCTCAACCCTTCCATCAGATTAACTGTTTCTTTATATCGATTCCTGTTGCCATCAATATCCGTGAAACGGTAACCCAGTTCGATGGCACCGCCCCATTCGAAACCTGCTATCTTCAACCCCGTTGCTTCCGACTCAGCTCCCGACTCTGACTGTGCTGCCCGGATTGAAAGAAACAGGGAGAAGGCAGAGACGAATAATGTGAGAAGCATGATTCTAACGAGATCCCTTTTCATCCTTCCACCTCTTTCTCAGTGAGGCCCTGTGAAACTCAGATATTCTTCATCTCCTACTGGAAGAACCGGCTGCTGAAATTCGATCCGTGGATCTGTGTGTGGCAATTCGTGCACGAGCGTGGATTAATGTGCCGCTGACCGTGACATTGAATACAGACCCTCCGGGTATCTCTCGCTGTCAAGAGGAAACGGTTCGGGGAGCCGTGGGGAACATGGCAAATGCTGCACCCTTCCACTTTCACAGCCAGGTGCTCGAAAACCCAGGGCCCCCTCTTCTCCGGATGGCACTTGAAACATACGTCCTCATTAAACTTATTCCATTTCCTTAAACTGGCCCTCGTCCGGGTGCCATGAGGTGTATGACAGTCTGTACATTTCACTGCCCCCTGCAGAACTCGATGGTTGTTGGGAAGGTAGAACTTACCCCTCACTTCCTGATGGCATGAAAAACAGAGATCGGCCTCCTGTTTCTTGAGGAGGCGGGCAACCGGGGTCCCATGGATCTGATGGCAGTCGTTGCAGCCAACCGCGCTTAACTGGTGGACTCCCCGTCTGAATTGAAAAAGGTCTTTCTGCTTCTGATGGCACGTGAGACATGGCTCGGAACGATCCAGCGCATTCTTGCCTTTGAACGAGAAGATGAACCCCTTTCCTTCTGCCTCCGCATGTTTCTCCCCGGGGCCGTGGCAGGATTCGCATCCCTTTTTACCAGCGGGACCTTTTGGATCAACGACACTGCGCCAATGGGGAGTATCCTTTTTGAAGGCGCTGTAAAAGTCGTCGTGGCAGCCTTTGCATGTCTCTGCTCCCGCGTAGCCGCCGTTCTGGACCTTCTTCCCTTCCTGACTGGATGAGGGAAGGGAGATGAGGAATACCAGACAGACCGCGGCCGAGAGCACTATCGCCCATCGCCAATTCCTCTTTATATGTGATCTTCTTCACTCGGAATACGGGTACGTTTCACCACCGCCAGAAATCAATGAAGTTGCTGAAGAAACGCGAAACGTGACTTGCTTAAGTAAACGATATACCCATTATGAAACTAAATTATTCTGCCGTTGTCAAGCAAAACAAATGGGAAATATGATGAGAGAAAACTGAATAAAAAGGGAGGAGACCTTGCGGTCCCCTCCCTTCAGGGCTCTACGGTGTGATCGTTCGATAATCTGTTGCAGGCCGTTCTCCCGGAGGCCGAACGCCCGGTGGAACCGTTCCAGTGATTGCCTGAAGAGAATCCCTCAAGACCTGGATGACATACATAGGGTTGTGGACATATAAGGCATTTGCGCTCTTGAACACTTCGTTCAGGTTATAGGAAGCTGCATTTAAGTTCACGGTCCAGGTGATCGAAGTGCCTGAAATGGGGAAGAAATATGGGTTCGTCGAAGGATCATACCTAATGTTATTCGCTGCGAGAGCTGCAGTGATCTTCTCAATAAGCCCGTCGATCTCCTGGGCCGTCGGCTCGACCACTCCATCTCCGTCATAGTCCTGTCCATTGAGATTCTGATAAGTCTTGTAATCCGTCATCCCGGGATGGCATTTCTGGCAGGGCCCATCAATCCTGGGTTTCCAGGTGTGACCTCCCTCAGTATTTTCGGCATTCGCTGCACCCATGTGGCATCCTGCGCAGTTTTGACTCTGATGAGAGGCGTTTCCGTTCGTGTAGGACTGAGGAACGTTGTTAAAGAAAAACTCCCATGCGTTTTTGCTCCACAGGATCGCTCCTCCGGCAAGGTAGTGGGAATTTCTGGAGGACGAGCCTGCACTGAGCGCCGCAGTCGGAGTTGCATAGGGATCGGCGACACCCCTGCTCTGGATGTATTTGTAGACTGTGAAACCGCTCTCCCTGCCCTGGTGGCAGAAGAGGCAGATGATGCCCGTTCCAGCTTTATCCGGTATGGGGGTCCCATCCATCATCCGGTTGGTTCTACCCCCCGCGAAGAACGAGTTGTAGGAAAGCATGACAGGCACCCGGATATTGCTTCCGGCCCCTTGCTCGTGAGGGCCATGGCAGGTGACGCAGGTCACGGTCGTATCTCCCCAGAGGACCTGGGCATCCTGTTTGCCGTGCCGATCGAGCTGGTAATCAACCGACGCCAGTCCATGGTGGCACTGGAGGCACGCGAAGCTTCCCGCAAGACCGGGCAGAGTGGTATTGCCTGAAGCCGAAAGATATTCGTTCGTAGCCGTCGAAGCTGGAGTTAATTTAAGGTCTATGTTTCCTTTATTGCGACGGCTGCCTACTCCGCCGCTCCCGGTGATGCTCATGTCATACGGGTAGAAAAGCTGGTGACCGCCATAGACTGTGAACTCCTCAAAAGGCTCGGCCGTGCGAGTGCCGTGACCGCTATTGCGGTACTGGCCCATGACATTCGTGTTGTGTGTTGAGGCCAGATTGATTTCGACCGGTTTCCCGTCTCTGGTTGCTCCTTTCGCGGTATACTTATATTTCCCCTGAGTATGGCAACTGCCGCAGAGGTCTTCCGTATTCGAGTACATGTCCCTGATTTCGAATTTGAAAGATCCACTGAAGGGGATAAAGACACTGACCGTGGCGGTCCCGGAAGGGGTTTTCTTATAAGTCACTGTTGACTTTGCCACGACCGCGATGACATCGGTGCCAAGCTGAGCCTTCACAGGATTCGTAGCGGAATCGGTCTCGGTCCGGGTAGTCATCTCCAATTCCGTGTCGCTAATGACATGCTCCACCCGGTATCCTCCCGTCATGTCCAGAGTTGCCTGTACCATCACGGGCTGGTTAGCATCCACGGCGGCAGCCGGAAGATTTACTGTGGCTGATGCCACGCCGGAGATGAGGACCGCGTCTCCGGGTCTCACATTACCTAAAAACCCTCCCCCTGGGTAGGTGAGGAGATTACATTTTGCACCGCCGGTGTCGCTCACGATGCCGATCCCGCTGACAATCGCCCGCCTCGGTCTTGCAATGGCCGAGCCCCTGACCCAGGTGCCTGCTGTGCTCTGCGCACCCGTTTCATCAATCTTATAAGGCTTATGATTGGGGTAAGAAACTTGCCGGCCCGGACCAGGCGTAACCGAAGTAACGGTACTTCCAGACACAGTAGCTACCGTCACAGTGCTATTCACACTTGCAAGTTGGTTTGCATTGGGAGCGGGGATATGAGAGTCATGGCAAGCGCCGCAGCTTACCTCTGTTTTCACACTCCTGAAGCTTCCGTTGGCGATCTTCTCCTGGAATCCCGGATACTGAAGAGCGTAGGCATGGCAGACGCTGCATTCTTCAATCCGCTCGCTTCTGGTACCAGGCCTCTCGTTTGCCTTGAGCAGGTTTTCCGCTCCTTTCCCAGCTGCCATCTTCGTTGTATTGCCTTCCACACCAAATCCGTGCTGGAACGTACTCCCGGGATCT
>Ga0105100_10002051_pt1 | contig 11768 bp, 12 predicted proteins | sample PPLLak12cMay2015_2_FD_87033 | JGI IMG/M metagenome (GOLD analysis project Ga0105100, IMG submission 87033) | Freshwater sediment microbial communities from Prairie Pothole Lake near Jamestown, North Dakota, USA - PPLs Lake P8 Core (1) Depth... | ecosystem: Environmental > Aquatic > Freshwater >... | reverse complement strand
TTTTATTTTAAGTTAGATGGGTTTATATCGATATTTATTTTTTTTGGTGTTATTATTATCAAGAAAAGTGCAATAATAATTCTTTTGATTCCCAAAATACTAAAAGCCAGTTTAATTCCAATTAAATCTGCTAAAAGTCCTCCTATCATTGGCCCAAAAATATAAGCAAAATTAAAAGAAGAGTCTTCTAAGGATTCTATTTCTTTTTCAACTATCTGAGTTTCAGAGATGTAATCTGCATAAGCGCCATTTATAGAAGGCAAAGCTAAATTAATAAAACATGCTGAAAGAAAAGTCAAAAGTATTATTGTTATTGGAGTGCTCCAAAAATAAAAGAAAGAAAGAATAAAACATCCAATTAAAAGCCCTAAAAAAGCTGTCTTTTTCTTGCCTAATCTTTTAGTAATTTTCCCAGTATACCATCCCAATATTAAAGTTGGAAGTGCATAGGCCGTTAAGAATAATCCTCCGAAGTACTTAGGAATTGCTTCTTCAGCATATAATGGTGCGAGAGTCCAGAAAAAAGACTCTATAAAAAAAGCAAAGAAAGTAACAGCTAAGACAGGAAATATTTTTTTGCCTATTTTTCTCCAGAGCCTAAATTCCAGGAAAATATTTCTGAAGTTCGCCCGTTTAGTTTCTTTCTTGCGCACTTTACCTCCAGTCATAATGTTTAAAGTTATGAAAAAGATTATGGAAATAATCAGGAATATCCATCCGAATATAAATGGCAAGAAGGTTATTCCATCAATTATCAAAAGTCCTGCAATAGTTGGCGCCAAGATTATTCCTAAGTACTTAGCTATCTGGATTATTCCAAAATTAGAAGAATATTCTTTCTTTTTTGTGTAAATGCTTACAAAATCAAAAATCCCAAATCCAGACAAATCGAAATAAATTCCCCAAAGAGCCATTGCAACCAGGTAAACTAAGATAGAAGAAGCTTTCCACAGAATTAATGGATAAATAAGACATGCCAAAAACATCAGAAGAAATACTCTCCGGAAATTAGTATTTCTGAAAAATCTGCAAACTAAGACATCAAAAAGAACGCCAGTTATAGAAGAAGTCCCAATTATAAATCCAATAAGGGTCATTGAAAAATTATTTTGTGACAATAAAATTGGAACGAGGTAGGTCATGATTCCATCAAATATAGCCCAGAATAATATCATCAAAGATAAGATATAGATTGGAGAAGCAACTTTCTTGTATTTCCACAGGTACTTATTTAGAATCATTTAATCCTCCTAAATAATGTAAAGATGATGAAACTCTTTATTCCTTTTTAGTTTAACATCTGGGTTATATTTTGCCAGTTTTAAGGAATTTTGTTTTTTAAAAACATATTCTTGTACTCTCATGTTATCAAACATAAAATACCTGAAATAGGAATCCCATAAATCTTCCACAAAATTTGCTCCAGGCTTTATATCGCTGAACATCAGGCTGAAAATAGAGGCGAATATGCCTACAATTACCTGAGTATAAGTAGCATTAGTTCCAATGGTTGCAAGATTCGGAACCGAATTAAAATAATAAACTTTTTTGTCAGGATAATCAAGAATCACCCCTATGCTGTCTGCACCATCTAGAATTTCACATGCATTATCTCCTATCCTTAAGTCCTTTTTAGTTATATTTTTCTTATCTTCATAGATTTTGACTAGATATTTAAGTGTCTGCTGGTTTATCCCATAAATAAATTTTGAAGGGATATCGTACTTAGAAGATACAGAAAGATTTTCTTCATGCAAAACTGTCATTCCTTCGGGATACTGCCCCATCTTCCAGATAGGGCTTAATATTTTCTTCATGCTTCTTCTATTTTCCAAAGCATTTGGTAAAAGCTTTTTTATCTTATTTTTACCAACCGCAAATCCGGAAGTGTCCCTTACTGATTCCACTAGAAACTCATGCAAAGACCAGGTCATCATAGGCCTCCATTTTCTAGCATCAATAGAAGTATCGTATTCAAAGTGAATTATTTCTTTCGGAATCCCGAATTTTTCTATGCCATATCTCACCCACATGTTCACATTGCCAGGATTCATTCCAGTACAGAGTATGTGAGGCGCATTATTCAGGGAGTCTTTTCGTGGATATACATTATAAACTAATTCAGAAACCATTTTGTTATCGTCGTTCATTGCAGTATTAATATAAGAAATTTTTGCTTTGTCAGTAGCTTCTAATGCCTCTATGCTGTTCATATCAGTTATGTCCAATACAATATCAATCTTATTGTCTTTCAATAGTTTAATGTATTCTCTTTCTTTCTCAGGCAATACTATTTCTTTATGTATGAACTTATAATTTAGCAGTTCATGGTCTATATATGGGTCCTTAAGAAGCTTTTTATTTTTATCCAGTAAAATCACCTTGTTAAAATGATTTCTCTCGCTAGGAAGATGATGCAAAAAAGCATTAGCTACCCCTCCAGATGCCCCTAAAACTAAAAGATTCGGTTTATCTAACATTTTCTCTTTTTTTATATAGAGCGAAGTTAATTTATAAAGATTATGGATAGACAAAAGAAGCTATCCAAGCACTTTTCTTGTAAATTTAATCTTTCTTATCAAATCTCCAATTACAAAACACAATGTAACTCCAAGTATCGAAACAAAAATAAACTTAACATAAGATGGAATAAAAATACCCTGGAAAATTATTACAAGAGGAAGAATTACTAGCTGATGGATTATATAAACAACATAAAAATTAGGAGCCATCCAGGCAATTAAATTTCCCTGCGAGTTAAGCCTTTTCTTAAAAATGTAAATTAAACTGATTATAATGCTGTAGCATGCAATTGTCTCCCAGAAAGAATAAACTAACGACTGCCATGTCAGTCCACCTGTAAATTTTTCAGTGTTTTCTGCTGCCCCTCCAAATACAAATATAAATGGCAGAGCCACAAGAACTACAACAGCAATTATTTTCCATAGCCTTGCCTGTTTTGCCCCAAGGCTTTCAAGCCAATTCCCTCTGTACGCAAGGATTCCAATCCAGAAACAAAAAATGTAATTGACAAAATGAGCCAACTGAAAAATATGAATTTCCACTCCTACCGGGAAAAGGGTACGGACAAAGAAAGTTAAGATTGCAAGAACAAAGATGCTTATTACAATTGTTCTATTAGAAGGAAATTTATCCTTAAAACAAATAAACGACTTATTTATTAAACCCCTGTATAAAACATAAACAAAGCAGAAAATAAGCAGAGCTTCAACAAACCATAATGGCCCGACAAACCATCCAGGATCTTTTAAATTATAAGCAATTACATTCACAAAAGTTATTGTCTCGCCTCTAAAAAAATTCAAGATAAGATAATCTATTATTACCTTAAAAACAGTTGTATAAATTAACAAAGGAATTCCCAATCTAATCAGCCTGTCTCCCAAAAACTTCCCTGCTCCTTTTCTGTCAAAAGACCCTAGAGTAAAATATCCTGAAAGCAAGAAAAACAAGCCCATAAAAAAGCTTTGGCAGATTGCATTAAAAAGAGTAAGAATTATCGGGCTTATCTCATCGCTTGCCCCTTCTTTAGCAGGATAAATGCCCTCTCCTCCATAAATAATAGAAATATGAATAAGTACAACAAGGATTATAAGAAAAAGCCTGATATTATCAATATACAAAAGTCTATCCTGCCTGCCTTTCTCCATTATCGGACAAAGAAAGCCCGATTATTAAATTTTTGCAATTATTATAATTTTAGAATAAATGTTGCTATATGCCCCTAAAGGTAATGTTATACAAAATAAATTTTGGAGCGCTAATAAGCAATATTTATATAAATGCAATTGTATTTTTAACTTATTATGAGAATTAAGACTTACTTGAATTGCACTGAGCAAGATATCAAATCAAAAAAGTTTAACATTTTTGTAGGTATCAGTTTAGGGAACAAGTATTTTACCAAAGAAAATATTAAAAAGTATATTTTTTGGGCTTTGGAAAATACTAAAGAAGATGTTTTAGTTTTAATCGCAGATAAAAACCACGCAATAAATTATGAAGTTCTCAATGATTACAGTCATGAAAGAGCTCTACAAGTCGCATTAAGAAAGGGTTTAGAAATTGAAGAATCTGTTAAAAAAATAGTACGTGGGCTACCAAAAGAAAAACACCATCTTATTAAAATTTGCAAATGGGATGATGCAAGAAAGTCCTTTTATTATCAAAACAAAATAAAAATTTTTCTTGATGAATTTAGAGAAAATATCAAATTCCACGATTTCATAATAAAAATTGTTCAAGAGAATTTAGGAGAAAAGGCAATCAATTTAGATGTTGAACAATTAGAAAAATTGTCTTTGTACATTCTTGATGAATGTCCAATTTTTTTGAATGGCGTGGAATTTGATGGAAAAATTTATGATTTACATCCTTATCCAGGGCTTTCTTGCTTTGATGATTTACTAATAGATTTGCAAAATGGAAAAATGTTCCCTAATCTTGCAAAGAGGTTAGAGATAAAAAATAAGATTGCAGAAGTAGAAGCTTACGTTGAATAGACCGGCGCCAAAATCTGCTCAAGGGAAAGCTGCGCTACGAAAACTTCTTTTATCCAATAGGTTCAACTCCCCCACTAATGTAAAATATATAAACTCTTTTTCCATTATCAGGTTATAAAAAAGAACATGAAATACTCTCTACTCTGCGAAGTATACGAAGCTCTTGAAAGCCATGCTTCTCGACTGGAAAAAACAGAGATCCTAGCGGATTTCCTGAAAAAAATAAAGAGTGAAAAAAATAAAGATATTATTTATCTCCTGCAGGGAAGGATTTTTCCTGATTATGATAATAGAGAAATTGGAATTTCAACTCAGCTAGTAATGAAAGCTCTTTCACGCTCTACAGGCTTATCTGCAGGTGAAATAGAAAAGCACTGGAAGAAATTAGGAGATTTAGGATTAGTCGCAGAACTTATAACATCAAAAAAAAGGCAGTCAACTCTCTCTTCTTCCCAACTTACAACAGAAAAAGTACTAACAAACCTGCAAAAACTTCCTGCGTTAGAAGGAAAAGGGACAGTAGACAAAAAAATGGCTTTAATTTCAGAATTATTAACCTCTGCTTCACCTAAAGAAGCAAAATACATTGTCAGGACCCTTCTCTCAGACTTAAGAATCGGGACAGGCGCAGGAACTCTAAGAGACTCTATTGTCTGGGCTTGCTTTGACAAAGAAAACAAAGAAGCTTATGAAGCTGTCCAGGAAGCTTACGATACTTCCACTGACTGGAAGTTAGTTCTTGAAAAAGCCCACAAAGGAATATCTGAATTACAAAAAACTGAGCTTACACCAGGAACCGCCGTAAAAGTAATGCTCTATCCAAAAGTTGCAAATGTAGAAGAGGCCTTTGAAAGAGCCGGCAAGCCAAGTGCTTTTGAATTTAAATACGATGGCTTTCGGGTTATGTGTAATAAAGAAGAAAATGGGAAGATAAAGTTATTTACGAGAAGATTAGACGATGTTTCCAAGCAGTTTCCAGATGTGATAAAATACGTTAAAGAAAATATCAAAGGAAAAAGCTTTATTATCGATGGAGAGGCAGTTGGCTATGATCCAAAAACCAAAAAATATCGTCCTTTCCAGGAGATTTCCCAGCGAATAAAAAGAAAATATGAAATTGAAAAACTAGAAAGAGAACTGCCAGTCGAAGTAATAATCTTTGATGTTATCTATTACGAAGGAAAATCTTATATCAAAGTCCCATTTAAAGAAAGAAGAAAACTTCTTGAAAAAATAGTAAAACAGCAAAAGCACAAAATAATACTTGCAGAGCAGATAATAGCAGAAAATGAAAAAGAAGCTCAGAAGTTCTTCGCAAAAGCAATGGAAGAAGGGCAAGAGGGATTAATGGTCAAAAATTTAGAAGCTCCTTACAAGCCAGGAAGCAGGATTGGATATGGTTATAAATGGAAGCCAGAGGACAGGGACTTTGATCTGGTAATTACAGAAGCAGAATACGGCACAGGAAAAAGAGCAGGCTGGCTAACTTCTTACACAGTTGCCTGCAGGCATGAAGGAAAATTCCTAGAAGTTGGAAAAGTATCAACAGGATTAAAAGAAAAAGAAGAAGAAGGTCTCTCATTCAAGGAGATGACAAAAATATTAAAGCCGCTGGCAGAAAAAGAAGAAGGAAGAATGATAAAAGTCAAGCCGAAAATAGTTGTTGCAGTTACCTATCAAAATATACAAAAATCTCCCACCTATGCTTCAGGCTTTGCTTTGAGATTCCCAAGAATAACGCGCTTAAGGCCAGACAGAAACACTTCTGACATAGCTTCTTTAAACGAAATAAAAAAAGACTACAAAGAAAAAGAATAAAATTGAATATTAATCTTTTCCAGCTTTTTTAAAAAATCTCGGTTTTATTTCTATAAATTTTGTTTTTCCCTCAACACATATCAAATTTCCAAGTTTTTCTCCAAATGGTTCTAAAGTAACATAATCATGTGAGGAAATTGCTGCGAGCTTCATGCATTCGTTCATAAGCTCTAAAATAGCCTCTCCGCCATCTTTAGTGCATTTAAACAGAATTGAAACATTTCTGCTAGGAGTTTCAATTATATCCTGCCCTATTATAAGCTTCCCAGAATCCCAATCATACTCGTACTCAGACTCTCCAGGATTTGTCCAGTATCTGAATGCTTTTACAACATGAAACGCACCATTCTCTGTTTCGTCTAAAAAGAATGGAGATCCCTCTTTTAACCAGATAATTTTTTCAACCATTTTTTAATTATTAAAAAAATTTAGTAGCTTTATAAACCTTGCTTATCACAAATTAAGAGCTACAGAAGCATAAAAAAAGATTTGTAATATGCCAAATATAAAGCCAATAATCTGCTCGAAAAATTCGGTGCTCATTTTTCTTGCTGATAAATTTATCTTCAAATTCCATAGTCTGATATAGCAAGATTGTTGAGCATGAGGAAACAATCGAGTTAGAAATTCAAACTAAGGAGGGGGCTCTATGAAAACCTAGTTAAAAAAACTTCCAACTAGCTTTCCAACGAAATAACTAGCAACTAATACAATAGCCGTCAATATAAGATGCTCCAAAACAACTCCTATAGGTTTCTCAGACTTTTCATTCTTAGCTAGCTTATAGCTAAAGACAGTTAAAAGTATAAAACCCACAATAATATTTACCCATACAGCAGTTGTTATTTCCAGAAATAAAAAAGCAATTATAAAAATAGAGGCAAATACAAACTTAAAAAGGAAAGTAGAAATAGTGGACTGCCAGACTTCCACTCTTGTATGCTTGTTTTCTCCTTCTTCTGAAACATGAATTCCCAAAGCATCTGAGCATGCATCTGCAACTGCAATTGTCATAATCCCCCCAATAACAGCTAATTTTGAACCTGTAGCACTATCCAAGCCTATCATCAAGCCGAGAGTGGTGATTATACCAGATGTAACACCAAAATTAAACCCCACTTTCCATGAATGATTCATATATTTAACAAAAAAAATATCTTATTAAATGTTTTGATGTATATAGTAATATATATTTCATAAAATATATATTAAAGTATATATATTTTGGCAAAAAAAATAGCACGGAAGGCCGGGGGCCTTCTTTAAAGCGTGAAGCTCTAAATTTTCGTGCTATTTGTAGGAACTGCTACTTCTTACTGTCCAACAACGGAAGGGTTACTGGTACAACAGAAGCCGCAGAATTCGAAAGCGGTGATGCTCCGATGCTTGGAAGGACGATGATTGTATGCCCGTTCTTTTGCGCCTCCATCACCAAATCCTTGGTGCGGTCCCATCCAAAGATGTACTGCGCAACTGGATCCTTCAGGAGTTCCATCCTCTCTCGAATCTGCTCCATCTCCTGCTGAGCAGCCTGTCCTTTAATCCATTGTGAGAGAATGCCGGGGTCAGGCATGTGATTGCTCGGCTGAACATCCAAGAGATCAAGCGGCACGTTTCTCTCTTCGAAGATCTTGCGGACCCCATTACGAACGTTGTTAACAAACTCCACTTGCCGCTTCCGCGAATCGTAATAATCCGCGAACTTGTACCCTTCATCGCGAATCAGGTTGCGCACGTACAATCGAGCGAGGTCGTTATAGAGGTCCTCGAGCTCAATCATATAGACCCGCTCAGTATTTGTGGGCTTCGGGTTTGAAAGGGCAAACAGACTCAAGAGCTTCCCTTTGCTTACCTGATTCTTCCGCATATCCGGAGCCATGACAATGATTCGCCAGTCCATGATCATCGGGTCTTTTTGAGTCATGATCCGGTGGTCTACCTTGTCCTTGTTTCCAGGAGAGTCTGCAGGAAGGAACTGCTCTGTTATCGTAAACGCCGCGGTTTGCACCAGTACTGCCTTATTTCCCTGACCAGTGCTCCAATGCACCTTGCCGATATCTGGCTGCGCCGGGCCGTAGTAGATATCATCACCCCTCTCCCAGCCTGTAGGCGTCATTATCCTACAGGCATAGTTCGATGAAACCGGGACTACAGTTTTGCCGCAGCCGCCAATTAAACCAGACAGCGCCACGACAACCAAAATACTCAGTGTCTTCTTCATAGTATCTCCAATCCTTGAAACAGCGACTCTTTGAAAGCAGACAATTTCTCATCTGCTACTTCTCATTCGGCTCTGTGTCCCTGAAAGTCTTGGAACTTTCATAGACAGCACTCCGGTCCGTAGTGTTGAGGGGCACCCGGTTGGAGGACGCAATCGAGAAAGTCCGGAACACAACCAGCAGCACACAGAGCAACCACAAGAGGAGATATAGGCGTAACGCCCACTTTCTCACCTGTGCCTTGACATCGGCCACCTCATCATCGTCATTCCGCCTTACTGGCGTAAAGAGCCTGATGAGAACCAAAAGTAAAGTGGCCAAAGCCAACACAACGATAATCCCGTAGATCATCGCGTGCTGTTGTTGTAACAATCCTATCCAGTCCATTTCTGCTCCTTTCTGGATCAATTCCTGGCACTTGATCCTAATAGACCTTCTCTTGTTTCGGTGTGTTCACGTCGATCGTCTTGATCGTAGTAGGCCTCCTTGGCCCAAAGATCTTGCTGAAAACAGGGACCAGAATCCCCGCGAGAAGTGCGAGAATCACGATGACGATCAACAACTCAATAAGTGTAAATCCCCTTTTCTTCATAACGCGTGTCTCCTTAACTCACCAACTGTTGTTCTTTTCTCTCTCAAGTCAACATAGGCTCAAGAGTCTTTCATCTTCTCATCTCTCTCCCTGCTTTTCTTCTCAATCTCCCACCCCTACTCTCTCTATCTTGCCTTGCCTCCTTTCTCCTGCTATTTCTAGCAAGTAGAAGAAAAAAAAGGCTGGTCACATCAGCCCTTTTTTCATGTAGTAACTCACCTATAACTGTATCTGCCGGTCCTGTGCGCAAATCCTCCGCCACCCCCCGTCCTGAGTCTGTCGAATGAAAGGTTCCTGACACCACCTGTTTTTGATGCAATCGCCAGCAAGACAATAGGCACGGCAATTGTGGTGCATATGAGGAATACTGCTGCAGGAACCCTCATCTGAGGAATTGCCATTGAGAGAAGCGCGGTGACAAACACTCCCAAGATAAGAAAGACAAACGGCCGGTACTCATGTTCCGCAAACATAAGGCTAATCATCATCGTACCTCTCTTGAAAGCTTTAAACACCGTGGTTGGAGGAGGGAGGTCTTCTGCGCCTGGTAGCGAAACACTCACCACTTTTGGGAGAGGAGTCCTATATCCTTTTCCAGGACCGCCGTTGTGTATCGGATATCCCCAGAAGTTGGACTGCACTATCTGCACCTCATTGACGTCAAAGTGCAGATTGGGGTTCTCTAACAGAAGCCAACGGAAATCTCTCCATTTTTCCGCATCTTCAGACCAGAACGATCCTCCAATAAAGTAATAAGCTTCCCTGCGGATCCGGTCTGGCTTTCCCTCATCACCATGGCCCATGCGCAGCTCTCTGTTCACATCTATAACAGGAAGGGTATGGCCAAAAGCAGGTTTGTCTACGTGGTCTACGTAGTTCCAGGATTCGTGCCTCACTCCATTAGAATCCACGTAAACATCGAATCTTTCCTGCACAGCTCTGTTCACGCATGCAAAATTGGTAAGATAAAAGTTCCCGCTTTTCCACACGTGAAAGAACATAAGGAAAACTAGCCATCCACCATAGAGCAACCCGATAACTGCTGGAATGACCGTTTGTTTCATTTCCCAAGCATTTTCAACCACCTCATCCAGAGTGTAGCTGAAGATTCCAAGTATCAGAGCGACAAGCAACGCCCCAACCAATGCAAAAGCGCTCCACGAGAACCACCATCCAATAATAGGCACGAGGAGCAGTGGCATTAGGATTGCTCCTGCGACTGCACACTTGGTGTTGTCAGTCCTTCTGCTACCTGGAATCAGGATTGTCTTGTTCAAGGTAAATATCACTGCCAAGACAAGCAGTGTGAGCGGGACAGCGAAGATCAGGGTCTTGAACATCGAACTGAACAAGACACTCATCTCCTGCGACATTGCGAGTATCATGGATATGCCTCCAAAAAAGCAGTTGGTGAAAGTTGACTAACCAAAGCCTGTTACCCAAATATTGTAACTCTTTGCCCAATAAATGGGTAACAGGCCTTGACAACAATGAAGGGAGTTTGCACTACAGGGAAAGCGCAAACTCCCCTCACGTATGTTTTGGCTCACACAGGTCAAGCCTAACTCTTAGGCTTGATGTCCGAAAGGTCGATCTTGACCTTGGTCGCATCTTCGATGGTTCCGGTGTAGTACTCCAGCTTAACCGGAAACTTGCCTTGCCAGAAAATCCCAAGGCCGAAGTTCGTGACGACCCTGCCGCGGTCGGAGTTGTAAGTCATGATGTCCTTGGACCAGTCGTCGATAGTTCCGCGGATGCTGTTCATGCACTCGCTCACAACATTCTGAGCGCGCGTATAGCCTTCCATGGCCCTGAACTCCTGTGGAACAGCTTCCATCACAACCTTGACATCAGCAAAAGACCCCCCCATCTTTTGCGAGACGAACTTCTGCAGGTCAAATGGAGTCTTGGAAGGGTCTTTGGCTGCCTCGTTGTAGGCCTTTATCGCGTCCTCAAATCCGGTGCGGGCCTTGGCAAACCCAACTTTGATTGACTCTTCCTTGCTGCCAGCAGAATCTGCCAGGCTCCACACCGCAGCCATCTGAGTCTTGCAGGTTTCCAGCGCAGATGCCATCTTGGCCTTGCCTTCCTCGACCAGCTGGTAATTAGCCAGGGTCCTGTCGTGGGCGCCGACAGTCAGATTCCATGCACAGCCACCTATGCCGACGAGGATAACCAACACGATCACAAGGGCAATCAGGATAGACGTTCCTGCGCCGCCTCTTTGATTGAAACGATTCGTCTTCACGTTTAAACTCCTTAATTCCAAAATTCTCTTTGAACTCAGTTCGTTCTATATGTCCATTGTGTTCAATCTCCTGCTCACCCCCCTCCTTTCTTCAAGGCTTTTTTGCTTTCAAGGACCTTGCGGGTCTCTTCAAGGAGTATCCGAACTCCCAGGTCGTAGTTATTGAAGTATATCGCATCTCCCGCCTTCTTGGCAACATCGTATGCGTCATTTGCAGTGAACTGCGGGAGACCGGTACCAATCGCCCAAGAGATCTTGCCCTCCTTGGCATCTGGACGGATTAGGTAGACAAGCCCATTTTGGCCTCCCTCAGAGGATCTTCCTTCTTCACCGAGGCCGACCCATCTACCGTACGCATTTGCGTACTC
>Ga0105100_10002048_pt1 | contig 11778 bp, 11 predicted proteins | sample PPLLak12cMay2015_2_FD_87033 | JGI IMG/M metagenome (GOLD analysis project Ga0105100, IMG submission 87033) | Freshwater sediment microbial communities from Prairie Pothole Lake near Jamestown, North Dakota, USA - PPLs Lake P8 Core (1) Depth... | ecosystem: Environmental > Aquatic > Freshwater >... | reverse complement strand
TGTCTCCTACCCGAGAGACATCCATCACCACCGGCGCGATCAGTTGATCCACATCGTGCCCGGCGGTCAACACCAGCGTCTCCACCTCGGCGGTGTAATTGGCATCCACCAGCGGCGACACATCCGGCAGGTTCCGGCCGCGCCGCACCAGCGACTCCAACTGCAGCAGTATATGGTATGTTTTATCAAATTGCCGATAGTAGCGGGCGTATGCCGCCAGCACCGGCAGCGCCAGGAAATCCTTGCGGGAATACCCGGCGTACTCCCGGCGCAGGCGCTGTTCCACCTGACGCTTGTGTTCGTTCAGCACCGGGCTGTGGTGGGTGTTATCCACTCCGCTCAGCTCCAGCAGGCCAATCACTGCCCCCGGGTGAGCGGCATGCCAGTCGGATGTGCCAGAAATCGAGATCATCGTGAATAACCCACTCTTCGAGCCTTGCTCCTGCAATGAAGCGGCTGGTTTCCAGGTTCAGCAGCCCTGAAACCCATACCGCCGATGGAAGCATACCTGAATACTACTCAACGGGGAACAGAACGCAGTGTGGTAAGCTCTATTTTCCTGGATCTATGCGCGCATCCGAAAAATAGCGCGGTGTCTTCGAGTCCTCCCCAACCATCGGGTAGAGAATGTTTGCAATCACCTTCTGGTTACTTTTACAATCGACCAGGTTGCATGGATAAACAAGATGATCCCAATACCGAACAAACCAATATAAAGAAGTTCCAGGTTGGCTGGAGTGCTTGCAACGATGATATCGGCCGGGTTCGTTGTTGTCCCTAAAACTTGCTCCATCCCAAAAGCATATAAAGGGTCAAACCCATAGATCAATAAACCTACACCTGCCAGAAATTCAACAAATTTTACGGGAGATTTATGCATCGAATAGACTCTCCATTCCCCAACAACCTTTCAGAGAGTTTTACATTGATGATGGCTTAAGACTCTGATTAGACGATCTAGCTGTATACCCCGGCCGGATCGTTCCGTTAAGCGTGAAATCTTTAGTATTATAGTTACTTCACCTAGATTATCTAATTAACAAAAAATTACAGATTCATCCCGGAATCTTCGTTTCGCAGCTTGTTTCGTAGGTATAATTTCTTTAGAACCGTCCGCCTCAATTTCATAAGGATCCCCAGACGCCCACCCTCCCCGCCTCCAACACCCTCTTCTACGTCGATAACCTGCCCATCCCGCGCGAATGCATCCCTGCCGAAATCTGGGAGGGTCGCTACGACCACAGCAGCCCTTTCCCGGCGATCATGGGATTCATTTTGAAATGGCTAAGGAGATCCGCTTATTCTCTTCGTCTGCGTTTCTTGATCATCTTGAGACGGAGAGAAGTGCCTTCACTTACTCGAAGTAATGGCATTTCAGAATATTTGCTGAACTGAAGTTGAGTTATAAGGTTATCATTCGAAGGATTATGCCATGTAGAAATTGACCAAAACTGGATAATCGAGGTACTGAAAATATGGAAGAATATTCAAGCATTCTCAGGTGGCTATAGTTTGGTTCCGGATTTATTGGCTATTTTATGTTATCCCGCGCCCCAGGTAAATTTATATTTGAAGGCAATTTCTGAGGCGCCATGATAAAAATGGTTACATTGATAGCTTTACCCCTCTCGATAATTTTGGCCCGATATCGATTTTGGTTGCATTGATCCTTCCAAAACGGAAGCTTTGCCTTAATTGTTACAAGGCAATCCATGAAGGAGATATGCTTTGCACTTATTGTGGTAAGTCACAGATAGCAAACAGTGCAGAAGAAACCATTACTCCAAACCCAAAAGAGCGATTTTCAAAAGAAGCTCAAGCCGCGGTTGCGCAAGGTGTAAAAAAAGTTAATTTACCAACTCGACTTTTGCAGCACATTGACAACCGAATAACCAAGCAGTAGGACAGGGAGCAGAAAAATCGGGACAATCCAGGGTAGAAATAATATTCTGGAGGTGGCCCATGCTTCCGCTGGTCGAATTCCCGGAGATAGTGCAGCTTTATGCACCATTCTTTCAGGAGGTCTTCTCTCCTGAGGCATTCTTCGAGATTGAGCGCTACGTCAGTGGCTTGATCGTGTCGGAGAACAAGACCGTGGATGGGATCAACCGGCTGTTGGTAGTGGAAAGTCGCAACCAAAGCTCGCTGAACCGCTTGCTGACCGCAAGCCCTTTTTCACTGACCAACTTGAACCAGGCCCGGCTAGATCTGTTAGCCAGTCTGCCCGGGACCCAGATGAAGCCCAAAGGGGTGTTCAGTATTGATGATACATTGTTGATGCATTTCGGTCAGGATTTCGAGCAGATTGCCCAGTTGTGGGATCACGTGAGCGGGAGCTATGTCTGGGCGCATGACTTGGTGACTGTTCATTACAGCGATGACGACACCGACTATCCGGTTCTGTTTCAATTGTGGGAACCGGTCGATTTGGAGAAGCTGGAGCAAGGCATGCGAGCAGCTCAGATCCTGATCAAAGCCAGCAAAGAAATCCTGAAAGATACCGATCCGCAGAAGTGGCGGGGCTACCTGCTGGGCGTCTGGCAACGACGGCAGAAGGGTCACCCGGAGATCCGGGAGCTATATGACAGCAAACTGATCATGGTGCAAAAGCTGCTGGAACAGAGACAGAAAACGCACCCCGATGAAAAATATCCGGTGACCTTCGACAACTGGTTCACCCAGCCGGCCTTCTGTCGTTTTCTGGATCAAACCCTCAAACTGCCTTATGTCGGTACCCTGGCAGAGACTGATAAGCTGCATTTGAAGAGCGGCGTGGATACACTGAGAAACTTCGCCGCTCGGCTCCAACAAGAACATCTGGCGGCGCTTGAGAACCATGGAAAACCGGTTTTTCAAAAGATCACCATCCCCTTCAAAGGGACCCACGAGACCTACTACAGCTATTGCCGCACCCATCGTGTCCACAACTTTGGCAAACAGCGCCTGGTCATCAACTATCGCCAGGCTGACCTATCCGACAAGCCAACCTTTTTCATCAGCAACCGCTTATTCTGGCATGCCTCAGGCATCACCCGCATCTGACGCCACCGCTGGCCCGTGGAAGTCTATCACGAGGAAGGCAAGGCCGAAGGGCTGGATCAGTATCAGATACGGAGTTTCAGCGCCATTCAACGCCATGTTGCGCTGGTCGCCGTGGTCTACAGCTTACTGCGTGCCGCCCAACACGACCCTGTCCTTCGCGAACGACTTCAACAGCAGCTCAAGGTCAAGCTTGTGAAGGTGGCCCAACTGTCTGGCGTCGAACTTCACAAACTCAAGCGTTACGGTGCCTGGCTCTGTTTATCAGCGCTGGTCTGACCCAAGGACAATCCTTGCCCCAGGTGATGGCTCCCCTAATCCGAACCATCTGCCGTTCCTGACCCTGCTCGCTGATAGGCGGTTGCTGCCTCATCTGTTTTGACCCAGGTGAGGTTGCTTGAGTGTTGCTTGTGGTCAGCCCGCTCCCAAAAGATCACATCATTTGGGACTGCTTGGTGGTTCAGTTTTTAAGGTGCAAAAGTCGAGTTACCAATTCCATTTATTATGATAGGTTTCCGGGTGATTGGTGGAATTCTAGGTATGTTGGTTCTGAGGAACCTAATTGTTGTGGTCGTAAGTCTTTTTCTTGGTTTTATTGTAGGTTGGTTGTGGTGGTCATATGAGGTACCCCGCTGGCGAAAATGGGCTCTTGAACAACCAGGTGTAAACCCTGATGAGTTACAGGTTGCAGCTGAAGTTGCACTTTTGGTCTGGCCGAAAGGTCATTTTTTTAAAATAACTGAAATTAAGCCAAAAAGGTAGATAAAATTTTTTCTTGGTCTATATCTTACTCGCTATCTCCTCTTCGCCCCGGCGCCCAGGATGACAATGTAGTTCAACTCCTTACTGCTAACACCCCCTCCGTCATCCTGAGACGTAAGCAAGGCGCTCTTCCTGGCTGGAGGCGAAGAATCCCTCGAAAATGCGTCACTTCTAGCTCTTTGATCCCCGACCTACTTTTCAGGGATCCTTCACCTGCGCTCCGAAAAAGCGCCGTCGCTCCGGTTCAGGATGACAAATCAGAATCCCTCATCCATCTCCTGCAGCGGATCGCGCCCCGGGATCACCAGCCCCGGCCGCGCCGCCGCCCACTCCTGGCCGTCCAGCATGGCGCACAATGCCGCCGAAAGCACCCAATCATCGTGCACCAGCCTTCCCTCCGCGTCCTGCCTGCCGTCCAGCACACCCCAGCGCATGCGCCGCTCTGGCCCCGGCAGCACCTCCATCTGGCAGTAATTCAATTGCTGCCAGAACTCCGCCTGCCAGGAGCCTAACTGCCCGCCTGTCACGGCGTGTTCCTGCCAGCGCCCGGTCTCCACCACCGCCAGGAAATCCCAGCCCAGGCGGCTCTTCACCGGCGCGTTGAACATCACTTGCACCACCCGCCCCGGGAAGGCCTTATCCAGGAAGGAAGCCAGCCCTGCCCCCACCCCGGTGGCATCCACTACCCAGTAGCGCGGGTTCCAGTTCTCGCCCATCGCCCGCAGTTGCGCGTACAGTCGGCTGTGCTTATCGCCCACCCACTGCCAGCGCGCCACCGCCCGGTAAGTCGGCGCTCCGATGGCGCTGTCGCCCAGGCTGCTCAGGTCCAGGTCGACCACCGTCAGCGCCGTGGCGTCCCGCCAGGGGTTGGCCAGCTTGCCATACAGCGGCTTACCTGCCCCAGCCAGCGCCTCCATTCCCGGCAGCACCGACTGGATCGAGACCTGCCCCACCGCCTCGTCTTCCCCCGCCACCTCCAGCAGAAAGGCATACATCTTGCCCCTCAGGGGCGTCTCCTGAGCCGGGTGCGTACCGCGCATCAGTGCCAGCCGCCGCTCGGGGAACATCCCGCCTTCGGCCTCGATCTCCTCCGAGAAATACTGCGTGCGCACCAGTGGGTGCAGCCGCCCCATCCGGCGGATCTCTTCTGCCACAAACTTTCCGTATGCTGGAACCTCGCGCGCCACCTCTTCCGCCGTCAGCACCCACACCCTGCGCATGCCGTCCTGCACCTGAGCTTCTTCCGCTGCCCGCCGCTCGCGCCCCAGCAGGGTTGCGCTGGTCCAGGCAGTTCCCCAGAAGACGCGCGTGGCATTGGTCGAGGCTGCCATGGGCTTGATATCCTTATCCCACTTGCCGATCTCCACATCCTGCGCCTCGTCGCATTCCAGTAACGTGGAGGCGGTCGCCCCGACGATATTGGCAGTGCGCGACCCGGAAAGGAAAAAGATGCGCGCCCTCCCCACCCGGTAGATATAGCCCTGTTCTTTCTGCCACAGGGAGGTGGTCAGCAGGCTGCGCTCCAGCACCCGCTCCAGCCGGCGCATGGCGTTCAGGCTCTGCGGCTTCCAGGTGGGCGATACTTTGACCAGCTCGGCGTCCAGCTTCGAGAACAGCGCCAGCAGGTAGGCTTCGATCTGCGCCTGCAGCTCGTTCTTGCCGCTCTGGCGCGGGAAAATGACCACAAAGCTAAGCCCTTGCCCCGCCACCACCGAGTGCACAATCGCCTGCGCCACCTCGCGCTGGTAGGAGCGCAGCCGCAGCCGCGCACCGTACTCTGCCGAGAGACTCACATCCCGCAGCAGCCTCCTGTACGCCTCGAAAACGGCCTCGACCAGCTCACTCAACGGCGTCATCCTGGAACAACCCCAGCTCCACGCTCATCAGTTGCACTGCCGCCTGCACCTGGCGCTGGAAGGTTTTCATCGCTGCGCACTCGCCGCCGCTGCCCACCGGGAAATATCTCGGACACGCCTGGCAGCGCTGCAGGTCACGCCGCAGCCGGCGCGTCAGACGCTTCATATCCTCGTTCAGGTCCGCCAGTTCCTGGTTGGAGCTCCACAACGGGCAGCGGCCCGGCTTCATCGCTTTCTCAGTTACATTCATCGCGTTCATCTTCCTTCTTCATCAGCCCCAGCTCCTGCGCCACATCTGTAATCGCCTGGTTGAGCATACGCGTGCCCTGGCTCTCCCCGTCCAGGCTCTCCTGGGCGCTCAACAAGCGCGCCAGCCGCGTCATCGCCAGGCTCAGGCTGGAAAGCGCTTTCTCCGCCTCCTCCAGGGATTCCGCGCCGCTGGCCAGGTGCATCACCCACCGAATCACCACCCGCAGCATCTGGATCTCCCCTTCCAGGCCCTGCGCTCTCAGGCTCTCCAGCGCCTCCCGCTCCTGCGGCGTGAATAAAGACGCATAGATTCCCGCCGTGGTGCGAGGCGCGCCGTGTGACGGCTTCTTGTTTGCGCCCGGAGCGCTTGCTACTTCGCCCATTCCCTCCCGCCTCGCCGGAACGACCTGCTCGGAGGCTATCGCTTCGCCTTCATCTTCAGGCTGCACTGCTTTGCGCCTCATGGGCGGCCTCCGATGTCTTTGTCCCGCGCACCCCGATCAGATAGGTCGCCTGGTTGGCCGCCAGCGCCAGCATTAGCGCCTGCAGCAGACCCGCCAGCCCGCTCCGGTCACAGGTCAGCCCCACTCCGAAGTCAGCCCCCGCTCCGCTGCAAGCCAGCCCGTAGCACCCCAGCGCCACTACCAGCAGCGCCCCCAGCATCACCAGCCGCTTGCGCACACCGCCCTCTTCTTCCGGCAGGCCCTCGCCCAGCCTCGCATACCAGCCGCTCAGCCCCGGCGTGTAAGCGAACAACAAGGAGAGCAAAGCCCCCGCCGTTCCCGCCAAAGTTTCCGCATCCATCTTTCACCTCCCGATTTCTTGCCTGTTTACAGATCGCGTAAAAAAATTTTCAATCAAGCGGTCTAAGCGAAAAGCCGCTTCTCTTGCGGCTTGCAGTCTAAGACCATCCATCTTGCTCACGCTCGCTCGCCAGTCGATGTCTTTAAAATAGCATATTTGTTCTGTTTTACAAGCCTAAAAGCCCGGATTCACCCACAAATTCATCCCCTTGCCTGGCGTAGAATCAAAAACCACCCAGGCGGCTAATCCACCTGGATGGTCTTCTTAAGAAGGGTCTTCTTAAGAAGGGTCTACTTAAAAAGTGTCTGCTTTAAATGGGACCGGGGTGAGAGATGCTCTCACCCCGGATAATGCGTTCGCCGTCAGCTTGCTTTGCTATGTGGCCACCCTGCAGCACAATGATTGCTTCCCCTGATCATCACCGACAGCGACGCACTCCCGATTTCTTTGTTAGTATTATAGCATAGTTACAATTACACTGCAAGTAGCAATTTTTTATAATCCATCTTAATTTGATCTCTTAAACTTGTCGTCGGAAAGCTTATCGGATACAATCAACCCATACACCGCCCAAAACTTAAGGAGAAATCTATGTTGCACCGAATCATCCCCCTGGCTGCCGGCCTACTCCAGGAAACAACCGCCCAGGACATCCCCATGCCCTCCACAACGGTCTTATTATTGCTCTTTTTTGCAATCGTTTTTATCGTCGCCTGGCGCCTGATGGCCAACCGCAGTGAACTGCCCACCCAGCACGTCGATGGGCACGCCTACCATGCTACCGCTGATCACGCCGAGCCGCACCCCGCAGCCCACGTCGAAGCGTCCACCCGCGCGGCAGTCGTTGATCTGCCCGCCGTCACCTCCGACGACCTGACCATTGTAGAAGGCATCGGCCCCAAGATCAAGCTGATCCTGAACGAGGCCGGTATTTACACCTTCCAGGAACTCTCCGAGACCAGCCCCGAATATATTAGCGAGCTTCTACGCGCCCATCGCCTGCCCAATGTGCCGGTCACCTGGCCCGAGCAAGCGCGCCTGGCAGCCCTGGGCGACTGGGAGGCGCTGAAAACCCTGCAGCAAAACCTCACCGCCGGGCGCAGAGCCTGAAAGCTCCAAGAAAAATATCAAAAAAATTTGCCAATTATCAGGATTATCCGTTTTGTGCCTCAGGATCGGTAGGCGCGGCGCTTGCGAAGCGCCGCCAGCCCACCCAGCAACCCCACCAGGCTCAGCAATACCCCACCGGCGATCAGTGTCGGCTTCCAATCCACCTTCATCTGCGCCTGCCCGGCTGGCAGCGGCGCCACATCCGGATCCGTATAGCTGTAAAGGGTATCGATGGCCGGCGTCGCCTTGCCCGAGAGCAGCGCCAGCACCTGGAACTCCTCTGCCAGCGCAGTCATCTCGTCCCGGGCGGTATTGGCATGGCGTGTCAACACCAGCTCGACATGAGGGCTTTTAAAGCGCTTCTGCAGCACCGCCACGATCAACGGCTCCGGCAGGATGGCCAGGATGCGATATCCAGCAGGTGTGATCGGAATTTTTAACGCGTTCAGCACACCCAGGCCCTCTTTAATCGCCCGCACCATCAGCACCAGCCCATCCCGGGTGTGCGCCAGGCGGTAATTATCCCCGCCCGCCAGGTACAGGGCATTGGCAATCGGGCTGACCAGCGCCACGTGCGTCTTCAGCCAGGCGTCCATGTTCGCGCAGAATGCCACCGGCAATTCCGCATCCCGGAAGACCTGGGCTACCTGTTCCAGGCGGCTGGTTACCCTGCCATCCAGCTCCCCGATGGTGGTCGACTGGGTTTTGCCCAGCAGGCGATAAGTCACCAAACCGTTTTCTCTTTGCCCGCCTGCGCCGGGGAATCCCAGCAGCACGCGCTCCCTGCCCAAGGCCTGCACCAGCGCCTCCGGTCCGGCAGCGTTATTGACCAGGAACAGCACATTGGGGGTGTGCTGGTGGCCTTCCAGCATGGGCAGCACCGAGGGAACCTGATTCTTGCGTACCAGCACCAGTACCAGGTCGTAGGCTTGCCCAGCCGCCAGGTGATCGACTACCCCTACCTCTAGGCGCTCCATTCTCTCGCTGGAGTCTTCCTGCAGCAGCAGGCCTTGCTGGCGCAGCTCTTCCAGGCGAGCGCCGCGCGCCAGCAGGGTCACCTCATAACCGGCCCGGTGCAGCTTGCCCGCATACAGGCTGCCCAGCACCCCCGCCCCGATCACCAGGATTCTGCGTATGGAGCGCTCCTGAGGCAGCTCATCCCGCGCCGCCCGCTCCAGCCGCAGACAGATCTCAGTTCTGCGCAGCAGCCGCTGCAGCCAGCGCGGGAAAGCCGGCAGGGCCTCCTCCGGCTCGATCAACGTAGGGGACTGCAGGTTGTAAAACTTCCCGCCCCACTCTATCTGGCAGCGCCCCGCTGCAAGTACATTGCGGCACCAGTCGGTGTGTTCACCGTACGGCAGCGGAAAAATGAAACTTTCTGCGGACGGCGCAGCCAGCACAGGCGTCTGGTAGGCTGCACCGGATTTGCGTCCCTGGTGGTGGATCACAGCATAGACACGTTTCCCGGCAAAGCGCATGGGGATGCGGTTGGTGACGCGTTTATTGAAATGCCGCAGCCAATCGATGATCGCTTCTCGCTGGCTGGAAAACTTTTGGAGAGAACCTGATCCCATCATGACCTCCTGAAATCAGAGAACAGTACAATCCAATCACTCAGCAGCAAAGCCTACCTGGCTGTTTTCTGGGATAGAAATTCCAGTAACAGTCCGTTGAAGCGCTCCAATTGATCGCGCTGCGTCCAGTGCCCCGCTCCTTCAAATACCTCCAGGTGCGCGTTGGGCAGAATTCCCACCGCCCGCTGGGCATACTTTAGCGGCACGCCCGCATCCCGGCTGCCGTGCACTAGCAGTACCGGCGCCTGGATTTCACCCAGACGTGGAGTGTAATTGGTCTTCACCCCCGCCCACTCGATTTCATCGTGCTGGAACTGCCCAAAAGCGCGCTGCGAGCTTGGGTTTTGCATCGCCGTAAACACTTCATCCACCAGCGCCGGCGTGCGCGCCTGAGGGTTGTGCAAGATGCTGCCCAGGCTGTATTCAGCCGCCCAGCGCCAGCCGCGCATCAGCCCCCACATCCCATCCATTAATCCCGGTATCTTCACCAGACAGTAGCTCAAAGCATGATATGGCGCACGATCCTGGATGCCATACGCCCCCACCAGCACCAGCCTGCTCACCCGCTCTGGGTGCGTCAGGCTGTAGCCCATTGCCATGCCAGCCCCCATGGAAACCCCCACCAATGCCGCCCGCTCCAACCCCCACAGGTCCATCAATTCCGTCACATAGCCCACCAAATTTTCCATTGTAGAAGGTTTCACATCTGGTGGGCTGTTGCCATACCCGGGCTGGTCCGGTGCGTACACCCGGCAACCGGCGCGCATCAAGACCGGTATTGTCTCCCCCCATGAGAGCATGGCATGGTCCGTACCACCACCGTGCAGCAGCACCACTGTAGAGCCCCCCTCCACTCCCCCCACCAGGTAGCTGATTACCGCTCCACCTGCCAACCGCAGCGCTTGCTCTTGAAGCCCACCCTGAGTCTCCATTTTCGCCCTCCCATCCACTCTTTACACCAATATTATACTCACTCCTTCATCCAGCCGCGCCCTCCCTTCAGCCCATGCCTGGCGCAGCAAGAAATCCCCATTGATTCGAATCAATTTGGACAATTTAACCCTTTTATAGTTGACTTTCGATCCCATTTTTGCTACCATAGACTCGCATTCTCAGCGTTGCTTAATCTGCTCCCGCGCCTGTAGGGCGCCAACCCAATCCCCGGTACGTTCTTTTTCGCTATAAGGAGCCTGTCCCATGAAATTCCACCCCATCCTGTCTTTCTTGCTCGTATTTACCCTCCTGTCAGCCAGCCTGCTCCCTGCGTCAGCCGCCCCCCAGGCTCAAACTCCCCCCGATCCAGAATCACCCGACTCCGTTACCGCACCCGATGACTACTCTATCCTGAGCTGTATTGGCACGGGCACCGGCGGCGATCTCGCCGGTCTACGCGGCATTGTCTTCACCGTATCGCAAAGCTTCCGCTCGCTTGAGCTGCGCATGGCGGACAGTCTGTTAGAAGGTGCCGCTACCTTTACCGCCGAGCTGCGCCGTTCGGGTGGCTTCCTCGATAGCCCCGACTATACCACTTCTGTGAATATGGTCTTACCCAGCATTGGTTCTCCGCCCTACCTGCCCGTCACCTTGAATTTCGGCGAAGTCCCTGTGGACGGCACGGAAACCTTCAGCCTGCGCTTTGTTTCCATCGGCCCGGTTGAAAATACCGTCTATTTTGAAACCTTCGGCATTGGCAACACCCCCTGCGCCAATGTCATGGAGACGGACGAAAACGATGTGGCTGAACCCACCGAGCGCGGCGACCCGGCCGGCTTGAAGGTCCTGGTCACCAGCCCGGCCGATCTGGCTCTCAGCTCAGCTTACACCAGCACGCCCCCCAATATTGATGGCAGTATCGGCTTTGGCGAATGGCCTCTGGGCAACAACCTGCCCTTTGAAAACGGCTATCTGACCGTCCAAAACGACTCCATTCGCCTGTATATCCTGCTCAATGTGCCCTTCGATACGGAAGATGACAGCGGCGATTATTATTACCTGACTTTTGATGTGGATGGCGACGGTGTGATCGACGCCAACCTGGATCTGAACTACGGACCTGAGCCGCGCACCACTAATCTGCGCTATCAGTACTACCTCGGCCCAGCCCAGTGGACCGGCTTACAGTCCGATACCTTCTCAGCCCGCGCCCAGGGTTTCGGCTGTTTCTTTGCCGATGGCAGCCTGCGCCTGGGCCGCTTCCCCTTTGGCCTCACCTGTAATTCTCACCGGCTAGGGGAATTTGGCATCGACCTGGCCGAGATCGGCGCTGGCGCCGGCGACCTGATCCACATGGGCGTGCGCGTGGCCTCCGATTCGCCCGCCTTCCAGAACAATATTCCCCAGAATTTCATCTCCGATTTCAGCAACCTGATTGAGATCAATACCTC
>Ga0105100_10002047_pt1 | contig 11780 bp, 13 predicted proteins | sample PPLLak12cMay2015_2_FD_87033 | JGI IMG/M metagenome (GOLD analysis project Ga0105100, IMG submission 87033) | Freshwater sediment microbial communities from Prairie Pothole Lake near Jamestown, North Dakota, USA - PPLs Lake P8 Core (1) Depth... | ecosystem: Environmental > Aquatic > Freshwater >... | reverse complement strand
GTTCCGCCCAGCGTTTGCCCAACGGCAACACACTGATCACGGAAGGTTCCGGGGGGCGGATCATCGAGGTGACGCAGGATCACCAGATTGTTTGGGAATACATTAGCCCGTACTGGGGAACCCTGATGCACATGAACATGGTTTACCGTGCCTACCGCGTGCCCTACGAGTGGGTGCCGCAACTCAGTCGGCCCAGGGAAGTGCCCATTGGACGGATCGATGTGACGACCTTTAGGGTGCCCGGCGCGTCGCCACCCGGCCCCGGACAAATCACTGCTGTGGAAGGTGTCAGACCGTACCAGGGTGATGCTGCCTTGTGCGTGGTGGTCGACTTAAAGAAGTGAGGAACAGAAGTTGATGTGGGCTTATCGTTTCGATTTCTTCCGGCCGATTTCTTCTGGGCAAGCGCTGGCTTGGGGGTTGGTAACTAAGGCATTTTCAGAGAAGCGAAAACCAAAATTCAACCTCAAATGAATCTTATTTATATTTAGATAGATTATTATAAAAGTAGAAATTCATAATTCTATGGACGTCCCCCTTATCTGTTCTACTTTCTTACGGTTTAAAAAAATGCTTATTTCTCGCCTTCCAGTAATGAAATTCCTACTTTTTTAAACTTCCCACTTGACTTTGGTTTAAAATTATTGTTATTTAAGTACCATGGGTAATGAAAAACAAACAAAAATAAACCGACTTATCAGTAAATGGTCCCGGGGAACCGTTGTAACGGCTTCTTACCTGAAGCGGCAAGGGTTTACTTACGATCTCCTGACGAAATATCGCCGTAGCGGCTGGATTAAATCTTTTGGCCAAGGGGCCTACATCCTCCCTGAAGATCGGGTCGAGTGGCCCGGAGCCTTATACGCAGTTCAATCCCAGCTTGAGCTTGAAGTTCACGCAGGAGGGAAGACCGCCCTTGAACTTAAGGGTTACGGTCACTACGTTCCTGAGGAGACAAGAACCCTCTTTCTTTACGCCCAGCCCAAGGTGATCCTCCCCGCCTGGTTTTCAGGAGAACGGTTGGGTCTTAGCCTTGTGGTGACTCGTACAAGCCTTTTCCCCGGTAACACACATGAAGGATTCTCCGAATGGAAGGAGCGGGAGTTCTCCATACGGATCTCGTCGCCGGAGCGGGCGGCCATGGAGATGCTTTACCTCGTTCCGGAGAAGGTAAGCTTCGAGGAGTCGCTTCTCATCATGGAGAGCCTTGTTACACTCAGGCCCGAGGTGGTTCAAAAGCTTCTGGGAATGTGTCGGTTTGTCAAAGTTAAAAGGCTTTTCATGTACATGGCCGAAAAGCATAACCATCCCTGGGTGGAAAAGCTTGATGTTTCACGGATAGATTTCGGCAAGGGAAAGCGGAGGATCGTATCCGGGGGAGAACTCGATCCCAGGTACCAGATCACGGTCCCCAGGGATAAGAGAGAAGGAACAGTTTGAATAAAGACACGGTCTTTTTCAGGCAGGCAGAATTGCTTCTTCGGGTTTTGCCCTTTGTAAACGAAGAGAAAATCTTTGCTTTGAAGGGAGGGACCGCTATCAACTTCTTCCTTAGGGATCTTCCCCGTCTTTCCGTCGATATTGATCTGACCTATCTTCCGGTTAACGACCGTGAGACTGCTTTAAATGACATCCACCAAGCCCTTTTCCGAATCTCCGAAAAGGTTGAGAAAAAAATTGCCGGTCTTCGCGTGTTTCCCAAGAAAGATCATCACCTGGATATTTTAGCCGGTTTGCTAGTCCGCCGTGACGATGCAGCGATCAAAATAGAACCGAACCCTGTCCTGAGAGGATCGGTATTTCCAACAGAAACGAGAACGCTCTGCCAGAGGGCACAGGATTTCTTTGAGCTTTCAATGGAAGCCCGCACGCTTTCCTTTGAAGATCTTTATGGAGGAAAGGCATGTGCAGCTCTGGACCGGCAGCATCCGAGGGACCTATTCGATATCGGACTGTTGTTCAAGAATGAGGGACTTGCGGAGAAAGTACGCAAAGCCTTTCTTGTCTATCTTGTCAGTCACTCCCGACCGATGATCGAAATCCTCAATCCACAATGGGGTGACCTGCGCCCTGTCTTCGAGAGAGAATTTCAGGGCATGGTGAGGGAACCGGTTACGCCGGAGGAACTGAGGACGATAGGAGAGCAATTGGTATCCAAGCTTCGCAAGGAAATGACCAAGGAGGAAAGGCAGTTCATCGTATCTATTAAAGAGGGAAAGCCCCACTGGAATTTGTTGGGCGTGGGCGGAATCGAGAATCTTCCTGCCCTTCAATGGAAGCTTCTAAATATAGGCCGAATGACGCCAACGAAACACGGGGAGGCACTACGAAAACTCCGGGACTACCTTGGCGTATAGCCGTGTGTGGGATACTTACAGACAATTATTCCTCTTTGCACGAACGTCCCCATCTCTCATCTTGTGAGATTAGAATGCTGGTCCAATAAAAATAGAAAAGAAGTGGTCGGGTATATTGCAGATATCCGGATTAATGAAATCAATGTTCCCCTTTCGTACCGAAAGCTATTCGATTCGATTGAGGCTCAGGATAAATCCCTGAAACGTGGAAATGAAAGCCCCCCTTACAAAGTTCAGGTGATTTATGGCAGCCGCTTTGAACCGTGGATTCAAAGGGTCGATAAACGTCTTAAATAATCCGTCGGGCTCTGAGGTCGAATCTTTATCATTGACTTTGCCTATATTTCACGAAAGTTTGCTTTTGACCTCAGGCTATTTTCCTGAAAACGAAGAAATATCTGCACCGCCACCCTGTGGATTCCTGATTGGAATATACAGATTTTATGAAAATTGGTCAACCGAAACTTTCAGAAGGAAAGGGTCAAAGAGGTGGGATGTTTGTTAGTGCCTACAAATCTACAGAGTGAGATGACTCTGAGGATTGACGATTACGGGAAAAAAGAAAGTATAACATGCAAGGTCCGGGGCCGCGTGTGTGCAACGCGAGCACGCGGTCCGTTTGGAGCGTGATGTTACGCGGCCCCATAGAGCACGTTCCAGACGAACAGTGTCAGCGAGTAGGTAGCACCCAACCCGAGGCGTGCGTTACTGGCTACGCCTCGACGGATCCAATCACTACTGTGACGCCACCGGTTGCGAATTTCGGAAGATCAGCAACTGTAGCTTGCCCTTCGGCCGATCCCAGTGACTGCTCCATCTGAGCCTGAGTCGTGAAATAGAGCTCGGCCATGCGATAGAAGGCTGGCTTTCCTCCGTCCGGCCCGGCCACGAATTTGGTGAGTTCGATGCGAGCCACACCCTTCATTTTGGCCGCAAGCGGCAAGTGAGCGCTTCCGTAGTATTTTTCGAACTCATCACGACTCGCCGGATGGCCGTATAGTACGGTGACTTTCATCATGGGGGTTTTCTCTCCCGTGGCTATGAACTAATACAAAAGTGTTACCCATGGTCCCAGAATAATCTGTTACCTAGGTCCCCGTTCGGTCACTTTCGCTTTCCTTAGGCCTCGAAACAACTGCCTGTCTGTATGTCCGTAATACGCTCACCCATCACGGCCTTGAGAACTCGAAACGCCTTCGTTCCGATGCAGTGCCCCAGTATATTAGGCCCCCATCTTTTTCTCTTGAAATTCAATAACAAAGTCTGAATCCGACAACTTTATTTGCCACTTGCGAAGTGTATAGTTTAGGCTATTACCGAAAGCGTGGGCATTTTATCTCGCTCGACCAGGTTTGGCAAAAAGGGCTTCGGCATTTTCGTATCCGATCTTCCTTGCGGTATTGGCGGTCAATTGAGCCAGCAGGACTCGGAAAATCGCGATGCGATATTCGTAATGTTTCAACAAAGGAGTATGGGCAACATCCGTTCCGATTACGAATCTGTCTGGAAACGCCTCAAACAACGTCTTCATTTCAGGAACGATCTTCCCGTCATCATCCTGCACGAGATGGATCCACGGGGTCTTGCGGGGCCAGTATTTCCCGTAACCTCCCTTGGTGTTAGGGCCGTTGAACATGTGGCCCAGGTCGCACATAAGGTTTGGAAATCTTTTCAGGAGCCGTCCCACCTGGTCGGCGTTTCCACGGCCTCAGTTGTGGGCCCAGATAAATCGCGTATCCTGCGCACCTTCGATTAGTCTTACAACCTCTTTAAGGACCTGAGGTTCCGCCTCAGCGTGAAATAGAACCGGCACTTGGTATGGAGCTGCGAGTTTGGCGATCCCTTTCAGGCCCCTGGAGTCTGCCGGAATCCTTACCTCCCCGCCGGTTTCGGTCGTATTCGTAATCTCATAGGCATGGTGAACCAGAATAAATTCACCCAGGCCAAAAAATTCCCCAGTCTTCAGTTTCGTCTCCATTTCCTTCAGGAGGAAGTAAAGGTCGCTTCCACCATCCCATATACGGCTTTTCGGACCTAGGTCGTCTCTCTGCCCGGCGATAAAAGGAGTGAACCGGTCCGGAAATCGCCGGGCATACTCGAGGGCTTGTTCATCGCTCCCGAGGCCGCCATCTTCTCGGCTCGTATAATGGCGGGGCATGAGGACCATGCGTTTCACACCTGCCTTCTCCATGGCTTTGATCAGGGTCTCCGCCCCCATGTTGGCGTTCAAATGATTGTGGGCGTCAATAACGGGGATTGTGGCGGCCTCATGGTTCTCCGTCTTTACGCTGCTTCGGCTGACACCGGTCCTCTTAAAAACAGCCTCAAGTGGATCAAAGGCAAGGGACGAGGACACGCTGAACGAAATCAATAACCCCACAACCGAAAATAATCTTGTTATTATCCCCACCCTTCTCATGGGCACCTTTCTACTTTGAAATGGCATATCAGCGGGGGCTCTCGGGTCAAACCTTTATCCCCCACTTTGCCTATATTTCACGAATGTTTCCTTCTGAGCCCAAGCTGTTTCCCAGTAAAACGAAGAAATATCTACACCGCCACCCTGGGGATTTCTGATTGGAATATACAAATTTTATGAGAGTTGGTCAACCGAAACTGCAAATGGGAAGTTTTCCACTACGTTCTCTTCGACCGCTCCAGCTTCAATGTTACAAGATTGTAGGGATCAGGGCATTGCAGATGAACGATGTCACCTTCCCACCAAGGCAGACTCCCTCCAAACTGGAAAGTGGATAGGTTGGGAAAAATATCATGATAGAAGAATCCACACAGTCCGCCAGGATTGTGACAGCTGATTTCAAATGTATCACCTTCCTGATGACCCGCATTGCATTTTCCCTTCACTCCTGTAATAGTGGCTACCACTTTGTGTCCTATCCCCGGATCTTTTGCCATTTTCAGATATCTCCTTTTCCTTGTTTTAATTGCTCCACAATTTTGTCCGAGATCTGGCGGCGATATTCAGATGGATCTCAATCTCCTGGCTTGGTGTTGGCCGATGCCCACCTGCTCCTTTGGGGAATATTCTATTTCTTAGCGTCCAGATGTAAGGTGCGCCTCACTCCCCGTTCGAATAACGATTCCGGCAAGAGTCGCCGCAACCAGAAAGCCTGAGCCGACTCCTTACCGACTCGGTAACGCAATCTGGGCGATTTAGTTCCAATGATCCGTAGAACGCGCTCGGCTACCAAGGTTGGCTCTGGCAACCTCTCCTCCCATTTAGGCCGAGTTCTTGAAACCCATTTTCGCCATGGGTCGTAGTCGCTTACCTGATCGGCAGCAAGCTTCTGGTTTTGGCGCAAATGGCTTTTGATGTAGCCTGGTTCGACCAATGAGACCCTGATATGGAAAGGCTTTACTTCATGACGCAGAGCCTCGGTATACCCTTCCAAGGCAAATTTGCTCGCTGAGTAGAAACCCACAAACGGCAGAGGGGTTAGCCCCGCCCCAGAACTGATGTTAATGATTTGGCCACTCGCTTGTTTACGCATGATGGGCAACACCTTTTTTACCATCCTCACCACGCCAAAAAAGTTTGTTTCAAACTGTGCCTTCGCCTCCTCTAACAACGCTTCTTCAATGGGACCGACCAGTGAATAGCCAGCGTTGTTGACAAGGATGTCTAACCGTCCCGTACGCTTCACCACTGTGTCCACGCAGCCGTTCACCGACTCATCCAAACGCACATCCAGGGGCAACCCCTCCACGCCGGACATTGTCTCAATGCTTGAAGGGGTGCGGCTCGTCCCAAAAACAGTGAAGCCTTGCTGAGCGAGCAATTGGGCAGTGGCTCGGCCAATGCCTGAAGAAACCCCAGTAATTAGGACGGTTTTCTTTTCGGCCATATCGAACTTCTCCACACCTCTCATGAGTTGCCGATAGTGCTTTGTCTTGACTTGCTGTCCTTAATTCTTCGTGTAAAATCCTTCACGGTCTGACTTTTTTGTTCCAACCTTACCTATGGTCGGCAAGACTCTGGCCTAATAAGGAGCACAGGTATATGGGATTGATGGAGAACACCGAATGCCACGCTGCCCAACATCAGCTTTTTCAGTCCGGTATAACCGTGGGTCCCAATGATGATCATATCCATACCTTTTTTCTGAGCGTACTCAGTGATTGTATCGGCAGGCCGGTTACCCTCCAGTGACTCCGTTTTTACTCTAATCCCCTCGGAACCAAGCCGGGATTCTATATCTGCAAGATACTTCCTTGATGCATTGAAAAGTGGTTCCCTGATCGCTTGGAGATCGATGCCTCTGGTGGGAATGTCATCGGACCCCATTTGGACCCATGGCAGATCAACCTTGACTACATTTAGAAGGGTCACTTCTCCCACGGAACCATCTTTAAAAAGGTTTTTGACATGAGACAACGTACACTCTGCTAACGGTGAACCATCAAGTGGAACTAAGACTTTTTTATACATATTTTTACCTCCTTTTCAAAATTTTCACTTGTTTAACTTCTGTACTAAAAGCATGTGGCTTTGGGGTCGAATATTTATTCCTGACTTTGCCTATGTTTGGCGAAAGTTTACTCCTGACCCCAGGCCTTTTCCCCTGAAAACGAAGAAATATCTAGCTCGCCACTCTGTGGATTCCTGATGCGAATATATCTATTTTGACCTGACGCTAGACCCGTTCCTATATGTTATGAAAGGACCCCTCCGGAGGACATCCAGCGTGAAACAACAGCCTGTCTTCGATCGCGCGAAGGGCTAACGGTCCTTCCACCTTTCCAAAATAATCGCACTCCCCATCGCTCCCGCGGCGCAGGAAGCGACCAAAGCGAATGTACCATTCTCCCGGATCAGCCGGTTGGCCGCTGTAGTGACTAACCGGGCACCGGTAGCACCAAATGGGTGCCCGAGAGATAGAGATCCACCCAAAGTATTCAATTTTTCCATCGGGACATCACCCACCTTCGTTGTACGTCCCAGTTTATCCCGGGCAAAGCAGTCCGAAGAGAGACATTGAAGGTTGGCGAGAACCTGCCCCGCGAAGGCCTCGTGGAATTCAAAGACATCGATGTCGGCAAGTCCGAGACCGGCCGTTTCCAACCCCTTCGGTGATGCATAGGCGGGTCCGAGCAACAACTCTTCTTCCGGATCTTGGGCCGAATAGGCATAGGCGCGGATCCAGGCCTTTGGCTTGTACCCAAGTGCCGTTGCCGCCTCCTCCGACATGAGAAGTACCGCGGCAGCCCCGTCTGTCAGGAAGGATGAGTTTCCCGCTGTGACGGTACCGTATTTCTTCAGAAAGGCCGGTTTGAGGTTCTTCATTTTGTCGAGAGACGTGTCGGCCCGAAAACCGTTGTCCGCGGCGATCGGTTGAAAATCCGGCGGAACCCGCACCGGCTCGATCTCACCGGCAAACGTTCCCTCCGCCGTGGCCTTTGCCGCTGCCAGATGGGAACGCACGGCGTATTCATCTTGGGCTTCCCGGCCGATTCCCATTCGGGCGGCCAGCCGGTCACAATCTTCCCCCATGGTCCTGCCCGTGGAAAATTCGGAAATGGAGGGAATCTCCGGTAAAAGGTCTTTGAGGCGAATCCCCTTGGGAAATTTGAGAAAATCCATCGGACCCTTGTATCTCTGCGTTTCGAGCAACTTCTGCCGAAAGGGCTTCCTGTAACAAATGGGGATATCGGACATGCTTTCCATTCCCCCGGCGACAACGATGTCAGCCTGACCGGTGCGAATAAGGTCGGCGCCGTTGGTAATGGCCACGTTCGCCGAAATACAGGCGAGGGTAACCGTATACGCGGGAACGTGAACTGAAAAACCGGCGCCAAGGGCCGATTCGCGGGCGACATTGCTGGTGGCCAGATGGGAAATCACCGCGCCCATGATGACCCGGTCAACGTTGTCTGATTCGATCTGAGTTCGGTCTACAAGTGCTTTCAGGACCAGTCTGCCCAGATCGTGCGACATCAGATCTTTATAACCCGTACCGGATCGCTGGAAGGGAATCCGGCATCCGTCGATCAGAACAGCCTTACGGCCATCATACCTATGCGGTTTCACGAAAGTTTCCTTCTGACCCCGGGCCTTTTCCCCTGAAAACGAAGAGATATCTGCGCCGCCACCCTGCGGATTCTTGATGCGAATATATCTATTTTATCAAAATTGGTCAATCGAAACTTTCAGAAAGAAAGACCAAAGAGGTGGGCTGCTTGTAACACCTGCAAGTCCTTACCTTTAGATCGAACACAAAACTGAGGATTATCGGTTAAAATCTTGAATAGAGGGTTCGCGGGTTATCAGCCCATAGAAGAACGCATGGGGTAATCGAGATCTGGATAGAAGGGAGGGGGGGTTGGGACATGCGATGTCATGGCCGCAAGCCAATCGAGAGCATCACTATCTCGTCGTTTCAGAAGGCATTTACTCGCATCGCTCAGCTAATTAGCACTGCGAGGACTTTCACAGGCTTACCTCCGTGAGCTTTCACCAGATGCATGCTCGTGGAATCGTAGTAGACAGAGTCGCCGGGTTTCAAGACGTCTCGGGTGCCCTCTATGACGACTTCCATTTCGCCATCCAGGACGTAGATGAACTCCTGCCCGTCGTGGGAAGAAGGCTCATCGGCTCCGGAGGGATGGAGCGTAACAATGAATGGCTCCATCGCTCGATCTTTCTTTCCGGCAGCCAGGGATTCGTATTCGTATCCGTAGCTGGCCTCCTTGGCTTTTCCGAATCGAGAAAAACTCAGACGCTGATCCGATCTCACGATGGTAAACGACTCTTTGCCTGTAGATATGACATCCGCCATCCGAAGAGAAAGAGCCTTGCTGAGTTTTATTAGCTGCCCCAGAGGCAGCACGAACTCACCAACTTCAACTTGGGCCAGCGCGTCTCGCGAAATGCCGGTTCTTGCGGCCAACTCGTCAAGGGAAAACCCGCGCTTTTCCCGGGCTGCACGGAGCATATCCCCGTGGCTCACCGCCCTTTCGCGTTCCGCTTTTTCGCTGGCCTTTGCGATAGCGGCAGGGTCAGTGAGAAAGTCGTGTCCCTTGTTTTCGGCGTAGTCTGACGCTGTCTCTTGAAACTCTTCGTAAGACATCGCGTTTTTTTTCTCATCCATGTTTGATCCTTTCAGCCGCCGTGTATGGCACGCGGTATCCTGGCGCAGTCCTGCATGGATCTGCCGGCAAATGGCTCTGGGGTCGAATCCTTATCCTTGCCTATATTTCGAGAAAGTTTCCTTCTGACCCCGGACTTTTCCCCTGGAAGGATTTGGGTGTCCGGTCCACACTTTACACTCGAGCATTATCCGGTCAACAAAGAATAACGGATAGGGGTCAGGTCAACATTCAACAAACCCCCCTTCTTATCTTATCGAGGATTGTCCCTAACTCCTTATCGCCCTTTGTGCTTTTCCGCCTCTATCATTTGGTTGGTTCGACTGTTTTTGAGAAAGATATTGGATAACCACTTTTCTGTTTCTTATCGTTAGCCTTAAAATAATTTCCAGTAAGTAAACCTTCGAAAAGTTCCAAACGGGCCGTGTAATAAACACGACCACCATACAGAAAAACGAGATAAACTATTTTCCCTGAGACAACCCCTTTAATATTATAATCACCGATGACTCCGCTTATCTTATTTTGTTCTTGCTTTAGGTAGCCCTCGCCCCAAGTGAAGAAACCACTCCCTTGTGTATCACGCCATCTTCCAGCGATGTCTGTTTCCGGTGGCTTAGCGCCTGATATTGTATTAAGCCACGGATCAATTTCCTTTTGCCTTAGCGCACATGAAGTCGCAAAAATAAGCGATAAAGTAAGAAACGCAGTTAAAAATAATCTCATCGTTGACACCTCCTTAGGAGAGTGGGGTCGAATCCTTATCCTGACTTTCCCTATTTTTCGTTAGAGTTTCCTTCTGACACCAGTCTCTATTCCCTGAAAACGAAGAAGCATGTACACCGCCACCCTGCGGATTCCTGATTGGAATATACAAATTTCATGAAAATTGGTCAACCGAAACTTTCAGAAAGGAAGGGTCAAAGAGGTTGGGCTGGTTGCTTGGACAGGTATTCAACCCGTAAGGATCTAAAAAATGATAACCTGATTTGCACTGGTTCTGTCCGAGCCTACGGAAGAATCAAGCCTTCGCACGTTCGATGAGTTCCCCGATGAGTCCGGCTGTCTCACCGGTCAGGGTTTTGCATTTAAAAAATTTTTCTCCCTGCCGGTACTCCTTCACCTGAGCCGGATCCGCCCAGTTCACTTGAACAATGTCGCGGCAGAGAATGCTGCCCCCGGCGATTTCCTTTTTAAAGCGTTTCAAGAATTCCCGGGAATACATCCACATTTTAACGTCGGCCTCTTCCCCGACTTTGTCCCGCCCCAAAAGCAATCCGATGGCTGCAAGACCCCCTATGGCAGCGCCGCAAACTTCCCCGTGGGCACCCAATCCCCCGCCGAAGGGGTCCAGAGCCTTGATCAGATCGTCATTCTTTTTTCCGAGTTTTTCCTGTGCGACCGCAAGGACGGCCTGGCTTCAATGAAAGTGTTTCATGAAGAGATCCATGGCCTTTTCCTGCATCTCCAATCGCTTCATCTGTCTCCCTCCCGGAAGATTGGGGGGCCGGATCCTTATCCTTGATTTTGCCTATATATTTCACGTAAGTTTCCTTCTGCCCCCAGGCTTTTTTCCCCGAAAACGAAGAAATAGCTGTACCGCCACCCTGTGCCCCTACGTCCTAAAATCTCCGTCCCCAAAAAATAACGGGGCAGACCTTTCTCAATTACTTGCCGGAATGTTCAAGAAACCTGAAGAAATCGCCTTTGGTAGACAGAACGAGCCAGTCCTTTTCCGACAAGGTGTTTTTGTAGGTGTCCATCGTCTTCACGAATCGATAGAAGGCTCTGGAATCAGGGTTCTGATTGTAGGCCGAGGCATAGATCGCAGTCGCCTCAGCGTCAGCTTTCCCTTTGATCTCTTGCGCGGTTCGGTAGGCTTCTGACTGGATCTTCTTTAAATCCCGTTCTTTATCCCCCAGAATCTTGGCGGCTTCGCCTTGTCCCTCGGATCTGAACTGATCCGCAATTCGCTTCCGTTCCGTAATCATTCGTTCATATATTTTCTTCTGGACCTCCTCAACATAGTTGATCCTCTTCAGACGGAGATCCAGCAATTCGATGCCCAGCTCTTTGAGCCGTGGGGCTGCGGCTTCAATAACGAGGCGGGTCATTTTATCCCGTCCCATTTCGATGCGAGCAGGAGCCTCTGAGTCCTCAACTCCTCCTATTTCTGCCGAGGCTTCAAATTTTCGGTTGGTGGTACGGATGACTTCCACCAGATTATTATTGGCAATGACATTCCGCGTTTGGCCGTCAAGAATATCGTCCAATCGTGTGTGCGCTCCCCGTTCATTCTGGACTCGTTGATAAAAG
>Ga0105100_10002046_pt1 | contig 11783 bp, 9 predicted proteins | sample PPLLak12cMay2015_2_FD_87033 | JGI IMG/M metagenome (GOLD analysis project Ga0105100, IMG submission 87033) | Freshwater sediment microbial communities from Prairie Pothole Lake near Jamestown, North Dakota, USA - PPLs Lake P8 Core (1) Depth... | ecosystem: Environmental > Aquatic > Freshwater >... | reverse complement strand
GCCCGATGGGTGACTGGTCGATGTTGATGATCTTGTCGAGATGTTCGACGCCCTCGATGCGTTCATGTGGACCTGCGCTCGTGCGCGCCCCCATCAGGCTTGAGGCCAGTTCGTTGTATAGAATATCGCTCATCAGGGTCGACTTGCCCGAGCCGGAAACGCCCGTGATACAAATCAATTTCCCCAGAGGGATTGAAACGTCTATGCCCTTCAAATTATTGGCGGACGCACGGACGATTCTCAACGCCTTGCCGTTCCCCTCCCGCCTCTCTTTCGGGACTTCGACCTGCTTGCGCCCCGAAAGGTATTGTCCTGTCAACGACTTTGGGTGCGCCAAAATCTGCTCCGGCGTTCCCTCGGCAATGACGCGTCCGCCGTGCTCACCCGCGGCCGGGCCCAGATCGACGATCCAATCCGCCTCGCGGATCGTCTCGTCGTCATGTTCGACCACGAGAACGGTGTTGCCCAGATCGCGCAATCCCTTGAGTGTATCCAGTAATCTCTTATTGTCGCGCGCGTGCAGGCCAATCGACGGTTCATCCAGCACATATAACACGCCGACCAGCCGTGAGCCCACCTGCGTGGCCAGCCGGATCCGCTGCGCCTCACCGCCCGAGAGCGTCACGGCGGACCGGTTGAGCGTCAAATAATCGAGCCCAACGTTGACGAGAAAGGTCAACCGCTCATGGATCTCTTTCAACACTCGCTCTGCGATTGCCTTCTGCTTGGAAGTCAACGAGGTCTTCTTGCCTGAAATTTTCTTTACCCAGTCGAGAGTCTTCAATATTGGCCAGGAGGTAACGCTAATGATGTTGACGTCATCCACGGTCACAGCCAGCGCGGCGGGATTCAGTCTCTTGCCCTTGCAGGTCGGGCAGGGACGGTCGGACATAAATTCACTGATCTTTTCACGGATAAATTCAGAGTTTGTTTCTTTATAGCGCCGTTCCAGGTTTGTGATCACGCCCTCGAAGGCGCGCGAGAACCGGAACTCATTCCCGTTTGAGTTCTTATATGTCATCTGGATCTGTTTCTCGCCAGTGCCATAAAAAATGATATTGAGCTGCTCCTCAGTCAATTCACGGACGGGCTTGTCCAGATCGATCTTGTAGGCTTTCGCCGCGGCTTGCAGTCCCTGCCAGTAGTAGCCGCCCTCTTCTTTCGGGCCGCTCCACTCCATGCTGGCGATGGCTCCCTCGTTCAGCGAGCGGTCGGAGTCCGGGATGATGCGCGCCGGGTCGATCTCCAGCTTCGAGCCGAGTCCCTGACAATCCGGGCAGGCGCCCTGGGGCGTGTTGAAGGAAAAGGTACGCGGTTCCACTTCGGAGATGGTCGTGCCATGTTCGGGACAGGCGAGCCGTTCTGAGAAATGAATATCCTCCTGTTTGTCTACCAGAGTAATGGAGACATACCCCTCACCAAATTTGAGCGCAGTTTCCACCGAGTCGGTGATGCGGGTAAGCGCAGCCCTGTGTTCCTCTTTATCCTGGCCGTTCGAAATGACGAGCCGATCCACCACTGCTTCGATGGTGTGCTGCTTGTAGCGGTCGAGATTGATTTCGTCGTCCAGGGAATGGACAGTTCCATCCACGCGGGCGCGGGTGAAACCGGCCTTGCGGATCTCTTCGAAGACCGCCTGATACGTCCCTTTGCGGGCGCGTACCAGAGGGGAGAGGATAAGAATACGCGTGCCCTCCGGAAGCTTGTCGATCTTGTCCACGATCTCCTGGGCGGATTGCTTCACAACCTCGCGTCCACAGATCGGGCAGTGAGGAATGCCCGCCCGCGCGAACAAGAGCCTCAGGAAGTCGTAGATTTCGGTAACGGTACCCACCGTCGAACGGGGATTATGCGATGTGGACTTCTGGTCGATGGAAACGGCCGGGGAAAGTCCCTCGATGTAGTCCACATCCGGTTTGTCCATCTGCCCGATGAACTGGCGCGCATAAGCGGAGAGCGACTCCACGTAGCGGCGCTGGCCCTCTGCGAAGATGGTATCAAACGCGAGGGAGGACTTGCCTGACCCCGACAAGCCCGTGATGACCACGAATTTGTCACGGGGAATCTCGACGGTGATGTTCTTGAGATTGTGCACGCGTGCGCCGACCACGCGAATGGAATTAGATGTCATGAGTTAACCTTCTCTGAGATTGGAAAAAGCGAATTGATTATAGCACATTTGTTTCATTTATCGTTAATTTTGCATGTCACTCTGAGCGTAGCGAAGAGTCTCCCGGCGGTTGAGCTTGGGGCTCAACCTGCCGGGGATTCTTCACTCCCTTCGGTCGTTCACACCGTCCCGAAGCGGTGTCCCTTCGGGAGAATGACATAAAAATATTCAAAACCGCAAACCTTCATTATACCAATCGCGATCCTTTCAAGAATTAAAACGTTGCATGTTATACTCCCTGCAACTTCCAAAACCCGTCGGGGTTATGTTTACTAGACCCCGCCGGTAGGGACCAAACGTGCCGGATATCGAATTCAACGAAGAAGATGTGTTGACCCGCGCATCACAAGGCGACCGCGATGCATTTGGTCTGCTCTATGGGCGTTATATCGACCGCATCTTCAACTACGTTTACTATCGAACGGGGAACCTCCACGACGCGGAGGATCTCACCGCCCGCGTCTTTCAACGGGCGATGAACCACATTCAAAATTACACAGATCGCGGGGTCCCGTTCTCGGCCTGGTTGTATCGCATCGCGCATAACCTGGTTGCCAACTGGCATCGCGACCGGAGCCGCCGGCAGGAAATTCCCATCACCGATGTGCCGGTGTTGCCGTCGAAAGGCGACCACCCGGAGAGGAACCTGGTCCGCTCACAGGAACAGGACGCGCTGCTCAGACTCATCCGGCGCCTGCCTGCGGAACGACAGAATCTCCTCATCCTGAAGTTTGTCGAGAACATGTCGAACGCGGAGATCGGCGCGATCATGGGACGCAGCGAAGGCGCAGTCAAGAGCCTCTATCATCGACCCCTTCTGGCGCTCCGCGACCAGTTGGGCGATCCAAACATAAACCTGGACAGTGACTAATCCCTGTCCGAGTGACGAGTGAAAATGATCAAACGTACATCACCTTCTTCAGATGAACAACTCAACGCCCTCGAAGCGCATCTGGCCGGGACCCTGAAGCCTGTCCCACTTCCCAATGAAGTGATCCAACGCCTGCGCGACCGGATTCGCTTCCCACAACCGAATGAGATTGCTCTGCGCTTCCATGACTGGCAGAGAGTGTTTCTGGTTGTCGGCGGGGTGATGTCCGGCTTGCTCATCCTGATCACCGTGGCCCGCGCCCTCTACTATTTTGTGGGCCGAAGAATATGATTTGACCTCAACGGAAAGCTGAGACCCTGAAGTTTGCTCTCGAAACTTCAGGGTCTTTCTATTTCAGCAGTTCATCACACAACGTTCTGGCGATCGCAACCAGATCCACGCTCACGGGCAGTTTGAACTCCTCGTTGACGCGCAGAGTCAGGTAACGGGCGGATTGGTGCACTTGATCTGAAAGGGATGGGTCTTCTGCCAGTAGTGACAGCAGATCATAAGCGCTGGGCGTGCGGACCTTTTCGCCGCGCCGCGTGAAATATTCCCGTGCTGCGATCCCGGCCGCGCGCCGGGCGCAGACGCGCGCCTGTCCTTCATTGCCACGTGCACGCGCAGCTTCAGCTCGTTCGAATTCCTTCTGTATCTCGGACTGTGGATCATCCATGCGACAGATTATACAGTGACTTCACGGATGGAGTTTTCATAATGCGTTTATAATCTGACATCCCGAAGGAAGCAGGAGGTGGCTGATGAAAGCCGGAGAAAAACTATCCAGGTTTGCGATGATCCTTCTCGCTGCGCTGCTGGTCACGTCTTGCATGCTGCCTGGCATGATCCCGTTGACGCCCATCCCAGCCGCGCCTATGCCAAAAATGGAGACCAATGCCGACGCTCTGATTGAAGTATTGAGGGGAGGAGACTGGGTCTATCTGCAAGCCCTGGCTGAAGAACAGTATGCGGAGGAAGACTTCGCCGGACCCGGCAGGCTAACATTTACGGTAAACATCACCGATGAGACGCCGACGTATTTCAACTATGGTTGGTGTACGACGACGGAGGAGATCCTGCAGCAGAACTTTGAACACATCCGGGTGCGACTGTATTTCAACGGCGATGAACTTGGAGAAGATGTGGTGCACTCTGTGACCTTTACCAGGCCGGATGGTCTGGTCTGTCTGGATTTCGGCGTGTTGATGTCAGAGTGGCCCGCCGGCGAATATCAACTGGAGACTGTTGTCACCTTCGAGGAAAAGCTCAATGACGGGCTCGCCGATTACGAAGCGGGAGATTATGTGTTTGAATATAATGTGATAGTGCCGGAATGAAAAAAGAAGGCGTCAAAAGCGCCTTCTTTTTCTTAATCAACAATTCTGTATTTCAACAGAGTCCAGACAGCTTCGAAAGCATCTTTCAGTTTGATTTTTTTCCCTTCCGCATAGCTGCGCGGGTTGAACGAGATGGCCACTTCGAAAATGCGATGCTGACGCTTGAGCACCTTGGCCGTGAACTCCGGTTCGAAGTCGAATCGTTTGGCGCGGATCGTCATCCCCTCGGCCACCTCACGGCGGAATACTTTATAGCCGGTTTCCATATCGGTCAGGATCGTATTGTACAAAATATTCGTCATGAAGGTCAATAACCGGTTGGCGACCATGTGCCAGAACATGGTCACACGATGGGACCCACCCAGGAAGCGGGAGCCGTACACCACATCCGCCAGACCTTCCTCGATTGGCCGGAGGAGGATGGGGTAATCGCGCGGGTCATATTCGAGATCGGCATCCTGGATCAACACGATATCGCCGTTTGTCGCTTTCAATCCCGTTACGACTGCCGCGCCTTTGCCCTGATTGCGCTCATGCAGGATGACTCTTACACTTTTCTTGCCATTCAATTTTCCGAGAATTTCGCGCGTCCCGTCTTTGGACCCGTCATCCACCACAATGATTTCTTTTGCGAGTTTTACGGCTTGCACGCGTTTGATGATCTCACCTACATTTTTCTCTTCGTTATAGACCGGGATGACAACAGATAGGTTCATAATGCCGCAAATTATATTCCATATTGAGCAGAGAACCCGGGTTTCGTAAAGTAATATTTCGAAGTAATACGATAAAGTCAACCCGAAATTACAAAGAAAGGATAAGTGATCTATCTGACAGGCAACCCACTGCTCTGTAAGGCGCTTCGTATCAACTTGGCGCTGAGGGAAATGCAAGAAGCAGTATAATTCGGCTGCACTCAGAAATTTTACTTTTAATGGAGCATCCCACACTGGGAGGTGTTATGAGCAATCCCCTTGGCCGACCCTCGGCCGGTCCAACATTATTCTCGCCGCCGCCAATCAACTCGGTGGAAGATACGGGTCTTTCTGTCCTGTGGCTGCAGGATCTGGCCCTGAAGATTCTCTATTCGCAGGGGTACATGAGCGGATTCAAGATCGCCGAATTGATCGCCCTGCCTTTTGCCGGAGTTACGGATGGCATTCTCGAATCGCTGAAGCGTGAAAAAATGCTGGAGGTCAAATCATCGCAGGGCGGGCTGGGGGAGGGAGCATATACCTATGGCATAACGGGGGCAGGCATCACTCGCGCTCGTGAAGCGCTGGAGCGCAGCCAGTATGCCGGGCCTGCCCCCGTTCCTTTTGAAGTCTACAACGAAGCGATACGCCGCCAGAAGACCGGGCGCATGAGCGTTACCTCACGCACCATGCGGCAGATCCTTTCGCAGATGGTCATTTCCGAATCCACGTTTCAGCGACTGGGTCCCGCACTCAATTCGGGGACGTCCATCTTCATGTATGGTCCTCCGGGCAACGGCAAGACCAGTGTTGCACGGGCTTTTGGCAACCTGGTTCTGACTCAGGCAATGTACATCCCATATGCTTTGTATCTGGATGGCCAGGTGATCAAGGTCTACGACCAGGTGAGCCATAAACTGGCGCCCGATGCAGAGCTTCCAACCTCCGGCGGCACCGGCAACCTGCGAACCAGCCAGCGCCGTGATCCGCGCTGGATAAAGATACGACGGCCGTTCATTGTGGTCGGCGGCGAGCTGACACTGGAAGGTCTTGACCTGGTCTACGATGAAGTGCACAAATTCTATGAAGCGCCCTTCCAGGTGAAAGCCAACGGCGGCATTCTGTTGATCGACGACTTTGGCCGGCAGCAAGTGCGTCCGCGTGATCTGCTCAACCGATGGATCGTCCCGCTCGAAAATCGGGTGGATTTCCTCACGCTGCATAACGGACGCAAGATCGAGGTGCCTTTCGACGTTTTGATCGTGTTCTCGACCAATCTCCCGCCAAAAGACCTGGTCGACGAAGCCTTCCTGCGGCGTTTGAGGCACAAGATCGAGATCGGCGATCCCTCGTATGAAGAGTATCGCGAAATTTTCAAGCGCGTCGCCCAGGATAAGAAAGTGGAATACAGCGATCAGGGACTGGCGTATTTATTGCAGGAATGGTATATCAAACGTAATCGAAAGCTGCGCGCGTCTCATCCGCGCGACCTGTGCGATCAAATCCTTGATATTTCGAGCTATCTGGCCGTCCCGCCGACCATGTCCCGCGATATGCTGGACCGCGCGGCGAAGGCGTATTTTGTCGATATTTAACCGGTTCGCTACTCTGCATTACGGATTACGCCGTACGATTCGTAGTGCGTAATCCGTAAACTGTTTATTATGCTGGAATCCCTGCACCAACCTGTCATATTCGCTCATCGCGGCGCATGTGCGCATGCACCGGAGAACACACTGGCCGCATTCGAACTGGCCCTGGCTCAGGGCGCGGATGGAATCGAACTGGATGTCAAGTTATCAGCGGATGGGCATGTGGTTGTAATTCATGATGCGATGGTGGACCGCACAACCGGAGAGCACGGCCGCGTGAAAGACCTGTCCCTTGCCGAGCTGCGTACATTCGACGCGGGCAGTTTTTTTGCTGAGAAGTTTCGCGGAGAAAAAATCCCCACCCTGGAAGAAGTTTTCGAGACTTTGGGGAACCGGACTTTCATCAACGTCGAACTGACAAACTACAATACGCCGCGCGACCATCTGGTTGAATCGGTCTGCATGTTGATCAAGAGATTTTCATTACAGAAGCGCGTACTATTCTCCTCTTTCTTTGCATCCAATCTTTCCAGGGCGCGCGATTTTCTCCCGGATGTCCCGCGTGGATTGCTGGCCTTTGGCGGTTTGCTGGGCGCGTGGGCGCGGTCCTTTGGTTTCGCGTTCGGCAAATACCAGGCATTGCACCCCAATCTAAAAGATGTGACTCCGCAACAGGTCCAGCGGGTACACCGTCTCGGTCGACGCGTGCATGTGTGGACGGTCAATGCCGCGGAGGAGATGCGACGTTTGTTCGGCTGGGGCGTGGATGCTATCATCACCGACGATCCACAGGCGGCTGTCCAGATACGCGGGGAGGCAAGATGAAGAGGCCGATCGATGCGTTAAACGGCGACCAGGTTTCGGCCCGGAGTAGAAGCGTGACTCAGGCCGCGGGGCGAATATGCGGTTGAGAAGCCTTTTCCGCTGGCTGGCGGCTCTCTCCATGCTGACGTTCATCGCGTCTCTCCTCGGACCTTTGTCTGCCGCGCGCGCCCAGACGCAAGTCCCGCCCTCGAAAGTCCAGGCTGTACTGGCTTCGATGTCGCCGGAAGAACGTGTGGGACAATTATTCCTGGTCACATTCCAGGGGATGGATACTCATGATCAGACACAGATCTATGATCTGATCGCCAATCATCACGTGGGCGGTGTGGTATTGCTGGCCGAGAACGATAATTTCACCGTTGATCCCGATACAATTTCCACCACACAGCAGCTGGTCAACGCGTTGCAGACCATAGAGCTGGAGGCCACCACGGCCTCGGGTGAGGGGCAACTGAATGAGAACGTTTATGTGCCATTGTTTGTTGGCATTTCCCAGGAGGGCGATGGGGCGCCTAACGATCAGATCCTCAGCGGGCTGACGCCACTGCCCGATGCCCTGGCGATCGGCGCGACATGGAAGACCGAACTTGCGCAGCAGGTCGGTTCGGTGCTGGGGAGTGAACTCAGTGCATTGGGATTCAATTTATATCTTGGACCATCCCTCGATGTTGTCGAAGCGCCCAACCCCTCGGCACAGATCGACCTGGGTACGCGCGTGTTTGGTGGGGATCCGTTCTGGGTGGGCGAGATGGGCGGCGCGTATATCTCAGGCCTGCATCAGGGGAGCAATGGTCGGATGGTGGTGGTCGCTAAACACTTCCCGGGCCGCGGCAGTTCAGACCGTCTGCCAGAGGATGAGGTGGCTACCGTTCGCAAATCTCTGGAGCAATTGAAACAGATCGAGTTGTCTCCGTTTTTCGCCGTTACAGACTCTGACGAGCCGGCAGGCGTGGTAGATGGTTTGCTTGTCTCCCATATCCGTTATCAGGGATTTCAAGGCAATATCAGGGCGACGACACGCCCGGTCAGTTTTGATGCCTCGGCGCTTTCTGCGATCATCTCTCTGCCTGAGTTTGCGACCTGGCGCGCAAACGGCGGCCTGGTCGTTAGTGATGCGCTGGGGAGCCAGGCGGTTCGCGATTTTTATTCACAAAGTGGGCAGGAATTCTCTCCACGTTCGGTGGCACGGGATGCTTTTCAGGCTGGCAACGACCTGCTCTATCTTGGCAATATCACCTCCGACGAACTGAATGACGATACATATTCAGCGACCTTGAGGATCCTTGAATTCTTTGCACAGGCGTATCGAAACGACACGGTCTTTGCCCAGTTGGTGGATGCTTCGGTGACACGCATCCTTGCGCAGAAATTCCGCATGTACGATGTGTTTACAGGTGCGAATGTCCTCGTGCCGGAAAGCAGTCTGGAACGAGTCGGTTCGTCGCAGGCTGTCATGTTTGAAGTGGCTCGCAATGCCGCCACGCTGATCAGTCCCGATCCGCAGGAATTGAGCACGTTACTGCCGGCACCGCCGAATCAGGCAGATCGAATCGTCTTTTTAACCGACGCATCGACCTACCAGCAATGCACGCTGTGCCCTCCCCATGACATCCATGCGGCGGATGCGCTCCAGAAAGTTGTCCTTCGATTGTATGGCCCCGATGGCAGTGGACAGTTATTCACCAATCGCTTGAGCTACTATCCATTCACAGAACTTGAAATGATGTTGAATGAGGAGAGCGAGTCGACTGTTGAGTCATCTTTGGAGAGCGCGAACTGGATCGTGATCTCGCTGACCGATGTCAGTGATGGGCAGATCGCCCTCCTTCGCCGTTTCTTTTCCGAACGTCCTAATCTGCTGCGGAACAAAACTGTAATCCTGTTCTCCTTCACGGCCCCCTACTATCTCGATGCGACGGATATTTCCAAACTGACAGCTTATTATGCCCTGTATAGCAAACAGCCGGCGTTTGTGGAGGTGGCCGCGCGGCTGCTCTTTCAGCAGATCTCTTTACAAGGCGCCTCACCGGTCTCCATTCCGGCTGTGGACTATGACCTGATTACTGCCACCTCACCCGATCCCACACAGGTGATCCCATTAGCCCAGGATGAAGCCATCCTGGAGCTCACTCCAACCAGTGAGGCAACAACTGCAACAGTAGAGCCCACAGCCGTACCGACCGAGACCCAAGTCCCGCTGTATCGCATTGGAGATACGATTGCTGTCCGCGCCGGTCCGATCCTGGATCACAATCAGCACATTGTGCCTGATAGGACCCCTGTGCGCTTTACCATGTCCACGCGGGAGGAAGGCGGCGGGATCCTGAAACAGATCGATGCTACGACAGTGGATGGTATTGCGCACGCGTCCTTCCTCATTGAACAACCGGGCACAGTAGAAATAAGCGCAGTCAGTGAGCCTGCCCTGACCTCCCTCGTCCTACGGTTTGATGCGTCAGACAAAGGCGCAGCAGTAACCATTGTGGTTCCTTCGGTCACACTCGCTCCGCAAACCCCGACATTAACGTTGACCCCGGTGGTGGAAAACGACCTTGTTTCCCCGGAAGGGTATCCGCGGGTGGGTATCTGGCTTCTGGTTATGCTGGCGGTGGTGGGCGGCGCAATCCTGATGTTTTGGGCAGTGAGCCGGCTCGTATCACCGCGCTGGGGTTTACGCTGGGCGCTCTGTGTTTTTCTGGGTGGACTGCTGGCATACAATTATCTGGCGCTGGGTTTCCCCGGCGCGACGGATTGGATCGCCTCGGATGCAGGCGCCTTTGGGGTCCTGCTATTGACATTTATCGGTCAGGTGGTGGGGTCGATCGCAGCGTGGCTTTGGATGCAAATCTTTAGCGGACCAAGGTCGCAAGAAGACTGATCAAAAGCAGGACGGCTGCGCTCCAGGCCAGGGTCGCTTCGGGTGGGTGTGTGAGATAATCCCATACAGGAGGCTGATGGTTACGCCGCACCTGGAGAGGAAGCGTGGGGGTTTCACGATATCCAAGTAAGGCCTGGCGGAAATCGTTGATGGTTTGAGGGCGTTCATCGGGGTGCAGGGACATGGCCCACAGCACGGCGCGCTCGGTACGCGCCGAAACGGCCGGATTGATCTGTCGTAACGGAACCAGGCTTTCGGGCTGGAGGAAGCGCTTGCGCGCATCCGCAGGTGATTCATTTGTCAGCAAATGATAGAGCGTTGCGCCAAAGGAATAGGTATCAGAACGGATATCCGTATGGACATCGCTTCCTCCATACTGTTCGAGCGGGGTATAAAGGGCCGTCCCCTGTCCCTGGATGATGGTGATCGTGATTTCTTCCGGCGCCAGGATCTTCACAAGACCGAAGTCCACCAGTTTGATCAGGCCGTGGGGCATGAGCTTCAGATTGCTGGGTTTGATATCGCGATGGACGATGGGTGGTTCCTGGCTGTGCAAAAACGTGAGCGCGTTGGCGAGCTGGTCCGCCCAGGAGAGCACCTCCGATTCTTTGAGGAAGGTCTTTTTGCGGCGCGCCTCCAGCATGAGGGTTCGCAGGTCCTTGCCGGGCACATAATCCATGACGAGATAGTCGCGGGGGCCATTCGAAAAGAAATCCGAGACTTTTGGCAGGTTGGGATGATCGAGGCGCGCAAGCACAGTCGCCTCGCGCAGGAACTGGTCGCGGGCTTCGTCTCGGATATTTTCCGGGAGGGCGCGGTCGTACTCAACTTCCTTCAACGCGCATTGGCGGCCCTTAAGACGGATATCGTCAGCCAGATAAATGGATCCCATTCCGCCCTGGCCGATCCGTTCATGGATCTGGTAGCGGCCGCGCAAGACCTCCCCATTCTTGAGGGGTGGGAGCAATGCTTCTCCTTCTTCGATGTTCATCCGGCAGTTGAACTGCGGGATGAACATTGGCGGCATTTCTGCAGATCTGTTTCGGCGTTAGTTCTGCACAGAAACGCGGGTTTATGCTATATTTCAAAGCACTGCACGAATTCCGAGCACGATTTTCCAATCAGTAGATACAGAATGAATTCCGGGACGGAAATTTTTGCAGATAGCGGTATTATATACTCCTTTCACAATCCTTGTCATAATTGCTCCATGGGACTCTTATGAAAAAATTACAAGAAGAATATCCGCTACTAGTCGCGCAGGAGGGTCCGCTCAAGGGTCAGCGCTGGCAACTGAGTCAAACACTTGTGCTGGGGCGTGAACCTACTTGCGATGTGGTGGTGGTTGACCGGCAGATCTCGCGTTTTCATGCACGTGTTACGCCCACGCCGGAGGGCGTCATCCTTGAAGATCT
>Ga0105100_10002043_pt1 | contig 11799 bp, 13 predicted proteins | sample PPLLak12cMay2015_2_FD_87033 | JGI IMG/M metagenome (GOLD analysis project Ga0105100, IMG submission 87033) | Freshwater sediment microbial communities from Prairie Pothole Lake near Jamestown, North Dakota, USA - PPLs Lake P8 Core (1) Depth... | ecosystem: Environmental > Aquatic > Freshwater >... | reverse complement strand
CCGCTGCAAAGGTCGCCGCGCGTGGATTGAGTTTCTGTTGTTGCAGTGCGCGCTCGGTTTGTTTGAGCAGCGCCAGTGCAGCGCGCCGATCCCGGCTGCGGTGCCATACGATGCGCGCCACGATTAAAGTAAGCACCAGTGTCAAGCCCACGCCCAAGGCAATCCAGCCATAAGGCGGCGGCGCCGGTGGCGGCGCGATGGGGGCGATGATGTCGGCGAGTTGAATTGTGGTGGTGTCAGCCATTCAACTGTCCCAAGAATAAATCCATGGCCTCGTCGCTGGTGGCGAGCGAAAAATAATCGATGTCGAGTTTGGCCAACAGCGTGGCGGTGCTTTGCTGCTGCTGCGCGGTGGCTTGCGCAAAGCGCTCGCGCACGCTGCGATTGCCGGTATCGATCCAGCGCAGCCGCTGCTTTGCCAGGTCGTAAAACGGCATGCGTCCCAGCGCCGGCAGTGCGCTTTCCACCGGGTCGCCGATGTGGATCGCCGCCAGGTCGTGGCGCAGCGCCAGGTGCGCCAGCAAAGGGGTGTCGCCCGGCAGCAGCCAATGAAAATCGCTGAGCAGCAACAAGCGCGAGCCGCTGGGCAGGCTGACGGCGATGCGGCGCAGGGCGTCCAGCCATTGCGCGTGTTCCTTTTCCGCATCGTGCGCGATCGGCGGGCAAGGCGCGGCGCTGGCCTGCGCCAGTTGCAAAATGCCCGCCTGCTTGGCCAGGCAGGGCAGCGTGAGCGTTTCGGTATCCAGCAGCGTTCCGCCGACGCAGGCATGCGCGCTGCTCTCCAGCACGGCGGCGAGAATCGCCACTCGCGCCGCCTGCGCCGCCTTCAATTGGCGCTGCGTGCCGAAGCGCATGCCCGCAGTGCGATCGACGACGATGTGCAGCGCCGGGTGATGCTCCTCGCGATACACCTTCAGATACGGCTCACCGGTGCGCGCCGTGGTGCGCCAGTCCATGGCGCGGATGTCGTCGCCGGCTTGATAAGCGCGCACTTCCTCGAAATCCAACCCGCGCCCCAAGTGCGCCGAACGCGCATCGCCGGGATGGCGCAGCAACACCTCGCGCCCATGCGCGCGCGAGTGGCGCAGTGCATCGGCTTGCTCGATGAGCAGGACGATTTCGTCTGGCGCGAGCAGGGGAGTGGTGGCGGGCATTAAAGGCTTAGGAACCACGAATGAACACGAATGAACACGAATAAAATCGAACACAACATGTAGGTCGGGTTACGCCCGTTGGGCTAACCTGACCTACAGAGATGGCGGCTTGCAGAGAATTTTCCTCCCCCTTCAAGGGGGAGGTTAGGAGGGGGATGGGGTTGTTGGCGGAATAAAAACCCATCCCCACCCCAGCCCTCCCCTTGAAGGGGAGGGAGGCGTGTTTTGGCGTGCGGTAATTTTTACCCCTCTCCCTGTCCCTCTCCCCCAAGGGGCGAGGGAACCTGCTAACCCATTCGTGTTTATTCGTGTTCATTCGTGGTTAAAACACTTTTGCCTTAAGGCGCCGGCACGGCTTGCAGCAATTTCCCAATCACGCTATCCAGCGTCACCTTCTCAACGCGCGCGCTGACGGTCGGTATCAAGCGATGCCGCAGACAATCCGGCGCGATGTCGAGGATGTCATCTGGCGTGACGAAGTCGCGGCCGCGCAGATAGGCCAGGGCTTGCGCGGCGTGGGCGATGGCCAGGGTGGCGCGCGGGCTGGCGCCGACGGCGATGAAGCGCGCGACATCGGGCACGACTTGTTCCAGCTTGCGTGTGGCGGAGACGATGGCGACGATGTATTGCTCCAGCTCCGGCGCGAGGTGCAGTTGATTCACTTCGGCGCGGGCGGCGAGCACGGTGGCAGCGTTGATCAGGGCGACGGCGGGCGTGGCGGTTTTTTGTTTCAGCCGCGCGCGTTCGCGGCGCAGCACTTCCAGTTCCTCATCCGCCGAGGGGTAGTCCAGAGTGATGTGCAACAGGAAGCGATCCAGTTGCGCTTCCGGCAAGGGGTAAGTGCCGGCCTGCTCCAGTGGATTTTGCGTCGCCATCACCATGAACAGCGGCGGCAGCGGGCGCGTCACGCCGCCCACCGTGATCTGCCGTTCCTGCATCGCTTCCAGCAGCGCCGATTGCACCTTGGCCGGAGCGCGGTTGATCTCGTCGGCGAGCACGATCTCATGGAACAGCGGGCCTTGCGCAAAATCGAAGCTGCCTTCGTTCGGGTTGTAGATGTCGGTGCCGGTGAGATCGCCCGGCAGCAGGTCGGGCGTGAACTGAATGCGCTGGAAGCTGGCATGCACCGCATCCGCCAGCGCCTTCACCGCCGTCGTCTTGGCTAGGCCGGGCAGGCCTTCCACCAGCACGTGGCCGCCGGCGATGAGCGTGACCACCAGGCGGTCGAGCAATTTGGCTTGGCCGACGATGGCGTCGTTGAGGGCGGCGCGCAGGGCGACGATGGCGGCTTGATGGGACATCTGAAAATCCTTTTTTATGATTTGTGTTATCGATTCGCCTGCCACTCGCTCGGCGGCAATTTTTGCACTACGTCAAATTCACCCCGGCCATCCGGCTTGACGATCACCAGGGTGGCTACTTCGACCAGCTCCAATGTCAGGGCGTCGATGATCGGCTGGTGCGTGACCAAGACCAGGTTTTGCGGACCCTTGTGCGCAGCGATCACGCGGCCGATGTCGGCGATGCGTTGCGCTGGGTTTTCCACAGCGGATTCTTCCAGCAGGGGCCAGACGCGATAGGCGCCAAAGGCAATGCGCGCGGTATCGCGCGTGCGGCACAAGGGACTCGCCAGCACGCCGCCGATCGGTATCTTGTGCTTGCGCAGCACCTGCCCCAACTGCTGCGCCTGGGCGGTGCCCTTCAGGTTCAGGTTGGGTTGCCCCGCGCAGCCCAGGGCGGCCTCGTTCGGGTCGGTGCTTGGGCTGTCGCCATCGACCTCGCCATGGCGCAGCAAAATGACATGGCCGCCTTGGCGCAGTTGGGCCCAGATATTGGACTCAAGCGCAGCGGCGGTGTTGCCGATCAGCGCCAAGCTGAAAAGGATGTAACGCATCCGCCCTGTTTATCTTTTTTTCGGCTACGTGGCAAGTTTTGTCCTGCACCGATTGATTGGGCTGTGCATCAATGTACGCGATAGGCGGCATGGCAGGCCACGCACTGCCGGGTGACATCGCTGAGATCGGTCAAGGCTTTTTTCTGGTCGCCCTCGTGCGCCGAGCGCGCGAAGCGGCTGGCGGCGTGATGCATTTCAGTGCCGATGGCCTGCATCGGCTGCGGCATGTAGGGTGCCATGTGTGCGGCGTTGTGGGTGGCGAGCGAGCTCATACCGATGCGCTGCTCGGCCACGTCCGCTGCCTGCTCCAGCTTGCCGGCGGCGAGCGCGGCCTGGATTTCGTGCAGCGCGGCCAGATGGTCGCGCATATTGCCCAGCATGTGCGTGCGCATTTGCGCCGGCAGGCGCACCAGGTGGCGCGCGTCCTTGTTTGCTTCGGGCGCGGCGCCGGCACCGGTGCCGAGCAGCAGCGTTGCCGCAATCAAAAGCCCCCGGGCGTTGCGCATCATTCCGTCTCCATTTCCAGGTAAGTGCGGCTGGCGTTGCCGCCTTTCAGCGATTCGTAATTCAGCAGCGCCTTGAAGCGGCTCTGATCCAGGGTGTCCAAGGCGCGCTGCAAATCCTGTCCCTTGTCCAGCGCGGCCTTCATGTGATTGCGCAGTAGCAGCAGATAATCCTTGGTGTCGCGCCGCGCACGGGCCAGGTCGCACACCTTGCCGTGGCCGGGGACGATGCGCTTCGGCGCGAGTTTCTCCAGGGCCTCGAACGAGGCCAGCCAATCCTTGGTATTGCTCACCGGGATCACGCCCAACAGCCGATCCACATACACCAGATCGCCGCTGAACAGCACGCGCGACTGCGGCAGCCACACCACGCTATCGCCCGGTGTATGGCCGCCGAAATAGTGGATGATGCGCAGCTCGGTGCCGCCCAGTTTCAGGATTTTTTCCGTGTCGAAACTTTGATCCGGCAGGGTGGCGACGGTGCCGTCGAAGCGTTCCTTCAGGTCGCGCTTGAGGCCGGCCAAGTGCTCCGCGCCGCGCGCCGCCATGTCGTCGATGGCTTTCTTGTGGGCGATGAGGGTTGCGCCCTGCTGCTTGAAATAGCCGTTGCCGAGCCAGCGATGGTCTTGCCCGCCGGTGTTGACGACGTACTTGACCGGCTGCTGGGTCACGCGCCGGATCGCTTCGTGGATCTGCTTGGCGACGCGGTAGCTCGATCCGCTGTCGATCACCACCACGCCGTCCTTGGTTACCACGAAGCCGGTGTTGGCGTTCATGCCCTCGTTGTCATAGGTGCGTCCGCCCATGTCGCCGACGAAGGCATACACGCCCGGCGCGATCTCGGTGAAACGCAGGTCCACCGCTGCGGCCAGCGTGGGCAGGGCTAACAGCGCGAACAGCAATTTAGTGGCAAGGGTTTTCAACATGGAGTTTCTCCTTTTGAGGAATTCACAATTATGCCTTATCCCCTGCCGCGATGAGCAGGGCGCCCCACGGCAGGCGGTTCGGCAACAAATGCTCGACGGCGCGGGCGGTCAGGCCGGCCCCCGGCAGGAATACCGCGCTGGTCAGTTTGAGATTCGCCACCGGCAGGCCGTGGAAAAACGCGTGCACCTGTTGTGGGGTGTGCCAGGTCGCACCTCGATAAGCGCCGCTGCCGGCTTTCTGCCGATACAGCAGGCTATTGCGGTTCAACCAGCCGATGGCGAAGCGGCGTCGTGCCACGCGCACTATTTCCGCCACTGCGCGCCGCTCGTCGGCGACGAAACACAGTGCGGCGATGGACACCGCGCAGTCGAAGCTGGCGTCGGCGAAGGGCAGTTCTTGCGCGTCCCCCTCCGTCCAGCGAATGCTCAGGCCGGAGTGCGTACGGGCATAGGCGAGCCATTCTGCGTTTGGATCGAGGCCGGTGACGGCGAGTCCCTCCGCCGCGAAGCGCCGCGTGAACCAGCCGGTGCCGCAGCCCGCGTCGAGCAGCGTTTCGCCCGGATGGGCGGCGAGTTTGCGACGCGCCAGCGCGAATTCGGTTGCGCCGATCCATGCGCCGCGCGGCGTGTCGTACCAGGCGTCATAGTCGGCCGGCTTCATTCCGCCGGATTGAGCCTTGGATGGGTTTCCTCGCTGAACAGCTGCACGATCAGCCCGGAAACAAACATCGCGATGGCGACGAACCAGAAGCCGGAAGTCAGATTGCCGCTGGCGTGTGCCACCCAACCCAAGAGCAGCGCGCCGATGCCGTAGCCGGTGTCGCGCCAGAAGCGATAGATGCCGATGGCGGAACCGCGCCAATTCGGATGCGCAATGTCCGCCACCGCCGCCGAGAGATTGGGATAGAGCAGCGCCATGCCGAAGCCGGTCACCGCCGCCGAGGCTACCCACCAGGCCACTTGATCGCCCAGCAGCATCATGCCCACGCCCGCACCGCACAACCACATGCCCCAGACGATGGGACGCTTGCGGCCGATGCGGTCGGACAGCTTGCCGGTGAAGAATTGCGAGCCGCCCCAGACGAAGCCGTACACGCCCACCACCCAGCCGATCTGGGCGAGGCTCAGGCCGCGCTGATACAGATAGACCGGGTACACCACCCAGATCAGTGCGTCGACGAATTTCTCCACCAGGCCGGCTTGGCTGATGGCGGCCATGCGTTTGTCGCGCCAGGACATGAGGGTGAATACTTCCCAGGTGGTCGGCGCATCGGCGATGTTTTTTGGGAAGCGCGCCACCGGGCCGGTGGACTTACCCGCCGCGTGGCGCGCGCCTTCCGCTTTTGCCCAGGGCAGGGTTTCTTTCACCCACAGCGCAGTTAACACCAGTGCGCCGGTGATGACGACAGCGCCGAAGATGAACAGCCCCATGCGCGGACCGAAGGCCGTGGCCAGATAGCCGGTGATGATGCCGGCGATGGCCACGCCGACGTAGCCGGCGAATTCGTTCAGGCCGATGGTCAGGCCGCGCTGGTCGGCGCGGGTGAGGTCGAGTTTCGACGTTTGCGTCATGGACCAAGTGAAGCCCTGATTCATGCCCAACAGTACGGTGGCGGCGACGATCCAGTTCCAACTCGGCGCGTACAGGATCATGAAGGGAATCGGGATCGCCGAAGCCCAGCCCAGCAATAAAACGGTCTTGCGCCCCATGCGTTCGGACAAGCGCCCGGCGACGAAATTGAGCGCGCCCTTGACGAAGCCGAAGGCGACCACGAAGGCCATGAGTAAACCGAAAGAGCCCTTGGGCACGCCGAATTCGGTCTCGGCCAGCGCCGGGATCACGGTGCGCATCATGCCCAAGGTCAGGCCGACCAGGAACACCTGGAACAACTGGTGCAGGAATTGCTGCAGGTTATCGCGGATGCCGTGGTTGTAGGCGTGATCGTGGTGCAGGGTTTGCGTGGCATGCATCATGCGGTTACTCGATTAGGGTTTTCAATTTAATGGCGGTGGTTGCCGGCAAGGATGCCGGCGCTACAGATCGCCCGGTAAAGATGCAGCGTAAAAAAATCGCGCCGCCCTGTAGCGCCGGCATCCTTGCCGGCAACCACAGCAGCCAAATACCGCGCCGCAGCTAAGCCGCGATATTCGCCGCGACCATCTTGTCCATCGCAGCCGGACGCGGCGGAATTTCGCTGGTGAGATAGCGCACGAACTCGTCCTTGTTGTTGATGTGCAGGCCGGAGTTGAAGCGCTTCTCGAAGCCGATGGGGGAAGACGGCTTGCCGGAAATGCCCGCGCCGCACACGCTGCCCGCCTGATGGCCGGGGAAGATTTCGGTTTCGTCGGGCAGGGTCAAGAGCTTGGCGTGCAAGGTGTCGAACAGCATGCCGGCCATCTCCTGTTCGCGCCCGGCCAGGTCGGGACGGCCGACGCTGCCGACGAACAAGGTGTCGCCGGTAATCACGAACCACGGTTGCGCGCCGCGGCGCTTATCGGTGACCAGCAGGCACACGCTGTCCATGGTGTGGCCCGGCGTGTGCACCACTTTCACCACCACATTGCCGGCCTCGATGGTCTCGTTGTCGGTCAGCGGGGTGAAATCGAACTTCACCAAGCCCTTGTCGCTCTCGTGCAGGCAGTATTTCGCCCCGGCCAGCTTGGCCAAGGCGCGTCCGCCGGAATAATGGTCGGCGTGCACGTGGGTGTCGATGACGTGGGAGATGGTGACGTTGGCCTTGGCGGCCTCGTCCATGAACCACTCCTCGTCGCCCGCGACGACATCCACCGCGACCGCCTTGCCCAGCGAGCCGCAGCCGAAGAAATAAGACAGCGAAGATTCTTTAGTCGCCAATTGCTTGAAAAACATAAGGACTCCAGTACAGCGCTTTAAGTGCGCCGCAACTATTCAAACAAACGTTTGAATAAGCATAGACAGGCGGGCTAGCTAAGTCAAGTTACGTTTTTATTTGAGGAGCAAGCCAATCGTTAACTATGGCCGTAGTGATATACAGCGGTGCGAAGTCGTAGGCCGCTAGTTCTTCCCGCGACAAGCGCTTGATCTCGGCCAGTTCCTGGTTCGGTGCAAGCGCGCCCGTGGCCTGCACCGCATACGCCAAAATCAGTTGGTTCTGTTCGGCAAAGGAATAGTGGCCGATGAAGCGCGTGACCACGCCATCCAGGTTGAGCTCTTCTTTCACCTCGCGGATGACGGCTTGCTCCGGGCTTTCTTTTTGCTCGAGAAAGCCGCTTACCAAAGAGAAAATGCGGCGCGGCCACTTGGCGTTGCGCGCCAGGATGAACTGGCCCTGATATTCAACCAGCGCCGCCACCACTGATAGCGGGTTGTCCCAATGCACGAAACCGCAGCCGGGCGCGTTGCATGCCAAGCGTTCGAGATGCTCGATTTGTTTAACTTCAAGGGAAGCTGCACAGCGTGGGCAGTAGCGATAGCGCATAGGAATTCTTTGCAAAAGGCCGCGCTTATTCGTCGCTCGCAACCGGCAAGCGCTCGGCCTTCCATTCCGGGAAGCCGTCTTCCAGGCGCCGCGCGTTCAAGCCTTGTTTGCGCAGTTGCTCGATCGCCTCGATGGCGAACAGGCAGTAGGGGCCGCGGCAATAGGCGACGATTTCCTGGTCCTGGGGTAGTGTTTTTAAACGCTGCGGCAGGGTGTCGATGGGGATGTTGACGGCGCCGGCGATATGCCCGGCGCGGAATTCGGATTCCGGGCGCACGTCGATCACCATGGCCTCGCCCTTCTTCAGCATGCGCACGAGTTCGTCGCGCTTGACCGGGGTGAAGCTGTCGCGCCGGTCGAAGTTTTCGCGCACGATGTGCTCGACCTCGGCCACCTGGCGCTGCGCCACGCGCCCGATGCCGGCCAACAGCTTGGGGATGTCGATGTCGGTCAGACTATAGATCACTTGCAGGCCTTCGCGCCGCGATTGCACCAGGCCGCCTTCGCGCAGGGTCTGCAAATGATGCGAGGTGTTGGCCACCGACATGCCGCTGGCCTGCGCCAGCGCATCCACGCTGCGTTCGCCCTGCGCCAGGGTTTCCAATAATTCGAGCCGACCGGGGCTGGCCAGGGACTTGGCGACGCGCGCCAAGTGGACGTAGAGCGCTTTTTTGGGATGGGGTGGTTTTGGCATGAGGTTTAAATAGCAGGACGCATGGAAGCGGGCCGGATCAGAACAACATCAGCGCGGCCACGCCCAGGAACATGCCCATGCTGAACACATCGGTGGCCGTGGTGAGAAAAATCGTGGAGGCGGTGGCCGGGTCGGTGCCGAATTTTTTCAAGGTCACCGGGATCATGACGCCGCAGATGCCGCTGATGATGCAACTGCCGAGCATGGCGACCAGCACCACGAAGGCCAGGGTGAGCGCCGCCGCGTTGCCGCTGTAGCTGGCGTAGGCATACATGGCGGCGGCCGCCGTGAGGCCGACCAGCAAGCCGTTGGCCAGGCCGAGCAAGCCTTCCTTGATGAGCGCGTGACGAAAGCTGTGATCCTTGAATTCGTTGAGCGTCATGGCGCGCAGGGTGATGGCCAGCGATTGCCCGCCGGTATTGCCCGATTGCCCGGCCAGCACCGGCAGGAATACCGCCAGCAGCACCACTTGGCTGATGGTGTCCTCGAACACGCCGACCACGAAGGCGGCGAGGAAGGCGGTGAGCAGATTCAGCTGCAGCCAGGGGTGACGATATTTGAAACTGGTGAGCCAGGGCGTGTGCAGGTGTTCTTCCTTTTCCACGCCGACCATGCGCCCGGACTGCGCGCTGAGTTCGAACGCATGTTCCTCGAACAAGACGAAGCCCTGCAAGATGCCGACGAGATGGCGCTCGGCGTCGCACACCGGATAGACCGGATAGTGGCGCCGCACCGAGGCCTGCATGGCGTCGCCGATGGTGGTGTGCGGCGATAAATAAAATGGGTTTTGCAGCATGATGCTGTGCAACGGCGCATCGCGCGCGGCCAGCATCAAATCGCGCATCACCACCAGGCCGAGCAGTTTGTTGTCGGCGTCGGTGACATAGGCGTAGGTGATCAGCGTGTCCTGGCTGATTTTGCGGATGTCCTCGATGGCGTCGCCGACCAGCATGGTCGGCGGGTACACGGCCAGTGGGCGCTCCATGAAGCGCCCCAGCACGCCGTCGGGATAGTCGCGGTTGAGTTGCCATTGCGAGTTGAGCGTGCTCGCGGCATCGATATGAATTTGCTGCGCGATGTCCTGCGGCAGATGGCGCAACAGGCGAATCGCCAGCGCCGGGCGCAGGCGCGTCAGTACCGCCTGGATGGTCGTAATCGGTTCGCCGGCGAGCATGCTCGCGGCGTCCAAAGGGGCACGTTGTTTGACCAGGGCCAGCAGTGTTGCAGTTGCCGTTTCATCGATTGCTTCGTGTGGCATCGCGACCCCCTTTGGGTAAAGAATGCGTGCAGACGGTTAGATGGTCGTACCGGTCAATTGCTGTAGCGCTTGCAAATATTTCTCAGTGGTCTTGGCGATCACCTCACCCGGCAGCGGCGGCGCGGGCGCTTTCTTGTTCCAGTCCAAGGTCTCCAGATAATCGCGCAGGTATTGCTTGTCGAAGCTGGGCGGGTTGCTGCCCGGCTGGTATTGATCGGCAGGCCAGAAGCGCGAGGAGTCGGGCGTGAGCGCTTCGTCGATCAGGTACAGCTTGCCGGCATCGTCCAGGCCGAATTCGAATTTGGTGTCGGCGATGATGATGCCCTTGGTAAGGGCATAGTCGGCGGCGGTGCTGTAGAGTGCGAGCGATGCGTCGCGCACTTGCTCCGCCAGCGGACGGCCGATCAGTTGCACCGTTTGCTCGAAGCTGATGTTCTCGTCGTGCTGGCCGATTGCGGCCTTGGTCGAGGGTGTGAACAAGGGCTGTGGCAGCTTGTCGGCTTCGCGCAGGCCGGCCGGCAGCGGAATGCCGCACACGCTGCCGTCGCGCTGGTATTCCTTCCAGCCGGAGCCGACCAGATAGCCGCGCACGATGGCCTCGATCGGCAGCGCCTTGAGTTTTTTGACCACGATGGCGCGGCCGCGCACCTGGTCCACTTCGTCCGGCGCCACCACGGATTCCGGCGCATCGCCGGTAAGCTGGTTGGGCAGTATCGATTTGAGTTTCTCGAACCAGAAATTCGACACCGTGGTGAGTACTTCGCCCTTGCGCGGAATCGCTTCGTTCATGATGACGTCGAAGGCGGAGAGGCGGTCGGTGGTGACGATCAACAGCCGCTGGGCATCGACGTCGTAAATGTCGCGGACTTTGCCGCGATGCAGGAGCTTGAGGCTTTTAATGTTGGATTGGAAAAGCGCTTGGGTCATACCATTCTCCATGACTGAACTATTTGTCTTTAGTGACGTCCGCAGGTTTGTCGTTTTCGCTATTGCCGGGATATGGGAAGCGGATATGGCCGTAGCGAATGGCCAGCACGGCAAGCGCGAGCATTAAAACCGCAGCAGTCACCGCGAGAATCCGCAAGCCATCCATGTCTTTCATGTCCAGGATCAAGTAGCGGGCCAAGGCAACCATGCCGATATAGAGCGGGAAGCGAACCGGTAACTTACCCGAGCCGTAATAAAGCCCGACCATCGTTAACACTTCCAGGTAGATGAACAGCAGCAATAAGTCCGCCAGGGTAACGCGTTGCATTTGCCACATCATGTGCACTTCACTCGCCATGGCAATGACGGTGGCGATCGCGATGACGAGCAGGCCAATGTGCTCGACCATGGCCAGTAGCCATTGATTGAAATGCTGAATGGAATGCTTCATTGGTCACCTACCCGGTTTGAAAGGCTATGCAACATTATAACTGGACTTACGCTGTGCTTCTGCTACGCGCCGTGCAGGCGGCGCAGTAGCGCCACATCCACCATGTTGCTGCCGTTGATTTGGCCGCTTAGCGCATGGCAGGGCGCATTCGGTTCGCCCAGGTCGCTGAGCACGGCGATACTGCCGCTAAAGTCCTCGCCTTGGGTATAAGTGCTCTGCGTCACCAGCACCGGCAGGCCGGCGGCGGCGGCCGAGCGCACGCCGTTGCGCGAGTCTTCCAGTGCGATGCAGCGGATGGCGGGCAGGCCAAGTTTTTCCAGCACCCAGGTATAAATGTCGGGCGCGGGCTTCTTGGCCGGCACGATGTCGCCGGCGCCAATGACTTCAAAGGTGTCGGCGGGCAAGTCCTTGAGCGTGGTGGCGAGCAGGGCATCGACGTTTTCCGGCGTGGTGGTGGTGGCGGTGGCGACGCGGATGCCATTGGCGCGCAGCTCGCGGATCAGGCGCAACACGCCGGGGCGCGGCGTGATCGTG